>Ga0209952_1001230_pt1 | contig 22842 bp, 21 predicted proteins | sample ThiBiot_750_biof_2_FD_183951 | JGI IMG/M metagenome (GOLD analysis project Ga0209952, IMG submission 183951) | Wastewater bioreactor microbial communities from Cape Town, South Africa - Thiocy_cont_750_biof (SPAdes) | ecosystem: Engineered > Bioreactor > Thiocyanate-remediating >...
GTGTCGCGGGGCGAGGCGCGGCGTTCGGCGATGCCGAAATCGCTGATCTTGGCGTAGCTCCAGCCGTCGAGCAGCATGATGTTCTCGGGCTTGATGTCGTGGTGCAGCACGCCGCGCGCATGCGCGTAGTCGAGCGCGGCGGCGAGCTGGCCGATCAGGTCGATGATCGCCGGCAGCGGCGGGAATCCCTCGCGGCTGACCTTGCCGGCCAGCGTCTCGCCCGGCAGGCGCTCCATCGCGATGTACGAGCGGCCATCGTCGGTCTCGCCGACGTCGAAGATGGTGACAATGTGCGGGTGGGTCAGGTGGCCGGCGGCGCGCGCCTCGACCAGGAACCGGCGCCGGTAGGCGGGATCGGCGGCGACCTCCTGGTGCAGGCACTTGATTGCCACCTTGCGCTGGATCTCCGGATCGAAACCGGCATAGACCACCGCCATCGCACCTTCGCCGAGCACGCCCTCGACGCGGTAGCGGCCGACCCTGGACGGCAGGGTGCCCGCGTTCACGGCGAGCGCAGCCACCACCAGGCCACGGCGCCGGCGACCAGCAGCAGCGCCACGGCGGCACCGATCCAGCGCCAGGGCGAGTGCCCCGGCTGGCCGTGCTCGCGGGTCAGGAACACGAACTCCGCCTGGCCGAGGCGGATGTGGTCGCCGTGGCGCAAAACCACTTCATGGATGCGACGGTCGTTGACGAAGGTGCCGTTGGTGGACAGCGTATTCATGATGAGGCAACGGCCGTGCTGCTGGGTGATCCATGCATGGCAGCCGGATACGCTCAGGTCGTCGATGACGATGTCGTTGTCGAGCCGGCGGCCGATCGCCTGCCGGCCGGGGCGGATGACGAAGCGCCGCCCTTCGATGCCGGGGCTGCTGCCTTCGAGCACCGGCGCCCGCGTGCTGACCTCGCTGTCCAGCCCGTTCGCGGCGGCGCTGGCGTATTGCCGCAAGGCCTCGGTCGAGAAGAAGCGGGTGCCCTGCGGCCCCGAGGATCGTCTGCCGGAATGGCGCGACGGTTCTTGCGTGCTGTCACTCATTGATTCCCCGGATGGCCCCTGCCTGTCGGCACTATAGCCAAGCCGCGGGTTGAGCAAGCGTGATCGCCACCTCAATGGCGTCCGATCGGGCCGCCCGGCTGCCGGAAGGGCGCCGGGGGATCACGACGGCGTCGCTTCCTCGAAGCGATTTTCCGCGCGGTTCTTGCGCACCTTGGCCGGGTCCCACACGCGGCCGTTCATGGTGATGTAGACGCCGTCGGGCAGGGTCTGCACCGCCGCCACCGCGCAGCCGATGTTGAACACCGCGTCGGAGCCCTGGAAACGCGCCGGATTCAGCGCGCCGGTCAGCACGATCACCTTGCCCTTGAGCTGCGCCAGCTCGCGCGCGGTCTCCACCATGGTGTCGGTGCCGTGGGTGACCAGTACGTGGCGGTGCGGCTGCGCCTCGATGGTGGAACGGATCAGCGCGCGATCCTCCTCGGTGATGTGCAGGCTGTCCTTGCGCAGGATCGGAATCACGTCGAAATCGAACGCCACGCCGAGGTGGCCGAGGATCTCGCCGATCTGCGGCGCGCCGATCTTGTAGTCGGACTTGTCGTCGAAGTAGACCTTGTCGATGGTGCCGCCGGTGGTGACGATGGTCAGGTGCTGCATGTCGGTGCGCCAGGGAGGGAATCGGCGCATTTTAGCCCGCGCCGATGTCGCGTGCCCGCACCGCTGGATCGGCCGAAAGATCACGCGTCACCTTGCAGGAGCGCACCCTGTGCGCGATGTTTTTTTCACCAGGTGACGAAGGCATCGCGCACAGGGTGCGCTCCCGCACGAAAGTCCCTCCAAACGTAGGGCGGGCGGTGTCCGCCTTGCGCGTCAGCTCAGCAGCAACGCGGTGTTGCCGGCATCCGACGCCACCAACCGGTCGAGACCGCGCCCGACGAAGCGGTGCAGTGCCGCGGCGGGTCGCGGGTCGCCGCGATCTCTCGACCACGCGGCCTGGCGCGCCAGCAGCGCGGCCGCCGCGCAACGCGCGAGGGTGAAGGCGAGGCCGCGCGCGCCGGCCTCCATCGTGTCGCGCACCGCCGCGTGCTGGTCGAGCCAGCGTGCCGCCGCGTCCAGCGTCTGCCGGATCGCGCTGGCCGCGTGCATGTCGTCGTTGCCGTCCAGCCAGCGGGCGGCGGCGTGGCGCAACGAACCCAGGCTGTCGCCGGCCAGCGCGCGCAGGCTGTCCAGCGAAAGGACATTCGTGGTGCCTTCCCAGATCGCGTAGACCTGCGCGTCGCGCAGCAGTTGCGGCAGGCCGGTGTCCTCGATGTAGCCGGCGCCGCCGAAACACTCCAGCGTTTCGGAACAGATTTTCACCGCCAGCTTGCCCGTCCACAGCTTGGCCAGTGGCGTGAGCAGGCGCAGCACCGCGGCTTCCTCCGCGCTGGCCGCACCGTGTTCGACGCGGCCGAGCAGGTGGGCGACCTCGAACGCCAGTGCAAACGCGGCCTCGAAATCCGCCTGCAGGTCGGCCAGCGTCTGCGCGTGCAGCGGTTGCTCGATCAAGCGGCGGCCAAACGCCTGCCGGCGAGTGGCGAAGTCCCGCGCCAGGCTGATCGCCCGCGCCATGCTGGCCACTGCGCAGATCGCGTTCCAGCTGCGCGTGATGTTGAGCATCGGCGCCACCTGGCGCACGCCGTGGGCGAGTTCGCCCAGCGGCCAGGCGGGCAGGCCGTCCAGATGGATTTCCGCGGTGGGCAGTTCCTGCGTGCCGAGCTTGTCCTTCAGCCGGTCGATGACCAGTTCCGGTTTGCGCCGCTCGCCGTCCATCGTCTCGACGTAGAACAGCGCCAACGCTCCGGTGCCGCCGCCGGCGCCTTCCGGCCGCGCCAGCGCCAGCGCCGCCTCGCCGACCACCGCCGAGCTGAACCACTTGCGTCCGTACAGGCGCCATTGGCCGCTGGCGTCCTGGCGCGCGATCGTCTCGGTATTGCCCACGTCGGAGCCGCCGATGGTCTCCGTCATCCACTGGCCGCTGAGCCAGAAGCTGGCCGGGTCGCGGCTGAGGAAACGCGGCAACACGCGCGCGATCAACTCGCGGTTGCCCGACGCCTTGATCGCGGTGGCGGCGCCGTCGGTCATCGCCAGCGGGCAGGTGTAGAACTCGCTGGCCAGGTGATACAGGTAGACGCGGGCGAACTCCTCCAGCCGCGCGTGCTCGCTGTCCGCGTGGCCGGCGGCGAGCACCGCGTGTGTCGTCGTCAGCCGCGGGCCTTCCTGCCACGCCGTGGTCAGCTCGATGCGGTCGATCCGTTCGCCCCAGGCGCCCCAGCGGGTCAGCATCGGCTTGCGTGGCGTACTGGTCAGGACGCGCTGCCAAGCCATCAGCGCGTAATCGCCGAGCGCATCGAGGTCGGCGTCCAGCGCGGCGCGCCGTTCGACGGGAAGCACGCGATCGAGCAGCGCCAGCAGCAGGCGGTCGCCGCGATAGGGGTGGGCGAGTTGCGGGGCTTCCTGCAGAAAGGCCATGGCATCCTCGGCAAGGCGAAGCGGGGAATTCGAGTATAGGCGCAGCGACCAGGACGCGATCCCGGTCGCGGGCGTGGCTGCGCTACCATCCGCGCGCATGGACATCCGGCCCGACGATCTCACCGCATCCCCCGTCATCGACCTGCTGCGCGAGCATCTGCAGGGCGTGGCGTTGCACTCTCCGCCGGAGAGCATCCACGCGCTCGGCGTCGACGGGTTGCGCCGCCCGGAAATCAGCTTCTGGACGGCGTGGCAGGAGGGCGAACTGCTGGGTTGCGGTGCGCTGAAGCAGCTCGATGCGCAGCAGGCGGAGGTCAAGTCGATGCGCACCGCCGCGCGCCATCTGCGCAAGGGCGTCGCCGCGGCGCTGCTGCGACACATCATCGACGAGGCGCGGCGACGCGGCTGCCGTCGACTGTGCCTGGAAACCGGATCAGCCGCGGCGTTCGCGCCGGCCCATCGCCTGTACGCCAGCTTCGGCTTCGTCCGCTGCGAACCGTTTGCGGATTACGTTGCCGATCCATACAGCGTGTTCATGAGTCGCGAACTGTAATGGCCGCGCAGTCGCCGGCGCCTACCTTCCTCGACAACATCTTCTGGCATGCGCTGAGCGGGCCGCAGGCGGGCTTTGCCCGGGGTGCGGGCGGTGCGCGGCGGTTTGCGCCGGGGTTTTCGCCGATCCTCGGCTTTGCCAATCAGGCCGAGCCGGCATTCGATGACCTGGCGCCGTTCTGCGAGCCCGGCGAATCGTTCTATACCGATGGCTGGTCGGGGCCGGCTCCCGCCGGGTGGAGCGTCGAGCTGGAATCGACCATGTTCAAGATGCGCTGGATGGGCGAGCTGCCCGCGCGGGACGACGTGCCCGAGGCCGTGCCGCTGACGTCGCCGCATGCGGAGCAGGCGATGGAGCTGGCCGCGCTGACCAAGCCCGGACCGTTCGGCCCACGCACGCTGGAGCTGGGCGATTACTTCGGTCTGTTCGACGGCGCGCGATTGATCGCCATGGCCGGCGAGCGCGCCTTCGCTGGTGGCTGGCGCGAGGTGAGCGGCATCTGCACTCATCCCGATGCACAGGGCCGCGGACTGGCCCGCCGGCTCACCGCCAAGCTGATCCGGCGCCAGCTGCTGCGCGGCGAAACGCCGTTCCTGCACGTGATGCGCGCCAACGAAGGGGCCCGCGCGCTGTATCGGCGGATGGGCTTTGTCGATTACCGCGAATCGGTGGTGCGGGTGGTCCGGCGCGCGTGACGCTCAGCGCGGCGTGTTGCGCCGTTTGACGCCGACGCCCAGCACGGCGATCAGGCCCACCGTCAGCACGATTTCCAGCCATGCCAGCGCGCGTTCGCCCGGCGCGCTCCAGGCCTCGGCCACGCCGTGGCAGAAATAGAACAGGCTGAGGATGCCGACCCACAGCAGGGCGCGGCCGACGTTGCGGATCGCGAACAGCGGCAGCAGCAGCGGCACGACGGTGACCCCGAGCACCAGCCACGCCGGCAGCGTGCGGGCGGGGGACAGCCAGCCGTGCCAGGCCAGTTGCAGCAGCACCAGCAGCGCCCAGGCGAGCAGGCCGATGCGGTAGACCGGCGCGATCGTCGTGGTGGCCGGTGGCTTCATGCCTGCTCCGCCAGTCGGCGGGCCACGTCGGCAAGGCGCCGGCCCAGCGCACGCGCGAGTTCGCGTTCGTGTTCGCTGATCGGCTGGTCGGCCTTGGCGCCGGCGACGTGGCTGGCGCCGTAGGGCGTGCCGCCGGTGCGGGTGATGCTGAGCGTGGCCTCGGTGAACGGGATGCCGACCAGCAACATGCCGTGATGCAGCAGCGGGATGGCCATGCTGAGCAGGGTGGATTCCTGGCCGCCATGCATGGTGCTGGTGGAGGTGAACAGCGCCGCCGGCTTGCCGACCAGTGCGCCGCTGGCCCATTCGGCGCCGGTGGTGTCGAGGAAATGCTTCATCGGCGCGGCCATGTTGCCGAAACGGGTGGGGCTGCCCATCGCCAGGCCCACGCAATCGACGAGGTCCTGCTTGTCGACGTAGGGTGCGCCGTCGGCGGGTTCGGGCGGCTGCGCCACTTCGGTCACCGGCGCCACCGGCGGCACCTGGCGCAGGCGCGCGCCCATGCCGGGCACCTCCTCGATGCCGCGGGCGATCAGGCGAGCCAGTTGGGCGGTGTGGCCGTTGCGGCTGTAGTACAGCACCAGGATTTCTCGGGTCATGCGGCGGATCCACGCGTTGAGGCATTCACGGGCAATGGGCTAGTGTACCGGCCGACACGACGACGATTGGCCCGGCATGTTGCCGCGGCCGCCCGAGGATACCGATGGACCGCCGCTTCGATCCCGATCGCATGCGCTATTTCCGCCGCTTCGTGTGGCAGCGCTTCATCGACGACAAGTGCTTCGAGACAGCCGGCGCGCTGTCCTACACCACGCTGGTGTCGCTGGTGCCGCTGACCGTGGCGGTGCTGGCGATGTTTGCGGTGTTTCCGGTGTTCGCAGGCGCGCGCGACACGCTGATCAGTTTCGTCTTCAACAACTTCGTGCCGGCCGCCGGCGAGAAGGTGCAGGCGGCGCTGCAGAGTTTCGCCGACAACGCCAAGGGGCTCACCGGCGTCAGCATCCTGGTGATGCTGTTCAGTGCGCTGTCGATGATGATCAGCATCGAGGACCGGCTCAACCGGATCTGGCGCGTGCACCAGGCGCGCCGCTGGAGCTCGCGCCTGCTGCTGTACTGGGCCGCGCTGACGCTGGGGCCGATCCTGGTCGGCGGCGGCATCGCCACCACGTCGTACGTCACCGCGATGCCGTTGCTCAGCGTGGCGGCGGGGCAGATCCATTCCATCGGCGCCAGCCTGCTGGCGACGCTGCCGTTCCTGGTGACGTTCTGCACGCTGTGGCTGATGTACGCGGTGATTCCCAACACCCGCGTATCCCGCCGTGATGCGGCGATCGGTGCGCTGCTGGGCGCGGTGCTGTTCGAGATCGCGCGCTGGGGTTTCGGCCAGTTCGTCGGGCATGCGCAGACCTACCAGCAGATCTACGGCGTGCTGGCGACGATCCCGATCTTCCTGCTGTGGATCTACCTGTCGTGGGTGATCGTGATCCTGGCTGCCTCGGTGGCGGCCTCGATCTCCGCCTACGAGTACGTGCCGCCATCCGCAACCCTGCCGGCGGGGGCCGAGTTCCTCGGCCTGCTGGTGGTGCTGGGGCTGTTCGTCGACGCGCAGCGCAAGGGCGCGTGCGTGGACGTGGCCGAGGTGCGGCTGTGTGCGCCGAGCCTCAGCGCGGGCGCGATCGCCGGCTATTTCGACGACCTGCAGGACGCCGACCTGATCCAGCGCGGCGAGGCGGGTGGCTGGCTGCTCAGCCGCAGCCTGGACAGCACCGACCTGCTGCGGCTGTATCGTTGCACCCATCACCGACTGCCGCTGCAACCGCACGAGGAGGCCGCGGCGATGAACGTGGTGCTGCCGGCGGAACTGCTGCTGCTGCTCGACGAGGTGGCCACTGCGCTGCACTCGAAGCTGGGCACCCGGCTCGACCAGATCTATCCCCCGGCCGCCGACCCGGCCGCCGACACTGAGGAACTCCCCGCATGATGTTGTTGAACCGCTTCGCCGCCATCGCCCTGGCGCTGGCCTTCGTCGCCCCGTTGCATGCCGCGATGCCGGAGCAGCCGACGCTCAAGGTCGGCACGCTCGATGGCGAGAGTTTCGACCTGGCCGCGCAGCGCGGGCATTGGGTCATCGTCAACTACTGGGCGACCTGGTGTGTGCCGTGCATCAAGGAGATGCCGGACATCTCGCACTTCGTCGCCGCGCACAGGAACGTGCGCGCGATCGGCCTGGCCTATGAGGACAGCGACACGGCCGACATCAAGGCGTTCCTGGCCAAGCACCCGGTGGTCTATCCGATCGCGCAGGTCACCGTGGACAAGCCGTTGAAGGATTTCGACGCACCGCGCGGCCTGCCGATGACCTACCTGATCGACCCGCAGGGCAGGGTGGCGCAGCAGAAGCTGGGGCCGGTGACCGAGGCCTTGCTCAAGCAGTGGATCGGGGCCGACTGATGCCGACGGCGCGATTCCTTGTCGAAGGCCGCGTGCAGGGCGTGTTCTTTCGCGCCAGCACCCGCGAGCAGGCGTTGGCGCTGGGCATCGCCGGTCATGCGAAGAACCTGGATGACGGTCGCGTCGAGGTGCTTGCTGGTGGGAGCGACGACGCGCTGGAAGCGCTGGCGCAGTGGCTGCAGCAAGGCCCGCCGGCTGCCCGCGTCACGGCCGTCGCCCGCGAGGATCTGCCCGACCAGGTGCTGCACGGCTTCCGCACCACCTAGCCAGCCCGGGCGATTTTTGTTTTTCCGAATCCCGAGTCCCGCCGAAGGACTCAGGCGCCGCTGAGCGCCTGCAACTGATCGGCCTGGTGTTCGCGGGTCAGCGTATCGATCAGCTCGCCCAGGTCGCCCTGCATGATCTCAACGAGGCTGTACAGGTTCAGGCCGATGCGGTGGTCGGTGACCAAATTGTCCTTGTAGCGGTAGGTGCGGATGCGCTGGCTGCGGTCGCCGCTGCCCACCTGCAGGCGGCGTTCCTGCGCCTGTGCGGCGTTCTGTTTGCTCCGCGCCTCGTCGAGTAGCCGCGCCTGCAGCAGGCTCATCGCGCGGGCACGGTTCTTGTGCTGGCTGCGTTCGTCCTGGCACTCCACCACGATGCCACTGGGCAGGTGGGTGATGCGGATCGCCGAGTCGGTCTTGTTGACGTGCTGGCCGCCGGCGCCGGAGGCGCGGAAGGTGTCGACTTTCAGGTCGGCGGGATTGATCGCGATCTCGTCGATCTCGTCCGGTACGGGCAGCACGGCCACAGTGGCGGTGGAGGTGTGCACGCGGCCCTGCGATTCGGTGACCGGCACGCGCTTGACGCAGTGCGTGCCGGATTCGAACTTCAGTTGCGAGTACGCGCCCTTGCCCTCGATGCGCGCCACGACCTCCTTGTAGCCGCCGTGTTCGCCTTCGTGTTCGCTGAGGATCTCCACGTGCCAGCGGCGGCTTTCGGCGTAGCGCAGGTACATGCGCAGCAGGTCGCCGGCGAAGATCGCCGCCTCGTCCCCGCCGGTGCCGGCGCGCACCTCCAGGTACAGGTTGGCCTCGTCGCGCGGATCCTTCGGCAGCAGCAGGAGTTGCAGCTCACCGTCGAGATCCTGCAGGCGATGCTCCAAACGGGCGACATCGTCGACGGCCATCTCGCGCAGCTCGGGGTCGTCCAGCATCGCCCGCGATTCGGCCAGTTCGCGCTCGGCACGCTCATGCTCGCGCAGCGAACCGGCGATCGGTTCCAGCTGGGCGTACTCCTGCGACAGCTCGCGGAAGCGGGTGTTGTCGGCCAGCACCTCGGGCTGCGAAAGCAGCAGGCCGATTTCCTGGTGGCGCTCGGCGAGCGCTTCGAGCTTGCGGCGGATCGAGGGGGTCATGGGGAGGGGCGAGAAGTGAGTGGAGAGGAGTGAGAAAAGAGAGGACCGGAGCGATGCTTTCTCTCACTTCTCACTTCTCTTCACTCACTTCTGAATCAAGACCATACAGCCGCTCCGCGGCATGCAGCAGGTCCAGATCACCGTTGAGCGCCGCCTCGCGCAAGCGCGCGCTGGGGTGGTGCAGCAGCTTGTTGGTCAGCGTGCTGGCGAGGAAGGCCAGCGCCTCGTCCGGCGACTTGCCGTGAGCGAGCATCGCGCGCGCCTTGTTCAGCACCTCGTCGCGATAGACCTCGGCGTGCTGGCGCATGTCCAGTGCGGGGTTCTTCGTCGTCAACGCGCGGCGCCAGGCCATGTAGCGGTCGACCTGCAGGTCGATGATGGCGTCCGCCTCGCGGGCGGCCGTTTCGCGCGAGCGGCGGTTGTCATCGATCACCTGGCGCAGGTCGTCGATGCCGTAGAGATAGACGTCCGGCAGTTCGGCGACGGATTCCTCGATGTCGCGCGGCACCGCGATGTCCACCATGAACATCGGCTTGCGCCGGCGGCTCGCCATCGCCTGCTCGACCATCGCGCGGGTGACGATCGGCTGCCGCGCCGCGGTGGAGGAGATCACGATGTCGGCCTCGGCCAGGTGCTGCGGCAGGTCGGCCAGCGCCACCGCGTAGCCGCCGTAACGGCCGGCCAGGTCCTGCGCGGTCTCCAGCGTGCGATTGGCCACGATCAGGCGGCGGGCGTGGCGTTCGGCCAGGTGGCGTGCGGCCAGCTCGATGGTGTCGCCGGCGCCGATCAGCAGCACGCAGGCCTGTTCCAGGTCGGTGAACACCTGCTCGGCCAGGCGCACCGCGGTGAAGGCGACCGACACCGTGTGCGCGCCGATGCGGGTGTCGGTGCGCACCCGCTTGGCCACCGCAAAGGTGTGCTGCAGCAGGCGATCCATCGGCGCCTTCAGCGCATGCGCCAGGCGCGCCTGCTGGTAGGCGTCCTTCACCTGGCCCAGGATCTGCGGCTCGCCCAGCACCATCGAATCCAGCCCGGTGGCGACGCGGAACACGTGGCGCACGGCGTCGCGTTCCTCGTGGCGGTAGAGGAACTCGTCGAGCTTGCCGGGGGTCAAATGGTGATGACGGTTCAACCACACCTGCGGGATGTCCTGCGCACCTTCGGCCACGCCCACATACAGCTCGGTGCGGTTGCAGGTGGACAGGATCATCGCCTCCTCGATGCCCGGCTCGCTGGCCAGTTCGCGCAGCGCCGCGCCGGCGGCGTCCTCATCGAACGCCACCTGCTCGCGCAGGCTGACCGGCGCGGTGAGGTGATTGAGCCCGAGGGCGATCAGTGGCATGGGACGACGGGCATCTCGGCGGCAGGAGTTTGGCGGCGTAGGCTAAGCTTGACGCGGGCGCCGATCATCGCGGATACGGCTGCAGCAGGTCGGTTGACGGAGAACAGTGTGCGGAGCGGGTCGAGCAAGTTCAAGCAACTGCGGCATTTTACGGCACTGGCCGCACTGGCGCTCGCGCTGGGCGCCTGCACCACCGCGCCGCTGCGTCCGCAGGCCGCGCCGACCCCGCAACCGCTGGCGCGGCTGGTGGTGGCCACGCCGGATGCCGAGCACGACCTGCTGGCGCAGTTGCTGGCCGGCGAAATGGCGTTGGGGAACACCGATCTGCCCGCCGCGTCGGCCCATTACGACAAGGCGATGGTGCTCAGCAGTGACCCTGCCGTGGCCGAGCGGGCGGCGGAGCTGGCCATCGCCGTGCATCACGACGAAGCGGCCGGTCGTGCGCTGGACCGCTGGCAGGCTTTGGGCGCCGGGCCCGCGCCGATCGCGCGCGCGCGCGCCGAGCTGGCGCTCGACCAGGGCAATGCGGCCGAGGCGAAACGGCAACTGGAACGCCTGATCGCCAGCGGCGAACAGGACGCCTGGCGGCAGTTCGGCCGCGTGCTGCTGGGCGCGCGCGACCAGGCGCAGGCGGCGCGTCTGCTGGAGGCGCTGGCCGTGCCGGCGCGCCTGCCGGCCGACCCCAAGGCGTGGCTGGCGATGAGCGAGCTGGGCGACAAGCTTGGCCGCCACGCCTATGCGCAGCAGATCGCCACGGCGGCGGTGCAGCGCTTCCACAACGCCGAGACCTACGCTTGGGCCGCGCAAATGAAGTTCAAGGACGGCGACCACGCCGGCGCGCAGGAGCTTTTGCGCAAGGCGCTGGCGCAAGCGCCGTCCGATACGCGGCTGCGGCTGGCCTATGCCGGCATGCTCAGCGCATCGGGCGACGACACGGCCGCCAGCCAACTGCTCGCGCACGGCACGCAGGACGCCGACATCTACGCCATGCGCGCGGGGCTGGCCGCCCGCCACCAGGACATGAAGGCGCTGGCCACCTTGTACCGCCAGTTGCAGCAGGCCTCGCCCGAGGTGCGCGCGCAGAGCAGCTATCTGCTCGGCCAGCTGGCCGAGATGCAGCATCGCGAGGCCGAGGCGCTGGATTGGTATGACCAGGTCGGCGACGACGATCCGCATGCGTTCGACGCCGCGATACGCAGTGCGCTGATCCTGCACACGCAAGGCAAGCGCGAGCAGGCGCATCAGTTGCTCGCCCAGCTGGAAATCGACTACCTCGAACAGCCCGGGCAATTGCGCCAGGCCCTGCAGGCCGATGCCGAGCTGTATCTGCGCGAGCAGGACTACGCCCAGGCGGAAGCCGCGTTCAGCCGCGCCCTGCAGGTGATGCCCGATGATCCCGGGCTGCTCTACGGTCGCGGTCTGGCGTATGCCCAGGCCGGCCAGATCGACCTGGCGGTGAAGGATTTCCAGCACCTGCTGAAGATCAAGCCCGGCGACGTCGACGCCAGCAACGCGCTGGGCTACACCCTGGCCGATGCCAACCGCGACCTGGCCGAGGCGGAGAAGCTGCTGCAGGTCGCGCGCGCGGCCAAGCCCGATGACCCTGCCATCGCCGATTCGTGGGGCTGGCTGCAGTATCGCCTCGGCCATCTGGAGCAGGCCGAGCAGACCTTGCGCGGCGCCTGGCTGGCGCGCAAGGACGCCGACGTCGGCGTGCATCTGGGCGAGGTGCTGTGGAAGCAGGGTCGTCGCCACGATGCACAGCAGGTGTTCGAGGAGGTGCGCAAGCTCGACCCGCACAGCCTCACCCTGCGCGATGCCCTGAAGCGCCTGCTGCCGGCCGGAGCGCGTCCTTGAACCGGGTCGCCGCGTGCAGCGCAGCCTTGCTGCTGCCGTTGCTGCTGACCGCCTGCGCGCCGGCCGTGCGCATGCCCGGCGACGCCGGCCTGCTCGCCGCCCAACGCGAGCGCGAACACACATTGTCCGGCGCCGAGCACTGGTCGCTGCAGGGCCGGCTGGGCGTATCGGACGGCCGTGACGGCGGCAGCGGCAGTTTCAGCTGGACCCAGGACGGCGAGCGTTATGAGTTTGTGCTGCGCGCACCGGTGACCGGCAAGAGTTTTCGGCTCAGCGGCGATGCGCACGATGCCTTGCTCGAGGGCCTGGATGGCGGGCCGCTGCGCGGCGCCGATGCCGAGGCGCTGATGCGCAAGGCGCTGGGCTGGGAGGTGCCGCTGCGCGAGCTGCGCGCGTGGGTGCTGGGTCTGCGCGCCGATGGCGGCAAGGCGGAAATCCGCTTCGGCGCGAACCGGTTGCCGTCGCTGCTGCAGCAGGATGGCTGGTCGGTCGACTACCGCGCCTGGGACGAGGCTCGCGATCCACCGCTGCCGACCAAGGTCTATGCGGCCAGGCCGCCCTACAAGGTGCGGCTATCGATCGAATCCTGGCAGTTTCGGTAGGCGCCGCCGCTTGGGTTAGGCTTTGCGCCCTGCCGACGGTGCGCCGCTGCCATCCATGAACGTTCATATCGACCGCGCCCAGCCGGGCCATGCCGCCGCCCTGTGCGCGATCGAGCGCAAGGCGGTGCAGATGTTTCGCGGCCACCCGGCGTGGCGGTCGTACGCGGCGGTGTCGATGCCGGTCGAATTGCTGCGGCAGGGAATCGAGCGCGGCCTGGTCTGGGTGGCGCTGGATGAAGCTGACGATCCGCTCGGCTTCATCTGGCTGGACGAGGAGCCGGGCGATGGCGTCATCAGCGTCGCCGAAATCGACGTGCTGCCCGAGCATGGCCGCCGCGGCATCGGTGCGGCCCTGCTGGAACATGCCTGCCGCTGGGCGCGCGAGGCAGGCTATCGGCGGGTGGACCTCGGCACCTTGGCGGACGTGCCGTGGAACGCGCCGTTCTATGCCCGGCATGGCTTCGCGGTAGTCGACAAGCGCGCTCCGGCGTTCGCCCACGCCCGCCAGCGCGATCGCGAGCACGGTTTCCCCGACGACCTGCGCGTGTTCATGAGCCGCCGGCTGGCCGCACCGGTGCGCGGTGAATGGACGGCGTGGCCTGCGCCGGCCAAGTTGAACCTGTTCCTGCGCATCACCGGTCGTCGGGTCGACGGCTACCACGAGCTGCAGACCGTGTTCCGCCTGCTGGACTGGGGCGATGAGATACGCCTGCGCGTGCGCGACGACGGCGAGATCCGGCGCGTCCACGGCGCGCGGGGGGTGGCCGAGGCGGACGACCTGGGCGTGCGTGCGGCGCGGTTGCTGCAGCAGCGCGCGGGTTGTGCGCTGGGTGCGGACATCGCCGTCGACAAGCGTATTCCGATGGGTGGCGGCCTCGGCGGCGGCAGTTCCGATGCGGCCACCGTGCTGGTGGCGCTCAACCATCTGTGGCGGCTGGGCCTGGATGAAGACACCCTGGCGGAACTGGGCGTGCAGCTCGGCGCCGACGTGCCGGTGTTCGTGCGCGGGCGTTCCGCCTGGGCCGAGGGTGTCGGCGAGCGGCTCAGCCCGATCCACCTGCCACGACGGCATTACGTGGTACTCGACCCGCGCGAGCAGGTGCCCACCGCGGCGCTCTTTCAAGCGCCTGAATTGACACGAAATGCGCCGCGGGCGACAATTTCGTCCTTTGTTTCCGGCGAAACGGTCGAGAACGCCTTCGAGCCGGTCGTGCGGGCGCGTTACCCGCAGGTCGCAGCGGCGTTGGCGTGGCTCGGCGGATTCGGCACGGCGAGGCTTTCAGGTACCGGCGGCTGCGTATTCCTGGAATTGCGTTCGCTCGCGCGGGCGCACGCCGTGGCGGAACGTTGCCCGGCGGCATTCAGGGTAAACGTGGCGAGCGGGATGGATGTCTCGCCGCTGCATCAGGCGTTGGCGCGGCAGCGCGCCAGTTGACGGATTTCAGGCAAAGGCACGACCGAATACACCAAGACACTGGGGCGTCGCCAAGCTGGTTAAGGCACGGGATTTTGATTCCCGCATTCGCAGGTTCGAATCCTGCCGCCCCAGCCACTTCACTGTTGGCTGAGTTTTCGAGGTAGCACCGTGGACACGTCCACTCCGATGATGCTGTTCACCGGCAATGCGCATCACGCGCTGGCCGAGGATGTCGCCCACCGCCTGGGCGTGCCGCTGGGCAAGGCGCTGGTCGGCACCTTCAGCGACGGCGAGGTGCAGATCGAGATCGAGGAGAACGTGCGCCGGCAGGAAGTGTTCGTGATCCAGCCGACCGGCGCGCCCAGCGCGGTCAATCTGTTCGAGCTGCTGGCGCTCACCGACGCGCTCAAGCGCGCCTCGGCGGCCAGCGTCACCGCCGTGATCCCGTACTTCGGCTACGCCCGCCAGGATCGCCGACCACGCTCGGCGCGCGTGCCGATCACCGCCAAGCTGGCCGCCAGGATGATCGGCGCCGCAGGCGTGGACCGGGTGCTGACGGTGGACCTGCACGCCGACCAGATCCAGGGTTTCTTCGACATCCCGGTCGACAACGTGTACGCCTCGCCGGTGCTGCTGGCCGACATCTGGCGCAGCTACAGCATGGAAGACCTGATCGTGGTCAGCCCGGACGTGGGCGGCGTGGTGCGTGCCCGGGCGATCGCCAAGCGGCTGGACGACGCCGAGCTGGCGATCATCGACAAGCGTCGCCCGCGCGCCAACGTCTCCACCGTGATGAACATCATCGGCGACGTGGAAGGCAAGACCTGCGTGATGGTCGACGACATCGTCGACACCGCCGGCACCCTGTGCGCGGCCGCTGCTGCCCTGAAAGAGCGCGGCGCCCGCAAGGTGGTGGCCTACTGCGTCCATCCGGTCCTTTCTGGCGCGGCGATCAGCAACATCGAAGGCTCCCAGCTCGACCGGCTGGTGGTCACCAACACCCTGCCGCTGCGGCCCGAGGTCCAGGCCTGCAGCAAGATCCGCCAACTCTCCGTCGCCGAACTGCTGGCCGAAACCATCCGCCGCATCGCCTTCGGCGAGTCGGTGAGCTCGTTGTATGTGGATTGAATCCGGGAATAGGGAGTAGGGAATAGGGAATCGAAGAGCCGTACTCGCGCTTTTCCTATTCCCTATTCTCCATTCCCTATTCCCCTCCAAGGGCTCTCCTGGTCGCGGGAGAGTCACCCATCCGTCGCAAGGCGGAAAACGCAACCCAAGGTAGTAAAACAATGACCCAGACTCATGAAATCAAGGCGCAGAGCCGCAAGGACGAGGGGAAAGGTGCGAGCCGCCGCCTGCGTCGTGCGAGCTTCGTGCCGGCCGTCGTCTACGGTGGCAGCCAGCCGCCGGAAAGCATCCAGATCGAGCACAACACGATCCTGCTTGCCGCCAAGAACGAGTGGTTCTTCTCCTCGATCCTCGACCTGAACGTCGACGGCAAGGTGCAGAAGGTGCTGGTGCGCGACTGGCAGAAGCACCCGTTCAAGCAGCTGATGATGCACATGGACTTCATGCGCGTGAACGAGAAGGAGGCGATTCGCGTCGCCGTGCCGTTGCACTTCCTCAACAAGGAGAAGTCGCCGGCCGCCAAGACCTCCGGCGTGGTGATCTCGCACAACCTGATCGAAGTGGAGATCACCTGCCTGCCGAAGGATCTGCCCGCGTCGATCGAGCTGGACCTGGGCGACCTGAAGCCCGGCGACATCGTCCACCTGTCGCAGCTGAAGCTGCCCAAGGGCGTGGAGCTGGTCGCGGCGCATGGCGGCGAAGGCCATGACATCGCCGTGGTCACGGCCAACACCGTGCAGGAAGAAGCCGAGGCGGCACCGGCCGAAGGCGAAGCCGCCCCCGCCGCGCCCGCTGCGGCTCCGGCACCGGCCAAGAAAGACGACAAGAAGTAAGCCGCGCCGGCCTGCGCTCGTTCGGAGCGCAGGCTGTCAGGGCTGCTTGTCCTCATGGCTGGTTTGCGCCTCATCGTCGGGCTGGGCAATCCCGGTACTGAATACCTCAGAACCCGGCATAACGCCGGGTTCTGGCTGGTGGACGCCCTTGCCGGTGCCCAGGGCGAACGCTTTGCGTTCGACGGCAAGCTGCATGGCGAGAGCTGCCGCGCGCGCCTCGGCGGCGAACCGGTCTGGCTGCTCAAGCCCGCCACCTTCATGAACAAGAGCGGCATCGCCGTGGTTTCGGCGCTGCGCTATTACAAGATCGAGCCCGAACAATGCCTGGTCGCGCATGACGACCTTGACCTGCCGCCCGGCACCGTGCGCCTGAAATTCGATGGCGGCCACGGCGGCCAGAACGGCCTGCGCGACATCATGGCTCACTTGGGCCACGGCAAGTTCCATCGCCTGCGCCTGGGGATAGGTCACCCTGGCCACAAGGACCAGGTCACGCCGTGGGTGCTGGGCCGACCCTCCGCCACGGACGAAACCGCCATCCTCGACGGCCTCGCCCGCGCCTTGGACGTGCTGCCGCTGGCCGTGGACGGTCAGTTCGACAAGGCGATGCAGTTGTTGCATACGACTAGCCGGGAGTAGGGAATAGGGAATAGGGAATGGTTAAAAGCCAAAGCCCGATTCCCTGCTTTTCCTATTCCCGATTCCCCATTCCCTATTCCCGGAACACATCCATGGGCATCAAATGCGGCATCGTCGGACTGCCCAACGTCGGCAAGTCCACCCTGTTCAACGCACTGACCAAGGCGGGCATCGCGGCGGCGAATTTCCCGTTCTGCACGATCGAGCCGAACGTCGGCGTGGTGCCGGTGCCGGACCCGCGGCTGAACGCGCTGGCGGCGATCGTCAACCCGCAGAAGGTGGTGCCGACCGCGGTGGAGTTCGTCGACATCGCCGGCCTGGTCGCCGGTGCATCGAAGGGCGAGGGCCTGGGCAACAAGTTCCTGGCGCACATCCGCGAGGTCGATGCGATCGCCCACGTGGTGCGCTGTTTCGAGGGCGATGTGATCCACGTCGCCGGCAAGGTCGATCCGATCGCCGACATCGAGACCATCGACACCGAGCTGGCGCTGGCCGACCTGGAATCGGTGGACAAGGCGCTGAACCGCGCCGAGCGCGCGGCCAAGGCGAACGACAAGGAAGCGCTGGCGAAGAAGCCGGTACTGCAGAAGCTGGCCGCCGCGCTCAACGACGGCCGCTCCGCGCGCAGCGCCGGCCTGGACGAGGAGGAGAAGGCGCTGGTGCGCGACCTGTTCCTGCTCACCCTGAAGCCGCTGATGTACATCGCGAACGTCGCCGACGACGGCTTCGAGCACAACCCGCTGCTGGATGCCGTGCGCGAACGCGCGGTGAGCGAGGGCGCCGAGGTGGTGCCGGTGTGCGCGGCGATCGAGGAGGAGCTGGCACAGCTGGACGAGGCCGACCGCGACGAGTTCCTGAAGGACATGGGCCTGGACGAGCCGGGCCTGAACCGGGTGATCCGCGCCGGCTACAAGCTGCTCGACCTGCAGACGTATTTCACCGCCGGTGTGAAGGAAGTGCGCGCTTGGCAAGTGCGGCGGGGCGCCACCGCACCGCAGGCCGCGGGCGTGATCCACAGCGATTTCGAGAAGGGTTTCATCCGCGCCGAAACCGTCTCCTACGACGATTTCATCCAGTACCAGGGCGAGGCCGGCGCTGCCGCCGCGGGTCGGTTGCGCAAGGAAGGCAAGGAGTACATCGTGAAGGACGGCGACGTGCTGCACTTCCTGTTCAACGTCTGACAGGCGCGCGTAGGGCGGGCGCTGTCCGCCGCTCCCGATGGGTGTGTTGAAGCGCCGGCGGGCAGTGTCCGCCCTACCTGGCCGCAAAGTTGCCGCCTACAGGGCGCTGCCGCCGAACTTGTACGTGAACTGCACGTAGTAGCTGCGCCCGGCGGCATCGAACCACGAAATGTCGTAGTACGGATACGACGTATAAGTGGGGTCGCGCGGCGGCATCTTGTCGAACAGGTTGTCCACTGCCAGCGACAGCTGGGCGTGGTCGCTGAACTTGTACTGCAAGGTGGCGTTGTAGCGGTAGGTGGCGTGGACCCAGGCGGGGTCGCCGGCCGAGGTGTCGACGACCTGGTCGTAGGACCACGAGTTCGGCAGCCGGCCCAGGCGGGTGCCGAACAAGGTGGCCGCCCAGGACCTGCGCTCCCACGAGATGCTGGCACTGGTCTTCTCGCGGGGGATGTCGAAACCGCTGTTGACCGCCAGTTCGTCCAGGGTGGGATCGCCGGGGTATTGCTGGAACAGGTGGTTGCGGGTCCAGGTGTAGTTGCCGGCGAAGCGGAACGTGCCGATGGCGGTCTCCAGCTTGTAGTGCGCGCTGGCGTCGATGCCGCTGGTGCGTTCGTTGGCCACGTTGATCGGGTTGACGTAGATGCCGTACAGGCCGCCGGGATCGACCACGCTGTCGGCGGGGTAGCGATTGACCCGCGAGATCGCGTCGATGCAGCTGGGCGAATTCGCATCGACCGGGTTGCCGTTGGCGTCGCTGCCGATGCGGCAACTGGCTTCCAGCTGCAGGATGCGGTCGGTGCTGAGGTCCTGCACCTGGTTCTTCATGCGGATGTTGAAATAATCCACCGACAGATCCAGGTTCGGCGTCGGCGACCACACGAATCCGCCGGTCCACGAGGTGCTGGTCTCGGAGTTCAGGTCGCGGTTGCCCTGACGCGTGCGGATCAGTCCTTCGTCGGAATACGAGCAGTCGGTGATGTCCTCATCCGGCTCTTCGGTTCGGCAGCGGTAGTAGTCGTTGCCGGAGGTTTCGTCGTTGCCGATGCCGGCGTAGACGTAGTGCAGATCCGGCGCCCGGAACGCCGTACCGTAGGAACCGCGCAGCAGCAGGGTGTCGATCGGACGCCATTCCAGCCCGGTGCTGTAGGTCAGCTTGCCGGTCTTGTGGCCGGAGAAGCGGTACTGATCGTAGCGGCCGGCCAGGCTGAGGTTGAGCGACTCCAGCAGCGGCAGGCGCAATTCGCCGGCAGTGGCCCAGCGGTTGCGGCTGCCGTGGCCGTCGGAGTCCTTCCAGCTGTAGTAGTAGTACTGCGTGGCCAGCGGGTCGGGCTTGAGGTCGTAGGCCTGGTTGCCGAACTCCACCACGCCGGCGAAACCCGCCGGTCCGGCCGGCAGGTTGAACAAGGCGGTATTGGTCAGCGTGAACCCCAGTGTGTCGCTGCGCGACTCCGGGTGGTAGTTGGTGCGTGCGGTGATCGCGTCGTATTCGGCGCGGGTCAGCGGCGTGTAGAGGCGGATCGGGTCGGCGTCGAAAATGGGCAAGCCGCTGTCGGGATCCACGCCGAGCTGCGGGCCGAGGTAGAGGTCATTCGCCTTCGCGGCGATGGTCTGCGGCCAGCTGATCAGCGCCTTGTACTGCGAGTGGCTGAGCGAGGCCTCGTAATCCCACGCCTGGCCGAACGTACCCTTGAAGCCGGTGGTGAGGCTGAAGGTCTTCTGCGTGTTCTCGATCATGCCGCGACCGAGGCCACCCATTTCCTCGGGCGTGAACTGGCGGTACCAATTCTCGATGCCGCCGCTGTGCGCGTTGTAGAAATAACCGTCCTCGTTGCCGTCCGGCGCCTGGTAGTTCCACTGCTCGACGTCGCGGAACAGCTCGACCTTGCTCCAGCCCAGCTGCATGTCGCCGAACCAGCTCAGGCTGTCATTGATCTTCAGGTTGGCCGAGGTGTAGGTGTTGATGCCGCGGCGCTGGCTGAGGATGGTGCCGTAGCCGATGGATTCCGCGCTGCCGCAGAAGTTGCCGTAGCGCGGCCGGTTGGCGTACACCGTGGTGCCGCCGTTCAAGTAACCCAGCGCGTCGCAGGTGGCCTGGCCCGGATCGATGTAGTCGTCGTTCCAGTCGCCGTTGAGAAAGGTGCGCCGTGGCACCTGCGAGCGCGCGGTGGGCGCGTCGGCGGTGGAATCCTGGATCTTGCGGTCGTAGGCCCACAGCGGCTTCTGGTCGATCAGCTCGGCGCCGAACACCAGGTTGAAGTCGCCCTGCGAGAAGCCGGTGGAGAAGTTCAGCTTGGTCGATGCGCCGCCGCCGCGGGTGGTGTCGCCGTAGCGCAGGTCGATGGTGGTGCCGTCGGCGTGGTCCTTCAGGATGAAGTTCACCACGCCGGAGATCGCGTCCGAGCCGTACACCGCCGAGGCGCTGCCGGTGAGCACCTCGATGCGGTCGATCATGCCGATCGGGATGTTGGAAATGTCGGTGAAGTTGCTGCGGCCCTTGAATGGCAGCGGGAAATCGGCCATGCGCCGACCGTTGACCAGCACCAGGGTGTGGTTGGGGCCGAGTCCGCGCAGGTCGACCTCTTCCGCGCCGGGCGAGAAGTCGGCGCCGCTGGAGGACTGCTGGCTCTGCGTCTCGCCGCTGTTCTGGGTGATCGCGCGCATCACGTCGGGCACGCTGGCGAAGCCGGCGGCCTTGATCTCCTGCGCGGTGACCACGGTGACCGGCGCCGGACCCTCCACCTGCACCCGCGGGATGCGCGAGCCGGTGACCTGCACTTCGTCCAGCCGGGTGGCCTGTTCCGGGTCCGGTTCGGCGGAATCGCTGCCGGCGGGCGCGGGCGCGGATGGCGGCGCGGTCCGGCGGGCCGCCTTGACGATCACCACCGCGCCGGACTCGTCGTGCTGCATGGTGAAACCGCTGCCGGCGAGCAGCCGTCGCAGCGCCTCGTCCGTCGACAGCGTGCCGCGCACGCCGGCGGTGCGCAGTCCGCGCAGCTGGTCGGCCTGGTAGATGAACTGCGCGCCGGACTGGCGGGCCAGCGTATCCAGCGCGGTGACCAGGTCGCCGGCGGGGATGTCGACCGGCCGCACCGCCGGGGCCTGCGCCGAGGCGATGGCCGATGCCGAGCAAGCAAGGATCAACAGCGCGCCGCGTAGCGAACGAGTCATGTGCAGTTCTCCCCGGGCAGGCGCGCACGATGCGCACCGCGTAGATGCCATGACGAGCGGACGCGGAAAATCCCCCCAGGCACCGCTCCGCTCAGCGCGGACTCAACACGATAGTGTTCCCGCGCGCGGCGGCCTTGACCGGGAAGCCGCGCGTCAGCAGCCGCACGAAGGCGTCGGTGTTGGACCAGCGGAAGTTGCCGCCCACGCGCATGGCGCCGACCCGCGCATCGTCGATCACGATCTTGCGCTGGTTGTAGCGGTTGAACTCGGCCACGGCGGTGGCCAGCGGAGTGTCGTGGAAGCTGACGAAACCGTTGCGCCAGCTCAGGTATTCCTGCGCCTGCTGCACGGTTCCCGAATGCACGACCACGCCGCCGTCGCTGGCGATGGCCACGCTGCCGGCCGGCAACAGGGTGGTGGCCTGGTGCGGGCCGTCGGGACGACCGTCGGATTCCAGCCGCACCAGGCCCTGGGTGACCACCACGCGCAGATCCGCCGCGTCACGGCGCACCGCGAAGCGTGTGCCGACGGCGATCACCCGGCGCGCGTCGGCGCTGACCACGAACGGTCGTGCGCGATCCTTGGCCACGCTGAAGAACGCCTCGCCTTGCTCGAGATCGACGTGGCGTTCGCGGCGCGACCAGGTCAGCCGGATGCGGCTGTCGCTGCTGAGCGTGGCCACCGAGCCGTCCGCCAGTTGCACCTCGCGCAGCTCGCCGACGGCGGTTCGATAGGATGCCTGCTCCACCGCGCCGTACCCATGCCAGGCCAGCGCCAGCGTCACGACCACCAGCAGCGAAGCGGCGACCGCCAGCAGCCGGGCGTGCGGCCAGGATCGGCGTCGCGTGGCTGCCCGCCAGCCGCGCGGAGTCGCGGCAGGGTGCGGTTGCGCCAGCGCAGGTGCACCGGTGTGCGGCGTCGCCCAACTGCCACGCGGCGGCACGCCGCCGGCGCGCCAGCCGGCACCCAGCGCCTGCAGCCGGCCGCTTTGCTGCCACGCCGCGTCGAGCCGCACGTAGGCCACCCGGTGCGCGGTTGACGCATCCAGCCACGCGTCCAGCCGGCGCTGGTCGCGCTCGTTCCAGTGCTCGCCGTCGCGTCGGGCCAGCCAGCTCGCGGCGATGTGTTCGATCTCCCTGCTACTGGTCATGACCAAGCTCGATGGCGGTTTCCTGTTCGCCTGCACGGGTGTGGCGATGGGCGTGGCGATCGCCGTGCACATACTGAGCGATCAGCCGCGCGCCCTTGGCGATCTGCTTCTCCACGGTCTTCTCGCTGATGCCCATGCGGGCGGCGACCTGTTTCTGCGACAACTGCTCGACGCGGCGCAGCCAGACCACCTCGCGGCAGCGGTCGGGCAGGCGGTCGAACGCGTCGGCGAGGCGTTTCAACTCCTGGTGTGCGTCCAGCCGGCGGTCCGGCGTGACCTCGTCCACCGAGACGTTCAACGCGTCGATATCACCCACGGCCTCGATCGAGACCACCCGTTCGCGGCGCAGGCGGTCGGTCATCAGGTGGCGCGCCGTGGTGAACATGAACGACTTGGGTTGGGTCGGGCGCGACCGTGCCGCGGCTTCGTAGACGCGAACGTAGATCTCCTGGCGCAGGTCGTGGACCTCCTCGCGACGGAACCAGCTGCGCCGCAGATAGCGCATCAGGGCGCCCTCGTGGACGAGGATTTCGCGGGCAAACCAGCTGTTGAGGGA
>Ga0209952_1001239_pt1 | contig 22696 bp, 23 predicted proteins | sample ThiBiot_750_biof_2_FD_183951 | JGI IMG/M metagenome (GOLD analysis project Ga0209952, IMG submission 183951) | Wastewater bioreactor microbial communities from Cape Town, South Africa - Thiocy_cont_750_biof (SPAdes) | ecosystem: Engineered > Bioreactor > Thiocyanate-remediating >...
TCGCCAGCGAGGATGCTCAACACGATCCGCGTCTTCTTCTCCACCGGGATCACTGGTGGTCTTCCCATGTCGGACTCTCCGTTCAGGACTCAACTAACAGCCCTGCCACTAAGTCTGACGCGCGACATTGCGACATCACGACCTCCTCCGCCTGTCTCCGAGCTACGGTCAGCCGGGCGACCTTCTGCAAGAAAGTCTCCCCCTGCCGGTCGCTCCCCGCCAGCAACGACGCGAGGTTCGTCACCTGCGCCTGCATCTCCAGGCCCATCGACTCGAAGAACGTCGCCGGATCTCTCAGCTCCGCCACTCGGCTCGGAGCTGTCGCCTGCCAATGCGACAGCGCCGTCTGCCCGTACTTGTTCATCGCCTGCCCCGGTTTCGCGAGCGGTGGCGAGCGCGGTGTCGGCGGCGGGCTCGTCGAGCCCCCACAGGTCGAACTCCAGTTGCCCCGGCCAGGGCTTCCGGGATCGCTGCCGCGCCATTCGCCGTCACCGCCCGCGCCCTACTGCTCCGCCGCGAGATGGGCGTAGAACTCGTCCTCGATGGCCTGCCTGCGAGCCACGTCGTCCTTGACGAACTGCGTGAAGTCGGCATCCCGGTCGGGGATCACCGTCTCCACCAGCATGGGATGCTCGTCCTCGCCCGGCCACACCGCCTGCCGCGTCGGACGGTCGGTGTTGAGCTTCGTGCCGCACGCGGTCACCGCGTCCCGAAGCTGCGGCACGAACGCCCAGAAGTCGCGCCACCAGCCGAACGGTGCCGAGCCGTGCTGCTTCTTGTCGTAGGCATTCAGATAGTGCTGCCGCAGCGCCGACAGCGGCCACACCAGCTCCGGGTGCCGATGCCAGAACGGCGGCACGACATTCACGCTCAGGCCGAACTCGTGACGCAGCCAGTTCACCCAGGCGTTCAGCTCCAGCCACTCCACCTGCGCCTCGGCGGCAGTCAGGATGTTCCAGTTCACAGGGCGCGGCGGCTCAGGCGTGTCGTTCGTCTCGGGGGCCGGTTCCTTGGCCGGCCTTGGCGAGGGGGTCACGGGCTCCGGCTCGGGCTCTTCGATCGGGGGCACGTCGAAGTCGGGATCGTCCAGTGGGAACAACGTCGTCTCCATGGTCATGAGTTGCCTTCACAGCGTCATCGGACGGGGTGACGGCTTCTGCGTGACAGTCGGGTCGGGCGCTTCGATGGACTCACTCTCGACCTGCTGCGCCCGTGAACGACCACGGTTGACCGCGTAGCTCGTGCGGGCCGCGTCGGGGCCGACGTGCGTCGCGATGAACTCCTCACCGCTGACCGTCTCACCGTCCTTCTGGTAGCTGAATTTCTGGACGTGGCCGCTGGCGACGAAGGTGTCGCCGCGCGCGAACTTCTCGTACGCGTGCTCCGCGCTCCGACGGAACATCTTGAAGGGGTAGAACTTCGTCTCGCCCTGGGTGAACGAGCCGTCCGCGTTGCGCTCGAACTGCTCCTGACCGATCCAGGCGAACAGCCGCGCCTCTCCGTCCTCGTTGAAGGACAACTGCGGGTCGCTGGCGAAGAAGCCCCACAGGGATTCTTTGGTTCGCATCGGGATGCTCCTTACTGCTCCTGCCGGGTGAGGATTGCTACCCGATAGGTGCGCAGGTGAGACCGAGCCGAGAGTGGTCAGCACTCACTCTGAAAGGGGCCTCGCGTCGCATCCCCGGGCCGACAGGGAACTAGGAGGGGTCTCTCGAAGGCGCATTGCCTGGTGCGGAATCGACCGTGTTCCAGGTCAGCGACGTCGAATGCCCGCCATGACGGTCTGCGCCAGGCCCGGCAACGACGTCTTGGGCAGGTTGCCGGCGGCGGCGATGGACGCGACGCAATACGCTGCCAGGTCCGCGGCCGCCACCTCGTCGCGGACGATGCCGTCCGTCTGCGCCGCCGCGATGACGCGTGCGAAGAGTTCGATCAGCCGAGCCTCTTGCGCCTCATGCTCGCCGCCTTTGTGCAGCAGCCCGTGCAGGTCTGGTCCACCCTTGCGAGCCCGCTGGAAGGCGATCTCCGCGTATTGGTTGATCAGGTCCTCGAGCGCGGATGCCGCGTCCGGGGCCGCGTCGAGCGCCGCTTCCAGTCGGACCAAGTGTGCGGCGACCCGCTCGGCGTGGGCGGCGGTGAGGATCGCTTCGACGCTCGGGAAGTTCTTGTACAGGGTCGCCCGGGCGACGCCGGCGCGCTCGGCGACGTCGGCCATCGTGATCGCGAGCGGGCCCTTCTCGTGCACAAGGCTCCACGCCGCATGGACGATCGAGGTCCGCACGTCGCGGCGGTGATCGCCGATGGTCTCGTGCCAGGACTTCGACATGCAGCAACTATACAACTTGTCCACACGTGAACACTATGTATAGTTAACGACAGACTGTCCAAGGAGATGTGATGACCGAGCCAACGCCAACCCCGCCGCCGCGTCCCCGCTGGGTGTGGGTGATCGTGATCGTGATCGTCGTGGCCGCCGCAACAGTCGGGATCGTGCATCTCGTAACGGGCGGCGGGATGGCCGGAATGCATGGGATGGGCATGGTGACGATGTACAGCACGGGCGGGGCGCAGTGAGGTTCTCCCCGTCGATACGTCGCGGCGTGCTCGCCGTGCATCTCACGGCGTCGGTGGGTTGGATCGGCGCGGTGCTCGCCTACGCCGCTCTCGCACTCGTCCCCGCCGCGAGCCGCGATGCGGAGTCCGCGCGGGCCGCGTGGATCGGCATGGATCTGATCGGCTGGTGGGTGATCGTGCCGCTCGCGGCGGCATCCCTGCTCAGCGGTATTGTCCTGTCGCTCGGCACGAAGTGGGGGCTGTTGCGGCACTACTGGGTCGCGATCTCCTTCTTCGCGACGATCGTCCTCACCATCGTGCTCATCGTGCTCATCGTGCACATGCCGACCGTCGACCGCCTGGCGCAGACCGCTCGCGACGCCTCGCTCGACGAGGTTCTCGCGCTGCCCGCCGACCTGCTACACCCCCTGGTTGGCCTCGCCGCGCTCCTCGGGATCCTCGTGCTGAACATCATCAAGCCGAGAGGTCTGACCCGCCGCGGCTGGCGCGCCGCGCAACGCGCGGCCGCCCCAGTGCGCTGATCGGGCGACTTCGTCGCACCGCCCGGCCGACTCGCCCGCTGAGGACAACGGGCCTTTCGTCGGGCCCGGCTACCGGGAAGGATGATCAGCATGAACCCTGCCGCACCCGAGGATCATCGCTTCGCTCGGCACGAGGACGGCACGGTCGAGATCGCCACCTCCGCGGTCGTGCTGTTCGACTACCTGGACGAGCCGGAGCACATCTCGGTGCACATGGGTTCGGGCAGCTCCTCGCCCATGATGGGCGGCGGGCAGATGGAGACCGTGCTCGACGAGGGCGGCGGGAAGGCGGTCGGCTCGCACATCGTGATGCGCGGCCGGGCGTTCGGGTTCGAGCTCTACCTCGACGAGGTCATCACCGAACGGGTGCCTGGTGTGCGGAAGGCCTGGCAGACGGTCGAGGACCGACTCGTCGTCATCGGCGCCTACCGCCTCGGCTTCACCATCGCTGAGCAGGCCGCAGGCAGCCGGCTCACCGTGTGGATCGACTACGACCTGCCCGCCCGTCGGCGGTGGCTCGGCGTGCTCGGCGGCCGGATGTACGCGCGCTGGTGCGTGCGGCAGATGCTCAGCGCGGCCGTGGCGCACTTCAACCACGCCTGACGGAACGTCCGAACACTGCGCGAGGACCTCGCGCGGAGGCATTCAGTCCGCTACGACACCTTCATGGCGGACTGCGCGCTGACGCGCTCGAGAATGAAGTCGACCCGCTCGCGCGGACTGAGGACGGGCACCTCCACGACAGGGAACCCGAGGTCCCGGTACACCTCGGCCAGCAGACTATGGATCCGATGCTGCGCGGCCGGGTCCTCGGTGCGCGCGTAGTCCGGGGCCAGCGGCAGCAGGTCGAGGAGGAACACGGTGCGATACGACACGCGCTGCAGCGCCTCGAGGAGCACAGGGGCCGGCTCCAGACCGAGGAATCGGTAGTAGGCCAGCGAGTCGGGGATCGCCCGGTCAAGGAACACCAGACGCTGCGGATCCAGCGACGCCTCTTCGGCGAGCTGCATGGTCAGCACGCCGAGCTGGAACTCCAGCTGACGGGAGCGCACCTCCGCGACACTGTGGCCCTCGATGCGCTGCAGGTCCAGGTAATGGCGCGCGTGCTCGATCGTGATGGTGTAGCCGCGCTCGCGCAGCAGGTTCACCGTCGTGGTCTTCCCGGAGCTGGGGCCGCCGGTGACCACCTGCCAGTTCGTCGCGAGCCGTGCCTTGTCCACCACAGCATTCTGCCGGAGTACGAAGAACCTCTATACCAGGTACCCCTAGTGGGTATATAGTCGGGTTGGAGGTGCGGAGATGGCGCATGGTTATGTCGATGACAAGGAGGCGCTCCTCGCCCGGTTGCGTCGCGCGGAGGGGCAGGTCCGCGGGATCAGCCGGATGATCGAGGAGGATGCGTACTGCATCGACATCCTCACCCAGGTCTCCGCGGTGACGAAGGCGCTGGAGGCGGTCGCGCTCTCCCTGCTGGACGACCACCTCACCCACTGCGTCGCCGCCGCGACCGCCGAAGGCGGCGCCGTCGCTGCCGAGAAGCTGCGCGAGGCGAACGCCGCCATCGCCCGACTCGTCCGTTCCTGATCATCCCCTTGCCACCGCTTCGAAGGAGTAACCGACTATGAACAACCGCACCTACCCAGACCTCGGTCTGACCGACGCCAAGGGCGGCTGCGCCTGCTGCGCCCCCGCGCACGAGCACGCCGCGGCGACCAGCGCCGAGGCGATCGCCGGCGATCTCCGCACGGACTTCCTCGTGGAAGGCATGACGTGCGAGCACTGCGTGCGCAGCGTGACCGAGGAGGTCTCCGCCATCGACGGCGTCCGCGGCGTGACCGTGGATCTGCACGCTGGCGGCGTCTCACGGGTGACGATCTCCAGCGACGAGCCCGTGGACCCGGCGAAGGTGCGTGATGCCGTGGAGGAGGCCGGGTACTCCCTGTCCACGACGGCATGAGCGCACTGGACGTCGATCTCGACATCACCGGGATGACCTGCGCGTCGTGCGCGACGCGTATCGAGCGCAAGCTGAACCGGCTGCCCGGGGTCGAGGCGAGCGTCAACTTCGCCACCGAGAAGGCCCGGGTCCACTCTGACCAGGTCGGCCTCGACGAGCTCCTGGCTGCAGTCGAGGCCGCCGGCTACGGCGCCTCGTTGCCGGCCCCGGCGATCGAGGAACGACCGCACGAGACGCGGGATAATGAACTGGCCGGGCTGCGGCAGCGGCTGATCCTCTCGGCTGTGCTCGCCGCGCCGGTCGCGGCGCTGTCGATGATCCCGGCGCTGCAGTTCAGCAACTGGCAATGGCTGGCGCTGACGCTCGCCGCGCCGGTCGTGACGTGGGGAGCATGGCCGTTCCACCGGGCCGCGGCCGTCAATGCCCGGCACGGCGCGGTGACGATGGACACGTTGATCAGCGTCGGCGTGCTGGCCGCGTTCGGCTGGTCGCTCTACGCCCTGTTCTTCGGCGGTGCCGGGATGCCGGGGATGCGGATGAGCGTCACGTTCTTCGGCACTCCGCAATCCGGTGGGCACGAGATCTATCTCGAAGTCGCCGCCCTGGTGACCGTGTTCATCCTCGCCGGCCGGTATCTGGAGGCCCGCGCCAAGCGGCAGTCCGGTGCGGCGCTGCGCGCGCTGCTGGAGCTCGGCGCGAAAGACGCCATGCTGCTGCGGGACGGGCTCGAGCGACGCATCCCGGTCGCCCAGCTGGTCCCCGCCGACCTCGTCGTCGTGCGCCCGGGCGAGAAGATCCCCGCCGACGGCCTGGTCCGGGAGGGTGTGTCCGCGGTGGACGAGTCGATGCTGACCGGCGAGTCCGTGCCGGTGGAGGTATCGCCCGGCTCTCGCGTCGTCGGCGCGACGGTGAACACCGGCGGCCGGCTCGTCGTCGAAGTGACGCGCGTCGGGGCCGACACCGAGCTCGCCCGGATGGCGCGGCTGGTCGAGGAGGCGCAGACGGGCAAGGCCCAGGCGCAGCGTTTGGCCGACCGGGTCTCGGCCGTGTTCGTGCCGGTCGTGATCGGCCTCGCGCTGATCGCGTTCGCCGCCTGGCTGCTCAGTGGTGCGAGCCTCGAGGTCGCCTTCACCGCCGCGGTGACGACGCTCATCATCGCCTGCCCGTGCGCGCTGGGACTTGCGACGCCGACGGCGCTGCTGGTCGGCACGGGCCGTGGCGCGCAGCTGGGCATCCTCATTCGCGGCCCCCAGGTGCTGGAGCAGACCCGCCGCATCGACACCGTCGTGCTCGACAAGACCGGCACCCTCACCACCGGCGCCATGACCGTCACCGCGATCCACCCCGCCGCAGGCGTCGACCGCGACGAACTCATCCAGTTCGCCGCCGCGCTCGAGCACGGTTCCGAGCATCCGGTCGGACGCGCCATCGCCGCGTCGGCGAGCGGACCGGTCGCAACGGCGGAATCCTTCCGCGCCGAGCCCGGGCAAGGCGTCGAGGGCGTCGTCGAAGGACGGCTGGTCGCCGCCGGTCGCCCCTCCTGGCTCGCCGCGCAGTGGGCGCTGGCTGTCCCGGACGACCTCGCCGCGCGAATCGCGGCGGACGAGGCGACCGGGGCGACGGCGACCGTCGTCGCCTGGGACGGCCAGGTCCGCGGTGCGATCAGCGTCGCCGACACCCTCAAGCCCACCAGCCGGGAGGCGGTCGCGCGCCTGCGCCGGCTCGGGCTCACCCCGATCCTGCTCACCGGCGACAACGTCGGTGCCGCCGGTGCAATGGCGAAGGCGTCAGGGATCGAGGACGTCCGCGCCGGTGTCACCCCGCAGGGAAAGCTTGATGCCATCCGCGAGCTGCAGGCGGCCGGCCATGTCGTCGCGATGGTCGGCGATGGTGTGAACGATGCCGCGGCGCTGGCCGCGGCGGACCTCGGAGTCGCGATGGGCACCGGGACCGATGCGGCGATGACCGCCAGCGATCTGACGATCGTCGCCGGTGATCTGCTGCTCGTCCCCGACGCGATCCGGCTCGCCCGGCGCACCCTGGCCACCATCAAGGGCAACCTGTTCTGGGCGTTCCTCTACAACGCGGCCGCGATCCCGGTGGCGATGCTCGCCGTGCTCAACCCGATCATCGCCGGTGCTGCGATGGCGTTCAGCAGCGTGTTCGTCGTCACCAACAGCCTGCGCCTGCGCCGGTTCCACGCGCTGGGCCCGGCTGAGGTTCGCTGAGGCTGCGATGGACGCACCAGGTCGTTCAGACGGCGGGACTATCCTGCGGGAAGGAGGGAGGTCAGCAGTGAACGCGATCCGAATCGGCGGCACCGCCCGGTCCGGGATACACCGGATCCTGCTGACCTTTGCCGCGGCATTCCTGGTGATCATCGGCCTGCTGGCCATGCACACCCTCAGCGTCGGACACGTCGCCGTCACTGGGGACGGCATGACCGCCGCCGCCTCCGAGGCGGGCATGGATGCCATGCACGCACCGATGCCGGCCGCAGCCGAACCGGGCCCCGCGGTCTCGCAACACGTCGGCGACGCCGGCGACGCATCGGGGATGCCGGACCACGCGATGCTGATGATCGCGTGCGTGCTCGCCCTGCTCGCCGCGGTCATCGTCCTGCTGGCGCCCGCGCTGCTGGCCCGCCTCGGCTCCGCCCTCGGACTGATCCGTCAGCACAGCCGGAATGTGCTGGCTGCGCTGCCGCACCCCAGACCGCCATCCCTCATCGCCCTGTCGATCAGTCGAACCTGATTCGCCCGCCGTTCCCGGTATGCCCGGGATCGCCGCTTCGCCCTGCCCGGGCAACGAATCTCTCCTCCTCCGACTGAACTCGAAAGGTTTTCCGATGCGTATTCGCACCCTCGCGCTGATCTCCGGCGCACTCCTCACCATGGCCGTCCTCGCCGGCTGCACCCAGACGACCTATGACATGGGCGGCATGCCCGGCATGGATCACGGCTCCGGCATGATGGGCGGCACCCAGCCGACCACCGCCTCGAACGCGGCCGATCAGATGTTCGTGCAGATGATGATCCCGCACCACCAGCAGGCTATCGAGATGGCCGACCTGCTCCTCGGCAAGTCCGGCATCGACCCGCGCGTGACCGACCTCGCCAAGCAGATCAAGGCGGCCCAGGGGCCCGAGATCGACACCATGAACGGGTGGCTGCGCGCCTGGGGCATCGCCACGTCGACGAAAGGGATGGACATGGGCGGCGGCATGATGTCCGACGCCGACATGACCGCCCTGCGGTCCGCCAACGGCACGGACGCGGCTCGGCTGTTCCTGCAGCAGATGACAACCCACCACCAGGGGGCGATCGACATGGCGAAGACCGAGGTCGCCACGGGCACCGATCCGGCGGCAATCGCCCTGGCGAAGGCGATCATCGACGGCCAGACCGCCGAGATCGCCACCATGCAGACCCTGCTCGGGAGTCTGCGGTAGCGGGCGGCCAGACGGGAGAATCACGATGACTGCTTCCTTCGACTCGGCGGCGTTCAGCCGCCGCACCCTGCTGCTCAGCGGACTCGGCGCGGCCGGAGCACTCTTGCTCGCGGGCTGCGCGCCGGGCGCGCCAACGCTGATCACTCCGACAGCACCGCCGATCGGCGCTGCCGAGACCGCCCGCGGCGGCACCGGTCGTGTTGTCAGCACAACACTCCGGGCAGCGGCGACGACTGTGGACCTGGCCGGTACCAAGGCGCAGACGTGGGCGTTCGGGAACATCCCGGCATCGGTGATCCGCGCGACGGCGGGCGACACCATCGCGGCACGCGTGGAGAACGGCCTGTCGACCGAGACCTCCGTGCACTGGCACGGGCTCGCCCTTCGCAACGACATGGACGGCGTCCCGGGTCTCACCCAGGACGCAATCCCGGCCGGCGGCGCCTTCGATTACCGCTTCATCGCGCCGGACCCCGGCACCTACTGGTTCCACCCCCATGTGGGCGTCCAGCTCGACCGGGGCCTCTACGGGGCGCTGATCGTCGAGGACCCGAAGGAGCCGCTGCAGTATGACGACGAGTGGGTCCTCATCCTCGACGACTGGCTCGACGGCATCACCGCGACGCCGGACCAGGTGCTCGCCGACGTGTCGAAGGGCATGGGCGGGATGGGCAACATGGGCGGGATGGGCGGGATGGGCAACATGGGCGGGGCCCCGATGCGGATGGGCAACATGCTCATGGGCACCGCGTCGAACCTGCTCGGCGGCGACTCCGGTGACGTCTACTACCCGACCTACCTCATCAACGGGAAACCACCGGCCGACCCTGCGCAGTTCACCGGCAAGCCCGGCGCACGGATCCGGCTGCGGATCATCAACGCCGGCAGTGACACCGCGTTCCGATTCGCTATCGGCGACCACCGGCTGACCCTCACCCACACCGACGGCTTCCCGATCGACCAGGTCGACGTCGACGGGGTCCTCCTCGGCATGGGCGAGCGGATCGACGCGCTCATCACCCTGAAGAGCGGAGCCTTCCCGATCGTCGCGGCGGCTGAGGGCAAGCAGGCGGCAGCATCCGCGGTGATCCGCACGGGCGGCGGAGCGGGACCGAATCCGACGACAGCCATCCCCGAGTTGAACGGGCAGATCGCCATGGCAACAAAGCTCACGGCAGCCGAGTCGGTCCGCCTGCCCGACCGGAAGACCGATCGCTCACTCACGATGACACTGACCGGCAGCATGATGGCCTACGACTGGGCCATCAACGGCCGCCGATTCAACGCCTCCGATCCGCTCGCCGGGGCGCTCGCCGTTGCCGAAGGCGAGCGGGTGGAGCTGAACATCGTCAACAACACGACCATGTGGCACCCGATCCACCTGCACGGCCACACCTGGCAGTTGCCCGGCGGCCCTCGGAAGGACACCTCGATCCTGCTGCCCGGCACGAGCCTCAAGGTCCAGTTCGACGCCGACAATCCCGGCCGCTGGGCCGCCCACTGCCACAACATCTACCACGCCGAATCCGGGATGATGACCGTGCTCGGCTACCGCGCCTGATCCGACAAGGGAATCGTCATGAGCATGCCCCACGAACACGAACACGAACACGAACACGAACACGACATGACCGCGCACCCCCACGCCGGCACGGTCGAGCACGAGCACCACCGCGACCACGAAGCTCCCCCCGAGCACGAGCACGAGCACGAGCACGGCAGCATGGCCGGACACGAGCACATGGATCACTCCGCCGTCGCGCAGTCCGGCGAGACGGAAGTCCACGCCGGCCACGGCGCCACGCCGATGGTGCATTCGCCGGACGAGATGATGGGTCACGGTGGCCATGCGGGCATGTCGATGGCGGCGATGGCCCGGGACATGCGCAATCGCTTCCTCGTCGCGCTGATCCTGTCGATCCCGATCACGCTGTTCGCGCCGATCGGCCGGGAGGTGTTCCACTTCACCGTGCCGGCGCCGTTCGGGCTGCGCGACGACGTGTTCGCGCTCGTCCTGTCGCTGCCGGTGATCTTCTACTCGGCGTGGATCTTCTTCGACGGCGCTGTGCGAGCGCTGCGCCGTCGGACGCTCGACATGATGGTGCTCGTCGCCGTCGGGATCGGGGCCGGATGGCTCTACAGCCTCGTCGTCACGCTCACCGGCGGTGGGGAGGTGTTCTACGAGGCGGCGACCGTGCTCGCGACCTTCGTGCTCCTCGGCCACTGGGTCGAGATGCGCGCCCGCGGCGGGGCGAACGACGCAATCCGTCGTCTGCTCGAACTCGCCCCGCCGCGCGCCGTCGTCATTCGGAACGGCGAAGAGATGGAGATCCCAACCGCCGAGGTCGTCCCCGGTGATCTCATGCTCGTGCGGCCGGGTGCGAAGGTGCCGACCGACGGGGAGGTCGTCGAGGGCGAGTCCGAGATCGACGAGTCAATGGTCACCGGAGAGAGCATGCCGGTGGCGAAAGCACCGGGCTCGGCGGTCATCGGCGCGACCGTGAACACAGTCGGCACGCTCCGCGCCCGAGCGACGAAGGTGGGTGCCGACACCGCGCTCGCGCAGATCGTCGCGCTCGTCCAGGAGGCGCAGGCGTCGAAGGCCCCTGGGCAGCGCCTGGCGGACCGTGCCGCGTTCTGGCTCGTCCTCGTCGCCCTCATCGGCGGCACGCTGACGCTTGTCGTCTGGCTGCTCGCCGGCGCCACCCTGCCAACCGCGATCCTGTTCGCGATCACCGTCGTCGTCATCACCTGCCCCGACGCGCTCGGCCTCGCCACCCCGACGGCGATCATGGTCGGCACCGGCCTCGGTGCCAAGCGTGGCGTGCTTTTCAAGAACGCTGCGGGCATCGAATCCGCCGCCCGCATCGACACCGTCGTGCTCGACAAGACCGGCACGCTCACCAAGGGCGAGCCTGAGGTCACCGACTTCATCGCGATCCGCGGGAACGCCGACGAGCTCCTCGCACTCGCCGCCGCCGCCGAGCGCGAGTCCGAGCATCCGCTGGCCCGCGCGATTGTCACCCATGCCGAGGCGCAAGGCGTCGCCCGGCTCGCGGCGACCGCGTTCCGCAACGTTACCGGACAGGGGGCGACCGCGACGGTCGACGGGCACGCGATCGTGCTCGGCAACCCGCGCCTGCTGCACGAGGAAGGCATCGACGCGACCGCCGCCGAGTCCACACAGCAAGCACTCGCCGACAGCGGCCGCACCGCGATCCTCCTCGCCCTGGATGGTCAGGTCGCCGCGGTCATCGCCCTTGCCGACGCGCCTCGCGAGACGGCGAAGCCAGCGATCGAAGCCCTCCACGAGGCAGGGATCCAGGTCGTCATGCTCACCGGCGACAACAGGCCGACCGCCGAGCGCATTGCCGGCCTCCTCGGCATCGACACCGTAATCGCCGAGGTGCTACCGGAGGACAAGAGCGCCCGTATCGCCGAACTGCAGCGCACCGGCAAGAAGGTCGCGATGGTCGGCGACGGGGTGAACGACGCCCCGGCCCTCGCGCAAGCCGATCTCGGCATCGCAATTGGGGCGGGCACCGACGTCGCGATCGAGACCGCCGACGTCGTCCTCATGCGCTCCGACCCGCTCGACGTCGCGATCGCGCTTCGCATCGGCAAGGGCACGCTGCGCAAGATGCGGCAGAACCTCGCCTGGGCGGTCGGCTACAACGCCGTCGCACTGCCGATCGCCGCTGGCGTGTTCATGCCTGCGTTCGGGCTCATGCTCACCCCGGAGATCGCGGCAATCAGCATGTCCGGGTCCAGCGTCATCGTCGCAGTCAACGCGCTCATGCTGCGGGGTCTGCGATTGCCGAAGCAGCTCGCAGCGTAGCCAGCCGGCCGCAGGCTGCGGTGCCTACTTCTTGGACCAGAAGAACGCCTGGCCTGCGGTCCACACGGCAGCGAGCGCGAGCAGCGGCCACTTGAAGTCCGAGTCGATGACAAGGTTCACCACAGCCATCGTGCCGATCGACAGCGCCCCGGAGATGGCGACGATCACGCCGGCCGCACGCGAGCGACGCCGAATCCCAGATTGCGCGACGTAGACCATCAGCACGCCGGTCGCCGCGATGTACCCGCCGAGCACGAGGAACACCCGAGACAGCCACGCCCCGATCGCCGGCGCTACCATCTGGAGCTCCGACATCGATGCCCCGACGAACCGTTCGTCCTCGGGCAGCATCGACGGCCGCAAGAGCGCGAAGTAGGCGCCGATCACGACGAGACATGCCCCGAACAGTGTGATCAGAACGACCGAGGGCACCTTGATCCAGCTAGGCGATCTGACAGCGTCCATGCCTCGAAATCTACCAATCCAATAGTCGGCGCGGGTGCGTCGGTGGTCGTTGCGCCAAGTCGCTCCTGCTTGCGCACCTCTCACCTCCGCTATTCATCCCGATGTGATCGATCGGTGAAACTACTTGGCGGAACTGGCCGGCTCGCTGCCTTGGGAGCCATCCGGCTGCATCATCCACTCGATCTCTGCGCGCTGTGCCAATAGTGCTTCCGCGTCCGGCCGATGAAGCCAGTAACGCATGGTCGTGATGATCGGCGGCGCGGAGCGCAGAAGCACGAGTGAAGTGCCCTGGGGCAGGGTGCGGATGTCTTCGACCTTCATGATCGGGACGCGGCGGATCGCGCGTTGACTCGAGCGCAAGCCGCGCTCGCCGATGGTCACTGAGTCAGTCGTCTCGTCGCGTTCGCCGATCAGTGTGGAGATGTCCTGCAGGTGCCGTGTGTCCGTCCCGCCTCCGAGCACGATCTTGGTGATGCTCGCATCCCACATCGCGGTCGCGGCGTCGTCGCCCCAACGACCTCGCGCCTGGGCGAGCGACTGGAACACGGGCATCACCGTGAGCCCGGTGCCGCCGCCCTCTGCCATGAGGACCGGGAGCGAAGGCAGCGGGGCGAGGTTTCCGATCTCGTCGAGTGCGAGCAGCACGGGCGGGTCGAGCCGCGCGCCCGGCGAGCGTGCGGCAATGCGCCGGGCCGTCTCCACGAGGTCTTCGATGAACGCCGCGACGAGCGACGAGGACGCTCCGGCTCCGGCTCCGGTCGCAAGCAGGTAAAGCGTGCCGGAGTCGCGCAGGAACGCCTCGGGGTCGAATTGCTCGTCCTCGCTGGGACTGACCGCTTCCAGCACCCGCGGGTCGGCGAGGGAGGCGAGAGAGAGCGAGACGCCCTGCCAGATGGAGTCTCGCGTGCGCGGGTCGGATTGCAGCATCCCGTCGAGCGACTCGGCCCATCCGGTCGCAGCCTGGGGGTGCGAGGCGAGAATGGAGACGGCATCCGCCGCAGCCGCGGGGTCGAGCGTCCAGCGAAACAGCTCAGCGGGCTGCCGATGGTCGAGGGCTGCGGCGTGCAGAAGCGCCTGAAGCGCCGTGCGCGTCTTGCCTTCCCAGAATCCGCCGTTCTCGACGGAGGGGCCGGAGAGGCCGGTTCCCGCGGCGAGACCTGTGCCGCGGATCATCGCAGTCAGGGGTACCTCGCACCCGCGAATCGGCGACCATCGCAGACCCGCAGGCACACCCTCGGCGAGATGCTGGGGATCGAACACGGAGACCGGGCCGCGGCGCGCCTGGCGAGCGCGGAGCGTCGCCGTGAGGTTGTCCGGCCGGGTCGAGGTCGTGATGACTGCACCGGGCGCGTCGAGGATGGAGTTGATGACGATGTTCGCGCCCTTCCCGGATCTCGGCGGGCCGATGAGCAGGATCGAGTCCTCCACGGATGTCCAAACGCCCTTGCCGCGCGAGGTGCCAAGGAGGTAGCCGACCTGCTCGGGCTTCGGGTCCGTGAGCGAGGGGCGTAGCGTCTTCGCGCGACGCAGAAGGTCGCGTTCGGATGCGGCGCGCTGCACGTCGCGCGCATCGGCGATTCCCTCGATCCGGTTCGGGTCGGCCTTGGTCCGCTTGCCCAGCTCGCGCACCCATCGCCAGATGAACCACGCCGCGGTGCCGATGGCGGCGAGCAGGAGTGCGACGGTGATCCAGTAGGCGACGGGGCTGAGCGACGCGGAGCCGAGTGCCGAGCCGGGGTCGTCGGCGCGGAAGACCACTCCGACTCCCGCTTCGAGACCCGCCGCGGGCTGGGGCGCGCCCGTGACGAACGCAGCCATGCTCCCGGCCAAGCGCAGCGCACCGGCCAGCAGCATCGCGCCGATGAGCGCGCCGAGGGCGAGGTTCGTCAGCTCGTCGCCGAACGCCCCGGCTCGCGGTGACGAACTGGTCATGTCGGGTGCCCGACGATGCAGGTGCCGGATACCCGGCCGAGCAGGATGACCTCGTGCGTGGGGCTGAGGTCGAGCAGTCCTGGCTCAATCAACGCCCGAGCTGCACCTTCGCGGCCTGCTCCGGTGTGCCGCACGATGACCGCGACGGCGACCTCCTCGCCCGGCACGAAGCCCTCGGCGTTCTGGAGTGCGAGCGGGTGCAGCGGCGCAGCATCGTCAGGTGCAAGGTCGTCATGCTCGACGGAGGCCGGCGGCAGCTCAGCGGGGGACTGGTCGAGGGGTGCAGGGTGCAGCGGAGTGGTCACGATGTCCGTGTAGACGGTGCCGTCGAGTTCGTGCACCACGACGCGGACGGGGGAGCGGCGCTGCTCGATCACTTCGCCGATGATCTGCGCGAACGAGTGCCGCTGCCACGGCGGAGCGAACGTCGGCGGGCCGAACGGCTCCCCGTCGACCACGACGCGCAGCGTCGCGTTCGCCTGCACGGTCATCGTCACGACCGGCAGCACGGGCGGCACGTTGGCTGAGTCCTCCTGCTCGGCGCTCGCTGAGCGAGCGCGTCGTCGCCGCGAAAGGGTGATGGACATTTCACGCTCCTCTGGCCTTCTGACCTGTCTCGTACATCGCAAGTTCGGCGGGATGGAGCTGGTGCTGGACGACGAATGAGCGGTTCTTGATCCGCCAGAGCCCCTGTCCGGTGCCGAGACCGGGCAGCAGCCCTTGCTCGGTGCCAGTGAGCCCGAGGGCCTGCGCGGTCGCGCCGAGCTGATCGCTCTCCTGCCGGTAGATCACCCGCGTCTCCGCGTTGGCGAGCAGCGACGAGGCGAGCGCGCGCATCGCCGAGCCCTGGTCGCCCACGTTGTCGAGGTCGCTGAGCTTGTGGAAGATCAGCAGGTTTGCGATGCCGTAGTGCCGGGCGAGGCGCCACTGAGCGTCCATCCGGCGCAGCAGCGCGGGGTGTGACATGAGACGCCACGCCTCGTCGTACACGACCCACCGCTGACCACCGGAAGGGTCGAGCAGCGCCGACTCCATCCACGCTGACGAGCAGGTCATGAGGACGGAGATGAGCGTCGAGTTCTCCGCGACCCGCGACAGGTCGAGCGACACCATCGGCAGCGACGGATCAAAGCGGACGGTGCTTGGTCCGTCGAACAGCCCAGCGAGGTCGCCCGCCACGAGCCTCCGCAGCGCATGCCCGACGAGCCGGCCGTCCTCGGCAAGCCTTCCATCGTCATCCTCGGCGTGCGGAGCGAGGACGCGGTCGACCACCATCGGGAGAATCGGCACTTCGGCTGAGCGCACGGCGTCGGCGAGCGCGATGTCGACGGCCGTGTGTTCCAGCGGGGTGAGTCCGCGGTCGAGGACGGTCTCGGCGAGCGCGCCGATGAGGTCGCGCCGCCGAGATGTGACCTGGCTCTGCCACTCGACGTCACTGAGCCCCGAGGGCCGATGCCCCTCGTCGAGCGGGTTCAGCCGCGTGGACATCCCGTGCCCCAGCATGATCGCGCGCCCGCCGACCGCTTCGGCGACCGCCGTGTGCTCCCCCTTCGGGTCACCGGGGACGTACACCCTCCGACCGAACGGGATGGAGCGGGTGTACAGGCTCTTGGCGAGCGAGGACTTGCCGGAGCCGACGATCCCCGCGAGCACGATGTTCGGTGCGGTGATGATGCCCTGCGCGTAGAGCACCCACGGGTCGTAGACGAACGAAGCCCCGCTGTAGAGATCCTGGCCGACGAACACGCCAGCGGAGCCGAGCCCGCCCTCGGCGAGGAACGGATACGCCCCTGCCAGCGTCGCGCTTGTGTCCTGGTGGCGCGGCAGCCGGAAACGGCCGGGCGTGCGGAGTGCTGCGGGCCGCGTTTCGCCGGACGGTGGCAGGTAGGTCGTCGCCCGCCTTGCCTTGCGTTCGGCCTCCCACTCGGCACGCGCTCGCTCCTGCTGCGCCTCGCGGTCGGCGGTCTGGATCTTGTTCGCAGCTCGCCGTCGCGCCTTCCGTGCCGCGCGGCGTTCGCCCGCTGGATCGAGCAGGACCGCAGTGTGTAGGCGATCGCGGTCGTCCGCACTCATAGCGACAGCCCCTTTTGTGAAGTGAGTGGGCGGGCCTCGAACGGATCGCGGGCGAACGGGTCCACCGCGGAGCGATTGACGACAGGCGCCGGGTGCCACGCGATGTGGCTCGAATGTTGCGAAGCCTGATCGACGGCAGTCTCGGCTGCCTGGACGAGTTCGGCGGCCTTGCGTAGTGCGTTGGCTGCGGCCCAAGCTTCGTCAACCCCCGCCCCGTGGTTGCCGTCGTCGAGGAAGGCCTTGTCCTGGTGCCGAGTGTGCGCCGCCGCGACCTGCTCAAGCACTTGCTCCAGCGAACGCAGCGTCCCGAGCAAGTCGCCGACCACCTGATAGGTCTCGGCGGGATCAGCGAATGCGCGGGTCGCATGAGCGAGCGCCCGCACCGCCTCGTGGGTCTCCGCAGCGTCCGCCACGGGGTTGCTGAAGGTCGGCACAGCTTCTCCTGTCGATGTCGAGGGCTGAGCGCGTCACACGTCCCGACAGAGCGGGAGGGCGGCGACGGCGAATGCGGTGGCCTGCTGGCCGACGAGCCGGCGCGTCTCACAGGACGCCTGCACCGCGGCCTGCTCGATGGCGGCGACGGCGGCATCCAGTTCGTCGACCGTCGATGCGGAGACGGAGATGAGGCCGGTGTAGCGGAGCACGCCGTGCCCCGCGGTGAGGTCGGATTCCTGCTGCAGAACGTCCTGGTACTCGGCCGTGCGCGAGGCGTCCTCGACCTGGCCGATCTTCGCGCGCTGCGTCGCGTCGGACAGCAGGCCGACCTTCTTCCTCCGCAGGTCGCGGGCCGCGATGTCGGCGCGAACCGGGGTGCAGATGATCGAGAACGTGCGCTGCACGCCAGAGGTCAGCAGCAGCGGGGCAAGGAACCCGGGGTACACCTGCGAGCGCGGCCACTCGGAGAGCCAGAGCACGGTGTGGTGCGCGGAGTCGGTGCGCACGCGATCCCAGCTCTCGTTCACCGCGACAGGCCCCGCGGTGGCAAGGGAGCGCCCGATGTCGGCGTGCCGCTCCAGCGAGGGCGCGGCAGCCGGGTCATAGGCGGAACGCAGAATGACGGCGATCTCGCCGGGCGCGAGCCAGCCTGTCGAGGTGAGATCCGCCGCGTGCAACGCCCTGACGAGCGTCGTCATCTCCTGACGCAGCACGGCGGCAGCTCCCCGGATGCCGCCGCCCGCGGAGCGGATCTGTCGCCCCGAACCGTTCATGTCGAGCGCAATCGAGATGGTCGTCGCATGGCGCTCGCCAGTCGGCCCGGCGCGTTCGATCAGCTCCCGGTAGGTGGTCGCAGGCCAGGAGCCATCGTCGGAGCCGTGTGTGGCCCACCATTCGGCGAGCCCGGTGCCGGAGTCCGGCAATGTGCGCTCGCAGACCTGGAGCCGGGCGATCCGTCCTGAGCGGCAGGTGGTAGCGAGCACGCGACCCCAGCCATTGATCCGTCGCTCCTGCTCGCCCGGATCGAGCAGCACGAACGCCGGGTGCGTCACGCCGAGCACAGCGGTCAAGGTCTGCGCGTGGGGGTCGTGCACCATCGCCGCGCCGGTCTCGGGATCGACCCATTCACGCAGTGCGGTCGCGTCGCCGGGGAGGGCGAGCGTGCCGACCGGACGTGGCTTCACGACGCGGTGACGAAAGATCAATTGCCCTGCGGTGCTCCGCCATATCCAGCGCGACACGACGGGCAGCCAGTCCACGAGTTTGCGCCCGCCCACCGGGACAACCGCGAGCAGCAGGCAGGTGAGCCAGATCGGGGATGTCCAGACGAGCCCCATGCCACCGGCGGCATAGATCGTGGCGACGACGGTGATGACGCCGGTGCCTAGCACGATCACTTGGGAGACCGACAGCCCGAGCAGGATCCCGCGGTGTGGGAGCCGGGAGAACTGTACGGGGGAGAGCTCTTGGCCGGGAGCCGGAGGATGCTTGGTCGCCATGTCCTATCCCCTTCTCGGTGTGGTGGGGACGCTCGGCGTCGGCCGCGCCGGTGCGGTACCCCGAGGCGCAGGAGGCACCGGGACCGGCGCGCGAGGTGTCGGGCTGGTTGCCCCGACAGGTTCGGCGGCGTCGGCTTGCCCCATCGCCGCCCCTCCGACCGCGCCGCCGGCCTTTGGCCCGGCGGTCGCAGCGGCTTTGTCAACTTGCGCACCAATGACGGCGGCTGCGGCTGGCCCGGTTGCCGCAGCTCCGGCACCCGCCGCGCCTCCAGAAGCTGCAGCACCGCCCCCCGATGCGGCCGCACTGCCGCCTGCGGCTGCGGCTCCTGCGCCGCCGCCCGCCGCACCGCTTGCAGCGGGAGCGCTGCTCGGCGCGGGCGGAGCACCGGCACCGGAGCCCTGCCCGTCGAGGACGGACTTCGCAGCGTTCGGCTGGGCCTTGACCGGCATCGGGATGGGACGGTTGAGCGCCGATGCGACGCTCCAGAAGCGGCTCGATGCGGCGCTGACCGACCATGTGCGCTGGCTGAAGGCGGAGCGTGATGCGCTCGGCTTCGAGCTGAAAGCTACGCAGTCGGCGAAGCGGCTCGTGGCATGGATGCGCGCCGCCGACGACCGCGGTGAGCCGATCGTTGAGATTCGTCGCTACACGGGCGGCTTCCTGCATGGCAAGGCGTTCATCAGCCATCACCCGACGCATCCTGCGTATCTTGCGGGGTCGTCGAATCTGACCTATGCGGGGCTTACGCGCAATGCGGAACTGAACGTGGGTGCGTCCGGGCAGCATGGGTCGACGCCGCAAGTCATCGACTGGTTCGAGGAGTGCTGGGCCGACTCTGAGGCCTTCGACCTCGCCGGGCTGTACGAGCCGCTGTGGGCCGAGCACACCCCGTGGACCGTCTTTCTCCGCATGCTGCTTGCCCGCTATGGCGAGCACCTCGATGACGAACAGGCCGGTCCCACGCGCTTCGAGTTGACCCGGTTTCAGGCCGACGGCGTGAAGCGGATGCGGCGGCTGCTGGAGGAGATCGGCGGCGTGCTCGTCGCTGACGAGGTGGGTCTGGGTAAGACGTTCCTCGCTCTCGAAGTCATCGCCGCAGCCACCGAGCAGCAGCGGCAGCGTGTGCTCGTCGCTGCGCCCGCCGCGCTGAAGGCATCGGTATGGGATCCGGTGCTGGAGCGGTATGACATTTCCCGCCGTGTGTCGGTGCATTCATACGAGGAGATCCGCAGCCGGATGGACCCGGCACACCCGGAGCACCTCGGGTTCTACGAGCGTGCCGAGGATGCCGCTCTGGTGATCGTAGACGAGGCGCACAACCTGCGGAACGCTGGCGCGGCGCGCTCGGAGGCGCTGGATCGGATCATCCTTGCCGGTCGGCACCCGAAGAAGGTCGTGTTGCTGACCGCGACGCCGGTGAATAACTCGCTCATCGATCTGGAGACGTTGGTCAAGTACTTCATCCGTGACGATGCGCGCTTCGCCTCCATCGGCATCCCGTCGATCCGCAAGTACATCCGCGACGCGCAGGGCCTCGATCCCGAGGCGCTGACGCCCGCGCATCTGTTCGACCTGATGGATCAGGTCGCGGTGCGGCGCACGAGGAAGTTTGTTAAGGACAACTACCGCGGTGAGACGATTGCCGGGCCTGGCGGCAAGAAGATTCCGGTCGAGTTCCCTGACGCCGACGTGCAGCGCGTCGACTATCAGCTCGACGAGCCCGGCGAAGAGCTGGTCGATGCGGTCACCTACGCACTCGACATTCCGGACGACGAGGCGCACGTCGCGTCGTTCAGTGTGCGACGCAGCGACGCTGGTCGGCTTCTCCTCGCCCGGTATGTCCCCAGCCGGTATCTGAGGACCGAGGATCTGAACAAGACCGAGGTTTCGAACATGGGGCTGCTGCGCTCCGCGTTGCTCAAGCGGCTTGAATCCTCGCCGACCGCGCTGGCCGGCACGCTCGGCGTGCTCATCCAGACGCACGAGGCGTTCCTCTCGGCACTGGGCAAGGGCACCGTGCTGATCGGCGGGGCGCTGCGCGACTACGTCAACTCCGAGTCGGAAGACCTGGACGAGATCGTCGCCGGGCTTGACGAGGACACCGAGCACCAGGCCACCGCTGGCGAGCTGTACGACGCGGAACTGCTGGCATCGGACGTCGAACGCGACCTCGTGCTGATCCGTCACCTCCAGTCGCTCGCCGAGGCGGCGGCGCACGACGGCGAGCCGAAGGTCGCGGCGCTGCTCGCCGAGCTGGGGCGGATTTCGACCGAGGCCGAGAAGCCTGCCGTGACGAACGCGCCCAGCGGCGACCGGCGGAAGGTCATCGTCTTCTCCACCTACGCCGACACGATCCGCGATCTGCACGAGCGACTCATCGACGCGCTGGACGCGGTGCCTGAAGACTCGCCGCTCGCGGCCTATCGTGGCCGGATCGCGCCCGCGGTGATCGGCGAGTTCGCCTCGGGCAAGCGCGGCGGCATCGACCAGCCGACTCGTGCGAAGGCGGTCGCCAACTTCGCTCCCCGCACCGCAGGCCAGCTCCGCGACGACGGTACCCCGATCGAGGCGGACCTCTACGACATCCTGCTGACGACCGATGTGCTCGCCGAAGGCGTGAACCTCCAGCAGGCCGCGCACATCGTCAACTACGACCTGCCGTGGAACCCGATGCGCATTGTGCAGCGCCACGGCCGCGTCGACCGCATCGGCAGCCGGCACAAGTCGATCGAACTCGACGTGTTCTTCCCCGCCGAGCACCTCGACGAGTTCCTCGGGCTGGAGCAGACCCTGATCCGCAAACTCCGGCAGGCGGACGCCGCCATCGGCGCGGGAAAGGTGCTCCCTGGCGTCTCGCACTACCCGCCGCAAGAGCACTACGACCCCGACGCGATCCTTGACGAGATCGAGGAACTCATCGAGCAAGGCGGCGGCTCTGCAGCAGGGTCGGGGGAGGAGTACCGGAGACGCCTCGCCAACGCATTCGACGCCGACCAGGCGCTCCGCGGACGGCTCGAAGACCTGCCCTACGGCATCGGCAGCGGATTCGTGAACCCAGCCATTTCCGGCCGCTCGTTCGTGTTCTGCATGAAGATGGGCGACACCGGCCACATCTGGTTCCGCAACGTCAACGCCGACGACGCCTGGCAGCCCATGGCCGACGAAGACGGCCGAGTGGTGGTCGATGACACCCTGATCTCGCTCGTCACCGCAGATCCGGGCAAGCCCGACCGGCCGCGCTCCCTGCCCGCCGAGGCATTCCGTGCTGCCTACGAGGCGTGGGCGCTCGCCCAGGAACATGCCCACGACGAGTGGATGCGCTCAACCGACCCGAACGCCCTCGCCGCCGAGATCCCGGCATCCTTCCGCGACGCACGCGAAGTCATCCTGAACAAGGGCGGTCACCTCGGCGCGACACAGCTCCAGACGATCAAGCGGCTCAACACGGTGCCGACCGCCAAAGCCAGGAAAGCAATGCGGGCCGCGCTGCGGGCCGCGTCCGTTTGAGTGGTGGTCTTTCGCTTCGTTGCGATGATCAGCTGTCGTTAGTTTAGGCGGCGGTGATCTCGGGGAGTATCACCGCCTCGTCGATGGTGGGGGTGGTCGCGGTGAGCTCGGTCATGGAGGCTTCGGAGAAGTAGCGGCGGTCGGCGGCTTCCCATTCGTCGTGTTGCTCGACGAGGACGGAGCCGGCCAGGCGGAGCAGGGCGGCGTTGTTCGGGAACACGCCAACGACGTCGGTGCGGCGCTTGATCTCCCGATTGAGGCGTTCCAGCGGGTTCGTGGACCAGATCTGTCGCCAATGCCGGGCGGGGAACGCTTTTGTCGCGCGTCAGACTTAGTGGCAGGGCTGTTAGTTGAGTCCTGAACGGAGAGTCCGACATGGGAAGACCACCAGTGATCCCGGTGGAGAAGAAGACGCGGATCGTGTTGAGCATCCTCGCTGGCGA
>Ga0209952_1001242_pt1 | contig 22649 bp, 20 predicted proteins | sample ThiBiot_750_biof_2_FD_183951 | JGI IMG/M metagenome (GOLD analysis project Ga0209952, IMG submission 183951) | Wastewater bioreactor microbial communities from Cape Town, South Africa - Thiocy_cont_750_biof (SPAdes) | ecosystem: Engineered > Bioreactor > Thiocyanate-remediating >...
CCGGGCAGGCCCGCCATGTTCACCGTCACCGTGAAGATGTCGTTGAGATACATCTCGACCGGGTCGGCCTTGCCCTTCTCGCCGATGCCGAAAGCCGCCGAAGGTGTCGCTGGCGTGAGGATCGCGTCCACGCCCTTCGCAAACACGTCCTCGAAGTCTCTCTTGATAAGCGTGCGGACCTTCTGCGCGCGCAGATAATAGGCATCATAATAACCGGCCGAAAGCACATAGGTACCGATCATGATGCGACGGCGAACTTCCGGTCCGAACCCGGCGGCACGGGTATTCTCGTACATCTCGGAGATTGTCTTGCCGTCGACACGTGCGCCATAGCGGACGCCGTCATAGCGCGCGAGGTTGGACGATGCCTCCGCCGGTGCCACGACATAATAGGTCGGCAGCGCGTATTTGGTGTGCGGCAGCGAGATTTCGACGATCTCTGCGCCCGCCGCTTTCAGCCACTCCGCGCCCTGCGCCCACAGCTTTTCGATTTCCGGCGACATGCCGTCAATGCGATATTCCTTCGGGATGCCGATCCGCATGCCCTTGACCGACTTGCCGATGGCCGCCTCGTAATCCGGCACCTCGCGATCGACCGAGGTGGTGTCCTTCGGATCGTAACCCGCCATCGAACGCAGCATGATCGCGGTGTCGCGCACGGTACGCGCGAACGGCCCCGCCTGATCGAGCGAAGACGCAAACGCGACGACGCCCCAGCGCGAGCAGCGTCCATAGGTTGGCTTGATGCCGACAATGCCGGTGAACGCGGCAGGCTGCCGGATCGAACCGCCGGTGTCGGTGCCGGTCGCGCCCAGGCAAAGGCCCGCCGCCACCGCCGATGCCGAACCGCCCGACGAGCCGCCGGGCACCAACGCCGCGTCCGATCCCTCGCGCCGCCAGGGATTGATGACGTTGCCGAACGCGGAGGTCTCGTTCGATGAGCCCATCGCGAATTCGTCGTTGTTGAGCTTGCCGAGCAGCACGGCGCCATCGCGCCAGAGCTGCGAGGTCACGGTCGATTCATAAGGCGGTTTGAAGTCACCCAAAATCTTCGAACACGCGGTGAGGCGCACATCGCGGGTCGCGAACAGGTCCTTGATACCGAGCGGAAGACCGAGAAGATTGCCGCGCTCGCCTTTCGCGAGCTTGGCGTCCGCCTCCTTCGCCATCGCGCGCGCCTGTTCCGGCGTTTCCAGCACATAGGCGTTGAGAACGCGCGCGCTCTCCATTGCGGCCAGATGCGCGTCGGTCAGTTCGAGCGCCGTGAAGGATTTCGCAGCCAAACCTTCCTTGGCTTCGGCGAGCGTCAGTGCTGTCAGATCAGTCATGTCTCAATCGGGTCGCAGATAAAGGGAGACCGTTTGGCCTGTTTCGCGGCCTGGGAGGCCTTCAGCGCGATCGTGTGGCCCTCGTCCGGATCAGGCGTTTTGCCCTGCCGTTCCATGTCGTCGAGGTAGCTCATGAACGCCTGATAAAAGTCTTCGTCGCTGCAGAGTTCGCACATCGCATCCACCCGTGGGGCTATTCGACCACCTTGGGCACGAGGAAGAAGTGATCCTCGGTGACCGGCGCGTTCGCCAGCACGCGTTCGGCAATCTCGCCGTCATTGACGACATCGTGACGCTTTTTCATCTCCATCGGGATGACGGAGGTCATCGGCTCGACGCCCTCGATATCGACTTCGGAGAGCTGCTCGACGAAAGCGAGCATCGCGTTCAGTTCGCCCTGGAGGTGCGGCACCTCCTCGTCCTTGACGGCGATCCGCGCAAGCTGCGCGATCCGGCGAACGGTGGCTGCATCGACTGACATTGATATGGCTCCGGAAATACCGCCGTGGCGGTTCCAATGGCCTGCCTATAAAGCATTTTTTGCCCAAGGGGAAATCCGGGCAAGCAGCCGTTCCGCGGTTAGAATGCCCCGTTGGCGATCCCGCCTTTGCATCGGGTTTCAGCCGCATGGTAAGCGACGGCATGCCCGCTCTTATCCTTCCCCTGATCGAAGCCGCCACCCACTGGACGCCGCGCGGCGCGTTGATCGGGCTCGACCTCGGCACCAAGACCATCGGCGTCGCCGTCTCCGATCCGGACCGGCGGCTCGCCACCGGCGTGACGACCATCCAGCGGCGCAACTTCACCAAAGACGCCGCCGAATTGCTCAAGATATCAGCCGAGCGCGCCTGCGCCGGATTCGTGCTCGGTCTGCCGATCAACATGGACGGCAGCGAGGGGCCGCGTGCGCAATCCACCCGCGCCTTCGCCCGCAATTTCGCAAAACTCACCGACCTTGCCATCGGCTTGTGGGACGAGCGGCTGTCGACCGCCGCCGTCGAGCGCGAACTGATCGCCAACGATGTCAGCCGCGCCCGCCGCGCCGAGGTGATCGACGAGCACGCCGCGATCTTCATCCTGCAGGGTGCGCTGGACCGCCTCGCGGCGCTCGGACGGCAGAGCCAATCCTGAGCTTTAAGAATGCGAGGCGAGCCAGATCGTCTGGATCGTCGCGGCGAGATTGTTCAGGCCATGGATCACGATCGTCAGCCACGTCGAATTGCTGCGATAGCGCAGATAGCCGAGCAACAGCCCGATCGAAAACACCTCGCCGAGGAAAAACCAGTCATACTGCAGGTGCATCAGCGTCCACACCGCCGAGGACAGGATGATCGCGCCGGGAATCCGCAAAAAAGATTCCGACCAGCCGCGATAGAGGAAACCGCGCACGAAAAACTCCTCGGTGATCGGCGCTGCCACCACGATGGCCAGAATCAGCAGCCACAGCGAGTTGTCGGCCTGCGCGGCCTTCAGCGTATCCATCATAAAGCCGGGCGAAACCTCGCGCCCGGTCGCCTTGGATAACAAATCCCAGCCCTCGACCAGCACCGCGAGGCTCACCACGCCAATCAGCAGCCCCTTCCATGAAGGGCGGTTCAAGGCGAGGTAATCCGTAAAGCGCTGACGCGCCAGCTTGGTTGCGACCCAGATCGCGAACAGCACGGCGGGCAACCCGGTCATAACGGAGAGCGACAGCGCCTTGCCGCCCGTTGCCACATGCGTCAGCGAATCCGCGAAGGTGGACAGGTTGAGCGGTTCCTTCTGCAGGACCAGCAAAATCGCGATGGTCGATGCTTGCCCCAGAAACAACGCAACGAAAATCAGCAAGCCCCAGAGCGAGGTGCCCCAGAATTTCCAGACGCGCGGCTCGCGCACGGGCGTCGGCACAACAGGATCGTCGGCGAGCGTTTCGGGAAGACTCATCGAGATGCTTTCGCTTGCGAGGAAGGCTTAAGGCAGCGCCCGCGCAAGCAGGCCCTGAATGTCGCCGGGGTTCAGATCGACCGCGCCATACATCAGCCCGCGCCGTTGCGCCAGTCGCGTTTGCGCGAACAGCACCGCGTGATCCGGATCGACCACCTTGAGCGCGGCTGCCGCGGCGGCGAGCGCCAGCCACTCCACGGCACTGCGTGCGGCTCCCTCTGCTTCTGGCTGACGTAACGCCTGTGCGACAGCGGACAACGCCTCCCTTAGTCCCGGCAAATCCCCACCCTCCTGCACGAGATGAACAAAGACAGCCTCCGCCGCATCGCGCTGGCGGAACAGGAGTACCCGCAACACGTCGAGGCACATCACATTACCGGAACCTTCCCAGATCGCATTGACCGGAGCCTCGCGGTAATGCCGCGCCAGAATGCCCTCCTCGACATAGCCATTGCCACCGAGGCACTCCATCGCCTCGTAGAGAAAGGCGGGCGCGCTTTTGCACACCCAGTATTTCACCACTGGCGTCATCAGCCGCATGTAGGCGCTTTCAAGCGGATCGTCGGGCATGCGATCGAACGCGTGGCACAGCCGCATCACCAGTGCCGTCGTGGCCTCGACCTGGAGCGCCATGTCGGCGAGCACGTTGCGCATCAACGGCTGGTCGACAAGTTGCTTCTGAAAAACGCGGCGATTCCGCACATGATGAAGCGCATGCGCAAGGCCCGACCGCATCAGAGCAGCGGACGCGATCGCGCAATCCTGCCGCGTCAGCGACACCATCTGGATAATGGTCGCGATGCCGCGTCCCTCCTCGCCCAACCGCAGTGCATAGGCGTTCTCGAATTCGACTTCAGACGACGCGTTGGAGCGGTTGCCGAGCTTGTCCTTGAGCCGCAGGAAGTGCAGCGCATTCACCCGACCATCGGGCTTGAAGCGCGGCATGACAAAACAAGTCAGCCCGCCTGCTGCTTGCGCCAGCACAAGGAAGGCATCGGACATCGGCGCCGACATGAACCATTTGTGCCCTGTGATGCGGTAGGCATCACCATCTCTTTCCGCCCGAGTGATGTTGGCGCGCACGTCGGTGCCGCCCTGCTTTTCGGTCATGCCCATGCCGACGGTCATGCCGCGCTTTTGCCACCACGGACTAAAAGCAGGATCGTAAGCGCGCGTGCCCAGCACCGGCATGATCTGTGCGCGCAATGCTTCGTCGCTCGCCAGCGCCGCGACCGAAGCACGCGTCATCGTGATCGGGCACAGATGTCCCGTCTCGACCTGCGCGGCGATGAAGAACTTCGTCGCCCGCAAGACTTCCGATGCGCCGCCCGCTGACGCGCCCGCCTCCGTCCATGTCGAATTGTGCAGTCCGGCGTGGGCGCTATGCGCCATCAACTCGTGATAGGCCGGATGAAACTCCACCTCGTCGCGGCGAAACCCGCGCGCATCGAAAGTCTTGAGCTTCGGCGGATTCTCGTTAGCGAGCCGTCCGCGCTCCGCCATCGCCGCCGATCCCCAGAGCCTGCCGAAGGTCGACAGTCCCGCCGCATGGTCCCGTCCGCCATAGGCCGCCACCGCCTCCATCAGCGGAACGTCGCAGCCGAACAGATCGATATCGCAAAACGGCGGCGACTGGTTGAGCAGTTCGCCGGTATCGTGTCGGCCAAAGGTCATGGGCTAATTCCTTTGCGCTTCCGCGCCAGCTTAACGCCGCCTTGCCCTTTCCGTATCGGCGAAAATGCCCGCCCTCCCGGCCCCCGGTTGCAACCCGAGCACAGCCGCCATTTACCCTGCCCGGCACGGGCTGGCGCGAACCGTCCACAGCCGCCAAATCCGCCTTGCTCCAAATGGCAACTCTGCCTATAGGTTTGGCTTTAATGACCCCTGCACCAAAATCGAGTTTCGTCCTCGGGCACCGGCATCTGCTGGGCATCGAAGGGCTTTCCGCGGCCGATATCACTGGCCTTCTCGACCTCGCCGGCGAATATGTCGAACTGAACCGGCAGGTCGACAAGAAAAGCAGCGTCCTGAGCGGCCGCACCCAGGTCAATCTGTTCTTCGAATCCTCCACCCGCACCCAGTCCTCCTTCGAAATCGCTGGCAAGCGGCTCGGGGCGGATGTCATGAACATGTCCGTCTCCTCGTCCTCGATGCGCAAGGGCGAGACGCTGATGGACACTGCGGTGACGCTGAACGCGATGCACCCCGATATTCTGGTGGTGCGCCATCACGCCTCCGGCGCGGTCGAACTGCTCGCGCGCAAGGTCGACGGCTCCGTCGTCAACGCAGGTGACGGCGCACACGAACACCCGACGCAGGCGCTGCTCGACGCGCTCACCATTCGCCGCAACAAGGGCCGGCTGGAAGGCCTGCTGGTCGCGATCTGCGGCGACGTGCTGCATTCACGCGTCGCCCGCTCAAACATTCTTCTCCTCAACATCATGGGAGCGCGCGTGCGCGTCGTCGGTCCCTCCACGTTGCTGCCGCCCGGCATCGAGCGGATGGGCGTCGAGGTCGCGCACGACATGCGCGAGGGCCTCAACGGCGCCGACATCGTGATGATGTTGCGGCTGCAGCGCGAGCGCATGAGTGGCTCTTTCGTGCCGTCGAGTTCGGAATACTTCCAGTTCTTCGGCCTCGATCAGAAGAAGCTGTCCTATGCCAAACCGGACGCGCTGGTGATGCATCCGGGTCCGATGAATCGCGGGGTCGAGATCGACTCCATCGTCGCCGATGGCGCGCAGTCGCTGATCCGTGAGCAGGTCGAAATGGGAGTGGCGGTGCGCATGGCGGTGCTCGAAGCACTCGCCCGTAACCTGCCGAATGCGTGAACCATGCTGAAAGATAACCGCCCCACGCTCCTCACCAACGCCCGCCTGATCGATCCTTCCTGCGATCTGGACGGCCACGGCGGCGTACTGATCCAGGACGGCGTCATCGCCGAGGTCGGCCCCGGCATCGGCAAGAGCCACGCGCCCGAAGGCGCCGAAATCGTCGATTGCGCGGGCAAGGTCGTTGCTCCTGGACTGATCGATATGCGCGCCTTCGTCGGCGAGCCCGGCGCAGGCCACCGCGAGACCTTCGCCTCCGCAAGCCAAGCAGCTGCCGCAGGCGGCATCACCACTATCATCTGCCAACCGGACACCAAGCCCGTCACCGACAATTCGGCGACCGTGGATTTCGTGCTGCGCCGCGCGCGCGACACCGCCGTGGTCAACATCCACCCGATGGCCGCGCTGACCAAGGGCCTTGGCGGCGAGGAGATGACCGAGTTCGGCCTCCTCAAGGCGGCTGGCGCGGTCGCCTTCACCGATGGCGCCCGCAGCGTGACCAACGCGCAGGTGATGCGCCGCGCACTGACCTACGCGCGCGATTTCGACGTGCTGATCGTCCACCACACCGAAGATCCCGATCTCGCAGGCGAAGGCGTGATGAACGAGGGCGAGCTCGCTTCCCGGCTCGGCCTGATGGGCGCGCCGAGCGCCGCCGAAGCCGTGATGCTGGAGCGCGACATGCGCCTCGTCGCTCGATATTTTGCGGCGGGCGCGCGAGGCAGACCTTGCGGTCAGCGCATCCGCCTCGATCAATCATCTCGCGCTGAACGAGAACGACATCGGCCCCTACAGGACGTTCCTGAAGCTGTCGCCGCCGCTGCGCACGGAGGACGACCGCAGGGAGCTGGTAGCGGCGCTCGCTTCCGGCCTCATCGACGTCATCATGTCGGACCACAATCCGCAGGACGTCGAGGTGAAGCGCCTGCCCTTTGCGGAAGCGGCCCCCGGCGCCATCGGGCTGGAAACCATGCTCTCGGCTGGCCTGCGCCTCGTCCACAACGGTGAGATCGAACTCTCCCACCTCATCCGCGCGATGTCGACGCGGCCCGCCGAACTGCTCGGCCTGCCCGGCGGCACGCTACGCAAGGGCCGTCCCGCCGATATCGTCGTGATCGATCTCGACACACCGTGGATACTCGACCCTGCCGATCTGAAGTCGAAGTGCAAGAATACGCCGTTCGACGAAGCGCGCTTTACCGGCCGCGCGGTGCGTACCATCGTCGGCGGCCGCACCGTGTTCGAGCAGGTGTGAGCGCATGGACTTGTCGCCCACAGCCGCCAATGCTCTCGCTCTGGCGATCGGCTATCTGTTCGGCTCGATCCCGTTCGGCCTCTTGATTACCCGCCGCGCGGGCACCGCCGATCTGCGCTCAATCGGATCCGGCAATATTGGCGCGACCAACGTACTGCGTACCGGCCGCAAGGGCCTCGCCGCCGCGACGCTCGCCTGCGACATGCTCAAGGGCACTTTCGCGGTGCTTCTCGTCCGCCATCTGTTCGGTGACGACGCCGCGATCGCCGCGGGCCTCGGCGCGTTTCTCGGCCACATCTTCCCGGTCTGGCTGAAATTCAAGGGCGGCAAAGGCGTTGCAACCTATATCGGCGTGCTGCTGGGCCTGTGGTGGCCGGCGGCGCTGATCTTCTGCGCGATCTGGCTCGCGGTGGCTTTCCTCTCACGCTATTCCTCGCTCGCCGCACTGGTTGCCAGCGCCTCGATCCCACCGCTGCTGCTGTGGCTGCAGCATATCCCGCTGGCCACTTTGTTCGCCGTGCTCTCGGCCATCCTGTGGTTCAAGCACCGCGCCAACATCCGCCGCCTGATGGACGGCAGCGAAGGCAAGATCGGCGCGAAGGGGTAACCACCTCCCCGCGACAAGCCGCATTGTTCCCTGCGCCGAGTTAGGCAAGACTGCCATCACGGGAGGCGGTCGTGGACAGGCTCGTATCAGCACCCATCAGGTTGAGCGATGCGCAGCGCATCGACTGGCTGCGGCTGATCCGTAGCGAGAATGTTGGGCCGCGAACCTTCCGCTCCCTCGTCAATTATTGCGGCAGCGCCAAAGCCGCGCTTGAGCGCCTGCCCGATCTCGCACGGCGCGGCGGCGCGAGCCGACCCGGACGGATCTGCCAGATCGAGGACGCAGAACGTGAAATCGAAGGCAGCCACAGGATCGGCGTTGCCTTGCTCGCTCCGGGCGAACACGGTTATCCGCCTCGTCTTGCGCTGATCGACGATCCGCCACCGCTGCTCGGCGTACGAGGTACGCGCGAGATCGAGATGCGTCCGATGATCGGCATCGTCGGCTCGCGCAATGCCTCGGGCGTTGGCTTGAAATTCGCCCAGACCATCGCGCACGATCTCGGAGAGGCCGGCTTCGTGATCGCCTCGGGTCTTGCCCGCGGCATCGATCAGGCCGCTCACCGCGCTTCACTCAGCAGCGGCACGGTTGCCATGCTCGCCGGCGGCCACGACCGCATCTATCCGCCGGAGCACGAAAGTTTGCTCGCATCAATTATCGACTCAGGTGGCGGCGCGATTTCAGAAATGCCGCTCGGCCATGGCCCTCGCGCCCGCGATTTCCCCCGCCGCAACCGCCTGATTTCCGGCGCGGCACTCGGCGTCCTCATCGTCGAGGCCGCGCACCGCTCCGGCTCGCTCATCACCGCGCGCTTCGCCAACGAGCAGGGCCGCGAGGTGTTCGCCGTTCCCGGCTCGCCGCTCGACCCGCGCGCCACTGGCACCAACGATCTCATCAAACAGGGTGCGACGCTCACCACTTCGGCAGCAGACATTATAAATGCCGTCGCCCCGATCATGGAGCGTCCGATCGAACTGCCGATGGAGGAAGACGAGCCTCCCCATGACCACCGGGAGCCGCACGACACCGACAGGGCGCGGATTGTCGACCTGCTCGGCCCTTCCCCCATCGGGATCGACGATCTGGTGCGGATGGCCGAAGCCTCACCCGCGATCGTCCGCACGGTGCTGCTCGAACTCGAGATGGCCGGACGGCTGGAGCGTCACGGCGGCGGCATGGTTTCGCTGAACTGAATGTCCGAACGTCAGGACCCGGCCTTCCGGCTGGAGCGAGCCAGCCCGTCAGCTTCCATATGCGCCATGTCCAGAAGATAGCCGAGCGTATCGAAGCGATGCCGGTGACAGACGGATGTCAGATTGGCCAACGTCTCGGCGATAAAGGCTGCCGCCTCCTTCGCGCCATTGTCATCGCTGTGTCGGTCCGGGTCGGGGTCCGATTCAGGATCTTTCGCTCTGTTTCGGCGAGGCGGCATTGCGGTGGGCCAGTCCGGAATCAGGATAATATTCTTATACTCGAAGCCTGGATTTATGCAACTTCCGGCTTAATTTTATTAAAAATTGCAACCTTGAGTGTTCGTTCCATTGCCCGTTCAAGCGACCGGCATTTGACAGCACCCCCCACTTTACCCATGTATCGCTCCGAAAGCCTCGTCCCCTCGCGGTGATTCCGGGGCTTGTTTTCATCCTAACTCATTGGATTCAAATGAATCTCGTCATTGTGGAGTCGCCTGCGAAGGCCAAGACGATCAATAAGTACCTAGGCTCCTCCTACGAGGTTCTGGCCTCCTACGGCCATGTCCGCGACCTCCCGGCGAAGAATGGATCGGTGGATCCGGAGGCAAATTTTCAGATGATCTGGGAGACCGACCCCAAGGCGGCGGGCCGGCTCAACGACATCGCCAAGGCGCTCAAGGGCGCTGACAAGCTGATCCTCGCAACCGACCCTGATCGCGAGGGCGAGGCAATCTCCTGGCACGTGCTGGAGGTCATGAAGCAGAAGCGCGCGCTGAAGGACCAGAAGATCGAGCGCGTGGTCTTCAATGCCATCACCAAGCAATCCGTCACCGAGGCGATGCAGCACCCCCGTCAGATCGACGGCGCGCTGGTGGACGCCTACATGGCGCGCCGCGCGCTGGATTATCTGGTTGGCTTCACGCTCTCCCCTGTGCTGTGGCGCAAATTGCCGGGCGCGCGCTCGGCCGGGCGCGTACAATCCGTCGCGCTGCGCCTCGTGTGCGACCGCGAGCTTGAGATCGAAAAATTCGTCCCGCGCGAATATTGGTCGCTGGTTGCGACGCTCGCGACGCCGCGCAGCGAAACGTTCGAAGCCCGCCTCGTCGGCGCCGACGGCAAGAAGATCCAGCGGCTCGACATCGGCAGCGGTGCAGAAGCCGAGGATTTCAAGAAGGCGCTGGAAAACGGCACCTACACCGTCGCACTCGTCGAGGCGAAACCCGCACGGCGCAACCCGCAGGCGCCCTTCACCACCTCGACGCTGCAGCAGGAGGCGAGCCGCAAGCTCGGCTTCGCGCCTGCGCACACCATGCGGATCGCGCAGCGTCTTTATGAAGGCATCGACATCGGCGGCGAGACCACCGGCCTTATCACCTATATGCGTACCGACGGCGTCTCGATTGCGCCCGAAGCAATCCCGGCCGTCCGCAAGGTGATCGGCGAGGATTACGGCAACGATTATGTGCCGTCCGCGCCGCGCCAATACACATCGAAGGCGAAGAACGCGCAGGAAGCGCACGAAGCGATCCGCCCGACGGATGTTTCGCGCCGCCCCGCCAAGCTGAAGGCGCGGCTCGATAACGACCAGTATCGCCTCTATGAACTGATCTGGATGCGCACCGTCGCAAGCCAGATGGAATCCGCCGAACTGGAGCGCACCACCGTCGATATCATCGCGAAGGCTGGCGCGCGCACGCTCGACCTGCGCGCGTCAGGCCAGGTGGTGAAATTCGACGGCTTCCTCGCAGTCTATCAGGAAGGCCGCGACGACGATCCGGAGGATGAGGAAAGCCGCCGCCTGCCCGCGATGAGCGAGGGCGAAGCGCTCAAGCGCGAGAGCCTCGCCGTCACCCAGCATTTCACCGAGCCGCCGCCGCGTTTCTCGGAAGCTTCACTGGTCAAGCGCATGGAAGAACTCGGCATCGGCCGGCCTTCGACCTACGCTTCGATCCTGCAGGTGCTGAAAGATCGCGGCTATGTGAAGCTCGAGAAGAAGCGCCTCTCCGCCGAGGACAAGGGACGCGTCGTCGTCGCCTTCCTCGAAAAATTCTTCTCCCGCTATGTCGAGTTCGACTTCACCGCCGATCTCGAAGAGAAGCTCGACAAGATTTCCAACAACGAAGTTGCCTGGAAACAGGTCCTGGCGGACTTCTGGAAAGATTTCATCGGCGCGGTCGACGACATCAAGGACGTGCGCGTCTCGGAAGTGCTCGACGTGCTTGATGCGATGCTCGGCGAACACATCTACGAGCCGCGCGCCGACGGCGGCGACCCGCGTCAGTGCCCGAGCTGCGGCACCGGCAAACTCAATCTCAAGGCCGGCAAGTTCGGCGCCTTTGTCGGCTGCTCGAACTATCCGGAATGCCGCTACACGCGCCCCCTCGCCTCCAGCAGCGCGTCAAGCGACCGCGTGCTCGGCAAGGACCCGAAGACCGGTCTCGACGTTGCGGTGAAGGCCGGACGCTTCGGTCCCTACATCCAGCTCGGCGAGCCGAAGGATTATGCCGAGGACGAGAAGCCGAGGCGCGCGGGCATCCCGAAAAACATGTCGCCTGCCGATGTCGAACTCGATCTCGCGATCAAGCTGTTGTCGCTGCCGCGCGATGTTGGCCCCCATCCCGAGGATGGCGAGATCATCACCGCGGGCATCGGCCGGTTCGGCCCGTTCGTGCGTCACGGCAAGACCTATGCGAGCCTCGAAGCGGGCGATGATGTCTACAACGTCGGCCTCAACCGCGCGGTGACACTGATCGCCGAGAAGATCGCCAAGGGGCCAAGCCGCCGCTTCGGTGCTGATCCCGGCAAGGAGGTCGGCGACTATCCGGCGCGTGGCGGCAAGATCATGCTCAAGAAGGGGCGCTACGGCGCCTATGTCTCGATCGACGGCATCAACGCCACGATTCCCGACGACAGGGAGCCGGAGCAGATCACGCTCGAGGAAGCGATCGCACTGATCGAAGCACGCGCTGCGAAGACCGGTGGCAAGACCAAGCGCGCCGCCAAGAAAGCCGCGCCGAAGAAGAAGGCTGCGAAAAAAGCCACGACCAAGAGCGATGGCGAGGACGCCGAGCCGAAGACCGTCGCCAAGAAGGCGGCCGCGCCTCGCGCCAAAGCCAGTGCAAAGACCAAACCCCGCGCGACGACGAAGGCTGCTGCAAAGACGGCTGCGAAAACACCCGCCAAGGCCGTAGCGAAAAAGAGTGCCGGAAAAGCGCGCGGATAATGAAGAAGAAGCATGACGCGACCGATGGCTTTCCCGACAAGGAAAGCATCGTCGCGTTCATCAGAACCAATCCCCGCGAGGCCGGCACGCGCGAACTGGCGCGGCATTTCGGCCTCAAGAACGACTCCCGCGCCGCGCTGCGCCGCATCCTGCGCGAACTCACCGACGAAGGCGTGATTGCCAAGCAAGGCAAGCGCGTGCACGACGCACGCGAACTGCCCCCCACTCTCGTCGCCGATGTCGTCAAGACCGACAGCGATGGCGAGTTGATCGCCCTGCCGGCCGAATGGGCCGAGGACATCGACGGCCCCGCGCCCGTGATCCATATCCACACGCCACGCCGTGCCAAGCCCGGCACTGTCGCAGGCGTCGGCGAGCGCGTGTTGCTGCGGCTGGAGAAGCGCGAGCGCGGCGAACGCGCAGCTCTCTATATCGGCCGTGTCATCAAGGTGCTGGAGAAAACCAGGCATCGTGTGCTCGGCATCTTCCGCGCCCAGCCACAGGGTGGCGGCCGGATGATCCCGGTCGACAAGAAACAGGCCGGACGCGAACTCAGCATTGCCGCCGCAGACAGCGCCGACGCACAGGACGGCGATCTCGTCAGCGTCGAACTGATCCGCTCGCGCGGCTATGGCCTGCCGGCAGGACGCGTGCGCGAACGGCTCGGCTCGATGAAGACCGAAAAGGCCATCAGCCTGATCGCAATCCACGCCCACGAGATTCCGCAGGAATTTCCGCGTGCCGCAATCGAGGAAGCGGAAGCCGCTAAAGTCGCGGCGCTGAAGGGCCGTGAGGACTGGCGTGACGTGCCGCTGATCACCATCGATCCGCCGGACGCCAAGGATCACGACGACGCGGTGCATGCTGCGCCGGATACGGACCCTGCCAATAAAGGCGGCTACATCGTCAACGTCGCCATCGCCGACGTCGCATTCTATGTGCTGCCGGACTCGGCGCTTGACCGCGAGGCGCTCAAGCGCGGCAACTCGGTGTACTTCCCCGACCGTGTCGTGCCGATGCTGCCTGAGCGGATTTCGAACGATCTTTGCTCACTCAAGCCGGGTGAGCCGCGCGGCGCCATCGCCGTACGCATGGTGATCGGCGCGGACGGGCGCAAGCGTTCGCACACCTTCCACCGCATCCTGATGCGTTCGGCCGCAGGCCGCGCGCGACGGACGCCCCGATGACGTCACCGGTCCCTTGCTCGAAACTATCATCGCACCGCTTTACACAGCGTATGCGCTGGTGAAGCGCGCGCGTGACGAACGTGATCCGCTCGAACTGGAATTGCCCGAGCGGAAGATTCTGCTGAAGTCTGACGGCACCGTGGACCGCGTGACCACGCCGGAGCGGCTCAACGCGCACCGGCTGATCGAGGAATTCATGATCCTCGCCAACGTCGCCGCCGCCGAGACGCTGGAGAAGAAGGCGCTGCCGCTGATCTATCGCGTGCACGACGAGCCGACGCAGGAGAAGGTCCACAATCTTCATGAATTCCTGAAGACGCTGGATATGCCCTTCACCAAGTCCGGCGCGCTGCGGCCTGCGGTATTCAACCGCATCCTTGCACAGGTGAAGGGCCGCGACACAGAGTCACTCGTCAACGAGGTCGTGCTCCGCTCGCAGGCGCAGGCCGAATACGCGTCCGAGAACTACGGACATTTCGGTCTCAACTTACGACGCTATGCGCATTTCACATCGCCAATCAGGCGATATGCGGACCTGATCGTGCATCGCGCCCTGATCCGCGCGCTTGGCCTCGGCGACGGCGCGCTGCCCGAACACGAGACGCTGGAAACGCTGGGCGAAGTCGCTGCCGCGATTTCGCTCACCGAACGGCGCGCGATGAAGGCCGAACGCGAGACCACCGACCGCTTGATCGCCCATTTCCTCGCTGACCGTGTCGGCGCGATCTTCGAGGGCCGTATTTCCGGCGTCACCAAGGCGGGTCTGTTCGTCAAGCTGAATGAAACGGGTGCCGATGGCCTGATTCCGGTCAGAACACTCGGCAGCGAGTTCTATCATTTCGATGAAACCCGGCATGCATTGATCGGAACGCGCAGTGGTGCCATGCACAGACTGGGTGACGTGGTCGAGGTTCGTCTGGTAGAAGCAGCGCCAGTTGCCGGCGCGCTGCGGTTCGAACTCCTCTCCGAGGGAACAACGGCACCACGCGGGACGCGCGATTTCGGCAAACGCAAGCATCCCGGCACGAAGCATGGTGCGGCGTCGAAGACAGGACGAGGTTCGAAGGGCAAGGCTCGCAAGCTCAAGAGCAAATCGCAGATCAAGTCCAAGGCCAAATCCGGCAAAGGCAAACGAGGCAAATGATGGATAGCGCAGCGGTGCAGACCCCCATGACGAAGAATTGGACGCCGTCCGTGGCCGCCCCCGAAAAGCGCAACCTCTGGGATGCCATGCTGCGCGGTTGCCGCGGACGCTGCCCGAATTGCGGCGAAGGAAAGCTATTTCGCGCCTTCCTGAGAACAGCCGATTGCTGCTCCGAATGCGGGCAGGACTTCACCCACCACCGCGCCGATGACCTTCCCGCCTATCTCGTGATCGTCATCGTCGGACATATCGTGGTGCCGATCATGCTGTGGGTCGAGACCAACTATTCGCCAGCCGTTATCCTGCAATTGGCGATCTATCTGCCGCTCACGCTTGTGTCCTCGCTTCTGCTGCTGCAACCAGTGAAAGGCGCGGTCGTCGGCCTGCAATGGGCGCTGCGCATGCACGGCTTCGGCGAGAGCGAAGCCGAAAGCGGGTCGGATCGTCCGGCCTGAACGCTCGTACGTTTCGGATGAACTCGCTACCGACATACGCTGCGGAAGAAATCCATCATCCCTATCGGAAGCCGCGGGATTCCGCGACGCTGATCCTGATCGACCGCAACGGTCCCGTTCCGAAAGTCCTGCTCGGCAGGCGGCGCGCCGACCTCATCTTCATGCCGAACAAGCTCGTCTTCCCCGGCGGCAGCGTCGACGCGACGGATCACCGTATTCCTCTTGCCACCGAACTTCCCGAAGGTCTCGAAGCGAAACTGCTCGCCGGCAGGCCAAAGACGACGCCTGCCCGTGCCCGTGCGCTTGTCGCCGCCGCCATCCGCGAGGCCTGCGAGGAGACCGGCCTGTGCCTCGGCAGCAGGCCACACAATCTTCTCACGCCCGCACAGACGGCGACACTCACCGGTGAATGGAGGCCTTTCGCAGACGCCGGCCTGCTGCCGGATCCCTCGCACCTCCATCTGATCGCGCGCGCCGTTACGCCTCCGGGGCGAGTTCGCCGGTTCGACACCCGCTTCTTCACCGCCGACATTTCCGTGATCGCTCACACTGTGAACGGCGTCGTGCATGCCGATGCCGAACTCGTCGAGGTGCTCTGGATCGAACTCGGCGCACCTCCACATCCCGATATCCATTCCATGACCCAAATCGTGCTGGATGAACTGGCTGTCCGGCTCGCGAAGGGTCCGCTGACCAACCGGACCGAGGTGCCATTCTTCCACTATCGCAACGGCGTGCTCCAGCGCGACACGCTGTAAGACAGCATCCGTGAAAGCCATGGCGGCGCGTCCGTGCGGACGCTAGGTTGTCGGCCGCATGGCATGGGCTTGGCGCAATATCTTCGAAGTGGAATGGCTGCGGCGCCTGGGCGGCGCGGCGTCCATACTTGCCCATGTCGCGCTGCTGGCCTGGGTCGTATTCGGCTCGGGCGTGAGACTGTTCGAATCCGCGCCACCACCTGCAATCAATGTCGAACTCGTTTCGCCCAAGGATGTCCCTGCCGGAAAACAAGGCGATCTGTCGCTGCCGTCCCTGGATACGCCCAAGCCGGACGAATCGAAACCGAATGAAACAAAGCCAGACGAGCCGAAACCCGACGAGCCAAAGGCCGACGATCGGAAAATTGACGAACCAAAAGTAGAACAGTCAGAAACAAAGCCAGACGAGCCGAAACCCGACGAGCCAAAGGCCGACGATCGGAAAATTGACGAACCAAAAGTAGAACAGTCAGAAACAAAGCCCACCCCCGAACCGCAAAAGCCTGCGCCCGAGTCACCTGCCCTGCCGCAAGCCGTCATCACCGGAGCGCCGGTCGTCCAGCCCGACGTGATGAGCCAATATGGCGATCCATTCCTCTCCGGCGGCTTCACCCCCGAGAAGGAAGCCGCCGATCTGAAATCCGACGTCGTCGCCGCCTTCCGCGCGCATCTGAAGTCATGCATGAAACTGCCCGCGGGCGTTTCGCCAACGGACGATGCTCATATCGTTCTGCGGGTAGCGCTCAAGCGAAACGGCAGGCTCGCGGCCACGCCCGCGCTGATGGCGGCAAAGGCCACGCCGACAGGGCCGCTCATCATGAAAGCCGCGATTCACGCGCTCGAGGCCTGCCAGCCTTATTCGATGCTGCCGGCCGAGAAGTACAAGGAATGGCGGGAACTCGACCTCGAATTCACACCGGCGGGATTCGAGCCGGGATGAGCCCGAATCCCTGCTAAATCCCCGGAAAATCGCGTTATTTCCCGCCGGATCGACGAAAATCGCGGTCTTGAACGGCCGAAATCCTTGACTTTGGGACATTCGAGGATAGTTTGCGGCCAAACGCGGGTCGGCCTCGTCCGGCCCGCTTCAGATTCCAGACATCGAGGTTTTCGAACATGGCCAAAGCGGTCACGATCAAGGTCAAGCTCGTCTCCAGCGCGGATACCGGCTTCTATTACGTCGCCAAGAAGAATTCGCGCACCATGACCGACAAGCTGGTCAAGAAGAAGTACGACCCGGTCGCGAAGAAGCACGTCGAATTCCGCGAAGCCAAGATCAAGTAAGCCTGCCCTTTCCGTACGGCTGAATGACGATGACGGAGCCTTTCGGGCTCCGTTTTTTGTTGACCTCTACACACGCACCGCCGCGCGCACGCGCCCGGTCTCGCCGAACACACGCAGATAGCGGGCGATTTCGTCCGGACTGCCTGTCGCCTTTTCCGGATTGTCGGAGAGCTTCACCGCCGGCCGGCCGTTGACCGAGGTCACCTTACAGACCAACGAGATCGGATCGAGGTCGGCGGTGCCATCGGGCGAACAGCCGACAAAATCGTTGGTGAGGTTGGTGCCCCAGCCGAAGCTGGTACGCACGCGCCCGGCGAAATGCCGGTGCGCCTGCTCGATCGAATCGACATCCATGCCGTCGGAGAAGATCAGAAGCTTCTCCCTCGAATCGCGGCCCTTGTCCTTCCACCACCGGATGATGTCCTCGCCCGCCGGAATCGGCGGCGCGCTGTCGGGCCTGAAGCCGGTCCAGTCTGCCACCCAGTCTGGCGCATCGCGCAGGAACGCTGCGGTGCCGAACGTATCGGGGAGCGCGATCAAAAGGTTGCCGTCATAGGCGTGCCGCCATTGGTCGAGGATGAGGTACGGCGCACGGCGCAGTTCCTCATCGCTGTTGGCGAGAGCAGCCGCGACCATCGGCAGCTCGTGGGCGTTGGTGCCGATAGCTTCGAGATCGTTGTCCATCGCCAGCAGCACGTTGGAGGTGCCGGTGAAAGCAGGACCAAGCCCTTCCTTGAGCGCTTCCACACACCAGCGCTGCCACAGGAAGCCGTGACGGCGCCGGGTGCCGAAATCGGACAAACGCAGCCCTTCGAGTTTCTTCAGCCGCTCCACCTTCGTCCACAGCTTTGCCTTGGCGCGCGCATAGAGCACGTCGAGCACGAAGCGGCCCTGCCCCTTCACCGCCTGACGCGAGCGCAACTCGTTGATGATGGCGAGCGCGGGAATTTCCCACATCGTGGTATGGGTCCACGGCCCGTGGAAGTGCAATTCGTACTGACCGTCCACCGCGCGCAGCTCGTACTCCGGAAGCTGGAAGGTCTCAAGCCAGCTTATGAAATCCGGCGTGAACATCTGGGTCTTGCCGTAGAAGGTGTTACCGGCAAGCCAGATTAGCTCCTTCTTAGAAAAGCGCACGCTGCGCGCATGATCGAGCTGGGCACGCAGCTCCTTCTCGTCGATGATATCGCCGAGCCGCACGCGGCGGGTCCGGTTGATGACCGAGAAGGTGACGCTCTCGTCCGGATACAGTTTCCGGATCATCTGCAGCATCAGGAATTTGTAGAAGTCGGTATCGAGCAGGCTGCGCACGATCGGATCGAGCCGCCAGCCGTGATTGTAGGTTCGCGATGCGATGTCCGTCACTGTCATGGCGCGATCTTAGCTGCCGCGCCGGCGCATCGCCAGTTGCCCTATGCCGCCGCGGAGACGACGCGGTTGCGGCCGTCATGCTTGGCGCGATACAGCGCCTGATCGGCGCGCTTGATAACGTCGGCAACCGGCTCGTTCTTGGTTTCCAGTGTCGAGATTCCGACCGAGATCGTCACTTCGATCTGCTTCAATCCCTTCTCAATCGAAAACCGCTCGTTTGCGATCGACCGCCGCAGCCGTTCGGCGATAATCCCCGCAACATGCAGATCGGTTTCCGGCATCACAATGACGAATTCCTCGCCGCCGTAACGCGCAGCGAGATCGATGCCGCGGATCGACTTGCGGATGCGGGTAGCGAATTCGCGCAGCACGTCGTCGCCGGCTTCATGACCGTAGGTGTCGTTGATCGACTTGAAATAATCGATATCCAGAATCATCAGTGCGAGCGGCTTGCCGCGTGAGGCGGCCTGCTCCGCGAGCGTGCCGACATGGCCTTCCAGATAGCGGCGGTTGTGCAGGCCTGTGAGCGGATCGGTGATCGCCATCTCGAGCGAGTTCTGCACGCTGTCACGCAGATAGTGCGTGTAGCGATGGCGGCGGATCTGGGTGCGCGCCCGCGCCAGCAATTCGTTCTTGTCCACCGGGCGGAGCAGATAATCGTTCACGCCGATTTCCAGCCCGCGCAGAAGCTGCACGTGGTTGTCGGCTTCAGCGAGCGCGAGCAGCGGCACGCTGCGCGTGCGCTCCAGCGAGCGGACCTGGCTGCAAAGCCGCAGACCATCGTAATCTTCGAGATTGAGCGAAACGATCAGCAGATCGTAATTGTTCTCCGCCGCGTGGAATAAAGCTTCCGAAGGATTGGGCTCAACATCGACGGCATGCTCCTCGGCGAGCACCGGCGCGAGCCGCTCGTAGGATGACGGGCGATCGTCCACCAGAAGAATCCTACCGCCCTTGCCGGTATCGGCCACGGCTTCCCGCTCGGGCGCCTGCAGGCCGATTTCGTGCGAGGTGATGGCGCGCATGCGCAGCTCATCGGTCATCATCTTCAGCCGCGTCAGCGAGCGCACGCGGGCGATCAACACCACGTCCGAGACCGGTTTTGTGAGAAAATCGTCGGCGCCCGCGTCGAGGCCGCGCACGCGATCCGACGGACTGTCGAGCGCGGTCACCATCACCACCGGGATGAAGTGCGTGCGCGGGTCGGATTTCAGCCGCCGGCATACCTCGAAACCGTCGATGTCGGGCATCATCACGTCGAGCAGGATGATGTCGCATTCCGCGCGCTGACAAATCTCCAGCGCCTGCGCGCCGCAATTGGCGGTGACCACGTCAAAATATTCCGCCGACAGCCGCGCTTCCAGCAGTTTGACGTTTGCCGGCACGTCGTCGACGACAAGAACCCGTGCGGACATCAAAATCCCCTTAGCCGACGAACCGCCGGACCGTTTCAATAAATTTTCCGACCGAGATCGGCTTGGACAAATATGCTTCGCAACCGCCCTCACGGATGCGCTCCTCGTCGCCCTTCATGGCGAAGGCGGTCACGGCGACCACAGGCGTCGCCCGTAATTCGGCGTCGTCCTTGATCCATCGCGTAACTTCGAGGCCGGACACCTCAGGCAACTGGATATCCATCAAAATGAGATCGGGGCGATGCTCGCGCGCCAGCCTCAGGGCCTCGCGGCCGTTGCTGGTGCCAATCGTCTGATACCCATGGGCCTCCAACAGATCGCGGAAGAGCTTCATGTTGAGCTCGTTGTCCTCCACGATCAGGACGGTTTTGGCCACCCCACTTCTCCACTGTCGCTCGACGTCAATTCCGCCGCCTCATTGCGATTAGGCGTCGCCACGCCGGAATGACTCGGGCATGATGCCCTCAAAATAGAAGCGATAAGTTACGGAAAGGCAAATGAGAATGGCCGGAAAGCCCAGCCGGAGTCCTGCGGAAGTTGCTGAAATCGTGGCGATTCGCGCGCTCGCTTTCCTCGCCGGGGACCCCGAACGATTAGGGCAATTCCTCTCCGAGAGCGGTATCGGCCCCGAGACGCTGCGCGCCTCGGCGTCCGACCCCCGCTTCCTGGCCGGGGTGCTGGATTTCATCGTGCGGGACGACGAAACGGTGAAGGCATTCTCGGATTTTTCGCAGTTTCCCCCGCCGACCATCGCCGCCGCGCGCGACGCACTGGGCGGGGGCATTCATGACTGAGACTGGCGCCGCCCGATGGATGAGCCCTCTCCCCCTCCCGGTTTCTGCCGGGACTGCCTGACCGACGCAGCCCCGCAGGCCAAGCGCTGCGCCGCTTGCGGCTCTCCGCGCCTGCTGCGGCACCGCGCGCTCACACAACTCAGCCTCGCCCATATCGACTGCGACGCCTTCTACGCCACCGTCACCAAACGCGACCGTCCCGAGATCGCGGACAAGCCCGTCATTATCGGCGGCGGCAAGCGTGGCGTCGTCGCGGCTGCCTGCTACATCGCGCGTACCTACGGCGTGCGCTCGGCCATGCCGATGTACAAGGCACTCGACCTGTGTCCCGATGCCGTCGTCATCCGTCCCGACATGGCGCGCTACGTTCAGGTCGGCCGCGATGTGCGGCAGGCGATGCGCGCCCCTCGTCGAACCACTGTCGATCGACGAGGCGTTCCTCGATCTGTCAGGCACCGAGCGCCTGCATGGCATGATCCCGGCGAAGGTTCTCGCGCGCTTCGCCGCGCAGGTCGAGCGAGACATCGGCATCACAGTTTCCGTGGGACTGTCGGCCAACAAGTTCCTCGCCAAGATCGCCTCCGACCTCGACAAACCGCGCGGCTTTGCGGTGCTTGATCAGGACGACGCACGGACACTGATGGCGGAGAGACCTGTCGGCTTTATCTACGGCGTCGGCCCTGCGATGCAGGACAAGCTACGCGATCACGGTTTCCGCCTGATCGGAGAGCTGCAGCGCGCGGATGAAATCGAACTCATGCGTTTATTCGGCGCGGAAGGCCGCAGGCTGTGGCGACTCGCGCGCGGCGTCGACGACCGCAAGGTGGTGCCCGACCGCGGAGCGAAGGTGATTTCCAGCGAGACCACCTTCGAGAGCGATCTGCGCGACTTCGCGACGCTGGAGCGTATCCTGTGGGATCTTAGCGAAAAGGTGTCACGGCGCCTGAAAAACGGCACTGTCGCGGGGTCGACAGTTACCCTGAAACTGAAAACCGCTGATTTCCGCCAGCGCACCCGCTCGCAGTCGATCATCACGCCGACCCAGCTCGCCAACCGGATATTCGCGATCGCACGCGAAATGCTGGCACGCGAGACCGATGGCACCGCCTTCCGGCTGATCGGCGTCGGCGTCAGCGCGCTGCAGCCCGCGAACGGAAGCGACGAAGAGGACATGCTCAACCGTCGTTCCGCGCATGCTGAGCGTGCGATGGACGAAGTGCGCAAACGCTTCGGCGACAATGCCGTGGTACGCGGCATCGCCTATACGCCGAAACCCGCGAGCCCTTCGTCCCTGCGGCGAAAGGACCCGTGACGCTGCCTATTTACACGGCTTGTTGTCGCCGACCTCGAACTTGTCCATTGTCCCGTTGACGACGAAATCGTTGTAGTCGAGCACCAGCGCGCGCGAGACGCCATCCTCATAGAGCTCGAACGACATCGTGTAGAGCGGCGTCTGCTCGCCCTTGTCCGGCTTGGCGCCACGATCATAATAGCTCACAGTCACCGGCCAGCGGGTCTGATGTTTCAACTGATCGCTCTTGCTGGCGACGTCGGGCGATGCGGAGGCGCGGTTTCCCGCGATCGGCTGTCCGATCACCACGAAGGTGTTGTAGACTTTCTCGCCAGTGTCGGAGCCGTCATAGACGCCGAGCTCGAGAATGCGCTTGCCGTCCTTCGCGGCTTCGATGATACGGCGGGTCTGCTCGGTCGGGAATACGATGTCCTTGTCGAGCGTGAAGGTTTTCGCCGTCGGCTGCTTCAGCTTCACGGTGATGGTGCCATCCGGCCCACGCTCGGCCATGCCGTCCACATAGGACGGCTCGGCGTCGTTGGTCTGGCTCGCGACCTTGAAGCGATAGCTTTTGCCCTTCGCATCCAGAT
>Ga0209952_1001243_pt1 | contig 22624 bp, 19 predicted proteins | sample ThiBiot_750_biof_2_FD_183951 | JGI IMG/M metagenome (GOLD analysis project Ga0209952, IMG submission 183951) | Wastewater bioreactor microbial communities from Cape Town, South Africa - Thiocy_cont_750_biof (SPAdes) | ecosystem: Engineered > Bioreactor > Thiocyanate-remediating >...
GCGCGGGCTCCGATGCCGCCGCGCTGCGGACGCGGGCTGTGCGCGAGGGCGATCACTACGTTCTCAACGGCCAGAAGCAGTTCATCTCCGGCGCGGGCAGCACCGATCTGCTCGTCGCGATGGTACGCACGGGGGATGCCGGCCCCGGCGGCATTTCGACGATCGTGATCGACGGCAAGACGCCGGGCGTGTCGTTCGGCGCCAACGAGCGCAAGATGGGCTGGAACGCCCAGCCGACCCGTGCAGTGATCTTCGAGAATGCGCGCGTGCCGGTGGCCAATCGCCTCGGCGACGAAGGCATCGGCTTCAAGATCGCGATGGCCGGGCTCGATGGCGGACGGCTGAACATCGCCGCCTGTTCGCTTGGCGGCGCGCAAAGTGCGCTCGATAAGACGTTGAGCTACATGAAAGAGCGCAAGGCGTTCAACAAGCGGCTCGACGAGTTCCAGGCGCTGCAATTCCGCGTCGCCGACATGGCGACCGAACTGGAAGCGGCCCGCACCTTCCTGTGGCGCGCGGCGGTGGCGCTCGACAACAAGGATTCCGACGCCTCGATGTTGTGCGCGATGGCGAAGCGCTTCGGAACCGATGTCGGATTCAACGTCGCCAATCAGGCGCTGCAACTGCATGGCGGGTATGGCTATCTTGCTGAGTATGGCATCGAGAAGATCGTTCGCGATCTGCGTGTGCATCAGATTCTCGAAGGCACCAACGAGATCATGCGGTTGATCGTGTCGCGCAAGCTGATCGAGGGCGCGCGATGAGTGCCGACGCAATCGAAGGCGATCTCATCGCCCGTCGTGAGGGTGCGGCCGGCGTGATCCGTCTCAATCGTCCGAAGGCGATCAATGCGCTGACGCTGGAAATGACCCGCGACATGGACCGCGCGCTGGATGCGTTTCAGGCCGATCCTGCCGTTGCGCTGATCCTGCTGGAAGGTGCAGGCGAGCGCGGGTTGTGCGCCGGCGGCGACATTCGCGGGCTTTACGACAGCGCGCGTGAGAAGGGCGATCTTGGCCCTGTGTTCTGGCGCGAGGAATACATTCTCGACGACCGCATCGCACGCTTCCCGAAGCCCTATGTTGCGTATATGGACGGGTTGGTGATGGGCGGCGGCACCGGGCTTGCCGCTCACGGCAGCCACCGCGTCGTCAACGACAAGACGAAAGTCGGGATGCCGGAAGTGGGCATCGGCTTCTTCCCCGACGTCGGCGGCACCTGGCTGTTGTCGCGGGCGCCGGGCGAGGTTGGTACTTACTTCGGTCTCACCGGGCAGACCATGAACGGCGCCGACGCGATCTATGCCGGTTTTGCCGATTTCTACGTACCGTCGACAAAATGGCCGGAACTGCGTGCTGCGCTGACCGCTTTGCCGAACGGTGCCGATGCCGCGCAGGTTGCGAATACCATCCATGGCTTCGCCGAGAAGCCGCAACCGGGTATCGCCGAACAACATCGCGCACAAATTGATGCGCTGTTCGGGCACGATAGTGTCGAGGGCATTGTTGCCGCGCTACGCGCCGACGGTTCTGAGTTTGCGCAGGCGACTTTGAAGGCGATTGGCGAGAAGTCTCCGACGAGCCTCAAGGTGGCGTTGAAGCTGTTGCGTGCCGCGCGCGGCTCTAAATCGTTGCAGGAATGCCTCGCGCGCGAATATCGCGCTGCATTGCAGGTCTTCGATAGTGCGGAGTTCATCGAGGGCGTGCGCGCCGCGATCATCGACAAGGACCGGCAGCCGAAATGGCAGCCTTCGCGGATCGAGGACGTGACGCCGGAGATCGTCGATCGCTACTTCACGCCGCGCCCCTGCGATCAACTGGTTTTTCCGAAATAGATGGGGACAGAACCGTCATTGCGAGCGAAGCGAAGCAATCCAGAAGGCAACGCGGCAAAGAGCTGGATTGCTTCGTCGGCTCCGCCTCCTCGCAATGACAGATAAGTCAGCGATCAAATTCAGTTAGACGACAAGCAAAAGAGGAAACGTCATGGCGAACATCGCATTCATTGGCCTCGGCAACATGGGCGGTCCGATGGCCGCGAACCTGGTGAAGGCCGGTCACAAGGTAGCCGGCTTCGATCTGGTGGACGCCTCGCGCGAGGCCGCGAAAGCCGCCGGTGCGTCGATTGCCGCAACCGCTGTCGATGCGGTGAAGGGGGCGGACGTGGTCGTCACTATGCTGCCGGCCGGCAAGCATGTGCTCTCGGTGTGGACCGAAATCCTGCCGTCGGTCGCCAAGGGCGCGCTGCTGATCGATTGCTCGACCATTGACGTTGAGAGCGCCGTCGCGGCCCATGGCCTTGCGGCGAAAGCTGGTGTCGCGTCGGTCGATGCGCCGGTGTCGGGTGGCGTCGGCGGCGCGCAGGGCGCGACGCTCACCTTCATGTGCGGCGGCGACGACAAGGCGTTCGCGGCGGCGAAGCCAATCCTCGATAAGATGGGCAAGAAGATCGTCCATTGCGGCAAGGCCGGCGCGGGGCAGGCGGCGAAAATCTGCAACAACATGATCCTCGGCATTTCGATGATCGGCGTCTGCGAGGCGTTCACGCTTGCCGAAAAACTCGGCCTGTCGCATCAGGCGCTGTTCGACGTTTCCTCGACCTCGTCGGGCCAGTGCTGGTCGCTCACGACCTATTGTCCCGTGCCGGGCCCGGTGCCAACCTCGCCAGCCAATAACGACTACAAGCCCGGCTTCGCCGCCGCGCTGATGTTGAAGGATCTGCGGCTGTCGCAGGCGGCCTCGAAGGCTGCCGGCGCCGCGACGCCGCTCGGCGCGCACGCCGAAGAGATTTACGCGGCGTTCGAGAAGGCCGGCCACGGCGGCGTGGATTTCTCCGGCATCATCCATCATTTGCGCGAGATCGCCGGAAAGTAGTCGCTAAAGCGTTTTCGAGCGAAGTGGATACCGGTTCGCGTGAAGAAAACGCGTCAGAACAAAAATCCAGAGCCCCGTTCCGATTCCATCGGAACGGAAATGGCTCGGGAGCGGCCCGACGGGCAGTCTCGATCTAACGCAAAAGGCGGATTGCCCTGCTACGTTGCGCGGTGACATCCTGTCCCTGAATACAGCCATGATCGAGGTTGCGACGATGACGACATTCCAAGAGGCCCGCCAGTTCCTTCTCGACCGCCGCACCGATTATGCCGGCGCGGTGGCCAGCTTCAAATGGCCCGACCAGACCGAGTTCAACTGGGCGCTCGACTGGTTCGATGCGGATCTCGCGCGCGATCCGCAAAGCAAGGATCGCCCGGCACTGTGGATCGTTGAGGCCGCGACCAACACCGAAACCAAGCTCACCTTCGCTGAACTGTCGCTTCGCTCCAACCGCGTGGCGAACTTTTTGCGCGCGCAGGGGCTCAAGCGCGGCGATCATCTCTTGCTGTTGCTCGGCAACGTGGTGCCGTTGTGGGAGACGATGCTCGCCTGTATCAAGCTTGGTGTGGTCATCATTCCGGCCACCACGCTGCTGACGCCCGACGAATTGCAGGACCGGCTCGACCGCGGCCGCGCCAAGGCGGTGGTGGCCGCGCAGGATCAGGTGGCGAAATTCGCTTCGCTCAAGAGCGGTGATCTCAAGCGCATCGTGGTTGGGCCGGGCGGCGACGGCTGGCTGTCGTTTGAAAAGGCCTCCGAGTTCTCCGATTCCTTCACGCCCGACGGCGTGACGCGTGCCGACGATCCGATGCTGCTGTACTTCACCTCGGGCACGACGGCGAAGCCGAAACTGGTGCGTCACAGCCAGCGCAGCTATCCGGTCGGGCATCTGTCGACGATGTACTGGATCGGCCTCAAGCCCGGCGACATTCATCTGAACATTTCGTCGCCCGGCTGGGCCAAGCACGCCTGGAGTTGTTTCTTCGCACCGTGGAACGCGGGCGCAGCGGTATTCGTGGTCAATCAACCGCGCTTCGATGCCAAGAATCTCCTTACCACCATCGGCCGTTGCGGCGTTACCACGCTGTGCGCGCCGCCGACGGTGTGGCGCATGTTCATTCAGGAGAAGCTCTCCGACTTCAAAGTGTCGCTGCGCGAGGTCTGCGGTGCCGGCGAGCCGCTCAATCCCGAGATCATCGATCAGGTGAAGGGCGCGTGGGGCCTCACCATTCGCGACGGCTACGGCCAGACTGAAACCACCGCGATGGTCGGCAATTCGCCGGAGCAGCCGCTGAAAGTCGGCTCGATGGGGCGGCCGATGCCGGGTTATCACATCCGCGTCGTCGATGCCGACGGCAATCCCGCCAAGGAAGGCGAGGTGGCGCTGGTGCTCGGCGATCAGCGCCCGGCCGGCCTGATGCAGGGCTACCAGACCGACGATGGCAAGCTCGCCGGGGCGGAGGGCGAGGTCTATCGGAGCGGCGATGTCGTGTTCGTCGATGACGACGGCTATCTCACCTTCGTCGGCCGCGCCGATGACGTGTTCAAGTCGTCCGACTATCGCATCAGCCCGTTTGAACTGGAGAGCGTGCTGCTGGAGCACGATCTTGTTGCGGAAGCTGCGGTGATCCCGAGCCCAGATCCGATCCGGCTCGCGGTGCCCAAGGCTTATATCCTGCTGGTCGGCGACACCGAGCGCTCCGCTGCAACCGCGTTGTCGATCTTCCGCTTCCTGCAAGAGCGGCTGGCGCCGTTCAAGCGCATCCGCCGCATCGAACTCGTGACTGAACTGCCGAAGACCATCTCCGGCAAGATCCGCCGCGTGCAATTGCGCCGCCTCGAACACGACGGCGACCGCACCGACAAGCTGCGCGGCGCGGAATTCCGCGAAGAGGAGTTCCCGGAATTGCAGGCAGCACGGGCGGCAGGAGCGTCCGGAAGCTGACGTCGAGAGCTGGATCGGGGCCAAGATCGAAAATTTCCGCATATTTCGCTTGGCCATTGAACCTTTCTGTGAAAACTGCTGCCGAACATTTCGACAGCAGGACCAGAATGAGCTTGACCATCACACGCGACGCCTATTTCGCCCTTGTCGGTAAGGAAATCGGGATATCCGCCTGGCACACCGTCGATCAGAACCGGATCGACGCTTTTGCCGACGTCACCGAGGACCATCAATTCATCCACATCGATCCGGAGCGGGCGGCGCGCGAGACGCCGTTCGGCGCCACGGTGGCGCATGGGTTCTTAACGCTGTCGCTGCTCAGCGTGTTCTCCTATGAAGCGCTGCCGAAGATCGAAGGCGCGACCATGGGTGTCAACTATGGCTTCGACAAGCTGCGCTTCGTCTCGCCCGTACGCGCCGGCTCGCGGGTGCGCGGGCGCTTCGTGCTGACCGAAGCGAAGATGCGCGGGCCGAACGAACTGTTGTCGCGCACCAGCGTCAGCGTCGAGATCGACGGCGAAGCCAAGCCGGCCCTGGCCGCCGATTGGCTCGGCCTCGTGTACTTTGCTTAAAATTGGGAATGACAGCATGACAATCAGATTTGACGGACGCGTCGCCATCGTCACCGGCGCGGGCAATGGTCTCGGGCGCGCGCACGCACTGGGACTGGCGCGCTACGGCGCCAAGGTCGTGGTTAACGATTTCGGCGGCGCGCGCGACGGCACCGGCAGCTCGATGACCGCGGCCGAAGCGGTGGTCGAGGAAATCCGCAAGGCCGGCGGCGAAGCGATGGCCGACGGCGCGGACGTGTCCGATTTCGAACAGGTCACCGCGATGGTCGCGAAGGCCACCGAGAAGTGGGGCAGCGTTGACATCATGTGCGCCAACGCCGGCATCCTGCGCGACAAGTCGTTCGCCAAGATGGAGGTGGCGGACTTCGCCAAGGTGCTCAACGTGCATCTCACTGGCACGTTCTATTGCTGCAAGGCGGTGTGGGAGGGGATGCGCGCGCGCAACTACGGCCGCATCGTACTCACAACTTCGTCGTCCGGCCTCTACGGCAACTTCGGCCAGGCGAATTACGGCGCGGCGAAATCCGGCATGGTCGGGTTGATGAACGTGCTGGCCGAAGAAGGTCGCAAGACCGACATTCGCGTCAATATCATCTCGCCGACCGCCGCGACCCGCATGACGGAAGAACTGCTGCCGAAGCAGGCGCTCGACCTGATGCGGCCGGATGCGATCACGCCGGCAGTGCTGTTTCTGCTCGGCGAAAACGCCCCGACGCGCACCATCATGGGCGCGGGCGCCGGCTCTTTCGCGGTGATTAAGGTGCTGGAATCGGAAGGCATCAATCTGCCTCGGAACGAGTGGACGCCGGACGCCATCGCCGCGCACTTCAACGCCATCGCCGACATGTCGAATGCGAAGGCGCTCGAAGGCGCGTTCCAGCAGACGCAGAAATACGTCGCTCAAGCGGCGGCCGCCGCTGGCATTAAACTGGAGAAATAAGCAGCATCGCCATGGCCGCTGCTCCGAAACCAGACGTCGCGGTGATCGGGGCGGGGCCTGCCGGCCTGATGGCGGCTGAAGTGCTGGCGAATGGCGGCGCATCGGTCACCGTCTACGACGCGATGCCGTCAGCCGGCCGCAAGCTGCTGATGGCAGGGCGCGGCGGCCTCAACCTCACGCACAGCGAGCCGCTGCCGCAGTTCATGGCGCGATACGGCGATGCCGCCGCTCGCCTGTCGTCGGCTATCGACACCTTTCCACCCGATGCGCTGCGCGCGTGGAGCGAACGGCTTGGGCAGCCGACCTTCATCGGCTCTAGCGGGCGCGTATTCCCGCAAGCCTTCAAGGCATCGCCGCTGTTGCGCGCGTGGCTACGCCGGCTCGATTCCAACGGTGTGCGATTGGCGCTGCGCCATCGCTGGACCGGATGGGACGACGACGGTCGCCTGTTATTCGCGACACCGCAAGGGCAAGTAACGGTGAAAGCGGCCGCCACCGTGCTGGCGCTCGGCGGCGCAAGCTGGCCGCGTCTCGGCTCGGACGGGCATTGGGTCGAATTGCTCACGCAACGCGGCGTCAGCATCGCGCCGCTGCGACCGGCCAATTGCGGGTTCATGGTGGCGTGGTCCGAAAAATTCAGTGAACGTTTCGCCGGTCAGCCATTGAAAAACGTCGAGCTACGGTTCGGCACGAATACCGTGCGGGGCGAGGCTATGATAAGTCGGAACGGTATCGAGGGCGGCGCGATCTACGCACTGGCGTCGGTTTTGCGCGATGAAATCGTGCGAACAGGGCAGGCGACTTTGCGCCTCGCATTGCGTCCCGATCTGGATCAACGACGGCTGCTCGAACGGTTGACGAAACCGCGCGGCAAGCAATCCTTCGCGACATACCTGCGTAAAGCTGCTGGGCTTGCGCCTGTGGCAATCGGATTGCTGTATGAATCCGCGCTGGCCGCAAAAAACGATCTACCGCGGCTGCCACCGGCCGATCTCGCTGCGCGCATCAACGATGTGCAAATCGGTCTGACTGGCACCACGGGCCTCGACCGCGCGATCTCGACGGCGGGCGGTGTCGCGCTCGATGAACTCGACGATGCCTTCATGCTGCGCCGTCTGCCCGGCGTGTTCGCCGCGGGCGAAATGCTGGACTGGGAAGCCCCGACGGGCGGCTACCTCTTGCAGGCGTCGTTTGCGACCGGCGCGGCGGCAGGCCGAGGAGCGCTCGCGTTTCTTCACAAATAGCTCAGCGCAGCTTCCCGCGCGCGGCGACGGGGAGCACGCCGACGATCTCGTCACCGCGCACCATCACCACCTCGTCGAGCATGTTGACCACGACGCAGACGTGGTTTGGCACGATGCGCACGACGTCGCCGATGTTCGGACGGGTGTTGCTGCGCGCGAGATCGAGGAAGCCGTGTTCCTCGGCGAAACGCGCGATCTTCGCTTCCGGGTGTTCGAGGATCAGACCGAATCCGTCGAGTCCGCCGCTGTCGGCGGTCAGCGTTTTAGAGCCGGCGTCGAGAATACCGCGCTCGGGTGCGGCGCGGCTCACCACTGTCGAATAGATATGCAGCGCGCAGTCGTCGAGCGTGGCGACGCCCGCCGCCATCTGCATCCGGTCGTTATAGATGTAGGTGCCGGGCCGATGCTCGGTCGCGCCGCTGAGTTGCCCAAGGTTTTTCAAGTTCGGCGAGCCGCCGGTGGAGACGATGGCGGGCTCCAATCCTAACGCGCGGACACCGGCCAGAGCTTCGTCGAAAAATGTCTGCGCCTGTGGCCAGCCGCTCTCGGTTGGGTACAACATGAAGCCTGCAAAGTTCAGGCCCGGCGACATTGAAATCACGCGCGCGAGTTCGATGGCCTCGGCGGGCGTCTCGACGCCGGCGCGCTTGCGGCCGGTGTCGCATTCCACCACCACAGGGAGCGAACGTTCGGCGGCGGCTGCGGCCTTGGTGAGATCGGCAACCACGACCGGATTGTCGGCGGCGACGGTGACATCGATGCGCGAACGCAGCGCGCCAAGCCGCGCCATCTTCTCGTCGCCCAGCAGGTTGTAGCTGATGAGGATATCGTCGATGCCGGCATCTGCCATCACCTCGGCCTCGCCCAGCTTCTGGCAGGTGATGCCGCTCGCGCCGGCTTTGACCTGAAGTTTCGCCAGCTCCGGTGACTTGTGCGTCTTGATGTGCGGTCGGTTGGCGACACCTGCTGCGTCGCACGCGGCCTGCACGCGCGCGATGTTGCGCTCGACCCGATCCATGTCGATCACGGCGGTGGGCGTTCCGAACTCTCGGGCGATTTTCGTGGCGAGGGCGGTTGTCATGGGAGAACCCTTGAATGGTATTCGTCATGCGCGGACTTGATCCGCGCATCCATCATTCTGGAGGGATGGATTGCCGGGTCAAGCCCGGCAATGACGCATCCCGGACCTGAGACGTTTCAGCTCTGCTCGATTTCCTCGCGCAGCATTTCGAGTTCGAGCCACCTGGTCTCGGCTTCCGATAGCTTGTCGTGCGCGGCAGCAATGGCCTGCGAGGCCTGATCGAATCTTTTGCGATCCTTGCTGTAGAGTTCTGGATCGTCGAGCAGTTTCTGCTGTTTCGCGATCTCGGCCTGCAAGGTTTCGATGGTCTTCGGCAGGGTCTCCAATGCGTGCTTCTCGTTGAAGCTGAGGCGGCGCTTGGCTTGCGGCGCGGCCTTCGTCTCCTTCGGCACGGCGGTCTGTGGCGCGCCCGCCGATTGCTTGATGGCCGCGCGCTGCAAATCCGCGCCGCGCTGCGTGAGCATGTCGGAATAGCCGCCGGCATATTCGATCCAGCGGCCCTTGCCTTCGGGCACGATCACCGAGGTCACGACGCGGTCGAGAAAATCGCGGTCGTGGCTGATCAGGATCACCGTGCCCTGATAATCGCCGAGCATTTCCTCGAGCACGTCGAGGGTTTCAAGGTCGAGATCGTTAGTCGGCTCGTCCAGCACCAGCAGATTCGAAGGCTTCGCCAGCGCGCGCGCCAGCATCAGGCGGCCGCGCTCGCCGCCGGACAGTACTTCCAGCGGCGTGCGCGCCTGCTCCTGCGTGAACAGAAAGTCCTTCATGTAGCTCACGACATGCTTCGGCTTGCCGCCGACCATGACATGATCGCTGCGGCCGCCGGTCAGCGCATCCGCCAATGTCGATTTCGGATCGAGGCTTTCGCGGTGCTGGTCCAGCGTCGCCATTTCGATGTTGGCGCCGAAGCGGATGCTGCCGCTGTTGGGTTCGCTGGCGTCGGTCAGCATGTTGATCAGCGTGGTCTTGCCGGCGCCGTTGGGGCCGACGATGCCGATGCGATCGCCGCGCTGGATGCGGATCGAGAAATTATCGACGATGGCGCGCTCGTCGTAGGCCTTGCCGATGCCCTTGGCCTCGATCACCAGCTTGCCGGATTTGTCGGCCTCGGCGGCAGCGAGGCTGGCGCTGCCGGTCGAACCCCGATAGTCGCGGCGCTCCGCTCGCAAGGCATGAAGATTACCAAGACGCTTGACGTTGCGTTTGCGCCGCCCGGAGACGCCGTAGCGCAGCCAGTGTTCCTCCGCGACGATCTTGCGGTCGAGCTTGTGCTGATCGCGTTCTTCTTCCGCGAGCACCTCGTCGCGCCATTCCTCGAACGCGGAAAAACCGCGCTCAATGCGGCGGATTTGTCCGCGATCGAGCCACGCTGTGCTGCGCGAGAGGTTGGAAAGGAAGCGGCGGTCGTGGCTGATCAGCACCAGCGCGCTGCGACGCGATCCGAGTTCGCCCTCGAGCCATTCGATGGTGGTGAGGTCGAGATGGTTGGTCGGCTCGTCCAGCAGCAGGATGTCAGGTGAGGGCGCCAGCACGCGGGCCAGAGCGGTGCGGCGCGCTTCGCCGCCGGAGAGCTGCATCGGGTTCTCGTCGCCGTGCAGCCCGAGCTGTTCGAGCAGGTATTGCGCCGGATAGGGATCGTCGCCCGGGCCGAGCCCGGCCTCGACATAGGCGAGCGTGGTCGGAAAGCCGTCGAAATCCGGCTCTTGCGGCAAATAGCGCACCGTCGCGCCGGGTTGCACGAAGCGCGAGCCGCTGTCGGCCTCGACCAGACCCGCCGCGATCTTCAACAGCGTCGATTTGCCGGAGCCGTTGCGGCCGATCAGGCAGACGCGTTCTTCCGCCGACACCGACAGTTCGACGCCGGACAGCAGCGGCGTGCCGCCGAAGGTCAGGCCGATATCTTTCAATTGGATAAGAGGAGGCGCCATAGTGCTTTCAACTGGATCGAAATTCGAATGATTGTCAGGTGTCGCTTAGCAGCGCGCGCTGGATGCGCCGGATAGCCTGATCGAGCGCCGAGAGAAAGGCGGAGCGATGACGCGGCGAGAACGCCGCGGGTCCGCCGGTGACTTCGCCGCTGGAGCGCAGGTCGGTCATCAGGTTGCGCACCGCCAATGTCATCCCGATCGACTCTTCGGTGAACGGCTTGCCGGTCGGCGCGATTACGGTGGCGCCGGCTTTAACGCAGCGGCTGGCGAGCGGAATGTCCGCGGTGATGACGATGTCATGCTTGCCGGCGCGCTCCGCGATCCAGTCGTCAGCGGCATCCATGCCGTCGCCCGCGGCGATGCGCTCGATTAACGGGTCTTGCGGCACGCGGATGAATTTGCCCGCCACCACGCTCACCGGCAGGTTGTGGCGCGCGGCGACGCGATAAATCTCGTCCTTCACAGGGCAGGCATCGGCGTCGATATAGATACGCGGCGTGGTCAAAAGCGAATTTCCTGTCGGCGGAATGTGCGGCCCGTTTCCTACGCGATTAACCCGCAAAATGCGAGCGTTGCGAAGGACGGCCTTGCCATCGCGGACGGGGTGCGTAGCATTGGCGCAATTGTCGCCAATCGAGAATGGAAGACCGATGTCCAGTATGCAGCCCTACCGCGTCGAGGCGTATAACACCGCGAAACAGTCCGAAAACAAGATTCACGACGACGCGGTGGCGCGGCAATACGGCTTCAGCGGCGGGCTGGTTCCCGGCGTCGAGGTGCTGGCCTATATGATGCACATGCCGATCGCGCGTTGGGGCCGCAACTTTCTGGAGCGCGGACGGATCGAGGGGCGCTTCGTCAAGCCGGTCTATGACGGCGAGATGGCGGACGTCATTGCCGAAGAGGATGCGCAGGGGCTGACGCTGCGGGTCGAGAGCAAGGATCAGCTTTGCGCCACCGGGCAGGCATCAATGCCGAACCGGACCGAACGGATCGTGCTCAGCGACTATCCGGAGACGGCGCCTGTCTCTGAACGTCTTCCGGTGGACGACAACTCCTACAAGCTCGGCGCCTGGCTTGGTACCGCGCCGCGAAGCTGGAACAACAAGGAATTCACCGAATATCTCACTGAGGTGCGCGCTACCGATCAGATCTATCGCGACGCCGGCGCACTGCATCCCGGCATTTTTCAGCGCATCATGAATCAGGTGCTGGTGCAGAACGCCATTTTGGGGCCGTGGATTCACGTCGGTAGCGCCATGCAACTCTTGGCGTCGGCGCATCCGCACGATGAACTGGCGGCGCGCGCCAAGGTCACCGCGAATTATGAGAAGAAGGGCCACCGTTTCGTCGAACTCGACGCACTCGTAGTCGCCAACGGCCGCACGCCGGTCGCGCACTGCCATCACATCGCGATCTACAAACCGCGCGTGCAGGCGGCGGCGTAGATGGATCGGTCGACGTGAGTGGTTAACGAGACATCTGTTTCGTACACGGATATCCAACACGGAATTGTCGTCCCCGCGAAGGCGGGGACCCATACGCCGCAGCCGTCATGATAAACGACGAGCGCTCGTTAATTTTCGTTCTGCGAGCTTGCGATCATAACCAAAGCCAGGGGTTATGGGTCCCCGCCTGCGCGGGGACGACTCTGGCGTTTGAGGCTACGAACCGTGTTCGATTCAGGCGCGTGCTGCCTGTCGCGCGTCGCGCAGCGCGCGCCAGACGCGTTCCGGTGTCAGCGGCATTTCGATTTGCGTCACGCCTTCGTCCGCCATCGCATTGATTGCGGCGTTGACCAGCGTGGCGAGGCTGCCGGCGCAGCCGGCTTCGCCGCAACCCTTGACGCCGAGCGGATTGCTAGTCGCGGGCGAGGGTTGTTCGCCGATCGTCATCGCCGGCACGTCGCTGGCGCGCGGGATGGCGTAGTCCATAAACGAGCCGGTGATCGGCTGGCCGTTGTCGTCGTAGCTGACTTGCTCCATCAGCACTTGGCCGATGCCCTGCACGACGCCGCCGTGCAACTGGCCTTCAACGATCATCGGGTTGATGACCACGCCGAAATCGTTGACGCCGGTGTATTTCACAACCTTGGTGACGCCGGTCTCGGGATCGATCTCGACCTCGCTGATATGACAACCGTTTGGAAACGTCGACGGGACGCCCGGCGAAGCATGATCGACATCGAGCGAGGTGGGCTGCCCGTCGACCGGCGGCGACGTGCGCAACGTGTTGGCGAGTTCGATCAGGCCGATCGAGCGATCAGTGCCGGTGATGGTGAAACGCCCGTCGGCGAATTCGATATCGCTTTCGGCGGCTTCCAGTTTGTTGGCGGCAGCCGTCTTACCCTTGGCGATCACCAGATCGCTGGCCTCGACGATCGCGGTGCCGCTGGCCATAATCGAACGCGAGCCGCCGGTGCCGCCGCCGGTGTGAACGATATCGCTGTCGTTCTGCATCAGGCGGATGCTTTCGAATGGCACGCCGAGCTTGGCAGCCAGCACCTGCGCGAACGGTGTCGCATGGCCCTGGCCGAAATCGAGCGTGCCAGTGGTGAGACGCACGGAGCCATCGGGTTCGAAGTTGATCTTGCCGAGTTCGGCGAAGCCGGCCGTCACCTCGAGATAGCAGCCGACCGCGATGCCGCGCAACTTGCCGCGTTTGCGCGCCTCGCGCTTGCGTTGAGCGAAGCCGGCGTAGTCGGCCAGTTCCAGCGCCTTATCGAGTACGGCAGGGAAATCGCCGGAATCGTAGGTCAGCCCATTGGCGGCGGCGAACGGAATCTGCGCCGGCTTGATCAGGTTGCGCCGGCGTAAGGTGAGGCGGTCGATACCCATCTCGGTAGCCGCGCGGTCGACTAGGCGTTCCATGAAGTAGTTGGCTTCAGGACGGCCCGCGCCGCGATAGGCGCCCATGAACGTGGTGTTCGTCACCACGCATTTGATGTCCACCTCGATCAACGGCGTACGATAGACGCTGGCGATGTTCTTGGCGATGTTGAGCGACAGCGGCAGCGGGCCGACCCCGGCGACATAGGCGCCGAGGTTGCCGAAGCCGGTGATGCGAACGCCGAGGATGACGCCTTTGGCGTCGAGCGCCAGTTCGCCACGTACCTCCTGGGCGCGACCGTGATTGTCGGTGAGGAAACTCGATGAACGTTCGTCGAGCCATTTCACCGGACGGTTCAGCAGCCGCGATGCGTGCAGCAGGCAGACATATTCGGGATAGCCCGCATTCTTCATGCCGAACGAGCCGCCGACGTTGTAAGTCAGCAGCCGGATTTTTTCGCGCGGCACATTCATCAACTTCGCCAACGCCGTCACGTTGCCGGACACGCCTTGCGTCGGCAAATGCACGGTGAAGCGGTCGCTGGCCTTGTCGTAGGAGGCAAGGCCTGCGCGCGGTTCCATCGGTACCACGGCGACGCGGGTGTTGACGATGTCGAGCGAGGTGACATGCGCAGCCTTGGCGAAAGCCGCGGCGGTCGCTTCGCGGTCGCCGGAATAATAATCAAGCGCGATGTTGTTCGGGATGCTCTCGTAGAGCAGCGGTGCGCCGGGTTTGACGGCATCCTCGGACGCCGTCACCGATGGCAGCGGATCGATATCGACGATTACCGCTTCGGCGGCGTCGCGTGCCTGGGCTGCGGTCTCCGCGACCACGCAGGCAATGGGGTCACCAACGAAGCGGACCTTGTCGGTGGTGAGCGCCATGCGATTGGACTGCAACAGCGGCGAGCCATCGGCATTTTTCATCGGCAGGGTGCAATGGATCGGCGCATAGCCGGCCTCCACCAGATCTTTGCCGAGATAAATGCCGAGCACACCCGGCATCTGCCGCGCCGCGCTAGTGTCGATGGCGCGGATCACACCATGGGCGTGGGAACTCCGGACCATCCAGGCGTAAGCTTGGCCGGGCAGGCTGAAGTCGTCGGTGTAGCGGCCCTTGCCGCGCACGAGGGTATCATCTTCCTTGCGGCGAACGGGCTGCCCGACAGCGTGCTTTTGCAGGGCAATGGCGTTATCGCGGGCGAGGTTGGCGGTCGGTCGGGGTGTCTTCTTGTCCATGAAATCATCGATTCCCGGGCGTTTCGCGCCACATGCGCTTGATCGCCTCCCGCCCGAAATAACGTAACCCCGGGGTACCAGCAACGCCGGATTGGGCATGGCGGCTGCGTGCCGTGGTTGCGCCACCGCGTTTGTTCGTTTGTTCGAGCATGATCTTTTCCGAAAACCGGTTTCCACTTTTCCGGATCATGCTCTAAACTTTCCGTGAAACATTGTTCCAATCGGCCGGTCCGGCCGCGAGAGACAGGACTGTATGAACAACGACGCCCGGCGCAGCGATGGTTCGGAACCGCCCCGATCGCATCCGCGCGCCAACGGCCACGTCGCCGCGCCGGTTGTTGCTGCCCCGGCACTGGCCGGCGCAGGCGTTTACGCCGCGCTCGACCTCGGCACCAACAACTGCCGCCTCCTGATCGCCTGCCCGGAAGGCGAGGGTTTCCGCGTGATCGATTCGTTTTCACGGATCATCCGTTTGGGCGAGGGCATCTCCGCCACCGGCCGCATCAGCGAGGCTGCGATCAGCCGGGCCATCTCGGCGCTTAGCGTGTGTCGCGACAAGATGCGCCATCGCAACGCCCAGCGGCTGCGGCTGATCGCGACGGAAGCCTGCCGCGCCGCCTCCAACGCCGAGGCGTTCCGCGACCGCGTCGCCACCCAGACCGGCATCGCGCTCGAAGTCATCAATCGCGAAACCGAAGCGTCGCTGGCGGTGGTCGGCTGCTCGCCGCTGGTCGACCCGCGGGGCACCGGCGCGATCCTGTTCGATATCGGCGGTGGCTCCAGCGAACTGGTACGGATCGACCGCAACGGCGGTGTGCCGCGCGTCGAAGGCTGGATGTCGATTCCGCTTGGCGTCGTCACGCTGGCGGAGCGGTTCGGCGGCAAGGACGTTAGCGCCGAAGTCTATGCGCGCATGGTGCAGGAGGTGTCCCGCCACGTCGCGCCGTTCGCAGCGAAGCACAGCGGCAACCTCGAGACGATGCATCTGCTCGGCACCTCGGGAACCGTGACCACGCTGGCTGGCATTCATCTCCGGCTGCCGCGTTACGATCGCCGCCGCGTCGATGGGCTCTGGATGAACGACGGCGAGATCACCTCCGCCATCTCGACCTTGCTCGGCATGAGCTATCAGGAGCGCGCCAACAACAACTGCATCGGCTTCGAGCGCGCCGATCTGGTGCTGGCGGGCTGCGCCATCCTTGATGCCATCCGCGATGCGTTCCCGCTGCCTCGCCTGCGCGTCGCCGATCGTGGCCTGCGCGAGGGGATGCTGGTGGAAATGATGCGCGAGGACGGCGCCATCGGCCTGGCGTGATGGAATCAATTGCCGTCATGCGCGGATTTGATCCGCGCATCCATCTCTTTTCAAAAGGATGAATTGTCGGGTCAAGCCCGGCAATGACGCCTTCTCAAAGTGGTTTTGCCGACAGATGAAACGTTCGAGCCACTCACGCCTATCGCCTAAACGTCTTTCGAGATAAGCAACCGCCATGGCAAAGGACACCACCGGGCGGCTGCACGTCACCGTCAAGAGCGCCGGCAAACGCAAGCTGTCGTCAAAGCTGTGGCTGGAGCGGCAGCTCAACGACCCCTATGTTGCGCAAGCGAAGCGTGACGGCTGGCGCTCGCGCGCCGCCTACAAGCTGATCGAGATGGACGACAAGTACCGGCTGTTGAAGCCGGGACAGGTGGTGGTCGACCTCGGCGCCGCGCCCGGTGGCTGGAGCCAGGTCGCCGCGCGCAAGGTCGGTTCGCTCGAAGGCAAGGGCAAAGTGGTGGCGATCGACCTGCTCGAGATGCCGGAAATTCCCGGCGTCACCTTCACGCAGCTCGATTTCATGGACGACCGCGCACCGGACATGCTGCGCGAGATGATCGGTGGCGGCGCCGATGTCGTGATGTCGGACATGGCTGCCAACACGACGGGCCACCGCAAGACCGATCAGTTGCGCATCGTTGGCCTCGTGGAAACGGCTGCGGCCTTCGCGGCCGAGGTGTTGAAGCCGGGCGGCACCTTCATCGCAAAAGTGTTCCAGAGCGGCGCGGACGCAGAACTGCTGGCGCAGGTGAAACGCGACTTCGCCACCGTGCGCCACGTCAAACCGGCGGCAAGCCGCCAGGATTCATCGGAGCGCTATCTGCTGGCGACCGGCTTTCGCGGTGGGCGGGAGCAGGATTAAACCCCGCTCAGCACGATCACCGTCGGCGTTTTCGGCAGGCTACCAGCTGAAATCCGGAAGAACGGTTCGCTGCGGCGGTCGATGGCGAACTGGCCGCGCAAGCGGTTGAGCAGGTCGGCGAGCGGCGTGCCGAAGCGGTGCATCGGCAGCACGATCGACGCTCGCAGCCGCCGCACGATCTCCGACATGCCGTCGAGCGACATCGTATAGGTGCCGTCGATCGGCACCATGACGATATCGAGCCGGCCGATGGCGGCGATATGGCTTTCGTCGAGCGGATGATGCAGGTGGCCGAGATGGCCGATACACAGGCCTGCTACCTCGAAGATGAAGATCGAGTTGCCGTTGGGGATCATCGCGACATTGGCGCCGTCGTCATAAAGCGAGCGGCGGATATCGGTCGGCACGTTGCGGATGAAAACGTCGCGCACCGTCAGTGCGTGCTTAGCGGCTTCGCCGTTGTCGCCCCAGCCGTGCAGCACGTATTTGATGCGTGGATCGGGGTTGAGCGTGTAGTGCGTGGAATGCGCCCGATTCATGGTGACGACGTCGGGCAATCCGCTGGTGTCGTAGGTCCCAGTATAGTCGGTGGCGATGCGCACGCCGTCGGGCGTCTCGATCACATAGGTCGAATGTCCGGCATAGCGGATGGTGACTTCATCGGCACGCGCGGCGGTGCGGATACTGGCGTAAACGACGTGAGGAAGCATCTGCGCCATCGCGAGGCACTGGCTCGCTGGCGGCCGTTCGGCGGCATAGCCGGCCGCGGGGCCGAACGCGATTATCATGAGAGCCGTGATCCACCACAGTCGCGCCATGCCTGCGTCTCCGTGCCGTCAGCCCGGTGCCAAGCAAACCACGCCGTCCGCGTGGTCGCAACATTGTTCAAATCAGCCCAGCTTCTGGTCGCGCGCGGTGGCGGTTTCCCGAGCGGCTTCTTCCTCCGCCTCGGCGTCGCGGGGCGGCGTGACGACGACCACCTGACGGCCGGAAATCTGGTGACCGGCGTCCACGGGCATCCGGAAGAAGAACCAGCCGGACAGCGCGGCGAAAATGCCGACGATCACGAAGGCCGGGCCGAACTCCTTGGCAGTAAGCTCGCTGGCATGGCCCAGTACCATTGTCGCTTCCACCGAGAACGCGCCGATGGCGACGCCCGCCGACACCGACAACTGCTGCGCGACGCTGACCAGCGTGGTGGCGCGGCTCATCTTCTCCGGCTCGATATCGGCATAGGCCAGCGTATTGAGCGCGGTGAACTGCAACGAGCGGAAGAAGCCGCCGACGATCAGGATGATGACGATCAGCAAGAGTGGCGTCGAGATGGTGAACAACGCGCAGGCGGCGAGGAAGACCGCGCTGACCAGCGCATTTACCGACATGATGTTGCGGAAGCCGAAGGCGCGGATAATGCGCGCCGCCAGGGTCTTCATGCCCATCGAGCCGAGCGCCGACGTGAACGTCACGAGGCCCGACTTGAACGGCGACAGCCCGAAGCCGAGTTGCATCAGCAGCGGCAGCAGGAATGGCAGCGCGCCGATGCCGAGGCGGAACATGAAGCCGCCCAGCACGCTGGCGTACATCGTCGGATGCCGCATCAGGCTGAAATCCAGCACCGGGCTGTCGGTGCGCTTGGCGTGGCGCACATAGAGCACGGTGAACAGCACGCCGCCGCCGATCAGCGCCGCCAGCGCCGGCCACGGCATCAGTCCGAGCCCGGCGACCGAGAGGCCGAAGGCGAGGCCACCGAGCCCGAGGCCGGACAGCACCATGCCGACGAGGTCGAAGCGGTCGGGGTTCTCGCTGCGGATCGGATCGATGTAGCGCTGCGCCATCACGATGCCGACGACGCCGATCGGAATGTTGATCAGGAATATCCAGTGCCACGAAAAGTAGGTGGTGATGAAGCCGCCGAGCGGCGGGCCAATCACCGGGCCGATCAGCGCCGGCACCGTCACCCAGGCCATGGCGTTGACCAGCGCGCTCTTGTCGATGGAGCGCAGCAGCACCAGCCGTCCCACCGGCGTCATCATCGCGCCGCCGAGGCCCTGCACCACGCGCGCGATCACGAAGTCGTTGATCGAGGAGGAGACGGCGCAGCCGATCGAGCCGATCATGAACACCGCGATGGCGGCACTGAACACCTTGCGGGCGCCGAAGCGGTCGGCGGTCCAACCGGAGGCCGGGATGAACACCGCGAGCGAGAGCAGGTAGGAGGTAATCGCCAGTTTCAACGTCAGCGGGCTGGTGCCGATGTCGGACGCGATCGCCGGCAGTGAGGTCGCGATCACCGTTGAGTCCATGTTCTCCATGAACAGGGCCGTCGCCACGATCAGCGGGATCACGCGTTCTTTGTTCATTGCACCTTGCGGGGACGAGAGACGTGAGAGCCGGGCCTTTAGCATCCTCCATGGACTGCGACTATTGTACAATCCGGAATGCCTCCTAGATGCTGGCTGCGAAGGTACGCCGCATGGTGCGGGACTGGCCTGTCTGACGGAGTTCCGACGATGATCTATGTCCTCGCCGCTCTTCTTCCGCCGCTCGGCCTGTTGTTCAACGGTCAGCCGTTCTCGGCGATCCTCAACGTACTGCTGCTGGTGGTCTGTATCGTCTTCGGGCTGATTTTCCCGGTTCTGTTTTTCGTGCCGTCGGCCCACGCCATTCTGGCCGTCTACATGAAGCGGGAAGACCGTCGGCACCGTGAGGTGGTGGAGGCGATTCGTCAGCACGGCCCACCGCCGGGCTATCCCCGCTAACCGGGGATCGGCAGCATCGCCCGGACGCGCTAAGCGTCCTCCCGGCGACCGGAGGCGATGAGAGATGATCTATGGGCTGGCCATCCTGCTGCCGTCGGTCGCGTTGTGGATCGACGGGCAGCGGATTTCAGCCTTTCTCAACCTGATCGTCTGCGGCTTAAGCGCCTATTACGCGTTGACGCTTTCGATGTTCGCGCCGCTGCTGGCGGGGCCGGTCCACGCGCTGGTGCTGATCTATCTCGCCAGCGCCACCCGCTTCGGTCGCGGCCGGGCGGCAGCGCCGGTGGGGACGCCGCCGGGCCCCCGCAAGGGGCGTAATCGCGCGGGATAAGCGGTCCTGCATTGCGGCAAAAGCCTTTGAAAGGTTGGGACGCCGTGCTATCGACCACCGCCAATCCCTCGTAATGGGTTCCCGATTCCACGGCGACGCGCCGCCTTTGCGTCACCGAACGGACGCTCATTCCAGGTATGCCTGCGGCAAAGGGCCGTTGGAATCTTTATTGAGAAGCGTTTTCTTCACGCGAACCGGTATCCACTTCGCCTGAAAACGCTCTGTGGAGTTGGCGATGACACGTTTTCAAGGATCTGATCGGTTTCAAGAGGGCTTTACCTTCGACGACGTGCTGTTGAAGCCGGGCCTGTCCGACATCCTGCCGTCAGAAGCCGACATCCGCTCCCGCGTCACCAAATCGATTTCCGTCAACATCCCGATCCTCGCCTCCGCGATGGACACCGTCACCGAGGCGAAGATGGCCATCGCCATGGCGCAGGCCGGCGGCATTGGTGTCATCCATCGCAACTTCGATCCGGAAGGGCAGGCCGCGCAGGTCCGCCAGGTCAAGAAGTACGAATCCGGCATGGTGGTGAACCCGCTCACCATCGGCCCCGATGCCCAACTCGCCGACGCGCTGCTGCTGATGAAGGATCACGGCTTCTCCGGCATCCCGGTGGTCACCGGCGGCGGCCACGGCGTGCCCGGCAAATTGGTCGGCATCCTCACCAACCGCGACGTCCGCTTCGCCACCGATCCGCACCAGAAGGTGTCGGAACTGATGACCCACGAGAATTTGGTGACGGTGCGCGAGAACGTCAGCCAGGAGGAAGCCAAGCGGATGCTGCATCAGCATCGCATCGAGAAGCTTCTGGTGGTGGACGATCAATATCGCTGCGTCGGCCTCATCACCGTCAAGGACATGGAAAAGGCCGTCACCCATCCGCTGGCCTGCAAGGATGCGCAGGGCCGCCTGCGCGTCGCGGCGGCGACCACGGTGGGCGAGGGTGGCTATGAGCGCACCGAGCGGCTGATCGACGCCGGCGTCGACTTGATCGTGGTCGATACCGCGCACGGCCATTCCTCGCGGGTGCTGGAAGCGGTCAACCGCATCAAGAAGCGCTCCAATTCGGTTCAGGTGATCGCCGGCAATGTCGCCACCACCGACGGCACGCAGGCGCTGATCGATGCCGGCGCGGATTGCGTCAAGGTCGGCATCGGGCCGGGCTCGATCTGCACCACCCGCATCGTCGCCGGCGTCGGCGTGCCGCAGCTCACCGCCATCATGGACGCGGTGGAAGCGGCGAAGAAGGCCGACATCCCGGTGATCGCCGACGGCGGCATCAAATTCTCTGGCGACCTCGCCAAGGCGATCGCGGCCGGGGCCGACGTCGTCATGGTCGGCTCGCTGCTTGCCGGCACCGACGAGACGCCGGGCGAGGTGTTTCTGTGGCAGGGCCGCTCCTACAAAGCCTATCGCGGCATGGGCTCGGTCGGCGCGATGGCGCGCGGCTCGGCCGACCGCTACTTCCAGCAAGACATTAAGGACACGCTCAAGCTGGTGCCGGAAGGCATCGAGGGGCAGGTGGCCTACAAGGGCCCGGTCGGCAACGTGATGCATCAACTCGCCGGCGGTCTACGCGCGGCGATGGGCTATGTCGGCGCGAAGAACATTCCCGAATTCCATGACAAGGCGCGGTTCGTCCGCATCACCAGCGCCGGCCTGCGTGAAAGCCACGTTCACGACGTCACCATCACCCGCGAAAGCCCGAATTATCCCGGTGGCGTGTAACGGGCAGTTGCCGTCGCACGTGAAAATTTCGCCATAACACTCTGTTTTGGCGAAATTTTCAGGGTCGATATTCCGGTTTCCCCTCGGCGGTAAAACGCGGTAGGATCACCGGGCGGGACACCGTCGTTCCGTGTCAGAACATGGAATCGCGGTTGTCATGTACGAATGGACGGACGAACGGCTCGAAGCTCTCTCCACGCCCGAGTTAAAGAACTTGCTCGGCAATGCGGAGCGCAAATCCGCCGACGATCTGGCCGCCAAATGCAAGGCGGTGCTTGAGACGCGCAATGCGTTGAAGCCGAACCGCATCGCCAAGCCGCGCACCGAACTGAAAGAATTCGAGCACACCGTCGCCGACCAGATTGCCGCCGTCGGCAAGGAACTGGCAGGGAAATACGATCTCTCCGAGGAGACGGCGAAAGCGCGCTCCGCCGACGTCAAGGGTTTCCGCGCCCACAAGTTGCTCGACTCCAAGGGCTCCGCCAAGCTCGGCGGGATGCAGCGCGACGGCTCGGTGGCGATCGAACGCTACATCTCCTACCGGCGCGGCAACGATACCGTCTATCTCGGCGTCTTCCTGCTCAAGGACGCGCCGCTCGAGGATCATGAATTTCATGTGCTCGCGCCGGCCGCGCTGCTGTCGGGCGGAAAGCCCGTTGCGGAGATCCGCCCCACCGCCACCGAAAAGCAGAAGCAGCCTGCCGACACTGGCCTTGCCTTCAAGGATCTCGCCGCGGCGACCGCGGCCTTCGACGCCGCGCTGGCCAAGATCACGGCCTGACCGCTATCGTTGCGGTTCGCGCCGTCCGTCATAAAACACCCTTTAGAGGAAACACCTATGTCCCAGTCCGCCAAGCGTATCGTTCTGGCATCCCGCCCGGTGGGCGAACCAACCTCGGCCAATTTCCGCTTCGAGGACTACGCCGTGCCGACGCCGGGCGAAGGCGAGGTGCTGCTGCGGACGATCTG
>Ga0209952_1001245_pt1 | contig 22607 bp, 24 predicted proteins | sample ThiBiot_750_biof_2_FD_183951 | JGI IMG/M metagenome (GOLD analysis project Ga0209952, IMG submission 183951) | Wastewater bioreactor microbial communities from Cape Town, South Africa - Thiocy_cont_750_biof (SPAdes) | ecosystem: Engineered > Bioreactor > Thiocyanate-remediating >...
ACATTAGGAAATGAGATGAGTTGAACAAGTTGGTCGTCATCGATCATTGTCGATGAACAATCGTTGAAGAAATATTTTTGCTCGTTTTCGTATACATCGAGGCCTGCACCACCGATTTGACCGGATTTAAGTCCGTCGATCAAAGCTTTCGTATCGATCAGAGCACCACGAGCTGTATTCACAATAATAACACCTTTTTTCATCTTCCTAATCGACTCTGAATTGATCATATGTTTCGTTTTCGGATCAAGTGGTAGATGAAGAGAGATAATATCCGATTGAGAGAAGATTTCATCCAATTCGACATATTCAAAATCGAGTTTCTTTCGATCTTCATCTTTGATTTTATAAATATCATAAGCTATTATTCGACAACCAAAACCACGAAAAATTCGAATTATAAATTGACCAATACGACCTGTGCCTAAAATGCCAACTGTTCGTTCGTTCATATCGAAACCAACTAAACCATCCAAACGAAAATCTCCATTTCGAACACGATCATAAGCTCGATGTAAACGACGATTCAATGTCATGACAAGTGCAGCTGCATGTTCGGCGACAGCATTCGGTGAATAACTCGGAACGTAACCAACTTCGATGCCCGAGTCATTGGCAAATTTCAAATCGAGATTATTAAAACCTGCACAACGTAGAACAATTAATTGAATTCCAATTGTTTTCAATTGTTCGAGAATTTCACGCGAACAATCATCGTTAACAAATATGCAGATACATTGGTAATTCTCAGCTAATTTAACCGTGTCTTTCGATAAACATTGAGATGTGTATTCCATTTGATAGTTGCCAGGTTGTTTGAGTTCGTTGAATTTATTCTCGAATGATTGTCGATCGTAATCTTTCGCACTGTACATAAGAATTCGAAAACGATCCGATTCTTTCGTTCGACTTCGACGTTTTGACGAGGACATGAAAATAATAATAAAAAAACTCAACTAAATAAAACTTCTTGCTCTTAGCAACGAATTTATTAATGAAAATTCATTTACGCAGGCTTTTCACGCACTTCCTTTTTGCAAAGGTATAAATAAAAAACACGAAGTACATTTTAAAAAAAGAAGCAAATCATTCAATGAATACCATAGAATATATTTTCAGTATTAGCAGTTTAATCATCGGTGGTTTCACTTTTCTACTAGCCGTGATTTTTCTTTTCATTTGTCTGTATCTTGCCTATAAAAAAACATTTCGATCTATTTACTATTCTCAGTTGTAACACATGTATTGGTACATTGATATTTGTTGTCAATACTTTAGCCATAATATCCTATATGATTCGATGGAATGAAGATGAAATTCAATTTCAAACCGATCTTTTCTGCACAATTCGAGCTTATATTAATTATATCAGTTTTTGTTTGATTTATTATTCGTATGTTTTACAAGCATTGTATCGTTATTGGCGTGTCAAACGAATAATCAAATATAATTCAATCCTATTTCGAATTATTTTCCTTGTTATCCATTGGATTTTATCTAGTTTAGTTCCAATTCCAATATTACTATATGGAGATTTAACTCAAATCTCATACTATGTTTGTTATCTTTCATTCTCAAATATAAAAATGATTTTCTACGGTGCACTCACCATCTATATCAGTAGTTTATCCATAATTCTCTATCTTTATTATAAAGTCATTCAACATGTTCAAACAACAACAGTTGTATTCATAAATCAACGATTGACTACGAATCGTGATATTATTATTTTTCGTCGTATTATTCAAATCATTCTTTCTTTAATTATTTGTGGTGCACCTTATCTTTTTCTTTTTCTTATTAGTTTATTTAAATCATCATTAATACCTAATTGGTATTTATATTTCGTTTTTTTCACAGTTTTAACATCGATTTTGATTCAAATGATTCTACTCATGATTTATACTTGAACAATAATGAAATATTTATTAGAGATGAAAGAACAAATCTTTGGAATTAATGATAGAAATCGCATTCAACCTATACAAAACCAAACAACTACTATTTAAAACACTTGAACAAATTTTGTGACAAAAAAAAAAGATTAATCATCATTGTCCTCGTTGTTAATTCTCATGACTCGTCCATTTAATTGATTTGAATAAGTGCAGCATTTAATTCCAAAGCTGCATCGTTTGTAAACGTGGCGAATTGATCGAATAAACGAAGATTTCGTTCATATTTAACTTTGTTCCTTCAACAGTTCTAGATCGACGAAAATGGTAGAAAAATGTGACTGATCAAGAAATGTAAGTAATCACATACTTAATTGAGTTTGTGCAGCGATAGTATCCATTTCGACTTGATCAATAGCCTTTGCTATATACTCTAATTGCTCGATGAACCGTTTTCTGTCTTCAGCAGACATTCCATTGACCGTTTTCTTTCTCGTTGACAGATATTTAAATATATTTTATGCTTTCATTATTCGTTGGCAACAGATGATTGCATAACACATAGATTAGATATGCGTTTTTTGAGTTAAGTCATTCACTAAGTGAGGAAAAAACCGAGTAAGATTTTCGGTTTTTTTCTATATTTTTTTTAGTTCTTCTTTCTTTTTTATTAGCGGAAACTGCTGTAGCTTGCTTATGTTCCGATTAGGTATTAAATATCAAGACATGTAATCGAAACCATCGGTTAACCTTGGATTTTTTTATTGTTATAAAGCTGTCAAATTTGAATCGAAATCACGTCTCCTTACATTTGTAAGCGTGCCGAAGCCGTTGGTGCTAGTCACATTGGCTTAGTTTTCGAATGTGAACTTAACTTTATGATGAGATTCTCTAGCGAAAACTAGAGCACAAAACGAAAAACCTATTTTAACCGGCGTTATTCAGAAAAAATCGAGGACATGGAATGTGCGGACTCCAAGGGGGAAAAGCGAAATCTCTGTACTGCCTACTTTCACTGTACTACTGTCTACTCCCATCGTACTTGAAAAAGTAACGCTTTTTCTACCTTGCGCTTCTCGCAAAATTCTCCAACATACCCTGGTTCACATAAACAAATTCGAGTTGGTGATTGAACTAAAATAGATGTTCCAGCATTTAAACAAACACAATCACCAATAGTGTTTTGACAATATTTGTCTGCATGTCTTGTTGAACAAAGACACACATAAAATCATCATTCGAATTAGAAAATAATGAAATCTCTTTTCTTGAAATGGGTGAACATAAACCTTGATTATCACATGGATTACTTTCACATGCTTTTTGACTCTAATTCAATTTTTCATAATATGGACCATGTACATACTCTACATCAACAAATCAAAACTTACTGGAATACAATAACAACTAAATGTTAGTTTTCATACAAGTTCATATACTACGACTCGACAAGGATTTGGTTCACATGAATTTGTAAATGAACATCTTAAGCAAACAATGCTTTCGAATTTATTCATTTCTCAGAGATATAAATATTCACTTGAAAGATGTCAAGAAGAATATGTTGATCGAAAACAAAAAATAAAAATAAAGAGAATAACTATATCAAATGAAAAATATTTGCACCTCAATAGTTTGTGGTATGTTAATAAGATGAATGATATATCCTCTTACTGCATTGTTGTTGTATTGCGAATGGATTGATGTGAACATATAATATTGATTTGTATGTGAAGTTGTTAAATTAAATAAAGAGAAAGATAAGTTTGTTTGAGCATGATTGTTCATGAAAAGAAAGAATTAAGTAGTAATTAGGAAATGTTGTACTTCTTTTGAAGAGATTTGAACTTGTAGTAGAACAAACAAGTATTATACGAGTTAATTTCTTGTCATGTTTTCTTGATTCTTTTTCCAATAAAATATTCGAGCGATTGTGACTAAAAACAAATGATTAGATCGTGATAATAACATGAAATAAGTGAAACACTATCTCAAATTTGAAATAATTGTTAGCTTTTCCTAACAAGTTCAAAAAGTATTCTTCTTGTCGATTTAATATGTTAGTCTATTATCTAATTGTATTCATATGTTGAATATGTACAATCCCAAAAATAAGAAATAATTTCTATTTAAATAATACACATCAAATATTGTATAATTACTCGTGCTAGTTGAACATTTTCATCGACAATTCGATACTGCTAGTCTTAAACAAATGAAAATAAGTCATTTTTCGATGCAAGATATCTGTCAAATAATTGAATATTACATCTGTGCCAATACAATGACAATTATATTTCGTTGAACATCATCATCTCACTCTTAGTAATGCATCTAGTTCGACACAGAATTATGCAAATTAAACTTAGATTTATTCAATAAATCAGTTACTGATAAAGATAAACAATAATATCTATGAAATTTATCTTTTTGTGATTATATTTTCATTAGACAAATTGAACGAACTTTTGAAATGATTTTCTAGTTTTGTAGGTCAACTTTAATAATTGAATGTAAATTGGATTGCATTTTTTTTTATTGAGAAATAGTTCTTAACATATTTGTGCACGAGGAAAATATTGATGCAAATGTTCAGGAAATTGTGATTTATTCGAAAAATATATCCAAGACATTTTTGCTGAATTATTTTGTGTTAATCTTCGTCGGAAATTTCTCGTGATTTTTCTCATAAGTCGATAATCTACACTAATATTAATTTTGTTTGGTAAACATGTTTTCGTATCAAAGACAAACTGTTCATAATAATCCTTGTGAGCGTACAGAAGATTAAGAAAAACCAGATTCGAATATATGATGATTTTATTGTTATTTGTTGAGACTTGAAATCGTTTACGTTGTTGTGGTTTCTTGTTTTTAACAATTAGTTCTTCCATCAATGGAAATGATTGAGCAATTCGAAGGAAAAATTCATGTTCGAAAGGATGTTCATCGACTAAAGACACTTTTCTAACCGAGAGAAATAATCCACCTGAAAACTGATTCGTTATATCATCATAATATTGTAATCGATATGGATGTGTATAAATACGACATTGACTATAGCCTGTTTGTTTCATATAATCAGTTGAACATATGATATTTTGATTTTTAAAATCTTGAAATGTTTGTTGAATTGTTTGATTTGATGGACAATTGATTTGATTATAAAAACGAGTTAATGTACAAATATGAAACGTCAATTTGGTTAATAAAGGCATGTGACTTAGAATATTTAATTTGAGGTTATCACCATCAATGAATGGTCGACTTCCAATGAAAAGACACAAATGAAGTTGTTCTAATTTTGACATTCGTTGTAACAATGGTAAAATTAATCGATCATAATTATCTGTAATCATATCAGATGAAAGACAAAAAGATTTTAAATTTGGTAATTCATCCTAAAAAGAATAAAAAATGAGTATTTCTTTGAATTGTTCGAGATAACAAGTAACCTTATTATCCAATGTAACAGTTGAATAATCGATGACATGAATTTGAACATCAAATAGACGAAGTTGCTTGAAACGTCCATCAAGTAAATAAAGACACTCAGTAAATGTGTTCACACAAACGTGCAATTCTAATAAAATTGAACTAATGAGAGACGAAGGTAAAGTATCGAAGAACAAACATTGATAAAACATTTTTGATGGACAATACATCAATGATCGTAAGTTTACAAATGTTGTTAGAATCTGTTCAAATAAGAAATCATTTCTTGTGTTCATCATTCGATTCTTATTCATATTAATATCAATAGTGATTGTAACAATTTGTTTTTGGTACACATCAGTAAATAGACATTTATCTAAATATTCAAGCAGATTTATACATTTCATTATCAAATATCGAATAGGAAGAAAAAAAGATCTTACTAGAAAACAGATTCCTAGCTGTGTCTGCGTGGATATTGTATAAACAGATTTTAGTCAAGTTTGGATAATAAGTAGTCGAAAGAATACGTTCGATTGACGAAGGTTCAAGATCAAAGCATTTGATTTTGTCATTGATTTTTGGTAAGATATGTGAACAATAACGATCAAGTATTTGACTAGATAATGGACGGACCAACGGCATTCCTTGAGATTGTTTTATCATGCGAGATGGTATCAAATATAGAAGACTGACACGATGTGTAAAAGTACGATCATATATGATTTTATTTAAACGTTTGTTCATATCTGATAAACAATATAACAATGAAGTATTATTGAAGTTTTTGAATATCATCAGAAGAATTTCATCAGGTAGATCTAATAATTCAACAGATGAACGTTGCATATTGTTCATCACTTGTTTACTTGTGATCGTTGATATATGACAATACAGATTGATTTGACCTATCTCGTCAATGAAAACAATGATGTCATATAATTGATATGCTCATTGGACGATCAAAGCACAATCATTTATATTGGTGGAAAATGGAGACAACAAAAAACTAATTCAAATTGAAGCTAAACAAAGCGTCACTGTGACACATTATTTCCAAGAATCTATGTATATTTCACATTTGAAAAGTTCAAACTGAGTTAATATCGAATAAACTATTACGGTTTATATTTTCGAAGTGATTAATTGACTTCATCCAGTGTGAACGGAGTTTAAATCACTTAAAAATGATGAGTTAAATTGAAATATGACGATGTGTTCATGGAAAAACTTGAGTTTTATTCAAGAGGAATCCTCACCAATAAACAAAAGTGTATTTTGAACGAATAGCTAAAAGTTGGATAAAACTATTGATAAACTATTTCACATAGGAAAGAAACTATGTTTATGTTTCATGTATTGAGAATAGTTTGAATTGACTAGCAAATGGGTATATGAAAGAGAACTTAGCAACTGAGTATGAAGCGACTCTTAATGTTCAGCAAATAAAAACTATCATAATTGATTTTTTCGTAATTGTCAATATAAGTAGAAGATAATATTGGATGTTTTCATATGTACCATATATTATCTACATCGTTCCTATATGAATTGTCGTAGAACATAATCAAGCTTGATTTTATTTGTATTTTTTCTAGTTATTTTATTTCTGATTGCAAACAAAAAAAAGAGAGAAGAGTGAAAGATTCAGTAAATAAAAATAAAGCTCAAACAAAATCCTGGTCATCATCGTTGTCATTAAATTACACAGAGAAATATGAATCAAAATACAAGAGTATTCGCTTATGAGCCGTTTTTATCTTCGAAGATAGATCGGGTTGAGCAGCATAAGTAATATGTTTACACAAATGGAACTATAAAGCTCATCTATATATATTTTGTAAAAAGGAAATATATTCTAAATGTACTATTGAAATCAATTTGTAAATCAAAGGAAATTATTCCTAGAATGCACAACATCGCGGAATAGAAGAACTTCTCACTTGTGGAAAGAATAGTAAAGTTTAAACGTAATGATATTAGCTATAATTATGCTTTTATTCAAATGACTGTTTTCAAAAATCGTGTCGAATAACGACAGTTGATTTGTACCGTTGTAAAGGAAGCTTCTTCTTCTGTGCGAATAAACTGATCAGTATATTCAGTCTTTGATGGAAACAGACATACAGCAACATCCTCACGAAACCAACATATATGTCAAAATTGAAAGTTCATCGAAATTTCAATTTAAAAACTTGAATTGAACTTTGAAGCGTGATACTACTGGATATATAGTATATATGATGAAATCTCACCACTGTATGCCGAATTTCATTGTATTCTGAGAAGAGTGATTCTTATTTTGGAAATGTGCTCTGTTGCGAATATTCGATTATCTTTGTTATAGTCATGTTGACAGAAGAATGTTTCAGTTCTATGAGCTTTTTAGATTTTTGAGATGTAAGAAAAGGTTATGAATATATGTAAAACTCGATCTTTTAGTTCGTTTCGTGTTTTTGATTTCTATGAATAATGTGACTATGTCATTCTAACGCAAATTCGATTTGTGATTGAGGATAGTGTTCAGTTTTCCAAGGATAGGTTTCTGTGTGTATATTTCCAGAAATATACAAATCAGTTGATAACTTTATTTTCATAGTGACAAATCATTTTTGAAAACGCGTGGCGTCTTTAATATTGTCTCTCTCCCTCTGATTCTCGTATATTTTCTCTTTATATGTTTGTTATTGCCGGCCTATTCTTCATCGCGCATTATCATTTGAATCTCTAATACACATATGCACTAACAAGATTCTTGTGGTCACAATGTATCGAAAAACAAAATACTAGAAGAAGTTGTCGTTTTAGATGCAAATGGATGATTTACAAAAATTAGAATTAGAAGAATTACTTTCAAGTAATCTTCATATAGGTTATGATCAATATATACTTGTTTTCAAATTTGTCATGAAAGTAAAAGGTTTTCAAATAATTCAAGAAAATAAAGTAAGAGTTCAATTAGATTTTTCGATAAACTATTCGTTGTTGTAATAGAATTTCATCGAATACCAATTACAAAATTGCAGTTCTGTATTTGAATTAAGATTTACCGATGACTTCTTTACTGTCGAAACGAATCTCAATGGACATCGATTGATAATCCGAGTGAATAAATCCGATTATTTCAGTAAAAACAAAAAGTAGTTGCCATTTAAATATCATTGACCAAAACGAAAATTGTTGAACTAATTGATTTTTTCAGAAATATTGTTCGTTTACCTATGCTCGTTCGAGATTTTGCCTCACAAATAAATGCTGTTACACGTGTACTTATACCAACAGGTTATTATTTTGTACACGATAAATGTCTATCTGATTCGCTTTTTCTATTTAATTTTTCCTCCATCAATCAGATGCTACTGTTGTGCCAATGAAACAAAAACCGGGTTTAGGTTATCATGATTTACGTGTTGGTAGTACAGCAGCTGGATTGACATCAATTTCGAATGTTGTCGTACCTGAACAAGTCAACAAATCAGCAATTAATTATGCAGAAGAAGATCCAATTGGGATTGACTCTTCAATATTTTCTCCTGGTGAAATAGATCCATATAGCGCTTCGAATTCTCTCAATACACCTATTTTTTTAATGAAAATTAAAATTATGTTCGTATCTATGAGAATTTCGCTCATTTTTATTTCGATTTGTATGTGTCGATTGTGATTAAATATCTGATCAAATAAATATTCTTTCATCTAAAACAGAATATTTGAGGGTGAGGGTGTTGAGGGTGTGATCTATTCCGCTCCTTATGATTTGCACTAATTTATGTTAGAAAAGTGCTTGTCAAACTAGGATCATTTATTGATAGATAATTGAACTAAAACGGCATGTATGTACAAAACTACTGTGACTATATTGAAGCAAGGCATATACTTGATGCCATCTATTGAAAAAAAGCTGTTTAAACATTAAAAAATTTCCAATCAAATTTTTGGTGGTTGTGACAAGAGACTACTAATAAAAAAACAACTAACTGTTCAAATAAAATAAAATTATGTCAATTTCAAGTTCGTCATCACGTCGTTCAACAACTGCGAATCCACTTCAATTAGAAAATCAATCACTACGAGATGAAATATCCGCTTTACAAAAACTTTTCTCTCTGCCCATTGACGAAAAACAACGTCCAAAACAATTACGTTATCAAATTTATACTCTTGAAAAGCAAGTAGCACTATTAACTCGATTGTTAGACGTTAAACGTGAAGCAGTTGCCACATGTGAAACAATTTTAATTGAACTCAATCAATTTCTCTCGTACGAAACTCAATGATTCTGTCAATTCGATAACAACTTTATATGTTTCTTTTATTTTGAGGGATGTAAAAGTTAAAATCCAACAAAAAGAAAATCTCGATGAAAAATCGATTCAAACATGGATCGATCGAATTGAAAGTAATCGAAAAAAATCATACAAATCCATGCAAGATCACGCAAATCTCTCAGATACAGACACAATCTATGCATCGAATTGTAATAAATTTGTGAAACAAGATCCCGTTCATTTACTCGATATATGTTCAGGAAAAATTGAACATTTAAATTTAAAAAACATTGTAAGCGATCCAACAACAAAAACCAAAATTGTTGTATCTATTTCATAGGCAGAATTAGAAAGTTCACTGTCCGATCTTCATGCTGATCTTCGTTCATTTCAATCGAAATTAACCGATCAAACCAATCAATTAATCTTTCCTGATCTTCATGAAAATTTAATCGAACATTCAAAAGATCTTTCGAAAAAAATCTCCAATACAACCAGTGATCTTTTCTATCTATCAATTCTCATTCCAACTCAAGTAAATTCTTTTTTTCACATTAACAACAAAAAAACGGCAACATCACATTTTTCGTCTAGCATCAAAAATGTTCCTTTGCTCCGGATCGAATCACTGCTGATTTAATCTGTCAACGAATCAATTCACAATTTCGTCTTGCACCCAATATCAAACTCTACTTAAAAACTCTTTTCAATTCTTTAATTTGTTCATATAATCACGAAATCAGTCTTCTCAAACACGAACTCAATCATCAAAATAAACAATTATCATTCTTCCGTCGTACAATCACTCATATTCATTGTCAATACATTCAAAATCTCTTTCATATTCTTTCGACTGGTCAGCATTCATTTAATCAACAACTACGTACACAATTCTACGAACCATTGGTAACGATTGTCAAAGAATTTAATCGAATGAATAGTGAAAAAACCGATGATTCATTGAAATCATTTATATTTACATTTAAAATCAATCTCGATCGATTCAATGAAATTATTCGTGATCTCTATCAACAGATAACCGATGGTTCGAAAGGTATCGAACAATTATTCATTGAAACAAATCAACAAATGTGGAAAGATATTCGACAACAACAAAAACAACTATTCGAACAAATTACTTCGAATCAAAATCAAACGAATGAACATTCACTCGAAAAAATCTACGAACTTTTAAATTTATCAAATGAATAAAGAAAAAACAAAAATAACAAATTGATTTAAATAGATGTAACATATGTTGTCTCGAGAAAACAATAACATAAAAGATAGTACTGAGTTAGAAAGCTGATCACGAAGACTTACTTACTTTCTTATCGTACTCACAGTCGATTGGATGTGTGTTTTTTCGTAACTCAATATTCTATGCTCTCGATTTATTCGATTAAACAACAAAAAAAGGAATTCATGCAGATAATTAACAACGCCCACAAATTTTGTCATCGCATGGTACATCATATTAGTGTAGTTGTATTTTGAGAGTGATGATGGCAGTTTATTTTAGAATAACGGCAAAAAAAACAAATATTTTAAACTAAATTTATAATTGACTTTTTATTTTAGCATCAATTTGACTGAATAGTACACCTCATTCTAAGTCGGCTAATCCTATATCAACTTTCGCTAATTTAACAGATACGCTAACATTCGTTCGAGAAAGTCTTTCGGCTAGATCAACTGTTTGAGTGACTAATGTACCAACAGGTAAATTAACTACCGATGGTGGTAGTGGTGGTAGTGATTGATATTGTTTGCAAGCATTGGGTACACCAGGAATAAATGAAAATATAGCAAGTTGACAAATTAAATAGACAATAACAAATTGTTTGATGCACGTAAACGCAAAAGTATTTTTTCACTTATCAGAACAACCTGAGCTGGCATTTGTTGATTATCCATAATGAATGAAGAACGTGATTTCATGTGTGTTGTAGTTCTTTTATTGAAAGTCTTTTTTTTGTGTTAATTATTAAATCAAATACAACTTAAAGATGGTTTTTTTAATATAAAAAAAAGAAGAAAAACAAACGGACACATGCTATTCTTATAATTTCTTTTCTTTTCTGTTCGAAAACAAAAAAACGAATTGATCTTTCTCATTTATTGATAATTTCTTTCGCCAACACCAACAGTGTATTTCTTAGTTGAATTGGCAAGGTGAGCACTGTGTTCTTGAAATGGTGTTTTCGTATAGACGGTTTCTTTCCAAAGGTCAGGTGTTAAATATGAATATGTTTGAGCCATAGCAGCATAAGTTGCTTTAGCTAGAGACAAGAAAATATTTCAAAAAACAAAAATTTCAAAGAAAACAAACCGAAATTGCCAAGTGTAGCGGTACATCCTTTAGCAGCTGTCCAACAATCTTGAATACCAGCCATTTGCAAGAGTTTTTTCGGTACTGGAGCGCAAACGAGACTTGTACCACGTGGTGCTGGGATCAAACGTACGAGTACACTACCGCATGAACCTGTGACTTTGCATGGTACGGTGTGTGGTGCACCGATTTTGTTACCCCAATAACCTCGTCGAACGGGAATAACGGATAATTTCGCGAGAATAATGGCACCACGAATGGCTGTTGCGACTTCTTTCGAGCATTTAACACCGAGACCAATATGACCTTTGCCGTCACCGACGACAACGATGGCTTTGAAACGAGTACGTTGACCGGCACAGGTTTGTTTCTGTACGGGCATGATTTTGAGTACTTCATCTTTGAGATCAGGTAGAAGTCGATCGATAATGTCGGCCTCTTTGATCGGCAATGAAAATAGATAGATTTCTTCGAGCGTACGGATTTTGCCGTCGTTGACTAAACGACCGAGTTTGGTAACTGGAACCCAGCCTTTGGTTTCTTCTTTTGGACGTTGACCACGTCGGCCTCGACCTCGTCCTCGGCCTACGATTATCATCTAGTTTCTTTTCGAGAAAATGCATATTCAACTTACTGTCGCCACGACCACGGCCTCGACCTTCGCCACCTTCGCCTCGTGAACCACGTGTACCAAATCCACCTCGAGTACCACCACGTTCAGCCATGTTTTTTTGTTTTTTTTTGTGAATAAATTATCTGAAAATAAAAACAAATTGTATCATTGTTCAGAAAAGAATAAGCGTTCGGTGTTCGAATAGATCGTTTCGCAGAGTTCATCGAATGTTTCTTGATTCTCGCGAATCGAATGAAGAATTTCACAAATTTGTCTAAAAGAAAATCAATCAACAAATTCAAATCAACTTTTGCGGTTTGTTTACATGATTGTGCACGGCTCATTTCGATCTTTGACCATTTTACCTTCGGACCATTTCTCTTTCTTAACTGAATTCGATGTAAACTGAGTTTTCACATGTGAAAACGATGCGTGCGATGCTTTGACTCCACACCAAGGTGCATCTAAAACCTCTCGATAGATTAGAAGAAGAAAACAACAAATTCAATCAAACCTGTTTCAACAAGAATCTTGTCCAATGGTAATTGTTTGATAACATCTAAATTTGCTTGAGTTTTCATCGAACATCCATTTAATCCAATGAAATACCCTAATTCAATAAATCGTCGAGCTTCATCGATCGTTCCATCGAATGAATGGACCTAACAACAACAACAAAACGATAAAACTTTGATGAAATCTCTCGTTTCTTAATCTTACAACTCCTCCTTTGACATTTTCATGTCGATATTTCGATAGAATCTCATAGAGATCCTGAGATGACATTCGATTATGTAAAAATAATGGTTTATTTAAACATAGCAAATGTTTTAATTGAAATTCAAAATAACTAATCGGAAACAGAATGTCTTTGGGAAATGAATCTTCTCTTTCTCTACCGTTTCTGTTGTTCAACATCACAGAATTGTGTTCGTTCATAATCTAACCCAAACTCTCCAATAGCAACGATTTTCTTCGAATTCTTTCGACATAGTTCAATCATTTTCTCTCGAATTTCATTTTCATTCGTTGAATTGAATTCACTACATCGAGTTGGATGATATCCACAAATTTTCTATTCAAAACAACATCACGACAATCTGCTCATCGAAATCAATAATGATCTACCATATTTTTCGCACAATTCAAGAGCTTGAATCGTCTCAACATGTGTTCCAGCTGTAATAATTATCCTTTCAAGACCTGCTTCAAACGCTCGTTTAATCACTTGATCAAGATCAGCTAAATATCCAATGGCAAAAAAACTCGATTTTCTACTTTTTTCTCTTCGGTTTACGTGGATGTTTTTGTGAACTTCCATAAATGCCTTGATACATTCCATCTTTAACAAAAACAACAACAACAGTTGATTGGCAATTCAAATCGAAAAACTCATACCAATGAGATTTGCACCGATATCTATGGAAAAAGAATTTCATTAGAGGGAGGAAAGAAAGAAAGAAAAAAGCTCGTGACTATTATCCGTAACTAAGCAACGGAACAAACACGACTCCGTTCTTCGACACACAATTTAAAATGTTAGTTGTCATTTGAAGAAATTCACTCGACGATAATCGCTTTGAAAAATGTTGTATATGCCGGCCGCAACACCTCCGATTGTCGCTCAAGACAACCAACAAACACCAGCACGATACTATATGTTACAATCTGCGCCAGCGGTACCGGCAGTTCCTGTGTTTAATACAACATACGTCTATCCGCGATACGGTTTCGTACCTAAACCCGTCGAAACTTCGGTGACAAAAGAAACCATTGAGAGTTCGCAACCTATTCTCAATTACTCAGTCGCTCAGCCTGTTCAACATGTTATTTATCATTACATACCATGGCCTCAACAACAACAAGAACAACCTTCGAATGAAGAAACTATTGACGAGAAAATCGAACGTATTCGTCGTGAATTACGTCGAAGTTCTGTATCATCATCACCACCACCGATCGTCGAGCATCATATTCACCCTCGTCCACGTAGTTCCTCAGCAACACGTGATGCATGGCGTTCATCGAATAAAAACAACTATCCTTGGCGTGATTCTCATTTGCCTGCCTATCGAGACGCAACATTATCAACAGCTCACGAACGTAGCCATGAAAACACTCGATATCCGAAAACATACTACTCGAACAAAGACTACGTCTACCGACCGAAATCGGAAACCGAAGCAAAAAGATGGTACACTCAAACAACAGGCAAAGACGCCGATCGTGAAGTTCATCAAGCTTTACGCGGCGGTACAACGACTTATCAATACACAGGTGGTTCGTCAACACAATTCTACGATAAACAACAAAGTACATCTTATGTCGATACATCATCGAAAAACGCTCATTGTCTACGAAAAATTGACTCGAGTCAAAATCACAATCTCTACGCGTGTAAAGAACCTTGTTTGCATATTGTGCCGAAACAAGGCAGCACTTCCGATCCGCCCTATATGAAAATATTGAATGCGCCCGTGACATATCTTCATTAATAAACATTTTCTCTTTCTTTTGAAAAACATAATAAAGAAAATTCGATCTCTATTCTCAGCTTACCGATAAATCGTCGACTCACGGCCATTTTCACCTCGAAGAACAAATTTTTCGTTTCTTCTGAAAGAGAAAAAAAAGAAGAATATTGATAAATATCGTTGTTTTGTTAATTCTTATCCTTCCCACACACGCACGCACATTCTTATAAAAAAAGAAACGATTAATAAACGCTCAAGTCTTAGCAACTAAACATATGTACAATCGTTATATAAAAGAAACATTATTGCAAAAAGAAGAAGAAGAAGATTATATGTATATTCACAGAACAATATTTCGTTTGTTTCGATACGGGATAGATCTCGGAGATCTGACACACGAATTAATTGTATTAACTAACAACACAAAAACAAGAGATTCAGAAGCCGTTATGGAATGGATTGGTTTTTGAGCGTGTTTAAGAGATAATGAGAAGCGATTTTCGGGATGATTGACCGAGTTCAACACTGGCTGAACGTCGAAGGGATAGGAGAGGAACTAAAGCTTGTTTTTGGGATGAAGATGAATGAGGTTGCTCGGTTGAAGTTGGTTCGATGAGAACGTTTTCAACACGAGTATTTGCCAATGATAAAGCCTAATAACAAAACGAAAATTTGGAATTTGCAAGTTCAGCTGAGTTCAAATGATTTACTTCGAGTTTAATCGCTTTTTCTTTCGTCAAAAGTTCATCAGGAAATGAAATTTGATTTTCATTAGCTATTTGTCGTAGATCAAAATAATATTTTGCATAGATCGATGATGCAACATTGACATTAAACTGAAGAAGTTGAACATATTCACGTTCAAGTTCGTTCCTTCAAACCCAAACAAATTCTCATTTCATTCGAAAGCAAAAACTCAAAATCTTACATTTCATTAACCGTAATATCTCGTAGAATTTGACAAAAATCCACATTCCAAACCGCTTGATCGTCCCAGACCTTCGATGCTAACATAACAGCACCGAGCACCAACCGTCGCCAATTCGACGGGCACAAGTCCAACTCTCCGTAGCTCAGCACTCGTTCGAGATAGACCAATGTTACAATTGCACATTCAGCAGTCAGCTGTGCAGCGGTGAATAAGGTTCGAAGAAAACGATAGATTATTCTTTGATCGGGATTGACTGTGTCATAATCCTCAGGTACTCGTTCTTTCTGCAAAAACAAACGAAGAATTTCGATTTTCTGCCGATGAAATTCGAAATTTACTGATAGTGGATGAAGTTTTTCATCGAATATGCTCATTGATTTGTTCGATTTTCGATGGACAATGTGCGAGTGTATGGCGATGCTCACGCATTTCATCATTGCTTTGCAATTTGGCTGAGAAACTGTCGAATCATCGACGTAGATCGTCGAACAGGAGTTCGAGTGTTTCGGAAGTTTGGTTAGCGGACGTGAGAGTTCGCCTTTTCGATATCGAGAACGAGGTGGCGAGAGGGATATCGAAGAACTCAATGGTTTCGGTGGTGGTTTATCTTCAGTTGTTTCTTTCGGTGGATCTAGTTTTCAAAAAGAAACAAAATTAGATTTTTTGATTTTAAAATTAAAAATACGAACATAAAATCGATCCAAAATACGTCGATGTTGTTGGATTATCCGATGGCACGAGTCCGTCATCCGCATCTAAGCAAGACAAAAACATATCAACAAACCGAAAATTCATCGAATCTCTCGTACTATTTCCATAGATTTCCGAAACATGAATCTTGTTATCATAAGCATTGGCTCCTCCTGAGCTAGCCACATATGTTCCACCTAGATTTGCACTAAAATATAACCTTCTATATTTATTCGCTCTTGTTGTTATTCGTCTTACTTATATTTGTCCGAATGTCTTTCACAACAATTGCAACAACTGACAATAGCACCCATGGATGAACATGTTACAATATGAACATGATTCGAATCGAAGTTCTTCTAGAATATCGAGATTAGTTTTTATTATTATTTTTTTTTCTCTCCTTTCTGTCTATTTTATAATAATAAACAAATAAATTTCGATATTCGATTGACGATGATTCATCGAATGTGGAACGAACAAAATATGGTCCTCTCACCATCGACAAAACAATTCTTCAAAAAATTCCAACAAACAAACAATTTTTCGAAAAAAATCCAACAAAAATTCACATTTCTCTCGCGTTTATTTCATTTAAATATAATTACAGATGTCACTAGTTGTCAAACGGGGCCCAATTAGTTCTTTAATAGTCATCATATACATCACTCTCGTTATCTTGATTGTCGTTGTCGAATATGCACGATGGAATAGGATACCGAAGGAGAGCAATGCACCCACCGAAACCCATTTGAAATTGCTTGCCTTCAGGCGATCGATCCGTGACGAGATACAAATTGATATTCAATTGTTTGTAATGTTCGGTTAGATAATCGAGAAAATTTTCTTGTTCAATGCATTCGTAGTCATTTGTTGTTGTTTCTTTGACCAAACGTTTGAGTTTGGCTTGTGCACTGATTTCATCGTCAGCGATGAGGACGATTTGCTCGGTTTGATTTCGTTTTTGATAGACAAATCGTTTCGATGAAAGATTCTCATCGAGTATCAATCGATCGATTAAATTCGAATCATCATTGAACACTGCCTGTGTTTCATCAACACCAACTGCATAGGAAATCAATTGACCATCGTTGGCAGTCGATGACAGATGAATCTGTTGAAAAACACCTTCGAGTAGCTCGCGTTCTTGAGTCAATTTGATGTCATTGAAGAGATCCGAGCAGAGACGAAGTGTTTCATGAAGACCATTGTCACCGCCGTAGCTGACATCGACTAATCGAAGGATTTTATTTTGAATTTGTGCACCGAGAAGATCGCTTCTGACGAGATCTTGTTTGAGATTGGCTGAGCCACTGATAATGAAACCGGAGAGGTTTGTTTGACCATTGTGAAGAAAAGCCGATCGAGCATTTTCAGCGACTTTGCTCAGATAATTGTGAATGGCTTCGCGACGAAGACGTTCGAAACGCGGAGCGGATTGTCCGCCACGGCCGTGTTTTTTCGGTAGACTCACTTGAAAACGTTTGAGAACGGTCGAACCGTTTTGATCATCGATTCGAGCGAGTAATGTACCGCTGCCATCGATGACAATGATGCCGTATTGTCGAGTATCAGCATCGTTTAAATTCGAATTCAGCTGTTGCTGAAGAAAATCTGTGATGAAATGTGTTTCACAACGGTAGAGACCTTGTTGTACGGGAACAAGTGGCGTGAGACAAATGGAGATTTTTGTTTCACGATGTTGATCGTTTTCGTAAACGATACCCGTGTAAATAACGAGGCCATTCGGTGGAAGAGTATTTTGTGTGTAAAGACGAAGGCGACCTTGTGCAGCTGCCAGAGCTTGTTGAACGTTGTGTCGTGTTTGTGGTGATTTGATGTTGACAGCGAGACCGGTTTCTTCGGTGAGAAGAGTTGTTGTTCGAGATAATTGTGATTGCGCTGGAACAACAAGAGTTATTAGTGAAGTACTACGACCACGTAATCGTGAAAGATATTGAAGTGTTCGACGAAGTTTCCATTGCTCAATAGCAACATCATTGTTTTCAAAGGCTGTAGCCATTTATTGAATATAGATTCATCGTTGCTCATTGTGTATTTATACGAACGATTGAAAATGTAATACTCGACTTTCATAAGGTGAAATTATTGCGAAATGCTTGTAATAAATAGTCGACAGTGTAATTACGAAATACTTTCACCGACAGAACAGAAAGGAAATAAAAGATTCTCTTAGTGCAGATTCATTCAAGCAAAATTTCATACTTTTCTGTTTCGGATTTTATCAGCATGATAATATGATGATCTATATCTTGTTACGACGTAGAATTTTTTGTTCTACTCATAATAAAATATGTCAGCAACACATATTCGAGCATTTTCTTGACAATTTCAAAGGGGAAATCAGCGTAAACCAGCCTTTTCCTTTATTTCAAAAGTACGATCAACATGAACAACGATCAGATCATTGCAGCAACGAATTCATTGATCTATTACATGCCCTATATTATTCTCGTTTTCGGCAATTTCGGTTGTATTTGTAACTTTCTGACATTTACAAATAAACAATTACGTTCGAATTCATGTGGTTGGTATTCTCTCATGTCAGCTCTGTTCGATTTTCTTTACATTAACGTTGGTTTATTCACAAAACTAGCCACTGATCAGTACGGTAATACTCTTCAAAATGTGAATCTCGCTTGGTGTCGTATACGAATCTTCCTAACATGGACATTGCCATGCATAGCTACAGGTTATCTCGTTCTTGCTTCACTCGATCGATGTCTCTCGACGTCGACAAACACCTCGCTTCGGTCATTTAGTCAAATTAAAGTCGCACATCGAATGACATGTGTGCCCATCATTCTCTACAGTTTAACAACGAGTCATCAATTTATTTTCTATGATCTCCGTCCGAAATGTTCGGCTTTACCAGGAACCTATTCGTATTTTCTCTCGTTTTACAGCATCATTTGGACAAGTTTTGTTCCTCAAATTTGCATGTTCGTATTCGCAATTCTAACCTTTCGAAATATCCAACAAAGTCGTCAACGTCTCTCAACAACGACGCCAACAAACAATCGAACCAATTCTCATCTCATCACGATTACACTCGTTCAAGTTCTATGCAGTTCGATTCTTCTCAATATTCGTTCGTCCTATTTTGCCTACACACGTTTTTCCACATCGATTGTTAAAGATGATCATCGTAAACTCGTCGAAAGTCTCATTCTCGAAATCACAAGTTACATTTTCTATGCCAATTTCGCCAAAAGTTTCTACGTCAACACCTTGTCCAGTAAACTCTTCCGTCAAGTTTTCTCGCAACGTCTTCGACGAATCTACATGAAATTCATCTGCCGACGACAACGTATTCAACCATCGACACAAGAAACTCAAGTTCATAAGAAATACTAAAGAATTTTGTTTTCAACAGTAACAATCATGCCATTTTCTTTTCACGGTTCACAAAAACGAAGAAAGCTAACTGCTGTACACATACGCATGACAACAACAAGGAAAAGAAGAAAAACAGAAACCTGAGTTAAAAACAAACAAAACACGAGAGCACCAAGCAAAAAAACGGAAAGAAAAAAGAAAGAAAAAAACAAACAAACATTCTCTTCAGTGCATTTTGTTAGTTGTCTTTTTGTTTTTGTTTTTTGTTGAAAGACCATAGTGGAGTCAAGTGATTTGCTTGTCAATTCATGAATTCATTCTCTCTTCAAGATTCACTTTTAATGATTGATGTTGACACATCACTGCCAGTTACAGAATAGGGAGGAAAATCATAACGTCGTTTCTTATTCGTTCCAACTCCACCGCTACTAACCATTGTCGGACTTGCTTGATTGTGATACATATGTGTACCTGTATGAACTTTGAGATTGCCTTTGGTTGTAAATGCTCGTCCGCAAACCTATCGAGAAAAACAATCGAATTCGTTTTTTTTTCGAATTCATTTGACTTACATCACATTTATACGGTTTTTCGCCCGTATGTGTTCGATTGTGTATTTGTAAAGCGGATGCTGATGAGAAATTCTTCGAGCAAACACTACAAACATGTTGTAGCAATGATGATGAACGTCTCGAATAATTCTTTTCATTCGAATCGTCGATCATAAGTTTCGACGATTGAGAATATTCATCATTTGAACTATCATCACGATCTTTATGCTGCTGCTGTTGTTGTTGTTGTTCGTCAGTAATCGATGTTTGAGGATTGTTCAAAGCGGCAGCTGCAGCTAGAAATGGAAATGTACTTGCAGCAAGATTTGGAAAAAATTGTGGATTAAATAAATTAAATGGCGAGAGATGATTGCTGAGATTTCCATTCGAATAAGTCGACGCCGCAGCTGCAATGGCGGCTGCTAATGAATTCGATATAGCCGATGATTTCGTTTCATCATCATCATCGATATTATCATTCTGTGATTCATCGTCAACACTTGACAACGAACGTTCATTATCAATCGTACGTAGAGCTTCTTCAGCTTGTGACGCTTGATTCGGATCGATGAGATGATCTTTCAAATGTAAACGAAGCTGTTCGATTGAATTCAATTGTTTCTGACAAATCGAACAACGTGTCGTTTTACTAATTGTGTTATCATCGGTGATACGATGTACATTCATATGAGTTTTGAGATTTCCTTTGGTCGAAAATGCTCGTGCACATATTCGACAACGAAATGGTCGTTCGCCTGTGTGCGTTCGATAGTGCATTTTCAGTGCACTTTGACAGGAAAGTATTCGTTTACAAACGACGCATTCATTCGAATCACTTTTCGTTGTTGTTCGTTCGAGTTGTTCGATCATGTCTTTTAGTTTGGCCATATTCGGATCTTCGGGTTCACCTTCGTGTTCTTCCATTTGAAATTGTATTGTCGATGGTATTTGTTGTTCTTCATCGGATTTTATTGATGTTGATGAAAGATGATCGCTTGTCGAGAGATCTAATGGCGATTGAATCGATCGTTGATCGTCATCGGTTTGAATGATAAGATGATTTTCTTCGTCTTCGTCTTCATCGTCATCGTTTTGATCTCCTTTGACATTTTCTTTAAAAAGAAATAGATTCAAAACAAAACGAGTTCTTTGGAATCATCCAAGTCTACCTTCATTGTCGAATTGTTGACGTTTTTCTTGATAGACTTGTAATTGTTGTTGAAACTGTTTGATCATTAACGATTGTAGACGTTGTTGTTCTTGAATAGCAGCTAATTGAATTTTTAATTGATAAAATTCGGGATCGAGATTTTCGTTTTCATGAGACATTCTAAGATAAATAACGATGCGGTTTTTTTTAAATGTTGCTGCGGAAAAAAATCTGAATTAAAACAACACGAGGAAAATGAAAATGATGATTTTAAAACGAGATATAGACGCGCGATTATTGTTTATTAAGACGGCCGTCTACTTGTTTCGAGAAAAACAGCTGATCAGTTCTTCGTTTTTATTTCTTCTTCTATTTTCGGTTATAGAAAATCAAATCTATATCTATATCTCTCGATTGCACATGGTAAACAAACGAAAATCAAAATATATATATATCTATATCTCGAAATTTTTTTTTTCATTTCAATCAGATGTCAAATACTTACTAATCAGAATAAATGTTTGCATCTCGCCCCTCCTGCTTTATATATATACATACACACACCCAAATCTCTCTTCTATCCTAATGCATGAATTATATTCAATAAAAACAATGTTGGTTCGCTTTTTTTTTATATCAATGTTCTCTATCTATGCACATATTATTTTGATTGCGTGTTTCGCGTATAAACGGACGGACGCAAAGAAACAATAATATCTATGAATATAAGCCAACAATCGTTTTTTTTTCTTCTTCTTCTTCTTCTTCTGCTGTCTCAAACATCCAATCTAACAACGCAAGCAAGCAAGTTTGTTTTCGATTAAAATATCGATACTCTGCTCGGTTAATAAGAAGAAGAAAAAATGCGCAGGAAAGCAAAAATATATATATATATATATATCTAAGAA
>Ga0209952_1001253_pt1 | contig 22528 bp, 27 predicted proteins | sample ThiBiot_750_biof_2_FD_183951 | JGI IMG/M metagenome (GOLD analysis project Ga0209952, IMG submission 183951) | Wastewater bioreactor microbial communities from Cape Town, South Africa - Thiocy_cont_750_biof (SPAdes) | ecosystem: Engineered > Bioreactor > Thiocyanate-remediating >...
CTTGACAAGGAAAAAAAGTGAAGAACAATGTGCGAATAGACAGACGGTACGTAAACGCTAGTAACGACTTTCATTGAAATATATTGGCTAGGCCACGTCAACCAATTGTAACGCCCTATTGAATGTAATTCGTTGTAAAACGACCATTGAAATCTTATTCAATGAGTCATTGTATCGAGTGCCGAGAAGACATATAGTCTCGCATCATTTTTATCTTTATACTATCGTAAGAATGTCAAAAGCCAGTAAAAATGCTAAATCAAACAAAAAAATTAAAAAAGATTCGGCTGGTACTGGCGCAGATTTGTTGCGACAAGTGAATAGAATGAATGGTTTGTTCATGAGTGACGTTGTGTTTTCTCTTCCTAGATGGGTATAGAAATTCCTGACTTCGGTGCCGATGGTGGTGATGATGATCTCGATGTAGGTGATGATGAACTTCTTAATGAATTAGAACTACTCGAGGGAGGTGCTGGTGGTTCACGACCGAAACGAGCTAATCCTCCTCCGCCTCCGAAAAAGAAAAGTTTGACTTTTGGATTGAATGAATATGAATCTATCGACGATATTTAGGCGCTGCAGCTCCAAGTCTTGACGCATTCCATCAAGATGTGAATCAACTTATGAAAGATATCGATGCACCTTTAAATGATGATGAGTTATCCGGCGATGAAGATGAACTTCTAGTAGGATGACAGAATTTTGAGGGTGTTGAGTTTATTATTTTTCACGAATAGGCTGAATTGGATCAAATGAATGACGAATTCGGTGATGGTGGTGATGATGATCAGCCAACCAAAGAAGAATCGAAGCCAAAAGCACCCTCAAATAATACGATTGTTTCGACATTGGAAGCTCGTCTAACTATGTATAAACAAGCAGTACAAATAGCTAAAACAAAAGGAGACGCAGCCAAATCACGACGATATGAACGACAACTTAAAGTAGCTTTTTACATAAATGATTTTTTTTATCATTTCGATTTTTTTGTTGATATTTTCAGATGATTCAAGAATTTCTTCGTGATGCACGTGCTGGTAAACCAATCAACGAAAGTGAAATTCCACCTGAAATAGGAAATGCTGGCGCAGCAGTTCAACAAGAAGCACCTACTCAAGTAGTCTCTCCTCCTGCTGCTGCTGCTCCTCCGCCACGACCACCACCACCAGTATCTGTGCCAAAAGCTGAGCCACCTACTAAACCAAAACGTAAGTCATATGCTTTTGTTTCTATTCGAATCGAATGCAAATCATGATTTATTTATTCTAGCGAGTGTAGTACCAACATCAAATAATGTGGAGGATGAAATTGCACGACTTACAGTATTAATTAAACAGGCAATGAATGACGGCGATAGGAATAAAGCAAAACAATATTTAATTCAAAAAAAAGTATATCTCTTCATTTGTTAAAACATTTTTCAATTCAATCATGGTTTTGTAATTGATAGACTCTAGAAGGTGGTTACACAGAAGCCACTATGGGTTCTTCTCTTGCTCTTCCTCCTCAACAGCTACCAGTAAATACTGTACCTGATGAAGAAGCTGCCGAACCACCTGTTGTACCATGTACGTAATAAAAAGCTATCTGAATGTTTGTATTGAATATTTTCGCTCAATTTTTGTAGTAGTTGCACCTGTACCACGAACAATTATGGAAGCATTGGAACAAAGACGTGATGAATTTGCTAAACGACAGAAAGAAGCGGCTGCCAAAGGTGAAGGTCCCAAAGCAAGACGACTAGATCGAGTTACTAAAGTAATTCTACAATGAATAGACTGTTCTTTAAATATTCATTCCTTCTCATAGCAATACGAAGAAGCAATAGTTGCAACACGAAAAAAACAACCATTCGATTACAAAGAACTACCAGATCTACCAGGTTTTGCACCTATTCCTATAGATCAAGGTACATCATCTCAGCCTGCACCACCTGTACAAGTTCGACCACCAGTCGAACCTAAAATCCCACCACCGGAACAACCGTCAAGCAGGCCTAGTACTCCGGTACAGAAACGTCCAATAGCTAGTTAGTAAATCATTGTAGTTTTCAATTGATATTCATCACATTTTTGTCTAGATCAAAAAAATGAACAACAAATTCAAACACTTCGTCTTCGACAAAAACAATTCAAAGATCTTGCTATACAATCAAGAGAAAAAGGTTTTCTATTCTTATTTGTCTTATTAAGACAACTCGAAATAAAAAAAAATGATTTTTTATTCGTAGGTGATATGGAAACTGCTAAACAACATTTAATTAGTTCGAAACAAGTTCAACAAATGTTAGAAACTGCTGAATCAGGTTTACCTGTTAACATGGATAATGTACCTGAATTACCTCTAAATGATTTCGACGTCGTACGTGATGATGAATTGACTCAACAAATAGCTCAATCAGATCGTGATACAATCTATCGTCGTTTGCAAGAAGATCTTCTTCGACAAATGCAATTATGTGCACGTAATCAACAAATCTATGCCCAAATGGGAGGAGAAACAAACATGAAATTATCCAAAGATTTCAAAAGTCTTGAACTACGTTGTTCACATGATTTAGAACGATTAAAACAATCGAATCGAAACGGTTTCAAACCGCCCGTGTTTCACTATGAAAAACGACAGATGAACATCATTCAAGTTAACAATGACTTAGCAGATAATGACTGTGAGGTACAAAGAAAAATTAGATAAGATAAGAAACGAACGTTCTATTCGTTTCAATAAATAAGGACATATTTATATATATAGAAAGAGATATGTTTTTTTAAAGGTAACTGTCCTTCGTGGTATTAATTTGCATGTTCCAACGGGTTTTACGTCAGCAGCACTTCAAACATACGTCATTTATGAGTTTCCTTTTCCACCTGAAACACCTCAATCAGGTCGAACACGTCTTGCAACTGGCTCGACTAATGCCGAATATGATGAACAAGCTCATAAATTTCAATTAAAACGAACCGATAAAAAGAATCAGCGACTTATAGATCGCAAAGATTTGAAATTGACAATCTATTATAAAGCTGGATTCCTACGTACGGATAAACAACTCGGTGTTGCATTTGTTAAACTTGCACCATTATTAAAAACTTCAATTATCCATGAGTCGGTTGATGTTTATGAAAATGATCATCGTAAAAAACCTGAAGGTAAATTAGAAGTCAAAATTCGTATTAAAGAAGCGATGGGCGCGGAAAAAGCTTCACAATTAATATCACAAGTGTGGCTTGTGATCGATCATTTTGATAACGCTGTAAATCTCGAATGAAATTGTTCTTTTTTTTCTCGTAATTAGTTAATTTCGTTTTTCTAGAGTTCAAATGTCAAACCATCAGCACAACCGTAAGTAAAAAAAAACACTCAGCCTAACTATTAGCTTAGACAGCTGCTTTGCTCATCTTAACTTGCACGATTGTGTCGTTTTCTTTCGTCAATGGTCGCCCTACTGTCATTGTTATTTTTTTTATTTCGTCGATAATCGTATTTTTTCAGTATAAATTCGACAGCAACGAACAACAAACCATCCACATCGATATGTACATGTTTATAGTCTCAAATGCAGTCCAATTACTCATACAAAGTCAAATCAATCAAATATCTATTTTTTTGTTTTATTCTTTTCTCTCTCTCTCTTTCTCTTTTTCTTAATACGTACTTAAATAATGAATAATTATTATTTTTGTGTATCTATCTTGATTATCATATTTTTTTTCAATCGGAAAAAGAGAATCATTTTGCTCTGAATTCAGATCCATATCAACAGCTCCATCGATTTCTGCTCTTTCACAGTTGATTCCTTCAACCGATGCTCTCGGCTTGTTGGCTGTCAGTTTAGCTCGTCCCAGCTTGTCTAATGACTCTAATCAGCTTATTAATAGCAGGTAGTTTGTTTGTGTTTTCGGTTCTCGAATAAGTATTTGCACTAATCGAACGTATTTTCAGACAACCGAGTACGGATAGTCGTCGAACTAGTCAACAATCTGCAGTTGCTCAAAGTATACAAATATTGAAATTCGAAGCAGAAAATTTGCACGAACGAGTTCGTTTTTTTTTCTGTTAATTTTATTTCTTCTATGAAATTGAAATTAGATTGAAGAATTAGAAGGTGTTATTTCACCGGATCAAATCGAACCTTTTCGATCAGCACATGCTGAACTTGAGGAACAACAAAATCAAATTATTAAAAAGCTACGTGAAGGTGGAAAACAAGCAATGGAAGGTAGAATTCTCTATTTACTATTGTTCGTTAATTCTGAACTTAAATTTTTATTTTAAGAACATCTTAAAAATCTTAATCAACTCTTAGAACGTTACCAACGCGAAGAAGAAGATTATCGTCAACGAAACGATACGAAAAAAGCTGATTTAGCTTTAAATAAAAAGAATCTTGTTGCCAAAGAAGTAAATTTCATCGTTGCTATGCATTCATTCTAAATAAACTCTATATTTAGATTGAAGCATTTACGGAACCAGTAGATACACCAATATCAACGACAAATTTTTGAGAAAAAAACATATTTTCCCTTATTTTATTCATGATTTATTCGAATTGAAGACTGTTTCTTTCTTTTTTTCTTATAAAAAACCAATTCAACGCTTCCAATGTGCTTTACATTTCGAGATTATTGATAAATTGTCAGACGCATGTCATTTTCTTTTTGTAGATTTTGAGTCAAAGAAAGAACATCATCATGGATCTCTTAGCAACACAATTAGAATTGAATTCAATGAGAAATACATTTCTCGGTCTCTCACAATATTCAATTTGTTTAACAGCCGGTTGTTTATCTGAAAAGAATAAATTACGTGAAAATCTTCTCAATCTATATGCAAGACTCAGTCTTTGTCGGACAGTTAATCGTTCATTAGATTATTTTGCTTGTCTTTCAAGAGTTCGAAAATATGGTCTAGGAAAAAATGTAAAATACTGAATTTAATCTTTTGAAATTCATCAAAATTTTCTAGGATATGACTTCAACAACTATCACACGTTTATTGACATTAGCGAACAGTTTATTCGATGTTATCTACTATCCAGCTGAGTGCGCTGCTTGGTTAATTGAAGCAAATGTTTTCGGACCGAATCGTCGAGATCTTTTCGACTTGTTTCAACATTATGTTGGCTTGCGAATATTATTGTTTCTCTGATTGGGTAATTTGATAGAAGATAAAACGAAAGAAACTATTCTATTGCTTATATAGAAATACATTGAAAATAATTCAATATCGAAGATTACTAAGAAATAAGAAAAAAGAACAATCAAGTTATGATGCAAGAACCAAGTGAGTTATATAACTAATTCAAATTTCGTAATTTATTTTTCAATGTTATCTAGTAAAAAAGCAATTATTTCGGAAATACGTAAATGTGCATTGACACTTATGAATAACGTTTGCTTTCTTATCAATTGTATACATTGGCTGAGCATTCCAGGAGTTCTCTGGTCCGGTAAATTATCCGTATTTACGGTTGGATTATGTGGAACCCTTGCAACTCTATCGAACATAGTCAAAATGATGGTTTAATATCAGTGCAATGATCTTTTTACTAATTCCGCATTTATGCTACAGCAGTACAAACATTGCTTTCATTTTCTACTTCAAATTTGTTTTGTGTTATATTTTAATAAAAAAAAACAAAGATAAATTATCAGACCGTATTCAATATCAATAGGTTTTTCGTTTTGTTTTGTTTTTTTTATATAAGAGCACTTAATTGAAATTGCAAATAGACACAAAAGACAAAAAGAAAAGAAAGATCAAACGATCGATGAGTAAAACATTATTATTCTACGTTTTATGTCTGTTAGGTTAATACCAATGATTGGGATAAACTGACGAATGAATATGAGTAGATGTAGCCTAAAGAAAAGAAAATTATTGAAGAAAAAGATTCAGCGAAAGATATTTACTCCTTGAGGACGACGTTGTGTCATTATGTCATTCACTTCACGATCTTCAGGTAGTGTTGGCGAAGCAGCTTGTCGTTGATTAGTTGAACGAGCGATTTTACCTAGTTTAACTAGAATATGTACGAGACGTCGAGCAGATAATGGTTCAGCAGCTGAAATTCAAATTTAGTAAGACAATGATGAGGAGAAAGAAATTGATTCGTACTGTTGTATTCAAGACTTTGTGCAGCAGAACTTAGATCATTTTCTGTTAAGGCTATACCGAAACGTTGTAAGATATTCGGTACTGAATTGTACGGTAATCGACCTGTGGCATCTGTTTCCGTGAAAATTTCTATCGAAGAAAATATTTGATTAGATAAAAGAAATTGAATATTGATCAAAACAAACGATTTAATTGACGAATCGTTAATTTCTCAGGGACAGCAGCAGTTGTTGTTATTGTTGCAGCAGCTGGAACTGTTTGTGGCTGCAAGCAAAAGAAAACAGTAATACGTTTTGACAGGCAAAAACAAAAAATGATATTTTTTCATACTGGTGCAATATTTTCAATTTTTTCGTTGTTTACGAACGCATTTTGATTAGAATCATGCGTTTGCCCAGGTTGAGGTCGGTGATGATAATGATGATGTCGATGATGATGATGATAATGTTCGATAACAGGCCCATTAGTTGGTTGTTTATTATGAAAACCAACGGGCGGATGTGTACGTGTACCGTTTTCGACGCTGTAATTACGAGTTTTCGAATTTCGTCGACTGGAGGTATTTGGAGCTTGAACATTTCCAGTATTTAGCCATGGATTCGGTGGTTGATAAGCCGGTTGAGATTGATATATCGTCTGTGGATGAACGTACTGTTGTTGATTTGGATAGAATGTATGAAACGTTTGTGGATGTGATGATATAGCTGGATATGAACTGTATTGAGATTGAGCGACTGTAGACGGATAATTGGAAAGAGGTGTTAGTTTTGCTCGATTATCACGAGTACTAGATGATTGTACTGATGATGATGTTGGATAGGTCGGTGGTCTAAACAAATGAAAGATACTAATAAATATTGAACTGAAAGAAAAATCTACTTTTGATAAGTGAGAGCAGGATACGATTGTTGACCATAATAATATGAATGCGGATAGACTGGATTTTGTTGTTGCTGTTGTTGTCCATAAGGATTGTAGCCATTGGGCATAGTTGGAGGTTGTTGTTGTTGTTGTGGTGGTAAAACTGGTTGATTGTAGTACGGTTGCATAGCTCGTGATTGTTGCCACATTTGTGCAGCGGGATTCGCGTTTGGTACGTAAGGCACAAGAGCATTTTGATAATCTCGACTATGTCTTCTTGCTTTGTATTTTGTTTGCGATAGTTTTGAACGACTATCATGTGAATTACTGCGACGATTTATTCGTTGCGATTGTTTTAATGGTTCGTCATGATTTACAGTTTGAGATAGGACCGAATTTTCACGATCTTTCGATGGTGTTCGATATTGATCAACTTTCGAGTGCGCATTACTCGACATACGTATTGATGATGTTGTTGTTTGAACTAATGGATTGTTTTCGTTGGTTACAGTTTTCTGAATGGAATGATCTCGTGAATGTGTACGACTGCGTGATTTATCTTTTTTCGAATGTTTTCGTTGTTTTTGTAGTTCAGTTGAAACTTCCGAAACTGTCTGAGAATCATTTGTTTGTGAGTGATTGACGGGAGATGTTTTATTCAAACGTTTTTCAACGAGAATGACACGTTCCATGTCAGCTTCATTTTTAAGTTTAACTTTATATCGTCCTGTTCGATATAATTCTAATGCAGCTGGATAATCTCGAAGAAGTTGTTCGATTTCTTTCGTATTTTTCACACTTCGTGAACCTTCAATTGTACTTTGAACTGAAGTAGAATGTCATCTTTTTTTTTGAAATATCAATCAAGAAAAATGTCGATTTACATTGTGCTCGAGTATACGGACCACTTTGAACAGGCGCTGTATTCCCTTCAGGATTGTTGTTAGTATCAATTGATGAGATCGTACCTAAAGTCGTCGACGGATCGATAGGAGCTGATGGGGTCATCATCTAAAAAAACGAAATAATTAACTCGATGATCCGTTTCGTGTCGTCGTTTCTTTTCAATCTTTATCTCTTACTGAAAGTTATATGATCGATGAAATAGTAAGGTGTATATTAACGGTGTGCACTCAGCTTGTCTTGTCTATTACTCTTCGGGTTACGCTTTTATTAAACTTGAAAGAGAGAAAAGAAGAGAGAGAGAGAAAAAGCTAACGACGTGATGATGTCGATAATATGAGTAACTATACAGATAATAAAGCGAACTGTAGTAGTCAAATGAGAAAGAAAAAGAAAAGTGAGTTGTTCGATTGAATCAGACAACTCATACAATCAGTTTGTATATACACATATATTTATATAGTTACATTGAGACGGTCACTCGTTCTGCTTCAATGAGTCGCTATACGATGACATGAATAAGGAAAGAACGAAGACGTTGTAGTAATAAATACGAAATGAGTATCACTTTCATGCTTTCTGTTGCGTATGTACATATCAATGTCATTAAGCGTTCTCACAATGATTGGATATAAATGAACATGTGTCTTATGGTAATTTAAAAAAGAAAGAAAATGAAGACAGTAGCGTGTTCTTTTTTGTTTTAAACTAAATTGAAAAATGAAATTTTATTTCATATTTTTAAAAAGAAAAAGATGATGATTGATTATATATGTAAATGAACTTCTGAATTACGAAAAAAAAAGAAAGAAAAAAAAAGTCGAAGTTTATAAATCAATGTTGGCAAAACGTTGAACCAATTGATCGAAATTGAATCGAGTTTTGACAGTTGTCGGTGTTGCAGTTGTTGTTGCTAAACCAGTAACTTCTTCGTAGTTGATCAAGTCAGGTGATAAAACCATGACACAATGTGCAAACCAACTGTATGGTTTAACAAGGATACAACCTTCACGTAACAGTAATGCAGCAAGTGCTCGATCGGACGTAACGATAATTGTTCGTTTGTTTTTCTGTTGATTCGATGGTTGTCGAGCAATTTCGACTAACATATCATCCGTAGTTTTGTATTTCGGTTGTGCACTCGAAACTTTAACTGTGCCAATTGATTCCAATTGATTTGTTAAATCAAAAACTAAATCTACATTTGGTATGTGCATTTTCTCGTTCCAAGCTGAAGCAATTTCACCGATGGCACGTTCAGTTTTTTTGCCAGCACGATTTAAACATAAACGTCGAAGTGAATCGACGACAAACATCATGTTGTTACCATCCAAATAGACTTGTTCGATGTTTTCCGGCCAATCTTCACGATTGTTGATGGTTAAATACGATTTTTGAACTTCTTGCAATAATTTTCGTTTGACACATTGTTCTTGACGATCTCGGCAACGTTCTTCACGTTGTTCTTCTCGTCGTGCAATGGTCAATTCAATTGAATCATTGCATTCATGAAAAAGTTCCAAGATTCTCGCTGGATGACCATGTACGCCAGCTGAACGAAGACGTTTCAAGTTTTCCAAATCATCGACACTGAAATCACGTCGTTTTCGACACGCTGATTCTTCACCTTTGCCGTGTGCTGAGTTGCTTCGATGTTTTTCACGATATTCTCGTCGAAGTCGATGTTTTTCGCCTCGTTCATTGATTAATTGTTTGACAACTTCAACTTGACCATCAGCTTTTCGTAATAAACGTGCTAAAATACGTGGATTTTTTATTTCGACACCGGATGCTTGAAGTTCAGCGATTTGACTTGCATATTGCGTTTCCAAATCACCATGTTGGTCGACATTTTCCTTTCGACGTGCGATGATTTCGGCGACCTTGTTGACATCACCTTGATTTCGTTCTAAAAGACGAAGAATCCATGGAGATTTTGTATCAACACCATTGGCAGTTAGTTCAGCTAATTGATCAGCATATTTGATTTGTAGTTCTTCTCGTCGTTCACGACGTCCATGACAAAAATGTTCACGACCTTTGCCATGTCGTTCGTGATGTTCATGACGTTTGCCGTGTCGTTCGTGAACCTGTTGTAAACGTTGTCGAATTTGTTCGAGATCACCATTGAAACGTTCGACTATTCGTAATAAACGAAAACGAGGAACGTCTGGAAATTCCTGTTGAAGTGTAGCTATGACAGCTGCATAGTTTTCTTCGACTGATGTTAATTTATCTTGACGAGCATCTCGTCGAGCAAGATGTGAACTGACCTAGAAAGTTAAAGAAGCACAAAAGTAGAAATTTTATTCCGAGAGAGAGAAAATGATTTTTACGCTCGTATGCAAGAACATACTGAGCAACCTCTTTTCCCCCGCATAAGAGGTATTCGCGGGCTTTATTTGAAAGAAATTGTTTTTGTTTAACGTACCTTTTCGACATCACCGTGAAATCGTTTTAATAGACGGTTGATTTTTTCTTGTGGAACATTTGGAAAAAGTTCTTGAAGAGCGTTCATTTGTTGTTGTTCGTTGTTTGAAGCCATTGCTTTGCTTTGTATGTGTTGAGTATAGAATGAAAAATCTGCAGGTTTAAACTCGGTTTATATAGCCTGTTGGTGAGTAATACTTTATTTCGCAATGATGATGAAAGAGTATTACTCATCTTTATCGAACCAATAGAAAACTCGCTTTTTATTTACGGAACAAAAATAAAGTACATTCTCGAATGAATGACGTCATTAGGTAAGGAAAAAGAACATTCTCGAATAATTTCATGCATGATTTCATTTATTTACATTAAACTATTGTTTTTTCGAATCAAATACGGATTTTTGTTGTGAATGCTCGTGATTTTTCTGTGTTGCATCTGCATTGACAACACTTGACATCGGTTGTATAGGATAAATATGTGATATTAATTGATGTTTATTATCTTTTTCATTATTCTTTTGATGTTCATTCGGAAAACCTGGCGGATAATGATCAGCTTTGGTTTCATTCGAAGTCATTTTTTCTTGAGACATAAAAACAAAATTCGATAAATAATAAGAATAATTGAAACGCGCCTATTTATTGAGATTCGTAACTAGAGACATCATTGACGGATAGATGTCACGAAAAATCTACTCGAAAGATATTCTTACATCATAATGTGCGAAAAAAAAACATGGAGGTCAGTCCATTGTTCGAATATGTCCATTCGAATGGCTGCCATTGTTTATTGCTTTTTCGACAATATCATGGCGTTTCACTTGATCAAATCTTCTAGCCATGTCATCAAGTCAATCAACGCAACGTAAAAAACGTACAACAAATCATCCATCACAAACTCTCGATGAATCAACACTCATCAATGAATTCAAATCGAATCTTCATTCATCAAATGAATTCATTCAATTCTATAATCAAATTTTTTCAACACAAACATCATCTCGTTCAATTATTATTTCGAGTCTTTGTCAGATTTTAACTATTGAACATCTCAATCAACAAATATGTTTCTTTATTCTTGATTGTTTACTAACTAATCATGAACATATCAATGAAAATCAATTCAAACTCTATTTCTTACCATTCATTAAACAAACACTTGTCGATTCAAATGATTTCGATGTCGCAACTATTCGAGTACTTCGAACATTGATTCAACATCGAGCATCGATTCTTCAATCGACATTAGCCGAATGGTTATCATGTTTATTTAATTTTCTTGTTAAAACTCTTTCACCATCGAACTATACAATCTACAATGACTTAATCATTGATCTATTCGAAAAATTCATGGCAAATTTCGTGCCTCTATCGAAAGATATCATCGACATTCTCAGTCGATCATCATCCATAACATCAAGTCCATTTCTTCAACAATTAAAAGTTTGGATAAAGAATTCGGATGATATTCATCTAAGTCTATTTGCCATTCATCTCTGGCAATCAATCGCATCGATACTCAATCGCTTAGTTATTCGTGGTCATAGTAAAGGCAACGAAATCTTAGCTGTGATTGAAGATGCTTTTCTTGTTTCGAATTATTCGATACGAAGTGCAGCATTTACATCTTGGTCACAATTTATTCTTACGATTCATCAACTCGAAGAATTCGAATCATCACAATTGAATACACGTTTATTAAAACTCTTTCTTGCACCATTTCTATCCGATTCAACATCGAAAAGTAAATCAGCATCAATATCCAAATGTCATGCATGGATTAAATTAATCTCTGTCTATCCAACGAATGTTCACGATGTTATACTTCCATTTCTTTCGTTTGCATTCGGCGATCATCTATCATTGAATACAATTTCAACAACAACAGCTTGGTGGTCGGAATGTCGACAGATTGGTGGTGAATTTCTTCATGATTTTTTGCAGAATACAACACATGGCGAATTAATTATTAAACTTGCTGCTGATCAAATTTTGAATTATCTCTTCGATTTTATTGTCGAACAATTGTTAACATTGAAAATTCAATTGACAACAACGAATATGTCATGGTTGAATTGTTGGAATGTCTATCTCAATCATTTAATGAATATATTTAAAACAACGAACGCCATTTCGAATGAACAACGTGTAGCAATTAATACATGTTTATTAACACGTATCGAACAGTTATGGATCGATTCGAGAATTGAAACATGTTTTCTATTGAAATTATTCGAAACATTCGAACAAATCGGTTTTCCTCTGGCGATCGAAACTGTTCTTCGTGATTCAAGCATTCGAACAAAGACTCTTTCAGCTGCACAAATTCATCCATCATCAGCATCAGGCAACTATAAATCTCAAGATCTTTCGTTAGCATTTCGTACAACTCTATCCGATCAATATCTTCATATGATGTTAGAACATGCAATTCGTTTCAATGACGAAGATCTCATTAATGAAGAAAGTTATCTTCATGTTCTTACCTATTTGATTGATACATTAGCTAAAACATCGGATGAAAATTTTTGTTCACAAACAAGTTCGCTTCTTCTTAAATGTTCAGTTGAATATTCACATCAACCATTGATTATTCCAACATTATTCTGGCATATTTGGTTTCGTTGTTCAACACATTTAATCAGTATTCTTAATCGTTCACATACATTCGAATTAAATAATAAAATTGACAATCAAAAACAAGAAACATCAATCGAATTATTACTTCGACCATTTGCTTTTCATGATATTCAACGTTTAGATTATTCGTACACTTTATTATGGATACAATTATATAAAACACTTTGTCGTTTAATATTAATTAACAATGATAATCTCATTGATTTACTCGTTGAAATCCTACGAAATGAACCTGCATTCGAACAAGCAATTATTAATGAACAAAATCAACGTTTATTTGGTTTAATATTAATCATACTTAAAACTTTATTGAAAACATTCTCAGAAATCGATTGTTCAAATGTGAATAATCAATTGTTTTCAACAACATCAAAACGTTCATCATCGATTGCTCTTTGTTTTACTCAATTTGCAGTTATTCTCAATCATATTCTCAAACGTTTAATCAATGAAAATGAAAACAATACACAATATATTCTCGTTTGTAATTGTCTAGTTAAATCAACAACAAAACTATCATCAAATGAACAAAGTCAAGCATTTATTTTAAATTATATTCGTGATTTAATTGTCGATCTATTGAATACATGTAAAACATATTCACAATTTGAAATATGTTTTCAAAATCTTACTGAATTAATATCATTTCTATATTTTTTCGAACAAACAATGAATATCAATTCATTGACATCAGCATCGCCCATATCGAAACAACAAATCGATAATATTATTCTCAATAAACTTCTTTCAATCATTACACTCATATTTGAGCCAACCAATGGACTGAAATTATTACAATTAATATCTCCAATATTAATACTTGCCTTTCAAAATCAAAAAACAATCCTACGAACAAAAGCACGTAAATGTTGGAATGAAACATTCGGTCGAATGTCGTTTATTGTCTATCCAAATGAACTACGAATATGTCTACGTGAATTGAAAGATAAAGAACATTTATTATTACCATGTTTTCTTGCTGATCATGATAATAGTAATACAGCTGGCAGTGGACATCATATACCGAGTAGTACAGATGAAAGTCAATTATCTCAACAAATTGATATACCAACACCATTGATATCTTATCAAACAAAAGTGTCATCACCTGCTAAAGTAAGTCAGCCGACGAATCGGTCGATGACTGTCGAAAAACACGAACCTGTTTTTGTACCAATCCTACAAAATTCAACTGGTTCACCTGTAGCTATTGGTAAACGTCTATCAACGACGAATTCTTGTTTAACTGAAAAACAAAAAGAAAAACTACGCACACGTAATGCAATGCCTTTACTTTGCGATGATAATACACAATCGAATTCATGTACAGTTGATTCATCATCAAACGAACAAAAAATTCTTGGCAAACAAAAAGTTTCAACAAATCTATCGTTATTCAATCAAGCAGTACCTCCTGTACAAGAAAATCCATTGAATAATGATGATGATGATGCTGACGAAGAGAATGTTCCTGAAGAAACATCAATTTCAAAGAAATTACGACGATCATGTCGACCATCGTTATCAGCACGTAAAAGTTTAGTTAAAAAATCGAATAACAATGTTACAATTCCAATTATCAATGAATTAGCAACAACTGTACCAATGGAAACATCAACTGAATCGACTAATAAACAACCGAAGGCTATCAAAGGCATTCTCAAACGTTTATCACCGAATAAACCTCGACAAGTTCATTCACGTCGAGTTGTTTTTCATGATCAAGTTAAAGTCTTAGTATTTGCATCACCATCACGTCGAGATCTTCTCGCACAAATGAGAAAAAAAAGTCCGAATAAAGACGAATTCAAATCACCGACACGAATTATACCCAAAGAAAATCTACCTCTACGAAAACAACCCATGTCAGCAAGACGTTTAAGCGTTATGAATACCAATGAACATATCATTCCATCATCGCCTTCGACGAATAAAGATAAAACTCGTTCATCGAAACTCTTTCATCCAAATGATGTCATTGCCGATTGGACACAAACTCAGGTAGATAGAAAACGAAATATGTCGATGGCCGATTGTACTCGTCGTTATTCAACAGTGGAGTGAAGATTGTTGAGTCCGGTAGATAGGCTCGATTCCTGACTAGATGACCTGCACTCCTCGGTTGATATAAATATTGTCTCGTGATGTGTTCGATGTTAACTTGTTTCAGCAGTCCATCATCTCCTAGTCACTTCGATCATGTCAATTAGTGACTAGAGGTTTTGCACTGTTGGAATATGTTTGTTGTCTTCGTTTGCAACCAAAAAAAAAGAAATTATCGAACAAATAAATAAATATTTATTTTCTTTTTCGTAGTCATCAAATGAAAATCAATCGCCGACGATCGTCAATGAGAAAACGACAGAATCGATCTATCCAAATCTTATCAATTGTACGAAATCAATCGATGTTTTAATGAATATTTTATATGATGGTTTATGGTAATTTCTATGAATTGATTGGATTGAAAAATAGATCTGTTTGCTTTTTTTTGTAGTCCGACTGATACATTACAATATTTTCGATTGAAAAAAATGCGAACAATCGGTGATATTGCTCGAGCAACAGCTAATCAAATCGAAACCTATCCAATTCCAATACCAAAACTTGTGAATATTCAAAAAGCATTGGAAACATTTTCAAATTCTCTGACAATTATACCAGTCGCCAATACATCTCGTATGTTCAATTCAGCAACTGATAATCATGATAAACTGTACGATGTTGAGACATTAATCAATAGTCTCGATTGTGATAAAATGCATTTACATGATGGCACACCGAAACGTCAGATTTGTTCTCAAACACAAGATCAATTTAGTTCGCCACTCAAACGTTGTTTATCATCGCCCACTGAAAATAATATTCAACAAACAAATGAATTATCACCGAAAAAATCGACTCTTTCAACACATTTAACACTCGGTGATCGTCTGCAAAAAGCAGCTGATACATTCAAAGTCAAAGGTACACTACCATTCGATGACGATTACATTGAATTAGTTCGAGAATTACTCAATAACTCGTCGCTGACACATCTCGAACAATTACATCTGAAGACTTTTGTCCTCAATCGATAACAATCTACATTTGCATATACATATATTTTTTTTTGTTATTTTTCTCAAACGTCAGATACATATTTTTTTTCTTCTGTTTCTTTCTTTTTCTGTGTACAAATAGAAAAATATGTTTTGTTGAAATCTTCTATGAATAATACACAACTCTGTCTGTTAAATTAATATTGATAACAACTTAAAATGAAAAGTCAGATCGAATAAAAACAAACGAAATTTGACTTTGATATTAAGTAAACATATGTTTTACCGTTTGTTAAAAACAGAAGCAAAAAAAACATCGAAGAATATCTATTAATTAATGTGTCATCTCGCCTACTCAACGAAAAAAACAACAACGATAATCCAAATTCCTTGTTGACATACATGGAGTATATTAGAGTAGTTTTCTTTTTTTTCTTAGCCATTCAGTTTTCTACGCAAATATCAACGACAAATTCCGTTTTCATCTCAATCATCAGGTACGACATACATTGTTTCTCTTTTATGTTCATTATCAATTTTACATTATTTGAGTTTATTTGACCCTTTCGATTTTCTTTTCTGTTCTTCTCGCGTTCATATGTTCAGAACAAGAAAAAGAATTACAGTACTATCAGGTCAACTCGTTTCTCTTGTATACACATCGAGTGATGAAACTACTGACCAAAAAAGGGCATCTCTCGTAATAAAACAAGCCTATACACTCTTTCGATGAATTACATAATCGTTCTTTTCTCCGATTCATATGATAGAAAGAATTATGTAAGAAGATTGAACAAAGCAGCAAGGAAAAAAAATGATGAAGAACGAGCGAACACCAAGATTACGACAGAAGGACCTTTTTTTTCTTCTCTTCTCTAGCAATACATACGCAACATGTTCGTGTTTTATATAATCACGTAATACATAGAAAAAAGAGAGAGAAAAAAACGAGAGATGTGACTTGAATTGCTTTACATTGCACATAGAACTCTCTGCTATTGAACCATCGTTATCAAAAAAAAGAAGAAAAGAAAGAAACAAAAACGAGGCTAATAGTGGTACCATGTAGTCGATCGAAATTTTCTTCAAAGTTAACCATCCTATCCAACGTAGGATGATTACAAAAGAAAAACGTCATGGATTTGTCAGGTAAATAATTTGTCAAAATGAAAACTAGAGATTTTTCCAAATCCAAATCCATTTCAAAGCAATTATATCTCGTTTTGTTTTCTATTTAGTTGTCAACAAGATCAATGGCAAAGCTATGGTCGTTTTCCATCATATTCATTCTAATGATTTCGTATTTAATCATTGTCAATAGTAAACCAATGCTATTGTCATGTGATACATACGCAACATCATCAACATGTTCGGTATCATCATCCGAAACTGGCAATGATTGTGACACGTGCTGTTCGAAATTACTCGAACGTATGTACGATTGTCCGCCATGTCGTTATTTCATTCTCAATCATCGTCGACAAGGTTCGAGCTGTTTTTGTACAGTTTGTTTCAAACAACAACGACATCGACGTCGACATAATCAACAACAAAATCAACAAGATTTCGTATCCCGTTTTGATTTCTAATCGACACTCTTTTTTTTTCTTCTTCTTCTTCATTTGTATGATTTTTCCTTTTTCGTTCGCTTTTTTTTTTCTTCTTTTTATCTTCTTGGCGAGGCATATGTAACAGTGATGTGTAAAAAGAAAAAAAACAATTTTAGCGTGCGTTCTTTTCGTTTGATTTGATTGAAAATAATAAACTTTGATTACAATTACACGAGAAAAAAAAAGAAGTAGCAATTGATTCGATGACTAGCGCCCTCGTTTTGAACTGGTTACTCATTTGACAAATCAACGTGTTCGCCTTCATTATCATTTGATAGAAACAGATTTTTTCTTCTTCTAATCATTCAATTTGATCTTTCGTTTAGTTTCTCGTTAAAATCAATAATATGTCCAGTTTTCTCAATCGTTTGAAAAATCTCAAAGTAGAAAAACATTTATGTACAAATTTGTTGATCTGTTTTATGTTTGAATACAGACGGGATCAATTAATTTCAATAATAACGAGGGTGATACCAATTCGCTGAGTTCATTCGATGGAGAAGTTTGAGATTAGATTTTATTTTTGTTGAATCGAACTTTTATTTTACAATCTCAGGGTTTTCTCTGTCCGGTTTGTCATCGGAAATTTCAAGATACATCGTCTCTCGAGCATCACTATCTGCAATTCCATACGGAACCCGAATCACCAACAATCCATCATGAAACGAATGGAAATCGGAAGAATAATGATTTTGAAGTAGAAAATCAATTCAATTTTTGAAAAGACAAATTCCTCATTTTTTCTTTAGGATCCTGTACAAGAAATTTCTATTTGGAAACAACAATTTTTAACTTCAGAAGAAAGTCGAATGCAACGTAAAAAAAAACAATCAAAGATTCATTTTCTAATTGAAAAAATAAATTTCATTTTTAGTAAGTAGTGAACTTATGCAACAGAAACAACGTGTTGGTGATTTGGAAGAAGAATTAGAATCTCTACAAAAACAATTACGTTCAACACAAAAGAAAGTTATTGAACAGGTAAAACAAGAGAAAATGAAGTTCATTGACTTTATATAACATGTTTTGTCTAGTCTCAAGAAATAGGAAATTTAAAAGCAACAAAGGATATTTACGATGCACAATTAGCAATCTTTTCAGATGAATTACTGAATACTCAAGTTAGTTCGTTTCTTTTTCAGTTTGATTTTTATTTTACTGATTTGTTGTAACAGGGCGAATTAAAAGAAAAACAAAATCAAGTTGATACACTTTGCAATGATCTTATTCCAAGGTAAATTCCTTTCATTCATTCATTCATTTATCCTTCATTTTCAATGATATTTTTTCAAAATTTTTTCAGTTTGTAAGTAGTAGTTATCTATTAGCTGCATGTCCGCTTTTTTTTCATGTTTTTATTCAGAAATTATAAAAAAACAGAAAAAACTAACTTTGATTCTTTGCTTAGACCGACAACAGATGATGTCGATGTTCTCAAACGTGAATTAATCACTGTTCAACAACGTATGAATGACATGTCCCTAGAAAAAGAACAACAAGTCGATGCTTTACGTCGAATTCTTTTCGAAATGTCAGTTAACAAAAAAGAATTTTCGCTTGCTAATTGTTTTCATTTTACATAGTAATGAAGATACGAAACAATTTGATGAATTAGAGAATCGATTCAATCAAGTAATTAAATTCTATAAAAAAAAACTTTTCATTTCATCTTTTTCTATTTATTTCAAAAGAATATTTCGGTTTCCGAAGAACTTCTCTCCGCTCATACATCTGAAATTGTTACAAATCTGAATTTTATTCAAGAACAAAAAACGCGAATCAATCGAACGATTCAATCCATGAGAGTTGATCTCACTCATGTACGCAACTCACTTTCTTTTCTACAATATTTACATTTCTCGTTTCTTGTAGAAAGAAAAACAAATTGAAGAATTGAAACAAACCAATGTTGACCTTGAACAACAACTAACAAAAGATTTTCAAAAACAACTTGATGATAGTCGAATTGATTATCAACAATTAGAAAAACAGTTCGAAGAGCTTAAACAAAGCAAAGTTGATCTTGAACAACAACTGACAAAAGATTTTCAGAAACAACTTGAGGATTGTCGCATTGATCATCAACAATTAGAAAAACAGCTGGAAGACATAAAACAAAGCAAAATTGATCATGAACAACAACTAACAAAAGATTTTCAAAAACAACTCGATAATTGTCAAATTGATTATCAACAATTAGAAAAGCAGGTCGAAGACATAAAACAAAGCAAAGTTGACCTTGAACAACAGCTAACAAAAGATTTTCAAAAACAACTTGATGATAGTCGAATTGATTATCAACAATTAGAAAAACAAATTGAGGACCTTAAACAAAGCAAAGTTGATCTTGAACAACAACTGACAAAAGATTTTCAAAAACAACTTGAGGATTGTCGAATTGATCATCAACAATTAGAAAAACAGTTGGAAGACATCAAACAAGAAAAAAATCAATTATTAATGAATCAACTCGATCAAGATCAAGATAATCAACGGCAAAATCTTGTTCGACAATTGACACAAGAAAAAGTACGATTCTATTCATAGAAAATATGTATTCAAATTGTTATTTGTCTTATCAAGGAACGATTTGAACAGCAAATTAAAGATTTCAAAAAGCAAATTAAAGATTTTAAAAAGCAGATTAAACAGATAAACGAAGATAAACTCAATGAGATCAATACACTCAATGAAACTATCCAAGAAAAAGTTCGACTATATTAAATTAGATTTTCTCAATCGGTTCTTTCTTCTTTCAAGGAAAGACAATTCAATGAAATATCATCAAATCATGAGCAACATCGAAACAATTGTCAAGAATCCGAAGCTAATCTTCGTGAAAGCCACGTACGAAGAATAAATCCGAGCATTCGATTGATATTTGATATTTTGTAGAAACAAGAAATAGAACGATTAGAAAATGATCTGCAAACTACCAAATCTCAATTAACTGAATTTGAAAATGAAAATAATCAATTCAAACAAACTATTGCACAGCAAGAACAAGCTCTATCAGAATTAAAAATTACTCAAGAAAACCAGTATCAAACGACTCAACAGTCCGAGGCAAATCTTCGTGAAAGCCACGTATGAAATGCAAATCTCAAATATTTAATTCACAGTTTATATTTTCTAGAAACAAGAAATTGAGCAATTAGAAAATAATTTGCGAACTACTAAATCTCAATTAACTGAATTCGAAAATGAAAATAATCAACTCAAACGAACTATTGAACAACAAGAACAATCTTTATCAGAATTGAAAACTGTCCAAGAAAACCAATATCAAATAAATCAACAATCTGAAGCTAATCTTCGTGAAAGCCACGTATGAAATGCAAATCTCAAATATTTAATTAACATTTTATATTTTCTAGAAACAAGAAATAGAACGGTTAGAAAATGATCTGCGAACTACTAAATCTCAATTAACTGAGCTTGAAAATGAAAATAACCAACTCAAACAAACTATTCAACAACAAGAACATTCTCTATCAGAATTGAAAACTACCCAAGAAAACCAATATCAAATAAATCAACAATCTGAAGCTAATCTTCGCGAAAGCCACGTATGAAAAACACATTCGAACGCACGATTCACAGTTTATATTTTGCAGAAACAAGAAATAGAACGGTTAGAAAATGATCTACAAACTACTAAATCTCAATTAATTGAATTCGAAAATGAAAATAATCGGTTGAAACAAACTATTGAACAACAAGAACGATCTTTATCAGAATTAAAAGCTACTCAAGAAAACCACGTATGAAAAGCGAATCTAAAATATTTAATTCAGATTTTATATTTTGTAGAAACAAGAAATTGAACGATTCGAAAATGAAAATAATCAACTGAAACAAACGGTTGCACAACAAGAACAATCTCTATCAGAATTAAAAACTGTCCAAGAAAGTCAACATCAATCGATTGAATCATTACAAACAAATATTTCGCAATTAAATTCTCAGCTAAATGAAAAAGTATTTTCTCATGAAATTCATTCTTTTTATTTTCACACTTGTTCGCATTAGAATCAATTAATCGATCGTTTTTCATCTCGTATTCGTCAAAGTATTGAATCTGTACATAAAATGAATCGATTTGTAGAAGAAAAGATCTTTATTGATCAAACAAATCTATTTTCAATTCTTGAACAAGTAAAATCATCGAAATATTTGTCAATAGAAAACAAATTCGTTTGATTTTTAGTCCGAAAAAGAACTACAAACTATTCGTAGTCAAACACATGAAGATATTCGTCAAGAATTAACGAATTATTTATCTGTTATTCTTGAAAATAAAGTAGAATTCAAAATCGATGTGCCGTATAAATCTATTTTTGAAAATAAATAGCTTAAATTCGAACAAGAACTCGAAGAAAAACGTTTGAAATTTGTTCACGAACAAGAAACGGCTGAGAAACAGTACAAACAATTGCAAAGTGAACTCGAGCAATGTCAAGAAACCAAGCAGAACTTAGAAATACAATTAGGAGAAGTCAATCAGAATTTACTTCAGGTTTCGGAAACATTATCTGAAACAACTCAAAACGCCGAAAAACAAATCGTAAGACAATGAAAAACGAAAACAAACAAAAAAAACACGCAAATATTTGTTTTACAGAGTTCATTGGAAAATGAATTGACAACAACACGATCTGATATCGAATCTCGAACGAAAAAGGCTGATATGCAATTATCTGCATTACGAGAGAATCTGTCGACTGTTCGAAGTGAATTGAAATTGACACAAGAGAAATTAATCGAATTCGAACAGATTAAAACTGACAAAGACGAACTACAAAAACGTCTGGACAGTTTACTTGATGAACATAAAATTCTCATTGAACGTTCGTTAGCCAACGAAAATCGAAATGAAAAACTTCTATTAGAAAACGGACAATTAGCAAAGAAGAATTCCGAT
>Ga0209952_1001263_pt1 | contig 22438 bp, 30 predicted proteins | sample ThiBiot_750_biof_2_FD_183951 | JGI IMG/M metagenome (GOLD analysis project Ga0209952, IMG submission 183951) | Wastewater bioreactor microbial communities from Cape Town, South Africa - Thiocy_cont_750_biof (SPAdes) | ecosystem: Engineered > Bioreactor > Thiocyanate-remediating >...
GGGCCATGGAGGTTTTTATCGACATGAAGGTGACAAATCATAATAAAGTAATGGTAAAATATAATTTCGAAAGGGAAAAAAATTTACTTGATACAATCGAATGAGTCACATGCGTGTCTGGAAAAAGATGGTATTGAAAAGTTCGAATTCAGTCACGTCGACGAGAAAAAAAAACATATCAAACAGTCTCATGCGTGTGTATGTATATTTCTTTTCTTTTTTGTTTCGTTGAATAGATAAATGAAGAAGCGGCATACATGATAAATATATTCGATGGCATTTGCAGGATTTGTTTGTGAAAAAATGGTTGAGAAATTGATTGTTTACATTATATTCATGCATATTATGTTCATGAAAAGTAAAACTTTTGAATTATATGATTGAGAATATATGAACTTTATTTTAGATGTTCATGGATATTTGGGATGTTCGAATGAAACGATACCGTGTTTAAACGGAACTCATTGTGCACATTTTGATGAAGTTTGTCTTAAATATGGAGATTGCATTGATGACAAGGGCGAACCGATATGTTCGTATAAAAGAATTATATTATTTTCGTAAATTAGATATACGAAAAGATAATTATTTATTATTTAAGGTAAACCTTGTCCTGCAAGCGTAAAGAATAGTATTGCTTGTTTGTCAGCCGATGAATCTCATCCTGTATTTGCATGTCTGTCATCAAGCCAAATCTGTGACGGTCACCAAGACTGTCGAGATAATAGCGATGAAAGATCGTGTGGTTGGTAGCTTGTTTTTCTTTCTTTGACATAGGAATATCTAATTATATATCATCGGGTTCTTTAGGAACAGAGAGATGTCAATTAGGTCACGCGTTATGTCAAACAGGAGGATGTATCTCGAATTTGAAAGTAATCGAAATCTTTATCTCGAACATATTTTCTTATGCACTTGTTTTTTTTTCATAACAAAAAAATAATAGAAATGTGACGGAATACCACATTGTTCGGATGGATCGGATGAAAAAGATTGTCCCTATCAAACATCAACAAGTACTTATTCATTTGCATTCTATTTTTGTTTTTTGTAAATCGAATTTCAATCTAGCGATCAGAGATTCATGTTCAATCTCAACCAATACATACACATGTGCAGGCGATGATAATTTTATTTGCATATCGAAAGATCGTATTTGCGATGGATATGCCGATTGTCCGATGCATGATGATGAATCAGATTGTACGACAATATGTTCATCAAGTTCAATTTGTAACATCAATAATGATGTTCAATGTATTCAACATCCAACATTAGAACAAATTTGTCGATGTAAACAATCAGGATATCGACTAACATCAAGTACACAACAATGTCAAGGTAATTGAAACGATCTTCTACCATTGAATATATTATTGAGTAAATAGATTTCGATGAATGTTCTGATTCTCTTGATAATATTTGTTCATTTAAATGTTCGAATGACATTGGTGATTTTAATTGTACATGTCCAATTGGTTATCTACTCGATAAAAAAACAAAAACTTGTCGAGAAGTTAACGGTTTGGGACAACCAAATCTATTAATGTTAACTGATCATGCTATGAAATTATACAATCTCGAAGATTCTCAATCAGATCATCATACATTAATTGAACTTAAAACAGTTCGTATGAATTCGAACGAACAAATTCAGCAAATACGCTATGATCCTTTCCAAAAATTTCTTCTTTATCTCGATCAAAATCAAAAAAATCTCTACTGTAAATCCATATTAACATCGTTAACACTTCTCCTCATACCGAATCTCTCAATTCAAACATTTACATATAATTTCATTGAAAAAACTCTCTTTCTAATCGATTCAGCATCACAAACAATTCGTTTATATACGCCCATTACTTGTGATCCATCAATTGATATTCAAATGCATATGTGGACATTTAATGATACATACAATCGAATTCATTCGATGGATATTGATATGGAAAGTCGACAATTAATATTTGCATCACGTTATAGATTTTTTCTTTCGGATTTTTCCCAACCGAATCAAACGAAAGTCGTCTATACAACTGATCAAGATATAGAACGATTCATTTACGAATCGATATTTAAACGAATCTTCTGGACAACAGTTCAATCCAATTTAAGTTCACATTCGGTTCATACTTGTAATCTACAATTTACTAAATGTCACGATACAAATGTTCGTTTGCCATTCGCATGGCCATTTGGATTTTTTAATGTGAGAATAGATGATAATAGCAACTTGATTCGAATGAAATAATCCGACTGAATATTTAGGATGGAATTCTGTATGATTCGTTATCATCGAAATCGTTAGAATTCGTTCAAATCTTTGGTTTGAAAAGATTTGTAAAGATTTTTATTACTTCAGCAAAAGAAAGCATTCGATCGCTTTTAAAAATTGATTATCCACAAATAGATTCAATTAGTTTATGTTTACAAAAAACAGCTCAACAACATTGTAAAGATCGAATATGTTTACAAATCAATTCAACTAGTATCCACTGTCTATCAGTTGATGAAAAACTTCTTGCTGATAAATTTTCAATTACACCGAATGCCATAGATGATGATCAATTATTGAACAATGGAGATCCATCGTCAAGTCAAACCAATCGCAAAACTCATTTTTATTATAGACCAAGAAATACAATTTTATTTATTATAATTATTATTGCATTAATTGCAGTGGTTAGTAGAAAAACTAATTGTTTGAAGTTGATTTCTGAATGTTTTTCTTCTTTTTTTAAATTAGATATGGGCTATTGTTAATAAACGTTGGTATAAACTTGCATTTCGAAAGTCACTCAATTGTGAACAACGACAAAACGAACATATTTTAGTAACTAATGAGCCCACACTTGATGAATTCAATGTTCTCTATGATGTACGTTTGAAAACATTGCATGTTGATGATACACGAGATAATCTCGTAGAACATTCCAGTTCAATTTGAATACTAATTTCTTTTTATTTGACTTTTTCTTATAGCATAACGATCGACTACCACTAACCAATCAATTATCTTACTAATCGAAAACGAACAATTGTCCACTAACTAATGCATTTAATATCAGGAACACAAATTTCATGTCTTTCCTCTTTTTTTTACAGCTCAGCAAATCCCTGTGTGATTTAGTCGTGGTATAATTTTTAAAAAATTTGTTTGTTTTGATTTAATAAAAAAAAGAGTAACAACAACGAAAATCCTGTTTGTTTCTTTCTTTCGATTTATTCATTTCGAACAACTGTTTTTCATATAACAATAAGTCTTCATCATGGTTATGCATGTACGCAAAAAACAACAACAACAAAACAGATTATGTTCACTGTACAAGAAAATAATACAAAAACAAATACATTATTTACAAATATTACAATCGCATCATTCGTATGCATGTGTTTGACCATAGTTGAATCGATTGATCGAATTGCATTTGCAACAACAACAAGCGCTGAACAACGATCGATCGATTGATTTAATTAAAAAATAGGATTTTAATAATGCTTTTTGTTTGACATGAGCTTGATAAACCTAATCGAAAAAAAAAAGTTTCAATGAAATATTGTAATTATTGAACTTTACTTGAATGTTACGACCATTCACAGTTTGACCATCCATTGCTTGAATAGCTCGAAGCGCATCGGATTGTCTAGAGGAAAAAATTTGAATTCCAATAACGGAAAAGTTTATTTCTCTTACTTTTCAAATGTAACGAAACCATAACCACGTGATTCGCCATTTTTTAATGGAATTTCAACATCATAAACTTGACCGAATGTCTAATTGTTAGAATAGATAAAACGATATGAAGTTGATACAACAAGAAGACTTACTGAAAAGATTTTTTCCAATTCAATCGTTGACCAATAATACGGAATATTCGAAACCCAAAGACGCATTGATGTCGAATGATTTTTCTAGAAATTAATGTTTCAAAAAATTCATTTTGAAATCTATTCGAATAATTAACTTACTGACAACGGTGGACACGTTGTCGACGAAGATTTAATCGGTTGTTGAAAGCAAAACATTTCCGATCGAAATAGAAGAGTAATGGCAAAATAATGCAGGACATTGCTCGCTTATATATAGCTCATCGATATTGCCGACCGTTATAGATTAGGCAAAAAATAACAGACAATATGATTGACCGTTATGTATTTGAATACAATAGACAGGCAAATTAGCAAATTCAGTCTTATTCGTTTGTTTTTTTTTATATTTATTTTATTGTGGCATAACGGTTTACAAGAAATTTGAACCTTTGTTATTGAGGAGTCAATCATGTGAATTGCAAACTAATATAATTAATTCAGATCCTGATTCATCATAAACAAAACATTCTCAATCAAAGCATGCAAAATGAAACAAGCCAAAATAAATAGATGATATTCGCCACTATAAATGTATCGTGCTTTTAGATAGTTCTATGGACAATCCTTTACATTATTACAAACAGAGTGTATAATTGGACTTACCGCAGTTTTATCTCTTCAGAATCTTTGTCATGTGATTTTGATTTTCAATTGATTTTTCGTCTTTAATATTTATCCCGAGAATATCAGGAAGATAGTCTATCACATCATGAATTTTCAAAAAAAATTCGAAAAAAATTTTACTAATAACATTTACTCCTAGTAGCAAAACTTGATTTTTTTTTCAAAAACGGACATGAGATTCGAATTCTCCAGTCGAAATTACCTAGCGTGTGCCAATGTTGAGATCACTAACAGTCAACATAATCTATTATTTTCTAGCTAAAATCTGATTAGTTTGGACAGACAAGCTGTATTGATTTTTTTAAGCTAATTTTTCGCCCTATAACCCTTTCTTTCAGAAAAGAGAATAAAAATTTCGTAAAAATTCAAAAACAGATCATTATAGTTACTTTAACTTTTTTCCTTTCGTTTACTTTACACAAACGTATTTTTATGAGCTGAATAGCTTTCTTTCTACGTATGTGTTACCTTATTCGGCTTTACTATTCGAATTACAACAGCATGCATATTTACTTGTACATCGTTGAGTCATTACTTGATTGGGGAAAGACCCCACGAAAAACCCAATGTTTTTTCTAGATATATATATATATTTTTGCTCGAGTTTATTCATAGTTTTTCTTTCACAAAAATATACACTGTCATGTCTGCAGCAACTCCACAATTCGACGAGATTTGGAATCGTTTATCTGTTGTTTTGGAAAAAATCTTCGGATTAGATTCATTGGAACGCGCGGATTTTATTTCTCAAGATGAGTTTATGTCACTTTATAAGTTCGTTGAAATCATCCAAACAAAATTTCTCATACGTTTCTGTTTTGTAATTTTAGTGCTGTTGAACGATATTTTAGTAGTGCAGAATATGATAATTCAATGTCAACTGTTTCACAATCAACAGTGACACCAAATGAAAATGAAAACGAAAATCAAGAAGTTGAACTACCCGGTGGTGGATTTTACTACCGAATAAAAAATTTCTTCCGAAATTATTTACAAGCCAAAACCGTAACTATACAAAATTCTGCAATGAAAAAAACCATTAAAAATCTGTTTTTCATTGATTAAATAGAGTAATAATAATGGTGAAGGCGAAGTCTTCCTTGAATTCTACGCTAAAACCTGGGAAGCGTATGAAAAATCCAGCCAAATGGCTAATTTTATTCTCAATGCAGTTAACAAAGGCTGGGTTGTGCGTCAACAACGACGCAAGATGCCGAATATTCACGATATTTTCACAGTAATGGTTCATTTTCGTTTCTAATTTCATAAGTCAATGAAGTTTTCAGGTTGCTATGCTTATATGGCAAGATATATTTTTCAAAGATTCGAATAATTCGTTATCAAGAACTTGTTTGGAACTAATTAATCGAGAACGTAATGGAGAAAAAATTAATCGTCATTTAATTAAACAAGTTATTGATAGTTATGGTAAATCGATGATTATTTTTAACAGAAATTAATCAGAATTTTAATTGTTCTACTAGTTTCGGCTGGTTTTACGAGAAACAATGCAGCAGCTCAATCTGTTGAACGAACACTTTCGACTTATATTGAATATTTTGAAAAGCCATTTCTCGAAGCAACTGAACAATATTATAAAGCTGAAGTGACTGTTTTATTAGCTCGAGATGGTATTATTAATTACGCAAGAAAAGTAATCATTTCAAATAGATGTCTAATAAATAGTATTACATCTTTCATTTTATTTCAAAGGTTTATGAGTGTTTCATAGAAGAAGAAAGTCGAGTGATAAATATTCTCCATAAAGTAACTCTGCCGAAAGTACAAGCACTATTAACAGAAATTCTTATTGAAAATCAAATCATAACATTGCAAGGAGAATTGATTCGAGCCTTAAGAAAAGAAAAACTAGATGGTTTGAAACTAATTTCACTTTTATTAAATATTCATTGTTTTCTTTCAGAAATCGCATTATTATTTAATCTTGTTAATCGAATTCCATCTGCAAATGATCCAGTAATAAAAGAATTGGAAATCTTCGCAAAACAAGAATGTTTAGCTGCTATTGAAGCTGTTAAATCGACGGCGAATAAAGTATAAATTTTCTTTGTTGTTTCTTTCTACATACATAGTAATCTATTTTCAATTATTCGACGTTAGGATCCGAAATGTTATTGTGAAGCAATTATTGGAGTTTATCTAAGATTTTCGAAGATAGTTGAAGAGGGTTTTTCCAATCATCAAGGTTATCGTGCTGCATTGGATAGAGTAAATAATTTGAGTTCGAATAAAAATATAAATTGAAAAATATTTTGTAGGCATTCGAATCAGCAGTTAATAATAATGCAGTTACACAAGAAGTAAAACGATCAATACGATCAGCTGAATTATTAGCTGCTTATTGTGATATGCTATTACGAAAAGGGTTTGAATTTATTTTCATAAATAACTATTTAGTGATCGATTTTTGCTTTTTAATTTAGAAATAAAAACGAAAATTCAACTAAGGAAGAGAAATTTGATCACATTATGGTTAGAAGACTGTATTAAATCTTGACTGATTTATTTATTTTTTGTTATTATTTAGATAATATTTAATTATATCGAAGATAAAGATGCATTTGGAAAATTCTATGGTAAACGTCTAGCAAAACGATTAGTCAATCAATTGAGTGCATCGGATGATTTCGAAGCATTGATGATTTTGAAATTGAAAGTAATCTTTACTCAAAAAGTTGAAAGTTAATTTTAAAATCATGTTTTATTTCTAATGAAGAATAAATGTAGTATTGAATATACATCGAAATTACAACGAATGTTCGAAGATATTAGTTTTAGTAAAAACTTAATTAGTGAATATAAGTCTGACTGTGAAAGACGAGCTGTTATACAGACTAGTACGATTATATTTCTCCGTTTATTTCGATAGATTATTGTTTTTGATTGATAGTTGATTTTGATGTCATGGTACTTCGATCGAATTTTTGGCCATTCTCGTCTCCAGCCGTCTTCAATCTTCCGATCGAGGTAAAAATTTTAAATTTCATTCGCTACTCTTTTTAGTTTTGTTGTTTTTAGCTTAGTCGAGTTGTTGATAGTTTTACAAATTTCTATACTCGAACTCATACAGGACGTAAATTAAAATGGATTTATCAACACTGTAGAGGTGAATTACAAACATCATTTACTAAATCAAGATATATTCTCCAAGTAAAATGAAATTTTCATTCGACTCTATGTTATTTTCTATCAATCGTTTTGTTTTATTAGGTATCAACATATCAAATAACGATATTACTTTTATTTAATTTCGATTCGAATTTAACAGTCGAAACTATTCAAGAAAAAACCAAGCTCGATGACGAAATTCTTCGTCAAGTTCTTCTAATTTTATTGAAATCGAAAATTTTAAAGTGTCCACAAATCAATCCCAGTGATATCAATGATAATTACAGTGAAAAAAATATTCAATCAACATTCGATATTCAAGTTAACGAAAGTTTCAAAAACGCAAAAGTCAAAATCAATGTGAATGCTCCACTACGAGCGATTGAAACAAGGGAAAGTGATCGAGATACTCAACAAATCGACGAAGAACGTAAATTTGTTGTTCAAGCTGCTATTGTTCGAATAATGAAAGCTTGTAAAGGAATGAAACACTCACTTTTAGTGCAAGAAGTTATTGATCAATTAAAAGGACGTTTTCAACCCGAAGTGTCAATGATTAAAGTAAAACAAAATAGAAGAATTCTCATTGAATTGTTTATTTGTTTGTTTTTAGCAATGCATCGATACGTTAATCGAAAAAGAATATTTGGAAAGAGATAACAAGGAACACGATGTTTTACATTATTTGGCTTAGTGGCACAGAAAAACAAAATAATTATTCATTAAAAATTTTAAAAAAAAATTGGATAAACACACAAAATATACTTTTTTTTAAATATAAAAGAAACAATGAATCCACTTAAATAGTTTTCGCTAATAGCCATTCGGTCGAAAATATCATCAAGAAAAAAGACATATCTGACTCATCGTTTATTTTCTCTTCTTCTCCTTTTCGAGCAAGACTAAAAAACTATGTACATGTCTGTCACTCTCTTTTTCTCTATGTGTTATCAAAAAAAAAATCAAACGATGTGCAACTTTTTTCTTTTGAATCTTTCAGTTAAAACATTTATCTTTTCTTTTTATTTTTTTGTTCCTGTTTCAGTTTAACTCATATGAAATAATCTAGAAAATATTTATTATAAACATGACATTCTGTTCACAAAACAAGTCTCTTCATTAAAAACCAAGAATTTCGTTTTTAACTTATACTATCTATACGACAAATTACTTTTCAATGAAAGATAGAGATCACCGTGCGGCGGTAGTTGAAATCAAAATTTTGCATCCGAAAACAAATCCTTACATGTATTTGGACTCTTTTTTTTCGTTCACTTTACACAAACGTATTTTGATGATTTGCTGAATAGCTTTATTTCTCAATGTTTGTTGCCTTATTTGACTTTGCTATTCGAATTACAACAGCATTCTGTGAGCTCTCGTAATGCTATCAAAGGATCTGATGAAGATGAGTATGAGAGACTGCACTGAGGATGTATATATATTGCCTGATCAAAGAAAAACGAACAACTGATCCACTAAAAAGAACAAAAACGAAGAAGAGAAAGAATGTTATATCAGATAACATTCTTTCGATAGAAAAGAAATACAAGCAAATGAGAGATGAGAAGAAGAAAGACGTATAGCGATACGATACGTATACGAATGTATCGCTAACACATTCATATTTACTTGCACATCGTTGTGTCATTACTTGATTGAAAGAAAGAAACTAGGAAAAAACCTATTGGTATTATATATATACTGCACAATTTGCATTCCTTTTTGAATATATTTTATGTTCTTCTACTTTATTTTTGGTACAATTTCATAATACTCCAGATATATGCTGTCATTTCGTATGCTTTAACATTAATATCTCCAATTGTACCTCAGACAGACAAGTTACGGTAAAATAACACGGTTTTTTCGTGACAAAGACGACAAAAGTCTCGTATTTCGAGAAGAACACATAAAAAGCGCATATTTTCAACCGGTTATACGCGTTATTTTATCGTAGCTTGTGTGTCTGAGTAACTCATGCCGAACTCAATATTCAATTCTGTGCTCACTCACCTTTGACCTAGTGAATAGAAAGAGAGTAAAAATCCCTCAACCTAACTTTCCATTCTCCCATTGAGCAGCATTCACTTCCAATTATTCTAGAAAGATCTAAAAAACTTGAAACACACATACACCCACAGAGACATACGCTGAACATTATAACACAGATATTTTGATCGCGTTTATTCATAGTTTTTTTCAGAAAAAAATATATACTGTCATGGCTGCAGCAACTCCACAATTCGACGAGATTTGGAATCGTTTATCTGTTGGTTTGGAAAAAATCTTCAGATTAGATTCATTGGAACGCGCGGATTTTATTTCTCGAGATGAGTTTATGTCACTTTATAAGTTCGTTGAAATCATCCAAACAAAATTTCTCATACGTTTCTGTTTTGTAATTTTAGTGCTGTTCAACGATATTTTACTAGTGAAGAATATAGCACTTCACTTTCGATTGCACCACAATCAAAAGCGAAACCAAGTGATAATGAAAATCAAGAAGTTGAACTACCCGGTGGTGGATTTTACTACCGAATAAAAAATTTCTTCCGAAATTATTTACAAGCCAAAACCGTAACTATACAAAATTCTGCAATGAAAAAAAAACCATTAAAAATCTGTTTTTCCTTGATTAAATAGAGTAATAATAATGGTGAAGGCGAAGTCTTCCTTGATTTCTATGCAAAAACTTGGGAGGCATATCAAAAGTCCAGTCAAATAGCTAATTCTATTCTCGGTGGAGTTAATAAAGGCTGGGTTGTACGTCAACAACGAAACAAGATGCCGAATATTCACGATATTTTCACAGTAATGGTTCATTTTCGTTTCTAATTTCATAAGTCAATGAAGTTTTCAGGTTGCTATGCTTATATGGCAAGATATATTTTTCAAAGATTCGAATAATTCGTTATCAAGAACTTGTTTGGAACTAATTAATCGAGAACGTAATGGAGAAAAAATTAATCGTCATTTAATTAAACAAGTTATTGATAGTTATGGTAAATCGATGATTATTTTTAACAGAAATTAATCAGAATTTTAATTGTTTTACTAGTTTCGGCTGGTTTTACGGCAAACAATGCAGCAGCTCGATCAGTTGAACGAACACTTTCAACTTATATTGAATATTTTGAAAAGTCATTTCTCGAAGCAACTGAACAATATTATAAAGCTGAAGTGACTGTTTTATTGGCTCAAGATGATGTTATTAATTACGCAAGAAAAGTAATCATTTCAAATAGATGTCTAATAAATAGTATTACATCTTTCATTTTATTTCAAAGGTTTATAAACGTTTCGAAGAAGAAGAAAATCGAGTGACAAATATTCTTCATAAAGAAACTCTGCCGAAAGTACAAGCACTATTAACAGAAATTTTTATTCGGAATCAAATTAAAACATTACAAGAAGAATTAATTCGAGTTTCAAAAGAAGAAAAACTAGATGGTTTGAAACAGATTTCATTTTCATCGACTATTAATTGTTTTGTTTCAGAAATGGTATTATTGTTCAATCTTGTTAATCGAATTCCATCTGCAATCGATCAAGTAATAAAAGAATTGGAAATATTTGGAAAACCAGAATGTTTAGCTGCTATTGAAGCTATTAAATCGATGGCAAATAAACTATAAATTTGCTTTGTTTTTGTTTTCTACACTCCATTTAAAAATTAAAAGAAACACGTAACGATTTTACATGACAAAATCATTATGAATTTTTGTTAATTTTCTTGAGGGTGTTGAGGATGTTAAAATGAAAATGATCAAGAAAATGAATAAACTGTGAAAATCAAATTGACTAAAAACTTTCCTCTATCTTCTTCATGAAATTTCTGTTGTTGAACATGCTATTGGTTAATAAAATATGAGCGATATATTTTAGTTGTTGTTTGAATCTTACGGTGAATCTTCTTTGAATTATTGGTAATGACCTTGTCAAAATTTTCGTTCCTTGTTCTATGTAATCTGTTATTTTGTAGGTGGAAATAACAAATACGGCTCATATTGAGTGAGTTTGATTATATTTGAAGTAGTTTGTTTTGTAATAAAATAGAATAATTCAAATGAATATTGAATTCAACTCTATATCGACAACATTTGATCTTGAAATTCATCTTTTCGTTTGCTTATCAGCAAATAAATTCCTTTTCTTTTCCTTCGTTTTCTCAAGAATGATTTGATTTCAAAATCAATACACAACCTTCGGCACCTTTTTATATCAGAGAAAATCGAATCGAATCGAATCGAATTATTGATCATTCGTAGAATTAAAACGAAGACGAACTCTCATGGCTACTACATCTACTAATTACACAACTCGACAAGCTGTAAGACAAGACGAAAGATAACCATTTTTTTCAATAGTTCAGAAGACGAGCTCATATTGTGTTTGAATATTCTAGGCTTCAATTGGTTTGCAACCAGGTAATCTAATTGGTGAAACACATTATGTTGTTGAAAATCATATAACACCACCGATTAAACAACGAATTCGTAGTACAAAACTCTTAAGCGTAAGAAAATTCTTTCGTTTTTCTTTTTGATTATCAAATCAATCTTGATTTGTAGACAAATATAAGTCGATGCCAATGTTGTTGTCCACCATGTGCATCATCTCTATGTCGGTCATGTTTATGTCCTTGTTGGGCTTACATATTAATTGGTCTTCTTTTAACATTACTCGTTGCTGCTCTAGCAACTGAAGTTGGTTTACTTGCACGTAAGATCGATTTTGTTTCTCCAATTTATTTCTAATTGATTTTATCTTTTAATTGCAGGTGAAAAAACTGTCTATCGAGATAGAACATGCAATTATTATTACAATACTACAGATGGTACTATATCGCCAGATAATCTCATATCTACTGATTGTACTGGATATAATGTTTCAAATAATGGGGTCAATTTGTATATTTGGTCTTCATTTTCATATTTATGTTTTCTTATTAGTATTCTTATATACTGGAGAAAAAATTGAATAATTAAAACGAACATCTCTTTTGAACAGTTGATCATAATGCATACGCATATTTTTTTTTCTCCTTTGATTTATAATAAATACATTACATTACATCAGCGTCAAAAGAGAGAGAGAGAGGGCGTTAGTAGAAAGATTAATTTATTGAGATAATTCTTTTCTTAAAAATAAAAATCTAGAAAACTTTAATCGATAGAATTCTATCATGATTGAACAATTGATTTTAGTTATTAATGAAATATAAAGACAAAAAAGAGAAGAGTTACTCCGTTGCTAAGTAACCAAAAACAAAATGTTTTCTCCATATGATGTCTAGATTGATTTACATACAAAAAATCTTATTCGACAATTAAGAAAACATGATTCAAACCAGCTCACTTCGTCGACCTTTTGGTCATCAAACATTGATCTACAATTGGCAAGAAGAACGAGCTGATGTAAAAAACGAACGAACTCAAAAACCATTACCTTCCCAAGTGAATTTCATTTGATTTTTTTGTGTTCAACTAACTCAAACTCATTTTCTGATAGTATGATCATGCTTATACAACAACGTACGAATGTTCCTATGGAACAGTTCGCGGTGATCCACCTCGACCAGAAGTTCAGCAACTCGAATGTAAATCTCTTTCAAAAATTCAATTAAATATCCAATTTGAAATATTTAGTACCTCGTGCTTATGCATTTCCTGGCCATCAGCCTGAGTTTGATTTACCCTCAATGAAATCATCAGTAAACACATATTTAACTGAATATCGTGCGGGCTACTGTCGTAATTGTAACCGTGCGTTAGCACCTAATGATCCGGCGTGGTCATCGAAAACTAAAGTTTGTTTACATTGTAAGGATCGAACATACACAGTTGATCCTAATCCTGAACCGTATACGTTGACTGTTGATTATCGACAAGATCCAGCTGCGAAAGATCGCTGCGTTGCTTGTACGGAAATAAATACTGGTGTGAAAATAATTTAGACTGAATAAAAAAAAAATATTTTTTTTTCTCGAGAGACTTATTTTTGCTTTTCTATAATAAATATTTTAGATAAATAAGATAAACATGGAAGCAACTGAACAAGACCTTCTCGCAACACAAAAAGCCCTCGAAGAAGAGGTGCAAAATAAAGTAAAAGAAGCGGTTATGGATAATTTTCTTCGAGTAAACAAGAGTTTTTGTTTTGAATCTAAATCGAATCCTTTGTTCTCTTTTTCTCTTAAAGGAAAAACTTACTCGTGAAGAAAAATTCACTCAACATAACTCGGCTAAATTAAATACACAATGGCTTGCTGTGATGCGTGCTGCCAAATCGAAAGAATTGAAAAAAGAAATCGAAATTTTATCTCAAACATTCGGTCGTATTATCGATCGAAAAGATACAGTTATCAAAGCATCAGCAGCAGAAATCGACGAAGCCGAAGAACAATACAATATGGCATTGCGAAGCTTTTTCGAAGCCATCGAAAAAATGATCAGTAAACACGATTTTTTAAAGTTTCAATATCAAAAATCATATTGATTTAGCAATGCATTCATTAACAATTGATAAACTACTCGAACAATACGAACAAGATGTCGAACAAATCAAATACGAATTTCGTCAAGAACGAGCGAAGATTATTCGTGATCATGACACATCAAAAACTGAACTACAAGATATTATTTATAATATGGAAAAATCATTTCTCGATGCTGAAACAGCAGCTGAACAGAATTTTCAAGCGAACATGGAAGAATTGAGAAATAAATATCGAGAAGATATGCAACAATATCAATTGAATGTTGAAAGTCGTTCGACAGCTTTACAAACTGAATTAACAACTATAACGGCGAATTATCGTGAACGTACGAAAGAAAGCAAAACACAGTATCATGAATATAAACAAAAAGATGAGAAAAACTCAAAAGAAATTCGTGATGCAACGATTTTTATCAGTCGAGTCACTGTAAGATCATTTTTGTTGTTGTTGTTGTTGTTGTTTTTCTCAATTGATTGATTTTTAAGGAAAAAATTAATAATGTCAAAGGTCAAATGGCTGCACTTGAAGCTAATCATCAAGGTCGAATGACAAAAGTTGCTCAAGTAAATAAATCTTGGTCCTTTCGAAGCACAAAAACAAAAGTCTCGTGTTTTTCTAGGAAAAAGAGAGTATGAAACAATATTTACTTCAACTTAAATCTCAATTAATGGATATGCAAGATGAATTACGTCGTCGATTGAAAACTCTCGCATCCGTATGTAATTCAACTGAGAAACAATTAGAAAAACGCGTTAAAATCGCCGAAACAATCTTGACATTCGCTGAAATGTGTCGAAAATTAGAAGCTGAAGAAGAAAAAATCTTGCCATTTTATACATCGACTTTAACAGATGAAGAACGTGCTGAAGTCGAAGCAGCTTTCTACGAACAACCATTCGAAGAATTAGCTAAAGTATTTTATTCGATCTACGTATTTGTACGGAGAAAATGAGAATTTTGTTTGTTTTTTATTCAGGATATGTACACATACGATTCACTTGAAACATTCTGGAAACGTTTTAGTAAAGTTTCATTGGATAAATTAGCTTTAGAAAAAGAACGAAGCATTTTACAATCGGAAAATATGCAATTGAAAATGTTATTAAAACAATATCTCGATGGCATATCGGTTAATGATGAAATTATGAGTCAAACCAATCCATTGATGATTCTATCGTCGAGAAGAGTTCTAGAGTATGTTGATTTTTGTTTTGTCTTTCATTCTGTTTTACTATTTTTATGAAAATAGAAATCAATCTGTTGGAAAACAGTTACCGACTACGCGACCGATTAAAGTCGTTATCGAAGCACAACACGTGAAGAGCGCCTTTTGATAAACATATTTTCTGTACGATGTCTTTGGAAAAATTTTATTCGTATTTTTTTTGGAAAATTTAAATAAAAAAAAACTCAATCTTTCGAAAGTAAAATTAATTTGTCGAGATAAATTTGTTTCATTTGAACATCCGAATGATTGTCATCGAGATGATATTTCATCTGTTGAATAGCTTTTTCAGCATAAACTACGGATTGTTTATAATTGTGACATTGTTCGTAAATAATCGCAATATTTGAATAAGTATTCGAGAGATTTGAATGATCATTCGGTAGTGTATGTTTTTCAACTTCAAGAACTAAAAATTGATACTTCAACGCTGATTCGTATTGATCTAATTGATGATATAATATACTGATATAATTATATGAAAATGCTAAAATTGAATGATATTCGGAAAAGTATTTTTTTTGATAATTAATCGCTTGAAGAAAATGAGTCAATGCTTTGTTAATTTTATTCTGATCGTGATAATTCAATGCAATATGAATATGTGTCGCAGCAAAGACCGAACGATCTATATTTTCTTCGCCGTTTATTGTTTGAATTTGTAATGCTTTTTGATAGTATTTCAAAGCTTCAGTAAATTCTTTCTTTTCTCGATAAATATCTCCGATTGCATGTAATGTGCAAACAACACTAAGATCATTTGTTTGACAATGATTTAAACGAACTTTAAGAACACGCTGGTAAACTAGTAAAGCATCATCCAACTGTCCAACACTCACATAAATCAAAGCAACACGATACTCGTACGCAGCAATTGTTAATGGTATTATAGACGGCAGTTTAGAGGCAATAGCAAAAGCTTTCTCATAGAAATCTAAACTCTTTTCATACTGCTCTTGTTTGTAAAATATATTCGCCATGTTAACATAACTATTGACGATTTGTTGTTGATCATGATGTGTTATTTGAGTTTCATGAATTCGATTCAAAAAATTTGATAATATTAAATAGATTTGATCTTGTAATGATTTATCATGTTCATCAATTGAACTTAGATAAACAATTGGAATTTGTTGTTGAACAATACGATCAATACGAAAGATAGTTCCTAATGAAAATAAAATTTCATTTTGACATTGAACAGCACTTAAAGAACTAATATCAGCGAATGGATATTCGAATTTTTCTGTATTAATTTCGATTTGAAAGAGAACAGTCAAATCAACAGAATTAGTTCGAGTTTTAATCGAACGTAGAGCTTCATCTTTGTCTAAATTTGTTGAAAGAAACGTGTCGAATGCTAGATGATGATTGACATTCATTTCAATGATTTCATGAAATTGTTTGGATGACATTTGTACCGCACGATAGACTGTAAAAACTCGACATTGATAGGAGATTTTATTGATTTGATAAATTAGTGCTAATTGATTATGAAGATCTTTGATAAAAAATTGAAGATTTTGCAACATTGAGATATCTCGACGAAGAAGAGCACTGTTAAGTATTTCACGAAGAAAATTCGGTAGTGTATACCACCAAATAGCTTTATTTGGTTGATATTCAGTTTGAAATGCATCGATAAATTCTAATTCAATTGAATTTTCTTTGTAAATCTCTTTACAATGAGCAATCAGATTGGATAATGTACTTTGAGGATATTCAATGGAGAGTAATAATTCGTGATGTAATTGTGCACAGAGAAATGAAATTTTTAATTCGTCGTGGAAGACTGACATTGGAAGATAAGCATTCGAAATTTGTTTTAGATCTTCTCGAAGGCATTCGCATAAGGCTTTTAGATGAGGAAAATGACCACGGACTTTGTTCAGTTGTTTGAAAGAAGATTTGTTTTGATTTAAAAGATAAATTGAATGAATATGAGAGCAATCGATTTGATTGAAATCGAAAGAATCGGATGTAATAAGAAATATTTTGTTTTGCTTGAGATTCTTAAGACAATCATTCGTTTCATCGATTGTATAAAAAATAAAAACAGATTGAATAATTGTGCAGAGATCATCCATATTTTCTGTTATGTCAATAGATTGAGTCAACCAAATAAGTACGAAATCATCAGCACAGTTTTGTGATATATTGAAATCTGATAGAGAGAAATCGATGATTTTAATGAAAAAAAGAGAATGATTTCGACTCAACTAGATACAGATGTTTGAGGTGTAGGTCGATCAGTATGATTCGAATGTTGGCTTGTTTTCGATGGTGATCTCGATGATGATACTAATACAGTTAGATATTTCGAAAGTAATTGCTGCATTTCATGATTTCCAAGAGAAGATACTGGTCCTAAAATAAAAATAAATCTTGAAATATACAATTGAAATTGAATTTATAAGATTTAATACTATGTTCTTGTTCATTACTAATCTTTATATCAGCTTGTTCATTCAGATTCTGTTTGATCTATGTAATATCACAATCATGGGTATTTAAAAGAAAAATAAAAGTCCGTATAACTGACCATTTGATTCATTGTATCAGTAGAGAATTGTTTTTGCTTGAATTCTGATGGTAAATCAGATTTTATACTCGCATTTTTTGTCGAACTTGTTTCCGATACAATAGATATCTATTATCATTTAAAAAAAACTTCATTACGATATTTATCATGTGTATTCCTACTGCTCGAAAGCTATCTATTGGTGTTTTTTGTTTCGAATTGACCATTGAAATCCATTGTAATTGAGTATCAGTATCCTCATCGGCAAACAACGATGAATTCATCATTTCATTCGTTTGACATCTTATTATCACAAATAAAATTAGACGTTATTTTCCTTTTCAAATCAAACACAATCATATCATACGCATAACACGGTATTCCACCTGAAACGAATAGAAGTTGAAAAGCACTTCGTTTCAATTGTGAACGATAGTGTTGTAAAAATCCCTGTTCACAACACGCCGATAATCGACTATCGACAACGCCGTTAATGTAAATCGCAATAGTAAATGGCGTATTCAATAACCGATGTGATTTGAAAGTGAACTCGTCTAAACAAAGAAACGAATAGAAGAGAATCCATTTCATCAAATAGATATTACCATTGGATCTAAGATAACTTTTATAGACAATAATCGAATTGGAATTATTTTGATATTGCATAACGATAACTTCATCACTTGGAATTTTAAATGAAAATAGTTTATCATTTGCTGAATGTTTGGGTCCAGAATAGATCATTGTGATTGCACATGAATTATCGTAGATAGTTACTGACGGCGTCTAGATTGAGAATCGATCTTTTTTCGTTTTATTTTATTTCAAATTAATGTCAAACTTGTTCCCGAGATTGTTTCCTATTTTGAAGAATAAATTGTCGATTCGATTTTTTCAATGGCCGTTTGATATTTAAAGCTCTACAATTTCGATACATGATTATACGTACCTTTTCTGGAAATGTTTTCTTTTTCTTACTTTTCGATGAGACTTTGCGCAATTAGATCAACAGAACTCTGATCATCGATCTGTCGTAAACGTTTTTCGATATCTTCTTTTCCAAGTGGTATTCCGCCATCTGTTGTCTAATAAAAATCGATCAGAATTCTTTGTTATAAAAATTTGTATATTTACAAGTCCATGTCGATGGAGAAACTGTTGAATTTGTTCATTTTCAAATAGAGATCTAAATCGACGATTAATTTCACTATTTTCATCCATAGTTCATCTAGAAAAAAAAGCGTCTTATCAAAATAAATAACTATTCAGTGTTTGTTTTTTGTTTTATTTCGAAGAAAAAAGAATTCATTTCTTATTGATCTGCAAGAACTTGTTGTAGCCATTGTTTTTGTCGAACGATTTCTAATTGAGCTTGATTTTCTTTCACTTCGGGATGATCCGGTGGATAGATTTTCAATAATTGTTCAACAGATTTCTCTGCACTTGACACAGCTTCATCGATCTGTCCAACACGTACGTAAGCTGTAGATAAATTAAAATAAGTGACCGATATTTGATGAGCTGTCGGCGGTAGATAATTCAGTTGAATATCTAACGTTTTCTTGTAATAATCCAATGCTTCTTTGGGTTTATCCATTCGCCAATAGCATGCAGCTATTTTCTGATAGATAACACATAAATTCGGCATACGCGCCGTCGATGAAATTGTTTCGAGAACAGTCGAAGCTCGTTGCAAATATTTTAAAGCGTCCATATATCTTCCTAGTTCGAAATAAACAGCACCGATATTATTCGAATATGTTGCAATCGCATCCGTATCTGGACTTGAACATTTCAGTTGACAATCGAGAGCTTTTTGATGATAGATAATCGCTTCATCATATTCATTATCTTTGAAATACATACTACCGATGTTATTATAACTAGCTGACATGAGTGGATGTTCATCGGGAAGAAATGTTTGAAAGGCACGAAGTGATTTAAAAAATTGTTTACAAGCAGCTTTGATATCGCCACGTTCATCATCGACATTGCCAAGTAGATGATGAACAGCAGCGAGACTTGCTAATAGCGTTGGATCGGTTTCATTTGATTGATTTTGAAAAAGTAATTCAGCTAAATAATCACATTCGACATAATGTTGAGTAGCTAATAGAAGTTTACTAAGTTGTAATAGAACAACAGGTGCTTCGATTTCATTGCGTACAGGCTCGATTATTTGAGAGAAATGTTCATAGTTCGAATCGACAGATTCTAAATTGACAAGCCACTGTTTTTCATTCGTTTTCTCAATCGAAATTATACGAAAAACAGTATCAATATTAATCAGCACATCAATGTTGAAATCCACCGAGCATAAATCTTTCACTTTTGCTCCATAATTCGGTCCCAATTGAATCGCAAACAAAACTGAAATACATTTAGTTTCTTTGTCGACATTCAAACTTTCTGGTTGATTCAACATCGCTGATAAATATCCGGAGAATATCAACAATCCGTCGATATGTTCTTCTAATTTACTTGCATGATCCAACGATAAATTCAAGACTTGATAAACAGTCATTCGTTCATTTGTTGCAATCGATTTCATTTGTTTATGTAGACATTGAATTACAAATCGCATTTCATAGAGTAAATCGATTTCTTGTGTTCGAAATGCTCGTTGAAGAATTTTCCTAATAAATGAATTTCGTGTATACCACGAAAGAACGTTCGTTTGAAGAGAATCTCGTTCGAATTCATCGATATTCTTCATTTCTTCAACATTATCTGCATAATGAATTCGAGCGAACTGAAGAAGATCCTTTTTCAAATCGCAATCATCATCATTTATAAGCATGGTTTCTTTCAACAGATGCGTATAAGTAAACGGTAGATCGTAGTAACAAGTTCTGTTGATAGTACAGATGGGAAACATGTGTTGTGAAAATTCAGATAGATTTACTGATAGATAATGGCGAATCGATTCGATTGTTTGATAGAATCCAGTGATTTTCGGGTAAGTTTTGATCCAATTCGATGATTCCGATGGATTTGTTGAAAGTAAATAGATCGATAGAATAGAATCGATTTGATGAAATTGACGAACTAAAGATTGAGCTTGATTCGAAGGCAAAAGTAAGATTATTTGAGTATGAATAATTTCAGTAAGAAAATTAGTAAATCCAGCCGTATCATTGAAAATACGAATGAAATTTACAATTGAACGAAGGCACGTTAATTGATTGGGTTCGATTTCACCGATATAGACAAGACAGAAATTTTCAACATCACCTGTTAATCGTGGTGGAATCGGTTTTGGTAGTTCGAATGATGTTGCTTGATTAAGAAAACGAAAGAAAGAATTCAACAATCGATGAAGAGATTCGAATTCGCGATGACTTACATGATCGAAGTAGAGCTGTTAAACTTTGAGAATACGGTGTTTCATTCGAACTTGAAAGAATTGGATTTGATGCAGTACGAGGTTCATTTTCAATCTTTTTCTCAGGTAAAGGCGATTCTGTGAGAGATATATTTGTTGAAATTGAAAGGATTTCGACAGGTTTTGGAAGAATAATCTGCAATGTCGATTGTTTATCCGATTCTCTTGGTGACCACGCCAAAGCTATTGAATAAATATGCATTCATATGAACAATCACTCAGTTCTAAACATACTCGATGATGATGAAGACGTTCGATGAATATTTGGCAATGAAATCTGAAAGATATAAACAAAACCCATTCGTTTATTTACTAATCGAAATAATTACGGTTGATGTTGTTGTTGTAGAGATTATTGCATGAAAATCATTGAGATCTGCATCATCATCTCGTACTACACGAGACGTATCTTGTTTAGTTGCATGTTCGTAGAAAAATGAAAATTTACTAGTATTTGTTTTTGATTCATTTGTAATATGATGATTTGTTGACTAAATAGAATTGATAAATACGAAAAAGAAACAATTCTCTACCTTAATTATTGAAGATGTTTTAGATTTCATTTCGGGTGCTACGAGAGAGAGAGAGCAATAGTCAAGACATATTTTCATTACGACTATCATACTTAATTGATTCGTGGGAATAGTCGGTAGTCTTAACCGACTACTTGCTTCTGAACTAATAGACTTTCGTCGATTGTCAAGCAATGGTGACTTCATTGGTTGATCAATCTGTTCCAAACATCTGCAAACGGCGTATTCGTACTTTTTTTAAATTTGATTTTGAATTTACTTTTGACACGGTTGAACACGATCGATACTCTCTATTCGAAATAGTCCATTATCTCCTCCGATTCGGAATCCATGCTGATATGGAAATTCACAACACGATGATACGCAACTATCGACTAAATCATTAATACAGATAGTCAACTGAAATCGATCGTTGATTGTTCGTTGAGATTTAAAAGAAAAATTATCTGAGAAAGAAAGAAAAAACGATTTTAAAAAATCCAATTCGATAGTCTTTCTTACCACCAGGTTTGAGAAATGCTTTGAACACAACAAATTTTCGACCCGTATGTGTTTCTTGAAAAATAGTTATTTCATCTCGTTTCACATATAACGAATCCTCGGATATAACAGCAGCCGATTGATAAGTCATAATTATTTGAGAAGAATA
>Ga0209952_1001267_pt1 | contig 22376 bp, 26 predicted proteins | sample ThiBiot_750_biof_2_FD_183951 | JGI IMG/M metagenome (GOLD analysis project Ga0209952, IMG submission 183951) | Wastewater bioreactor microbial communities from Cape Town, South Africa - Thiocy_cont_750_biof (SPAdes) | ecosystem: Engineered > Bioreactor > Thiocyanate-remediating >...
ACAGGCATTACTGGTTCAACAACAACTAGTGTTTCAACAACAACAGGCATTACTGGTTCAACAACAACTAGTGTTTCAACAACAACAGGCATTACTGGTTCAACAACAACTAGTGTTTCCACAACAACAGGCATTACTGGTTCAACAACAACTAGTGGTTCCACAACAGCAGGCATTACTGGTTCAACAACAACTAGTGTTTCCACAACAACTAGTGGTTCCACAACAACAGGCATTACTGGTTCAACAACAACGAGTGGTTCAACAACAACTAGTGGTTCCACAACAACAGACATTACTGGTTCAACAACAACGAGTGGTTCAACAACAACTAGTGATTCCACAACAACAGGCATTACTGGTTCAACAACAACTAGTGATTCCTCAACAACAGGCACTACTGGTCCCACAACAACTAGTGATTCCACAGCAACTACTGGTCCCACAACAACAGGCACTACTGCATCAAATACATTGCCAGGTAAGCTCTCAATAATCCCATAAATATTACGATAAAATAATGAATATTCATTTTTTAGCAAATGTTAGTAGTATACCATATAGATTCACTTATCAATTTGAAAGCAATGCTTCCTTGAAAACTGATTATACTAATGATGCAAGTGTTATAACAGAAGTACGACGGTTAGTAAGTATCGTTTTTTATAGTTTTATAGATATATTCAGGAATATATAGATTGATGCTTCGTATAACTGGACATCTGCAAATTTGAATTATATTATAAATAAAATTACCGTTGGAAATATGGCAAGGTACTCCGGAAAATATTTTCCGTATACAAATAACTATATATTGCGTTTTAGAACTGCTCAGAGCCAATCTTTAATCATCGATCTGGAAACCTACTGTACAATTCCTAACTGTAATTCTGGCGATTTAGCTAATATTGCACTCACACAAAATGTGACCCTTACTCTTTCGGACGTTAATAACGAAACTATCAATTTAACATTCACAGAAACACCAAACGTAGAACAAAGTACGGCAATTCTTTTGATAGATTAATAAAATAGCATAAAATCGTTATACTCTAGGGCCAAGAACTTCGAATTATCCAGCAGGTAACAGTGTTGAAATAAACTTTGTGTCTAATGAAAATTTTAAAATATCGATTCGATTAATATTTAGGCGGTTCATCTCCTGGTATTCCAGGTCAAATCGGTATGGGTTTAGGCATATCGTTTTTCTTTATTATTGTGATCGTACTTGTCGTTGTTCTTTATAAAAAATATGGTCGGTCTTCTGTATCACGTCGTGAAGTCTACGAAGTCAACTATTTTTAATAACAATTTTATTTCTTTTGTTCTCTTTCATATATTCACTTTTTAATACTAATCACAATTCAAAATAAACTAATCTTTCTCTTTATTCGTGAAATCAAAACAAATTCGTTCGTTTATATTGTTTTCGATACGTTCATCGTTAGGCAACTGAACTTGGCACAAATTTTTCATAACCACCAGTACACTCTGCATGTCGTGTTTTCATCAAACACCAACCGGAAAATAATCCTCCTTGATACTTCTGTTTACATTGTTTTACCGTACATTCTGCACATGATTTTCTAACAAAAAAAAAGAAAACGAACAGTTTAGTTATTTTATTTTCATCATCGATTTCGTACGGATAGAAACTGTTCAATCGTTTATTTCCACAGTAACATCCACATTGAAGTTCGATTGACAAACTAATATGAATAATGAAAATAAATACTATTATACGATAGAAATGAGACATGATTGTTAAAATTAGCGCTCATTGTTTGACAATTATTTATAAATCTTTTATACAGATAAAAAAAATAACCAACAGAGGAATGAGATTCGAGAGTATATGTACAAAAAAAACAATAGATCTAGTAAAACAAAATGCTCATTGATTTTTATCAAAACAAAATATGATATCTTCGTCGGTGCCGAATGCTTTTCGTGCAAGGTCAAAATTTTCTCGTGTTGCCGTACAGAATCCATCGTTCTTACTCGGATCAGTATAACGAACAAGTTCAGTTTGTTCGTTTCGTGTAAAACCAATTAGAAGTACATAATGTCCTTGATAAGATTCGCTATTATCGGGTAAAATTTGATCGATAAGCCAATTCAATGTACTTTTTCGACATGTACAACATTGCAATTTATTAGCATCAATTAAGACTAGACAAGGTTTACGATATTGAATCAAATGATTCTTCAATTGATTCCATTCGATTGCTTGTAGATGTATATTGTCACGTTCTTGTTTAAATAATTTATCGACACGTTGTCGATCTTGATCGATTAAACGTTCATAATAGGGCACATCTTCGTACATTGTCGAACAACCAATTGTTATTGTAGAAAATTTCGCTTGAATATTCATTTGATGTACGAGATAAAGAAGATCAATCGTCCATGTACTTTGATTGCATTGATATGTTCGAAGAATATCTTCGAATTTCTTTAGATCATGATAATAAAAATCAGCTAACATTTTCAAACATGTCACTCCACAGTCCCAATTCGATTGCTGTTTAAAATGTCGAACGGACAAAATTAAAGACATTTAAGAGTTATTATCTAGAAAAAAATTTTTTAAATTTTTCTTTCCTTCCTGATTCTTTTTTTTTTTTATGTTCTATAAACATACACACATACATAGCCACCCTTAGTGATTCTCGTCGCTAAGATGCTTCCATCATATGTCAATAGTTTACACAAGAAAGAAAAAGAGAAAGAAAATTGAGAATACTGACAGTGTTTGATGAGAAACAACTGAAGAAACTCTCTTTTTAACTAACAACGGTTGAATTGTTGTAGCAGTCGAAGAACAAGAAGAAAAAAAAAAGTTTGAAAGAAGAAGGAGAAATTTGATTCAAGCAATCAACATCTACACTCTTCGCAAGCAAATCTGTGCTTTTCAATAGTTTCTAAAGAAAAGTAAAAAAAGAAACTTGAATTATGGCTGATCGACGATTTACGATTCAAACTGAACCTCGTGGAACTAATACTATGAAAACCAATCAACCAACGAACGTCGTTCGAGATGATATTCAAGCGCCATTAACGGCAACCGGCCCATCGCTGGCTATAGCTGCAACAGCTGCAGCAACGGCCGTACCTGAACGTCGTCAATCGGTCTTTCGACGTTTGTCGATGTCAATGGGCAGTCGAAAATCATCGATGATGCCATTACCTAATCACCCACGTCCAAATACTTACCGAATGGAACCCGAAAACGAATATCGTTTTCGTCCCTATCGTGTTCAACCGAAAATCTTAGAAGTTCTTATCGATCGTTTGAAAGATAAAACCTATGATGCAACAACTGTCAACGAACTTGTCAAAGATGTTTCACGTAGTGTTCATCAATTGATGAAGAATTTTCAATTGCCAAGATATAAAATCATCGTTCAAACAGTAATCGGACAGAAATTCGGCCAACTCCTACGACTGGCATCGCGATGTTTGTGGGACCCGAAAACGGACAATATGGTCTCGGTTAATTATGAAACTCAAGATATGATTGCTGTTGTCACTGTTTATGCTGTATATCTCGAATAACAGCAGAGAGAGAGAAAAAATACTAACGATAGTCCTATCGGTTAATTTATTCGACCATTCACAAAATAAAAATCATTTCTTCATCTTCTTGTTGTATTTTCTTTTCTGTCCTGCGTTTGAGGTCGCTCATAGTTCTTTGTGCTTATTTAAGCATGTGTCAGATAATGACAAGATGTCGCAAAAGACTTCTTTCAATCATCGAGATAATTACGGCTCCAAAATAGCTCGTTCGTAAGAGGTACAAAACGCAATGCTAAATAACATTGTCATTGTCAAACAAACAAAAAATGCGATACGCAATACAACTAATATCTTGTTTCTATGTTCTTCTTCTTCTAATTCGAATTCAATCAGTTGATAGTTATGGGTAAATGAAAATCTCTCGACTAATTTTAGAATCGTATGCTTTGTTTGTTTGTTTTCTAATAGAAAAGCCAATTGCGAATGTCTACAATCAGCTCATTGGACACGTGATTGTTGTGGTCCGACGGGAGGTTATTTTCTCTTTCGAAAATGTTATTATACATTTGGATTTTCTTTTATTCAATGTTGTCGACAAGTCGGCCTACGAGGCGTTTGTGTGGCTTAATACTGAATGGCCTATTCAAGAATTTTCTTTTCTTCTTTTTACTAAATAAAAATAAAGTCGAACATTCGATCGAGGTCATATTTTGTTCGAATATAAATATCGGAGAAAATCATTGATTTCGTTATAAATTCACTATTTCTCTACGAATTACATTAATGTATATGAAAAGTTTCGTCGTTATTTTTGCGAGTCTTCTTTTACTCGCATTGACTGTATCAGCTCAATTTGGCCAGCGACATCGACCAGGATTTGGCGGTGGTGGCTTCGGACGAGAGTATAAATCTTTGAAAAATTTGTAACGATTTAGTAAAAAATGAATCGATATTTTTAGTTCCAATCGTTGTGAATGTTCAGGACGATTTCGTCGAACACGTATTTGTTGTGATGAAGTTCGTGGCTTCGTTCGTGATGGCCAATGTCATGGTGGTTTCTCAGGTCGATTTCTTCGATGTTGTGAATTTGAAGGTGGTCGTGGCTTATGTTTGTCTTAATTCATAGTGAATTTCTGTGATTTTTCTTTCTTCTTATCTTATTATGTTAAATTAATTGATCAATAATTATTTTCAAAAAGAAAAATACAATAAAATAAACAAAGAATTCAAGGATAAAATAAACATATAATGAGGTCATTTTGAAGGATAAAAGGATGATAAACGAAGACGAAAAGAAAACAAAACGAAAAGGTCATATACAAAACTGATTTGTTTCTCTCTCTCTATTTCTTGCCGTTGAAAGGCGCCGTTCCAGCGAAACTTTCTCGTCTCATTTTGACAAGACCTTGTGTTGTTCCACTAATAAAAGTTTTCGTTGGAATATCTTTTTTTATTGTTGTTGTTGTTGATGCTGCTTGATTAGTCGTCGATGTTCGTTTAATTCGTTCGGACACGGGCGATGATCGTGGTGGTGGCATTCGCTCATTTGCTTGATCGAGTATTTTAGCTTTTGAAAAACGTTCTTTTGTCGAGGCATTCTTATCTCGAAGTATGTTAACTGCAACTTTGGTTTCACTTTTAATTTCAACATTTTCATTTAATTCCGTTAGACTTGTCGATGGTGTTAGACCACGTAATGTAACAACATTTTCACTTAATTCACGTAGAGATTGATAGGCTTTAGCAACTTTACCGAGTGCTCGTATTTTCGAACGTATTTGTTCTTTACGTTGTTCACGATTGTTACGTTCAATTAATGTATCAATATGTTCATCATATTCGGCTAATTCTTCATCGGAACAGATATTTAAAATATTTAAAAGAACATCAATCACTTTCTCGCCAACGAATGGCAACGACCAAGAGAAAACATCCATGAAATTCGGCAGCCAATATGGATGTGGCGAACAATTAAATTGTCGAATATTAACAACATTATTTTCATATTTCATAATTGCAGCTTTATTTTGATAGACATCGAGATAATTCGGCGCCGAAAAAATCGTTATCAACGATGGAAAACCAGTTTCAGTCGATTTTTTATACATTCGATAGCCAACATCTTGTGCTTCATGCGCACGTATAACTGAAAGTATCTGATTACGAACTAAAAATTCATTCACAGCTGTATAAGTATAAAAATATGAGCAACCACGTGTTGTATTCGGAAGAAATAAATGTTCGTTGATAAATGATCCCGATGAAGAATTCGGCGACGACGATAAATCATTCATTGGAATACTTGTTCGACGTTGTTTGCTTGATGATGTTGTTGTTTCTTTCTCATTGCCATAGTCTTCAACAGGATCCGACCAAAGTAAATCACACATCGCACCGTATGGTGGTGGTTCGTGAAAACGATCAATCTTTCGAATATCATCTAATGTTTGAATTTCTGGCGATAGACCACCATGAACACAAAGAAATTGCTTATTCATAAGTGCAGCTAATGGAAGACAATCGAATGCAGTCATACTAGCTTCGTAGATTCGCTCGGTATATTTAACTAGACATTCTTGTTTGAAACTAGAAATTAAATCAATGAATTGTTTAGAACTTTTTTTTTTTGGTGTTTGTTTTTACGTAAAATAATCTGTTAAATGTCGACATTCGTGATTTCCACGCAGAAGAAAAAATGTGTCCGGATAGTGGATTTTAATTGACCATAAATACAAAACACTAGAAGAAGAAGAAGAAAGCAATTATTAACTTCTTTCTCTCTCTCTCTCGTTCGAACCATTCAATTCCGAAATAACCACGATCAACATAATCACCGAGAAATAAATATCGAGTCGTAGCCGGCGAACCTCCGACTTCAAACAATCTAATAGCATAAAAAAAAATTTTTTCTTTCCGAAAATCTTCCCTTTTTACTTGACTAAATCATACAATTGACCATGAATATCGCCGCAAATGGTCAATGGTGCGCCGATTTCAATCATCGTATCTTCATCTCGCAATAGACTTGCACCTAGAATTCGAAGAAAAGACAAAAAAAAATAAGCAAAACAATTCATTGATTGTATATATCTGGTATTTGTTTCTGTATCGGCGGCATATGTCAGGATGACACGTCGCAAGAGTAAATTAATGAATGAAACACAAAAAGCAACGTCTCTCAGATGTGTATTTAGTTAAACAAATCGGATTTTCTTGTTCTCAAATCGAACGAACGAATATTGATGAGAAACAGACTAATGAATAATGTGTGTTTACATTCTTTTTTTTTTCTTGAAAAATATTCGATAATAGAGAAGAAACAAAAAATTTACCCGTTTCAATTATCCGTAGAGCAGCTTGTTCAGTAAGACGTCCTTCGAGTAAGAGATGTTGTTTAAGAATGTCTAAATTAGGTTTATCATCGGGATCGTTGGGATTCGAATAAATCGCATCAATATCGAGACAATGTGATGGAGGAATTGGAACTGTTTTACAATTTCGATCTGTTGTACTATATTTCGAAGTTGCTGTTGTTGATGAGGAAGAATTGGATACGGAGGATGATGATGCTGATGCATTCGAATTCGTTTTATCACTACTCGTCATGAACAAGATTTGTTTCTACTTGATTCACTTTCGAAAACAAAACATGCGAGGCTAATCGTTCGACTTGAAGATAAAGAAATTGATGTTCTTGTTCGAGAATATCTATTTATATTCTCTCTTTTCTTTTCTTTTTGTCTGCAGATATTCTTGTCTCTATCTGCCGATGTTCTTGTCTCTATCTGTCGATGGTCTTTTTCTGTATCCATACAATCTGTCGAACCGGAAAACAACAAAGAAAAAGAAAATAAGAAAACGACAGCGAGAGAACATTAGTAGCAAATGATAAGTCTCTTATGTTATTTCAGTTTGAATGATATAAATCTCAACTACAATGGATATTTATCAAATATAATCGACGTTCGATTTGTTGAAAAGCCATCAACTTCGACGTTTTCGTTTTCAAGACCTCATTTAATATCAGACAGTTATTCGCTTTTTTTTTCAATTGAGGTTTAAAATAGAAAATTTATGTATCTATGATTGACATTTACGCGCATGATGAAAGAACAACAACAACAGTAACAGTAAAAAGAAAACAACAACTACTAATATTCGACATTTTTTTCGTAGGAGGCTGTCAATGAAAGAAATATATTAACAAAAATAGGGCGGAACGGATGTTGTAGAAATTCCTGAAGGATAAAGATGTCGGATACTAATAGAAATTCGAGCAGAAAAAGAAACACACTCCAAAATGTTTCGAAGAGATTTGCTTTTAATGATATCATTGATTATTTCGTCGTCAGATTCAATAAACAAAAAAACGAGAGAGAGAGAAAGATCTTGCTGTGTGTTTGATTAATTTTCATTGAAATATCCTTTTTGATGTCTGTATATATGTTTTGCTAATCTCCTATCAATGACTTGTCGAATACTTTGACATAGCCAACATTTAATTTGTTTTTCATATGCGTTGACTAGATACGCGTAAAAAACGATTAGTCACTCACGACCTCTCTTCGTGTTACAGCGACATAGCGGAACGATGGTGGTCGTTGCTGTGGTGAGAAAGAACATGACCGATGAACAAAATACTTTTTTCAATATACTACGAATTAATTTAGTCAACTATTGACAAATATCATCAGCAGCAGCATGGATAATTTTCTAATCTATGAAGAAATTCAAAAACGTGATTCTTGTATCGTTTATCGTGGTCGAATAAAACGATCGATTGATTTTGTTATGATCTATTGTGTTGACAAATATAAACGGCATGAATTAAGTAATCTTGTTCGATTGATGTACGAACTTGACAATCCCAATGTCATGAAATTTCGTGAATGGTACGAAACAACAAATCATCTTTGGCTTGTCATGGATCTATGTGATGGTTCGAACTCGTTTATCTCTAATTTTCTTTGTTTGTTGATTATCTGTTTTGAATTTCAGGTGGTTCATTGAAATCAATCATTCAAGCCGATGGTTCTCTACCTGAATCATCGATCCGAACGATTGGTGCGAATATTTGTCAAGGTTTATATTATCTTCATCAACAGGATATTATTTTCTGTGATTTAAATCCAGACAAAGTAAATAAAATATCGAGAGAGAGAGAAAAACAGAACTGATCTTCATTTCCGTTAGATTATTTCGGATGGTTCAAATACATTTAAACTAGCAAATATGACGTTATCTCGAATGAAAGGAGAAAATCTACAGACAATATTCGATGAAACATATGATAATTATCTCGATGATGTTTATCGAGGCAAAGAACGACCAAAAGCACAAGCCGGTCTGTCAACAGCAGCGGTTTTTTTGTCTTACTTAACTCGTGTTTTCAATTTAGATAATCATTCGTATACAGCACCGGAAATTCTTCGAGGAGGAGATTATTCAATCAGTTCGGATCTATGGTCATTGGGTTGTATTCTCTACGAAATGTTTTCCGGTAAATTATCGAAATAGAAAAAAAAACAAAATGAAATCTTTCTTTTTCTTCTATTGTAAAGGAAAACAACTATTTGATGAAAAAAATGCTAATAAATTAACACAGAAAATACTCAACGACCGATTCGTTTTACCGACAGCGCGTGGTTCAATGAAACCATCGATTGAATTTGCAAGTCTATTGCAAAGTTTACTAGTCAAAGAATCATCGAAAAGGTAGAGAAAATCAATTGATTTTATAAACAAAACAAAAAGATTTTGTTTTTGTTTTTGAAAGAGTGGATTGGCCTGGTATTGTAACACATCCATTCTGGAATGGACAATTAACGCATCTCGTTCGACCACAAACTGGTGCATCGAAAAAAAGTGTCAATCAAAATGAAGTTCAAGGTGAGCGACGAAAAAAACATTCTCAATATATTTGATTATTTTTCAATTCAGATCGTGCGATGCTCTCATCTCGAATAACAACGACCGATCGACCTGAATCGAATGTATCATTTAGTCTCAGTTGTACAAAAACTTCAATTCAAATTTCTCAAACACCGAAAAACGATGAAATCAATGGTCATAAACCATCGACAAACGATCATTCATCGATCAACACTCATGAACAATCGACATCAATCGGAAGTGAATCCATTGAACGTGTACGAAAAATGCTCTTCTCTAAAGCTGAACTTAGTCCAACGTCGATTATTGAAAATTCTCGAATACAAAAAACACTTCCATTCAAATTCGAAAATAAACTTTTACCATTTCAATTAGGCAAATGTACGCATATATATGACTCATTCGTTCATAAAATCACATTTTTTTAATTAAATTTAGATGAGAATTTGACTCGTTTATCATCAGTTGATCTTCAAGAACATGTTAATTCAATTAAAAAAGAATTAATAACAACGCCAAGTTCACCAACAAATGCAAATGGAATGCGTGTTAAATTAAATTTATTGAATTACATCGGCTGGACGTGTCTCGAGCAGGTCAATTCAGGCCCATTTATAGATGCTTTAATAGGCAAGGATCTGCATAAAGATCTATTGAATTTAATTCTCAATGGTTCATCTATGGAAATGTAAGCAAAAAATAAGAAATCCGACAAAGAAAACAAAACAGTAGTTTTATTTTTATTCCCCTCCAAAAAAGAAAACAAATTCGCCTAATTAAATAAGACCGAAAAGAAAAAAGAAATCAGTCCTTTCTATCTCGATTGATAATTTGTTCGACAATGCCCTTTTCGTCTTTGAGAACTTCACCATCATCATCATCATTTTCATTTTCACTGGCACTACTACTACTAAATTGATTTTCATCATCGGCATTTTCCTTTTCATCATTAATGTTCTTTTCATTTTCATTGTCATTATTAACACCATCATCATCATCGTATTTGACATCTAGTTTTTGAATACATTGCTTTTCATCCGATGAGTGCAATATTTTGACATTATCTTCGGGAATATATACACCCAATAATTGCCGTTGGGATTTGTCTCGTGTTGAATATGGAATTGTTGTAAACATGGGTGTTGCAGCATAGATTGGATCGGTTCGATATCGTGACATATTACATAGAAATTGATAACGTTCGATCGATGGATTCATCGATGAACGTCGATAGTCAGGATTTTTTCTTGGGATTGTTAAAGTCGATGAGTTCGAATTGAATTTATCCAAATCATAGAGTTCTAAACGTTCCATTGAACGACGACGAATTAATCGAGCCATTTATTTATTTATTTATCTTTGTTTTTGTCTTGTTTAGTAAAATGAAAGTCTACTTGGAATTATATTCAATAAAGCAACGGAAAATCTTTCATTAACACCATCACTTACCGATGTATGTATTTTCACGATTGAAAGTCAAGTTCAAAGTTCTAGTTTTCTTGTTGATCTAAATGACGACATATATATACTGAATGGAACTATCAACGTCAGCTTTCTTCTTCTTCTCTCATCAGCATCTCACGTCTGAATGCATGATTTGTCACGTGGAGTACGAGAAAAGAGGAAGAGAGAGAGAAAAAAATGCTTTGATGTGTCCTTGTATTAAAGCCCAGTGAGAACGGAAGAAAGAATGGATTCTTTATATATGCAAATCAAGAAGTTCTCTGTCTGCTAGGAAAAAAAAGCAGAAGAAGAAGAAGAAAGATAATTGAATTAAATGCCAAAAAGAAAAGTTACTCTTTTGTTTTTTTTCACAGATACTTGTCTCGTTAACTGAAATTCTTCGAGCCAATAGTAAAGAACCAAAATTTAAGTTATACTTATTACAATCGATTGGAGAAATTATGATATTTATTGGCGGGCGTGTATGTGTTTTGCATGTGATAAATATCATTCATAAATCAATTATTGCGTATATGCCTTCTAGACATCTGATAACTCTCTCGTGCCAGGTTTTACGTATCAATTAATTGCTCGATGTTTAAAAGATTCTGTATGTTTGAATTAATCTTAGTCAAACAAATCGAATTAGATTTGTTCCGATTTCTAGGATGATAGTGCACTTAATCATGCTGCATGTAAAATTATCGAAAATCTTCTTCTTGTTGCCGATAAACAAGCAGACAAATTAGCAACGACAGATATCGCACTCGCTCTATGGACGATTTCGAGTATCGTCGGAAATAATGAACATCTACGTGCATCAGCATTAGCCGTATGTATTCATTTTATTGGTTTTATTCTATCATTTTATCTGATTTTATGAAGGCTTTATGTCATATGGGTTTATCCTATCCAGATATAGTTCAATCCGTGATTGATAAAGTCACGATAAAAGGCGATATTTTTCAGACAACATCATCGAAAGTTTTACAGTCCTATGTCACACTTCTATCGATCTTAGCTAAACGAACAAAAAATCGAACAATGTTTCTTCAAGTAAAATCAATTTCTACGATTCTCAAAATCGGTTTGTTTTCGTCTAGGAAATTTTACCGAAAATCAATGTTCTCTATGAAAATACGAATGTTCTCACACGAGCTAAAGCTTACACACTAACCTACGTTCTTCTCTCGACATACAGCGAGAGTATTTATACTTTAAGTGATACGAAGTACAAATTGACTTTGTTCTATTTCGGAAAGAGAAATATTTTTTGTTTTGTCTTGTAAAAAGATTATTTCAAGCTATTGAACGTGATTTTCGTCGAACATCACCTGATCCAGATGAAAACGATCTTCTACATGAAGCATTAAATCGCTTAACAACACTTTTAACTAGTTTATTAACGCGAACTTTAGGTAAAAAAATTTATTTTTCAAAACAAAAACAAAACGAGAATAATGAAATTTTCTAGACGAACTGCTAACCTCCACTGAACAAATACGAAAAACATCGCCAGCTAAAGATGGATTCAAAAAATGGTTACCTTCATTTCGTTTTCTCTCGACAATCGTTGGCAACAACGTAGGTTTTCATTTACATGCGAGTTCTTCTCATGTTTGGTTTAATTTTCTCTAGTGCATTCGTTCGCGTGTTCTGACATTATTATCAATAAAAAAAGTTTTCAAATTATTCATTAATATCAAACTCATCGCTGAATTACACAGCGAACTAACCAAAGGTTCGCATTTTAAACATTTTCTCTTATTTCAATAATAAAAAAAAACAAACTTTCTTCACAGGTCAAACGTCTCTTACCGAGATAATTTCGTACGTGTCTCAAACGCTCGATGCATTTGTTCGAGCACGTGATCTTCTCTCATTGTTCAGCGAACTTCTTCTCTCCGATCTTCTTCCACTTTGCTCTCAATTACTCGTTTCATCGATAAACATCGATGAATTTTCTCTTCTCGCACTTTGCATTCTCAATGAACTTATTAATGAACTTAAACTAACCGATTGTGTACTTCCCGTACATATTCAACGTGATATAAAACAAGAATTTTTTCAAACATTTTTTCCTCTGATTATCGAACGACATATTCTTCGTGAAGAACCCATTGCTCTATTAAGTTTACGATTTATACAAAATATTTGGCTTTTAATTGATCAAACAATTCTTATCATTCCATCGTCAACAAAATTAATTACAAATCTATTTCAATTAATTCAACAAAATAAAGATAAATCAACGGGCACATTAATACTAAATGTGTTTTCAACATTAAATATACTTTCCGAACGAAAAGATATCATACAGATCATGATTGAACAAGGTCTTGTTTCGATTCTTTTACAATTAATACAAGAACAATTAAATTTTATGAATAACGATCGTATTATGATGAATATTCTTTTGGAATTATTATCACTCTTGGATAAAGATTTAACTTACGTATTGGATATTGTCAAACGAGCGTTACAAGTAGATTCGAAGAAAAGACAAGTTAATATGCTTTGTTTTTATTGATTTAATTAGGTTAAAAAAACAGGAGCAGGCGATTCGGATTTACCATCAACGGCTGAGAAATTATTACAAGCCCATAAACCATTAGTTGTACTTGTTGGTCCAATGATAAATTTAGTAATTTCATATTTTTCACAAACAAAAAAATCTATAGTTTTTTTTGTTCAAGTTATCTCACGAAGATCCATCGATCTCGAAAATAGCTCTACATAATCTTTCATTATTAACACAATTGATTGGCAGCGAAGGCAAAGCAATTCTAACTAAAAATCATTGTAATATATTGAGGTATGAAATGACAAGCAAATAGAAATAAAATGCAATATTCATCTTGCTTGGTTTTTCTTCTTCTTCTAGTTTGACTCTTCGTACAACGGATACAACGAAACAGAAATTACTTCTTCGAGCATTGAAGCGTTTGATTAGTACGGACAGAAAAAGTCTCGATGTTGCCAAATCAAATGCTAATAGCGAACTTACACAAACATTGCAACAATTGAAAAAGTCTGCAGCGTAAGTTGTTTAGTTGCTACGAACTATTCATATATTAAACGATCATTCGTTCTTTTTCTCTTTAGAACTGAAGCTGACGCCGGATTGATTTCGCATATCGATGAATTATTGAATCTACTCTTATAAATAATGACCTAGTCTCGTTTTGTTTTGTGTTTTGTGTTTTGAAAATAAAATCTGTCTCTTATGTTACTGTTGTTTCGAACAACTGAATGCCACCTATGTGCGCTTTTATCGATGGTAGGAATTATTAACCAATAGAAATGATCTGTGATAAGCCGTTGGTGACAAGAGAGAGACAGAGTAAAGTTCAGAATATTGAGAATTCTGATAAACAAGCAAAATGCCGTATGTAAAATTGGGCGAGAAAAATCAACATCTTAATCTTTACTATGAACTTCACGGATCAGGACAAACGAAAATTATATTTATTATGGGTTTGATGACTGATGGAGGAGCATGGTCCGCTCAAGTTAGTTGTCAAAAAACAATCGTTTCTTATTGAGAATTTGCCTATTTCTGTTCTGTTAGAGTTCATTTTTTCAAGAACAATCCGAATATCAAGTAATTTCTGCATACGTTTAAAAAAGAAATATATCTATTTTCATGGTTAGTGTGTCACTTATGACAACCGTGGATGTGGCCGATCATCATCACCGATAACATTTCATTATACGACAACTCAAATGGCTAAAGATGCAATTGCATTAATCGATCATTTGAAATGGCCAAAATGTCATGTTGTCGGTGTGTCAATGGGCGGCATGATTTCACTTGAATTTGCTTTGCTAGCACCTGAACGTATACTTTCATTGACATTATTAGCAACACATGCCGGCGGTCTTGCTGGACGTGCACCATTCGTTGGTGTTAATCATATACTTCGATCATTGGCTATACGAGATGATCGATTATTAATTGAAAATACTTTAGTTATGCTTTACGGAAAGAAAACATTAGCAGATCCAGAGAAACGAAAAGTTCGAATGTTAATTATTTAAGAAAATATTATTGATTTGTTCTCTTCTGATTAGTTTTTTCTTGATTATCATATGGATAGATATAGCAAACGTGTTGCACCGTCATTGATCGGTGTTGTTGGACATATACTAGCTGTTCAACGTCATTTTGTTAGTTATGCCGATCTACTTAAAATTCGTTATTCACCATTTGATTGTTTAATCATGGTTGGAACAGAAGATCGACTTGTTCGAGAAGAAAATTCTTATATCATTCGAAAAGTTTGTTTTGATAAAATATAAAACAAACAAAACGAAAAATCTTCTCTGTTTTCTATCGTAGACACTCGGTTGTCGATTAATTAAACTTGAACATGCTGGCCATGGTCTACCGGGTGAATGTGCTAAGGAAGTCAATGAAGAACTATTCAGTAAATCGTATAGCTATAAAAACAGAAAAAACAATCGATCGATCGAATTTTGAATTGATTTCTTTAGATTGGTACGAAACAATTCGAACAAATGATCCGCCTATACAAAAACGTGAGGTACCAGCTGAATATAAGACTGAAATTCAAGCATTAGAACAATGTTGTCAACATCGAACGCATTGCTTAATTTATAATATCGCTGGATTTATTAAAGTAGAAAATAAAATGCAATCAAACAAAATAAATGAATCTTTATTTCGTAGGGTTTATTTCTCGGCGAAATAATTTATTTTCTATTAGCATTATTTAATTTGACAAATAGTCAAATCTTTGGCATACATTTGACATGTTCAGCCGTCATTCTACTTGGATGTTTAAAGTAAAAAGAAAAAGACTTTGATTTTTGTTTTCTTTCATTTTATTAATTACGTATATTTAGTGGATTTCGTCGTTCGCTAAAATGTATCTACAATGCATTTCATGCTCGACGATATGTTCATGAACATCAATTGATTCTTGATCGAGCTGCTCGACACGGTGGTATCGGTGTTGCTCTACCTGAAGAACCTAAAAATGGCATTCCACATGGTTGTGGATTCGAATTTCCTGTATTTTCAATCATTTTTACACTTGGTCTACTCTTTCTTTTATATTCCATTGGAATTCATGACAAAACAAGCATCTAGTCGAGTGGTTTAACTTTCTTTTTTTTCTTCTTCTTCTATTTTATCGATAATTCAGCAAACAAACGTCTAAATAAACAAACGATACAAATTGTATTTAATATTACATTTGACTATTATATTTCCCTAAGGCCTTACATATATATATATATATGTATGTCCAATTGATATTTTCGATTTTCTCAAGAATTTAATTTATTTCAAGCATGTCGTGTCGATTGTTCTCTTCTCTCGCTCTGTCCGTTTGCATTCTTAGCCGAGGAAATAACTTATTTTAAGAAACACAAAAAAGCGAGAATAGAGAAAGCAAGAAAGAGAGAGAGAGAAAAAAAAGAAGAAGAAGAAGGAATTGAAACACAATGTGACGCTTGAAGGTAAAAAAAAACTGAGAAAAAAAATGTGGGTGTAAGTAAGACTCGACTCGGTTTGTTCTTTCTTCTCTGTTATTCGTCATCAACTGTAACGGTAAGCATGCTTAAACTAAACATATATTCTATTTTAATAGTAAAGAAAAACACAGGAATAGATTTTGTCATTGACAACCATCCATCGTACGCACATAATTAAATGCAAGACTCATCTCCTACAAGCATGACCAACGATGAAATCGAGCTATTAAAAAAACTTGATGAAGAAAATCGGTACATATTTTTATTTGTTTATCTTTATGTTTTTTTTTGCTTCTCATGTTTTTGTAAAGACGTATTGAAATTGATCTTAAATCTCCAGCAAGTGTCAACCTTCAAACACTTGGATACAATCGGACATCATCCGAATTACATCATAAACAAGGTCGACAAGATTCAATATCAAGTGAATTAAGTAATTTAACCGTTGATAGCGAAGGTATCATTTCGATAACACGTTATTTTTCTTGATTAAATCGAATTCGAAAAAATCAATATTGATTTAAGGTAATCTAGAAAATGAATGGATTGTATGGAATAAACTTGTTAATAATTGGTCGACCTATGTTAAGAAAAAATCAACGTGGATCAAAGTAAAAATGAACGCACTTATATGTGTATATACGTATATTTGCTTTTGTTTGATTGTCTAGGATTTAATACGAGCCGATGTACCTGTACATTTTCGTCCATTATTGTGGCAATGTTTGACTAAAGTCGACACATCTGATGCAAAGATAAAATATGCTGAATATATTAAAATGACATCGCCATGTGAGAAAGTCATTCGTCGTGATATAACACGAACATTTCCCGAACATGAATTTTTCAAAGAAAAACATGGTCTCGGTCAAGAAAGTTTATTTCATGTTATCAAGGTTTATTTCTTTTTTCTTTGTTACTTCAAATGAACACTTTAAATTTGTTTGATTCCCTGCAGGCATACTCTTTACATGATCGTGAAGTCGGTTATTGTCAAGGCATTGGATTTCTTGTCGGACTTTTATTAATGCACGTTCGTTCAAATAAACATAGACATGTATCAATTTCAAACGATTGTTTTTCTTCTCTTTTTGAAGATGCCCGAAGAAGAAGCATTTGCTGTGTTAGTTTCAATTATGCAAGACTATACAATGCGTGAATTGTATAAACCTGATATGTTTTATTTAGGCTTATGTCTTTATCAGTTCGAATGTTTAATTCAAGTAGATAAATTGAAATGTGTTTATTTATTTGATGAAACAAAGATAATTTATCATGTTCACAGGAATTTCTGCCCGAACTCTATCGACATTTTCAACAGGAAAGTTTTCATACGACAATGTTTGCGTCAAGTTGGTTTCTAACATTTTTTACTACACAACTTCCATTGAATATTGTCTGTCGAACAATGGATCTCTTTCTTAGTGAAGTAATTATATTCGATTATCAATCAGCAAGCATTCGATCGTTTTCTTTTTCTTCTATTATATAAAAAAGGGCTTAGAAATGATCTTTCGTATAAGTATTGCTCTACTTGAAATTCATCAAGATGAATTAATGCTTTTATCGATGGAAGATATGCTTAAGGTAACCTTTTGAACATTGATTTCGATTTATTTTTTCGTCCGAAGAAGAAGAAACTCCCTATAAATGCATACGTGCATGTCATAATCAATCGAACAACGTTCGTCATTTGTATATATGTATCTCATTGTCTCGAGCCTCTCATTTTTTTCTCGTTTTCTTATGAGATGTAATCAATGACTTGGCGTCAGCTGTTTGTCATATCAATTGATGTACCTTCGTTTTTTCCTTCTACACCTTTGATTTAATGATATTTTTCGAATTTAAAAGAACACATGAATGATTCAATATATATATATATATGCATCTATGTGTGTACTCAATCAAGTCAGTTGTGTATGAATGTATATATATGTTTCGATTCATTCAAGTAGAGAATACAAAAGAGAAAAGAAAAAACGAGAGAGAGAGAGAGAGAGAGAGAGAAAGTGGAGAAAAAAAAGCCGAGAGAACAAAATGACACCACCGCTGCTGCAACGATTGTGTATGTGCGCGTTTTGTTCTGTCCAAACGAAGGTGGAGACATTTGTAATTCACAAAAAAAGAAAGAAAAAACGAAGAACGAAAGAAAGAAGAGAGAACAGAGAGAGAGAGAGAGAGAGAGAATAAAAAAAGAAAAAAAATAGGCATCCGTATCGAGCCTTGTATCTCATCAACATACGTTGATTACTACGCATGGATCGTCGTTTACACGCTGTTCAAGATCGTCTAGCTGAACATTGCGCTCAAACATTGAAAACCGTTCAAGGTTCGGTTTCAGCGGTTACATCCGTAAGTAAATCGACGAAAAGAAACAAAACTTTCGACGTTTTTTTGCCTCTTTCGCAAATCGTAATCAGAATAAGTAAAAGTATTTATTGACATAATGGTTATATTCTCACCTATAAAGGCAACAGACATGTATACAAAAAACGAAAGTCAAAGTCCTTGTTGTCTGAGAATAAGTTCGATATAAATCATTGTAATTATCCTTTTGTATATTCGTTTTAGTATTTTCAAAAAGAAATACCAATTAAAAGTGAAACCGACAATGATTCGTTATTTCAACGTGCATTTACACTTCCTTATAACAGTAAAAAAATGAAAAAGTAAATCGAAATTTTTAGAATTTCATTGTTGTGCCTTTGGCATTAACTCTACACAAGCATATTTTTGATTAGATTCGAAAAAGAATATAATGTTCTACGTAAAGAAGAACAGGAAGAACAAATTGAAATACGTGTACGTCTGTTTTTTCTTCTTCGTTCGTTCGTTGGTTTATCGGTGATTGTTGTTTTTAGAAACTACGAAACGAAAATCGACTATTAAAACAACGAGTCGAAAATTTAGAAAAAGTAAATATTTGCAACAAGAAAGAAACAAAATTTGCATCTATTTTTGTTATCAAGGAAAGTGCGACGCTTGCTAATCGTTTAATTGAAGGTCAAGTATTGAATGCACAGTATGCTGAAGAATCCTATCAATTGAAACGAGAAAATTGTACGTTAAAAAAACACATTGATGATGATGATGATAATAATAATCACCTGCCTCAAACTCACGAACAAAATCCACTTCAATCAACGAATATCTCGGATTTTTTAATAACAAAAAATCAAAATGAATTAGATGTTCTACATGAAACAATCGATCGATTATCGACAGAAAATCGTCGATTACATTCGACACCCAACACTGAAATAGCTATACTTCAAGAAGAACTAACACTTGTTAAAATGCGCGATGCCGAAGCACAAGTTAATATGAACGAACTTCGTCAACGTATAGCTGATTTAAATCGTGAATGGCAACAACATGAAAGTACATGTATGAAAAATACACCGAATAGTGATGCTTATGATTTAATAGCACATGAATTGATTTCATTAAAAATGCGTGAAGCTCAAACCGATTGTGATAATAAGATTCTCTCTCAGAAACTCATGGATATCGAAACACAAAAACAAGTTCTACATAATCAAATCAAACGACAGGACGAAGAAATTCAACGGGTTCGTCTGGATTTAGATGAAAGTCGAGTGCGAGAGAATGAATTACGAGCACAAGTCAATGAAATGAAAAATCAAATGAACGATGGAGCACTACGAGTAAAACGAAATATGACGTATCTTATCTTTCGAATTGTTTTCTTTTTGTTCTTTGAATAGCAAAAAGAAGATTCAATGATGATACGCATTCGTGAAGCAGAAAGTACTCAAACAATCGGTGATCTACGCCAAAGAATAGCTGAACTTGAAGTTCAAGTAAAATTTTTAGCTTTTTTCTTCTTCTTCGTCTAAATTCTCAAAAATCAATCATATTTTAGAATCAAGAATTAATAACTCGTAGTCAAATACTCGATGATAAAGATCTACAAGACAAACTTGTTGAACTTCAAGATGAAGTTCGTTTTTCTTTCTCGATAAATAATTCAATTTCATTCATTTTTCTAGGTCATGCGTCTTCGTTTTCTTCAAACATTTCAACGTCGTCCATCGCTTTCAAACGATCATATACGTATTGATTACGAAGCAAGTGATGATGAAAGTCTTCCATCATCTCCTATTTCATCCGAAACTCATCGTTTAAGTTCATCAACTGGTACATATCCAATTTCTTCTACTCTTGAAAAAAACCATCAACATCTTCATCAATCAACTCCAGTATTATCTCTCAATTTACCGACAGACTAGGACATTTTTCTCTTGTTATTGTTCTCGTTGTACATAGGTCATATGCAATACATTAAATATGTTTCTTTTTTTTTAATTAAAATAAAGGCCGGTTTTATGAGAATATATAAATTAACGAAAAAACGGAATTTTATTTAGATTTTCTTCGAACAATTTAAACAATAAGCTTGACTGTCAATTTCAACATATCGTTGATTGCCAATCGATTGTTTGCAAATCGTACAGATAAAACATGAGAAATGAAACGGATGATTATGATAGATCAAACCATCGTTTTCAATCGCCTTTAAAAAGAAGAAGAACAACGAAAAGATCTTTAAAAATGAATTCTATATACTTGATGACATTTGATACAATATACAACGAGCAATCGTAAATAACATGACATACAAAGAATGTATTGATCATGTTCGTAGAATTCCGAATTGATTAATTTCTGTTCACATGATTGACAATGAAAGCATGCTTGATGATAGATATTCGTTTTATATTCGATGATTTTCTCTCCTGAGAAAGTGCAAATCGTTCGAAATAGAAATTCTCTTTCTACCGGGTTCAATCGATCGATTACATCGATGACAAGTTCGTGCAAATTGTTGAATAAAACAGATTCGACAGAAGAATTTCTCATTTTCATACGCAAATTGTTGATCAACTAATGTCTGTTGACAAATCGAACAAATGAAACAATATCTATGCCAAGTTTGATCTTGAAAAATAATTCCCTCAAAAAAACAAAAAACGTTTACAGGCAGCGTTGAACAACTCGGTGAATCTCAATTTCAATCTCACTGATGTTTCAATACCAATACATTGTTTACATTCAACACATTTATGTGCATAATTTTTGTCAAAACATTGAAAACAAAGTGCAAAATTTTCATGAATAATATAACGACAATTCTCAAGGTTTTCTTCACAAAACCAACATTGAAACGATGAATTCATAATGACAAAAAGCAACAACAAAAAAATGCGCTTCGAATTTTTGTAGTTTTTTTTTTTTAAATTTTATTATTGATTTCAATTTCGATGAGACAACATCAACAAGGTTCTATCAGGGATATTGAGTCAGAGCTTTTTGGCTTTCTGATTGAAATCGGACGCATGGAATGCGAGATTTTCCCAATAGATACGTTTACCACGTTGTTGAGGAATACTATCATCGGATGATAATGATGAACTGTCGAAAGGTATTGGATTCGAATATCGTCGAACGGGTAGACCAACTGAAAAGAACAACAACAACAGCAAAAAATAGAATCATTTCAAAGAAGATTTGTTTTTTCTATTTTACATAAATAACGTGCAGCTATTGAACGTGGCACAAGCACATCATCGTTATTATCGAATTCAGTTTGATATTGTTGTGCGTAGAATAATGGTATGAAGAATAAGGTTATGAAAAGTAGAGCTTTCATTTTCTATTAATGCAAAAAAGTAAGAAGAAAATAAAATGATTTCCAAATCTGAAATGTTAGAATTGAATATGAGACGCGATTATCATCTTTATAGTTAGAGAAAAAGTAAAAAATAGATATTTCGAAAGGAAATTACACTATATCCGTATCTATTGTCATCATTTTTATGATTCTACTGTAAGCTCATACAGATCATCAACTTGTTTATGTGAACTTATTTTCTACGGCTTAAATACTTCGATTATACTCCCAGGTCAAACAGTCAAGCATAATGATGAGTTTTTTTTGTTCGTTTTAGTTTTAATAAATATTCAATGAAGATTGAGTAACTCGACAGCAAGCG
>Ga0209952_1001272_pt1 | contig 22304 bp, 23 predicted proteins | sample ThiBiot_750_biof_2_FD_183951 | JGI IMG/M metagenome (GOLD analysis project Ga0209952, IMG submission 183951) | Wastewater bioreactor microbial communities from Cape Town, South Africa - Thiocy_cont_750_biof (SPAdes) | ecosystem: Engineered > Bioreactor > Thiocyanate-remediating >...
GAACGTTAGTTTGAAAAGAATACGACGTCATTTTCTTTTCTTTTCTATAGACCGAGTCATTGTGCATTTTTTCAAGCGGATCTCGATTGTCTCAAATGTTTACTCAAATCTCAGGCTAATATTTGGATAAAAAATCGTCGTGGTGACTATCCAATACACGAGTCAATCTGTCAATCGAATCTTTCATCAACAAATTTGCTTAGCCTTATTCGTTATGTATTTCAGCTCTATCCAAAATATATCAATATTCGAAATGATGAATCTCGAACGGCACTTCATCTAGCTGCTAGTTTCGGCAGTATTTCTCTGTGTCGAACTTTAATTGAATGTTGTGCACGAGTCAATTGCGTCTTTCAAACATCATCCGTACGTATCGTATGCAAACATTGATGATTTGCATTTGTTTTTTTCCTTTTTACGGAAGTCAAATAATTGATTTTCATAGGGAAATTTTATCACACCCTACGATCTTGCAATCATTCGTGGACATACGACATGTGCTGAGTATCTTTTGTATTCTCATGGTGGTCAACGTGGAAATTTAATTGTTCAGATTTTTGCTCGACGTATTCAGAAATTTTTTCGTCAATATCGTCGTCGAAAATATTCACTTGCCAGTCAACGACGTCAAATCTTCGCTAAAACTACTCAACAGACTCTACATAAATTACCATATATGAGTCGAGCTGTGCCGATTGTTCATACACCCGAACGACTACTTACTCAAGCTAAAATATGTCTAGATAATAAACATGTTGAAGATCGAATATCGAATCGAAACAACGAGTATTTGATTAATCAAGATAATCATCATGCCAAACATCGACCTCAAATTCATTCGAAATCGAAAATAAACACTTCTAATAATGAGTAAGAGTTCTTATTCGCACTGAATTAATAATATATTTCTGTCTATGAAGGTCAAATCGAACTGAGAAAATCATCATTCACAAATCGAATTCTGTTTCAACATCAGTTAAACTCTACGAACGACATAAATTAATAGCTGAAGAATTATTTAAAATGAAACACGCGAAAATTCATAATCAACCTGTATCGTAGAAAAACAAAATCTTGAATCAATCTTTTCTTCTTCTTATCTGTAGATTGTCATCAATCGATCGTTGTACAAAATTTTAATTGAAAATGCTTTCAATCCTCAATATCAAGAAATTGAAGAAATCGAAAAATATCTCGAAACATTATCAAAAGCTTACGAACTCGAATTAGAAGCTATTCGAAAACGAACCAAAGTAATAATATTCAATTCATTTTATCTAATCAAATAGAGAATAATTTTCTAGAGTTTATCACCAAGACGAAGTGTTAATCCTCAACGGCATTGATGAATTATATTAGTTACTGTCATTTATTTTTAGAAAATACTAAAATCTAAAAATGAACGTTCGTTGTTTTTGTGAATAAATAAAATCCTATTGAACTTGTCATACAAAAAATAAATGTGAAGTTAGTCACACGTAAATCAATATTTGATCGATCGAACAATTGGTTGTCTCACATTTCAGGATCAAGGAGATATCAAAATCAATCAACCTACTCGTCTTGCATTCTGTATATTTATATCTATGCTTGAAAGAAGAAAGAAAACATCAACTAATGCACATATATCATCTCATAGTTTTTTTTTGCCTTCTCTCTTTTCATGTCATGCTATTTTTGCGTTCTTTTCTCATTTTTTCTTTCTAATACTTGTCAGAAGCGAAAAAAAAGAATATCTGCCTGTCTATCTATCTATCTATCTATCTATCTATCTCAGTGAATAGACCTCGAAGTTAATTTTTCTCTACATGCAATTCCTAATCAACAAGGCAAGATTCATTCTACACAATTGAATTAATCACGAAAGATAATAAAAAAAAAACATAAATAAACAAATTAATGGCCGTTAATCTTCTAGGAAGTTCCGATATTGATACACGAATTATTCTTAATGTTGGTGGTACACGTTTCGAAACATTAAAATCAACATTACGTAAATTACCAGCTACACGTCTATCGAAACTAACCGAACAATTATCGTACTATGATCCGATTTTAAATGAATATTTTTTTGATCGTCATCCAGGTGTCTTTTCACAAATATTAAATTATTATCGAACTGGTAAATTACATTATCCAACAAACGTTTGCGGACCTTTATTTGAAGATGAACTATCCTATTGGGGTTTACAACGTGAAGAAGTTGAGCCATGCTGCTGGATGACATATACAAAACATCGATCAACAGCTGAAACATTGGCTATTCTCGATAGTTTAGAATTGGATACTGTTCGTTCGTCTCAACAGGAGATTATGAAAAAATTCGGATGGGATGATGATATTAATTATATTCAAGGACATTTACCGAAATATAAAAAATTAATGATGATTGTTTGGCAAATATTTGAAGAGCCACGTTCATCGACAATAGCCAAAATTATAACTGTGATTTCAATATTTTTTATACTTGTTTCAATACTTTCATTTATTCTACGAACATTATCCATATTTCGTATAACTGATATTGATTTTGTTACGGTTTATGTTAATAAAACAACAACAGATCGAACGCCGATATTAAGTCGGCAACATGTTCATCCATCATTTGATATTGTCGAATGGATTTGTATGTTTTATTTTTCTCTCTTCATTAATTGAATTATTCTTCTAGGTAATTCATGGTTTATCTTCGAAATACTCATGAGATTTATTGTTAGTCCAAATAAAAAAGTTTTCTGTAAATCTGTTTTAAATATTATTGATTTTCTGGCTACATTTTGGTTTCTTTTTACATGGGCATTGACAAAATTAAATGTCAATGATAATGAAGCACTTGATCTACTTTCAACAATACGTATTATGCGTTTATTTAAATTATTTAATCATCATCCAGGTTTGAAAGTAATCGTAACATCAATGCAATATTCATCGTCTGTTCTTTGGCTGCTGATTTTTTTCGTTCTCATTGCTGTCGCTATATTTGCTTCATTGATTTACTATGCTGAACGAATGACAACTCGACATCCCGATGAGAATATGTTTCGATCGATTCCTGATGCACTTTGGTTCAATATAATAACAATGTCAACAATTGGCTACGGAGATTTATATCCGAAAACGATGCTCGGCATGTTAATTGGTGCTGTTGCAACAGGTAAACGAGATTTACATTTCATTTCGAAAAGAAAAATATATTGATCTAGTTGCGGGTGTGTTAATTATTGATTTGCCTATGCCGATTATTGTTGAAACATTTGCAAATTTTTATACTCATCTACGTGCACGTTCAAAACTCCCTAAAACTCGTCGAAAAATAGGTCCACCCGAACCGATTGCTGCTAAACGTACGCCAATGATGGCTTTAGATAATGGACAAAGTCTCAAATTACTCGGTCCATCGACACGAACTTCCAAAGTGACAATAAGTAGCAATCTAACATCATCGCAAACATAGATGTCATGATTAGACTGATTGAAATCTATTTTAATAAAAAAAACAACAACAAAAAGCACATCGAGTATTTTTCTTCAACTGATTCTTTTTTTGTGATAGAAAAAAAAATCTTAAAATTTCTTTTCGTTTTCTTATGAAATGTGTCGCTAAGATCAACGTTCGTTGTCCTATTGACTTCGGCGACAGTACATATATTTATATATTCAAGCAAAGTTTTTTTTTTGAGATTTTTTTTTCTTCTTGCTTGCTCTCTAGTGATTGAAAACCATGGCTGGTCGATTGACTCGAAGGTAAACGAGGAGAATTTTTGACAAAAAATAGAAATTGTTCTGTTTTCAAGTTTCTTTCATCGAGATTTATCGGGCATCGAAGCTGAAAAACTTCTACAAGAAAAAGGAACTCCTGGAAGTTTTCTTGTACGTCCATCGACAACAAAATCCGATGCATATGTTCTCTCCGTTCGGTATGTGAATCGAATATTTCATATGATACAATAGTTTGTTTTTTTTTGTTTTCAAACACTAAAATTAGACGTGCCAATGGAGAAATTACTCATATACGAGTTCAACGCACCAACGATGGTTTCGATTTAGGCGAACGACAAGAATGTTTCTCAACATTATACGATATGATTGAACATTATCGACAAAATGTTGGCGAACTTCGAGAGAAAAACAATGAAATCATCGAATTAACTGTGCCGATTCTTGCACAAATGCCAACATTTGAAAAGTATTCGAACGGATTCATCCTCTTAATACAATATCGAATAACTGTATTTTAGATATTATCATGGTCCAATATCTCATTCTCAAACAGAATCAATTCTCAATACTTCGAATCAAGTTGGTCTTTTTCTCGTACGTGATTCGGAGACCATACCAGGCGATTATGTTATTTGTGTTAAAACACAGAACGATATCGCAAATATTAAAATCAAATGTTTAAATAACGAATGGTTTCTCGATGGTAAAGGTCGTCGAGAACAAATCGATCGTTTTAAATCACTCGATGATCTCATACATTTCTATTTGAAACATAACATTCTTGTTGCAACCAATGGTTCAGCATTTCGTCTCGTTCAACCGTGTTCAGCCAATTGGTTTCATGCACGTGACGTACATCAACGTTGTGAATATCTTTCGAAATTAGTTTCGCCACAGCATGGTCATCGGACAGGCTTTAGTTTTGAGTTCGATCTGCTCAATCAACAATCAGAAATGCGATCGAGTTTACATTCGAAAAAATACGGCGAAAAAACTGACAATCGATCGAGAAATCGTTTTAAAAACATTCTACCGTTCGATGAAACACGTGTTGTTTTGAAAAATTATTCAGTTACTGATTATATCAATGCGAATTACATTCGACCACCGATTGAAAGTCTCGGACGCGAGTATATTGCGACACAAGGACCGTTAACAACTACGATCAATGATTTCTGGCATATGGTTCAACAAGAAACAGTCAAATCGATAGTTATGATTACGCGAGAAACCGAAGGAATGAAGGTAGATTCAATTTCGAAAGACAAAACGAAATTCATTTTTCTCAATAGAATAAATGTGCTCGTTATTGGCCGGAAGTTCATACGAGTAAAACCTACGGAACGGTTACAGTTGAAAATTTAAACGAAACAAACTACGGTCCTGCTCAAGCTCCGAGTAATACATCACGAACATTACGTTCACTTCCATCGGCTGGCTATCAAATGCCAACGCAAACAACAAACGATGATGATTGTTACTATCGTCTACGAACATTGAAAATAACGACTGATGATGGACGATCATGGGAAATATTCCATTGGCAATATTTAGCGTGGGGTGATCATGGTGAGGATTTTCGTTTTTTTTTCTCTATCCTATCCATTTGATTTTTGTTTTTCTTTTCGAAATTTAGGTTCACCATTGGTGTCAAATCAACGTGATAATACTCAACTTACTGTTCTACTTGATTTCTTTGAAAAAATTGGTTGTTCAACACCGTTAGGCACTGAATTGAATGCATCACCAATGATTGTGCATTGTAGTGCAGGCATCGGTCGATCAGGTGCAACAATAGCGATCGATATGATTCTCAATCGAATACGTACCGAAGGTTTTGATATTGAAATTGAAATTCCGGGATTAATTACACATATACGTTCTCAACGATCAGGTAAAGAAAAACTAAAAGTGTAAAATAAACTTTCGTTTCCTATTGTCTATATTTAGGTTTAGTTCAAACCGAACGACAATATGAATTTATTTATCGTGTCATCGAATATTTTGTCGAGCAACATATGAAACAAACTCAACAACCACCGGATTATATGAATATGCGATAGACGTCAGATTGATTCGACTTCCAGACAAAGTGTACAGTAATATTCAAATGCCTGTGGTCTATATATTATATATATATATACATATTTATTTATGTGCAATGTTTCATCCTCATTTATTTATAAATTTCATTGCATTTTTAATGGTGCTGCTTAGTTTTGAGAGACGTGCAAACTTAAATAAAAACGAAACGAATTGTTATTGTTGCTGTTGTTTATTTTCAAGTTTTTCAAATGAAATCAAATGAATAAAAACGTTTAACGAATATTTCATTAAGAATATCAAAAGACGCGCTTTTTTTCTATTGTTAAAAAAACGATGCCGTATGACTATCATTATTTCGAATCAGGAGAAATGTCAGATGATAGATTGAGACTCGAAATAGAACTATTAAAATCTTTGCAAGATCATAATCTATTAGAAAATCTTTCATGGAATGATTATGATACATGTGCATTGAGAATCTTTCATCAAATTGGCATACGTCAAGCATCGAAAGCATTGTTTGAACGGCATGCTAAGAATACAAATGAATTCAAACAATATCATTTTATTAAACAATGTCAAAATGTGATTGTATCAAATAAATCTATGTCAAAACAAATACTGTCAATGTCATTTTATCTTAGTATTCTATCGTTTTGTTCAGTTATTGGATTTGTTCTTTTTGAATATGTTTTGAACAAAAATCAAATTACGAATCTTCAACAACCATTAACAACAAAAAAACGTCATCTATCACTGATCGATAATCTTTCAATTATACTTTTAACATTCGCAACAATAACAATCATTTGTTCGATCATAATTCTTACACGAATAATGCATCGAAAATTGATTTGTTTGGAATTTATTCTTCTATTAACTATTCTTAGTTTTCTTTCAATGAAAATCTTTCAAATTCTGACATTTCTTTCTATCTATCGAGAATCACGTTGGTTAAATATCTATGATTATACGTATTCATAAGAATAAGAACTAAGAACGCTTACAATCAGTTGTTTTACAACGACATCTTTTCTTGTCAAGTTTTATTTAACCATAGGTAGTTAGTAATCAAATGAGTAAAATCATCATAAGATGAGAACACGAGAAGAATAAAAAAAAAGAGAAAAATAATAATTAATAATATTCGTTAAGCGTAATAATTAGCTATTTATATATTGCTGAGAGTTTGTTTCGGCGAAAAGTAAAATGCACTCTGCATGAAGCAAAATAACTATCTATCCCATATTTTTTTGTTTTTCTTTAGTTAAGTGCAGAGGGTTTATCCTCATCCAATACGAATCGAACGGAACAATACTATACCTTCTTAAAGGTAAATTAAACTTTCTAATTTTAGTTTTAATTTAAACAAAATAAATACTTAATAAAAATTGATCTTCTAATATTAAGATCTTTCTTTATATACGAAAATGTACTATTTCTTATCGACATACTTTCATCATATCAGGTGGAAACATTCCTTACATGAAACAAAACTGCACTTGAGTGCATGACTTGATTTAATTGTTAGGATTTATTCATGCAGAAGTGTTTAAAAAAAGGAATAAATTTACCGTTGACAAATTCTATATAATTAATTAATTAATTAATATAGTTTACATTTTCCCGGAAAAAAGTACTTTTTGGTTTAGTTTTAAAAATCTGTTATGAACATTCATCTTATCAAGAAAGGCTTAGTAATTTTTTCATTTTTTTTTAATATTTATAATTATCTATAAAGATAAAACAAAGGATAATTCGATCGTATTACTTGTTAATTATGATTAAACAAAAAAAAAGAATGAGAGAGCATTGAAAGTCGCAATCTGATAAATTATTGTTTTCTTTCGAAGAAAAAATGTGAAAAAAAAACATCTGAGGACTTGTCTATTCGTGGCATTAGGTAAAAAAGACGAGAGAATACTGTTGTCTTGTCAAGATGGCATTCCATCTTACATACTTATTTTAGATAATATTTTATAATTTGTTCGACTATCACGCGTCAAACGTGTGCTATGTCTGAAGCTAACTTTTGCATATTATTTCAAGAAAAAAAGAAATTTGAACTCGACTAAGTATTTCAGTTATCTTGATACAAGTAGAAAGAAGACATTCTTTTATTTTTATTCAGAAAGTCACGATTAGCACTTTTATCTCGAAAAAATGCACTCTGAAGGGACGTTTCTTGTTTTAGGCTTATCGTCGGAGACAACGGATATACAATGTATCCTTGATTTTGCACATGGATTCAATTTTAATGTGATAGCATGCGTGTCCAGTAAAACCTTCTTTCGGCGATACGCAAATAAATCTGAAGTATGAGATAAGAGAAAAAGATTATATTTTATTAATTTTTTTGTTTCTTTCATAGGTTAAACAGCAATGTCTCTATGAGAACGAATGTGAAGTCAATGTTTAGCAGTGGGAATGGATCCGAAAATAATCGATAGTCATCGATATACTCTTGACACATCGAAAACTAGTCGAAAAATGAAGAAATTATCAGAAATATTGACTTTTCTTTAAATATTTTCATATGCGAACATTTCTTTTGTCAGCTCTGTGCATTGAATCTTCTTCAAAATGATTACTCAACAATATCTAGTCAAGCTCTTGATTATTCAGCATTTCGTGCCGGTTGCGATGTTATGTATTCTCCATATGTCACAACAAATTCTATTAAATTCATTAGACAAATGCATCCCAATAGTGTTTATATTAAAATCATTCTTATGGTATTAATATTTTCGACTGCATGTCGTATTGTTACATTCAATTCATCGAAATCAAATTCATTATTTATATTCAATATACAAAATATATTTGAACAACACAATGAAATACGAAATAAATTTTATTTTAATCATAAATTAAATCGGTCAGACACAATTTTATCTGTTGATTCATCGTGTTTATCTCGAACATTTTCAGGTTTCGAAGTACGTCTATGAATGACGTCAAGCTCTTGTATCAGTATATTTATCGAAATGCATTGTTTTGAAAATAGTGTGACTAACATAATATTTCTTTTCGTTGTTTTCTAGATTTGATGTTGATAAATCATTAAAAGAAAGAAAAAAACAACAACATGCTAACGAAACGAAATTGTAATTTACCCTTAGTATGTCTGGTATGTGGCGATACAGCACGTGGAATAAATTTCAATGTGATGAGTTGTTTATCATGTAAGACATTTTTTCGTCGACATGGAAATAAACCAAAAGTAGAAATTTGAATGAATCTAAAGACAAATAATTCTTCTTGTTTGTTTTAATTCAATTTTATTATGAAAGAAAAAACAATCACGACGATGTTCGAAAGAAAATAATTGTGAAATCAATCAAAAAACAAGAGGATGCTGTTCGGCTTGTCGATTACAAAAATGTTTAGCACTTGGAATGGATGCTGAATTAATTGGTAATCGACGTTTTAACTTGAACAAATGTTCATCTGTAAAGGATATGAAAATAGTTCACGTACGAACAGTCCATTCACTCCCACAGGTTTTCTTTTTCAAACATGTTAGCAACAATGGCATTTTTTTCTTCTTGTTGTCTTTATTTAGCCTTGTACATTGAGTCTATTGCAAAATGATCGTTCGACTTTGTCAAGAGATGAATGGGATCTTCTTTCGAATATTATTCATGCTTATGATGCAACAGAAATCATTCCAACCACAAAACAACTGTTCGAAGCTCAACTAATGTTACCATTGAAAGTTCGTTCGAAGCCAACAACAGCTTTAAATATCTACAGACGATTCTATGCATTGTTTATACCATTTGTTCAACGTACTCGATATTTTCATGAAATATCTTTCGAAACGTCAGAAGAATTAACACAGAATAATTTTCGAGGCTTTGGTATATTTCATAGTGGCTATATTATGCGTGAATTGAATGGTTTACATGATCCATTACTTCGAAGTGGTCTAAGTGCATTCTATACGGGAGATGTTGAAAGCAAAATGGAAAGATTTGCGTCGAGATTAGAATCGGATCCTTCATTGATTAAAATCATTCTTATGATATTAGCTTTTTCACCCAATAGTTCAATTGTATCTTTTGATATGTCGAGCAGAAATTATATAGCCGGAAATTCTTTAACAATATCAAAAATACAAGATACTATTGTGACGATGTTTTGGAAATATCTCCTATATAAATATGGATTCGTAGCTGCTGTGCAAAGACTTAGTTCGCATGTGAAATATTTAATTGATATGTTACAAACTGTACACGAACAACAAGGTGAACAAATTCGTGCCGTCGTTCACACAATGATCGACGATGCCAAACAATCATTAACAATTAAAGATTAGATTATTTGACGATATCAACGGAATAGACATGTTATTTTTTGTATACAAAGTATTATTACTGCTGTTCTTATGTCAATATTGTAAATCTGCTTGAATGACAAGTCTTGAGTGCTCTTAGTTGTTTTCGAAGCATTTCGCCTGCCTATTTTTGCTTGTAATCAATAACACGTGATATGATCACGGATCTGCTTTGTATTTTCAAGTTGCTGATAAACATAGGACAATTGTTATTAAATTCATTTCTGATTGCAAAAAAAAAACGAATCTATCTAGGTTATTGTAGATTCATAAGAAGACGTATGGCAATGAACAAACGGAATTCTACTTTACCATTGGTTTGTTTAATTTGCGGTGATGTTGCATGTGGAATAAATTTTAATGTACGAAGTTGTGGATCATGCAAGATTTTCTTTCGACGACATAAAACGAGCCCTCAAGTACGAAAACAAATAGATTTTCATTGATTTAAATATGAAATTTGTATTTCTTTTTCAAAGATTCTACGTCGAAAATGTTGGAAAGAAAACAATTGTGAAATAACTCCATACACAAGAAGTCATTGTTCAGCATGTCGACTAAAGAAATGTTTCGCATGTGGTATGGATCCTGAGATAATTGGTAGTCATGGATCTATTATCCAAAAAAATCAAAAATTATTACAGGTTTCTTTGAGTATTCAAACAATTCTTCTAACAATATTCTATCTTTCAAGCCGCGTACGTTGAATTTACTGCAGAATGATCATTCAACTTTATCACGGCAAGATTGGGATCTTCTGTCAAATATTCTTCATGCTCATGATGCAATAGATATTTTCTCAACAACCAAACAACTTCTTGAATCTCATTCCATGTTACCACTGAAAGTTCGTTCGAAGCCAACAGTAGCTCTCAGTTTGCATCAACAATTCTTCGCATCACTCCTACCGTTTCTTCAACGAACTAAGTTCTTTCATGAATTATCTCCGGATGCTTGTGAAGAATTAATACAGAATAATATCAAAATATTCGGCATGTTTCATGGCGATTTTATCATACGTGGAGTAAACGGTATGGATTATCCGGCATTTCGAGCTAGTTTACGTGCATTATACGCAGGTGATGTCGAACAAATCTGTCAAGCATTTACTTTGAGATTAGATTTCGATTCTGCACTAATCAAATTACTTCTCATGATCTTAGCATTTTCTACTAATTGTGGAATTGTATCATTTGATTCGCCGAAGGTATATTCAATCATTGGCAATTCTCTTTCAATAATGAAAGTGCAAAATATTATTACATCTGTTTGTTGGAAATATTTGTTATACAAATATGGATTGGCTGTTGCTGTAAAGAAGTTTGATTGTCATATTAAATACATTGTCGATCTGTTACAAGGATCATATGAACAAGAAAAATTACAAAGTATACAAGCAGTATATAAAATGATCGATGCCACAAAGCAAACACTAGCAATTACGAATTGAATCTCGATTGGTTACATGAACAAGTCGTTTGTGAAAATCACGTGAAACTCATGCACGTTTCAAACGCAATGAAAAGAGCTCAGATACTTATATAATCCAAGAAGGAGGAGCAAGAACTTCTCCATTCAACTCATCATACCGGCGTTCTCTTTCCTTTCTTCAATCTAATTGTTGTTGTTGTTGTTGTTGTTGTTGTTGTTGTTGCTTTTTGGTCATTTAATGTAGATAAAAAATAAGTCCTCACGCACTTTTTTAAGAACTTTTAAGCAATTAAACAAAAATATTCTTTTAAATTATTTTTAGATTTCAATTATGATTTATTTAGTATGCGTAATATAGTGAATTATGTACCTCGTTAAAACGTTCGTTTGAACGGACAGAAATGAGATTAAAGTAGGAAATAAAATAACCAACTGAATAGCGTTTCTTTTAATTAGAAAAAGTGCAGAATTGGATTCCTGAAAGAGTTTTCTAGTTTTCTTTCAAAACATCATAGGAAATGATTTTCGAACCTATGTAGTTAATTTCTCAGGATATTAAATTCCAAGATTAACAATGCCTCTATACTTTTAACTGACACAGTTTGAGGGTGCGTTTAAAATAACTAACGGTTTACCTAGTTTTTCTGTAAATAGGTCAATTGCACAGTAAAATAAGAACAAAAAGGAAATGACAGAAACATCATTAATTTTCTAGGATAATTACATACGCATCAAACTCTTTACCTACGGTTTCTAAAAAGAAAGAGGATACATCTTACTGTTAATTATAATATATGATTTTATAAAAAATTAAGTATTATATCTTTTTATTAATAACCTTCTTTGAAATATCACGAACTCATCGAGATAGAGATGTACCGGTTACTAAGTCATTGACGTATATAGTTGTAATAGATTTAAAAAGAAATCTACGCGCTACTCTGATACGTTTAATGTTATCATTTATTAAGTTCAAGGACAAATCCTTGTCAATTATTGAATTTAATTCGCATCTAGGCAACAATACATTTATTCAAGTTTTCAATTTTCGTCTTAATCAGTCACTGATGTTTTTTTTGTTGATTTGCGTTTAGATTTCATCTAAACTAATTGTTAAAAATTATGTTGACAAAACGAAACTGTAATTTACCATTAGTATGTCTCGTGTGTGGAGATACTGCACGTGGAATAAATTTCAATGTAATGAGTTGTATGTCTTGTAAAACATTCTTTCGACGACATGGAAGTCGACATAAAGTATATTTGATCTGTTCGAGTACAAACAATTGTGAAATTAATCGACAGACAAGAGGATGCTGTTCTGCTTGTCGATTAAACAAATGTTTAACGCTCGGAATGGATCCGAAACAAATCGGTAATCGCCGTTTTAAACACAAGAAACTCAACATTATTCAACCAAGCAAAGATATTCATCTTCCACAGGTTAATCATTTTGTTCTCATCGAATTATTTTTCTGCTAAACGATATTGTTATTTTTTATAAATCTCTAGATGCGTCCATTAAATCTTCTTGAAAATGATCGCTCAAAATTAACTCGAGAAGAATGGAATCTTCTCTCGAATATTATTCATGCATATGATGCAACAGAAATTATGTCACATACAAAACAATCGTTCGATAATCAATCATCATTACCACCGAAAATTCGATGGAAAATGTCGACAGTATTCTATTTGATCAAACAAATTCATTCGACATTTCAAATATTCATTGAACGTACTCCTCAATATCAATATTTATCAGCGAGATCCTGTCGAGCAATTGTACAACGAAATTCTGATTTATTCAGTTCGATAAATTCGATATTTATTTTGCGAGAAATCAATGCTGTCGAATTAGCAGTATTTCAAGAAACATTTGGTTTGATCTATTCTCAAGATGCAATGCAAAATCTCACTGGTCTTCTCTCACGATTGAATTTCGATGGAACTTATATTAAAATTATGTTGATGATATTCGCATTTTCCAATACATTTAGTATTGTTAAATACGATTCATCAGTTGAATTGACACAGAAAATAAATTGGACACCAGTTTTTACTATACAAAACATGTTTGTTACAATATTTTGGAAATATCTTCTATATCAACATGGTTTCAACGATGCTGTAAAATGGTTTAGTAATTTTGTCAGATATATTTTAGATTTAATGAAAATTACTGTAAATCAAAGGACTAGACAACATAATCAAATGATTAATGCAGTCATTGAAGATACTGCACGATTGTTGACATTGAAAACCGAATAAAATGGAATTAATTTTTTCGATGAAAAAGATAAAGCCGTTCACATATTAGAAGATTTCGAATAGTCGTTTACAGATTGCAAAGAAAGTCTTTTGATGTTTTTGATTAGAAGCTTCTTTTATCAAGAAATACTCTCATCTACATTTCCCAGTAACTGCTTATGATATCTTGGTGATTTTTTATTTGTATTTTGTATTGTTTTGATGAATTCTATTTTACATATTGCGATAATAAATATATGTATATATATATATGAAGTTCGTCATGAAAGGAAATTTTTCTATTACTTTTACTGAATTCGATTTCATAGAGAAAAAAAAGGAAATTTACAATTGAACGTTTGATTAGATCTAATGACTTCACTTTTATGATGGATTTCTAGGGTATTTTCTATAGAACTGTCTATTTATATTTTATTTCTTCCTATAAAACAAGTATTTTGCTGTCATATAAAAATAGTTCATTAATTATGAAAAGTACATCAATTGGCACTTTTGAACCTCGAGCATCTGCATGTACTTTCATTCTTTTATTTTTTTTCAACACAATTAATTAAAAAAAAAGTGTGTTCTTCCTTTAATTTTAAATAGAAAAAGCAAAAGTACACGTTGCCTGATGTGCGTGCTGGAAATAAATTAGAAACTTTTAGATTATAAAATTTCTCTCCCTAAAGAGAACGAGTACACAGAGGTCATTATTTATTAGTTATTTAAAAACAAACATTTGACATTCGGATATAAGATGTTTAGTCATGTTGTACACCTACATAAATCTAAAAAATGACACAATACCGATTTCGCCTCTTCATTTCAACACGAATCAATCTGATTAATTTATCGAGCTATTTGGTACATCAAATCATGGAAAGTTATTATTCAGCATATTTGACGCGATATTAGCATTCTATATCGAGATATCATCATGAGAATACGCGTTATTTTTATCTATTTGGAATGAATATATTCAGTTATTATAAGAAAAAATCATAAAAGGTCGAATACTGGGAGAAAAAGAGAAAAACTGTGTTTTAATATCATCTATGCGCACGCATATACATAACTTACATACCTTTTTTTTGCTAAGTATGAATGTTTCATGTTGTCATATAATTATTATTATTGTTTTGTCAATATGAAATTATATTCAGAGCTGAATGGTTTCTCTATTCAAGTGAATTTAATTAATTTCTAGATTGAGTCAAAAGCTATTTTTATGTGCGACGAAGTAACCATCTTTTCAATGGATTATACTTCACAAAAGATTAAAATTAAAGGCTCATTTACAAGGACAGAAAAATAACAACACAATTGCAACAATTTCTGTGAAGAAATATGTCAAAAGAACGACGTTCTGTCATACTGAATATACGTTCATTCTATGAAACAAACTAATTTCTTTTTAAAATCATGAAATCAATCCAGTTTCGTCAGTGCACGACGCACGATTTAGGAACCAATCGAAAACGTAATCTATTCTTAACTGACGTCTTTCGAATTATTTTGTTTATCTATCTTTAACAATGCATTAATAAACCGCCTATAACATGAAAATAATTTGACTTACAAACGTAAGCAACCTCATGTACCTTTTTTACAAAAAATAAATAAAGATGAATATGCAGTTAGGTATCTATTGATAACCATGATATCAAAAGTATTTTTCGTAACGCGGCCTTGAAAAGAGAAAAAGAAAAGAAAATATCGGCGACTACCCTACTATTTAATAACATGGAGGAGGAGAAAAAAAAGGAAAGAAACAGAAGAAAAGAATGTCTGTTTTTTTTCCCTTTTACCTTTTATAAGTACATGTCTTGTTTACCGTTTGACGTCAGCATTAAAACAACAAGGTTTTCGATGATTTGCTATTGTAAGATTCATTATTGACTAATCCTTCAAGAATGGGAAAAAGAATTCGAATCGACTAGTCAAATTCCAGGTAGTGACTAATATGTTTTACATTACTGTCTTCCGAAGAAATCTGCAACAACAATACGCGTCATTGTAGGTTCTATTTTTATTTTGTAATTGCAAAATTGTTGTACGATATTTATTCAACTCTCGATTCAATCAACAACCATTAAATTTACCTTGAAAAATATTGAAACAAAACTACCACAGGTTAATATCTTATTGAGTCAACTGAGTGTTTGCATCAAAATTTTTGCTCTACTTCAAAATAACACAATTCAAATTTTACAAGAGAACATTCCCTTGAAATGCAAATTATAATATCGACAAAACAACAACAGATTTTCTATGAATATGCATGCATGAGGGCTGAAAAGATGCTCGATTAAATCTTTGTTAATATCTTTCAAAGTGAGAGCTCTTTTTCTTTCTTATCGAGTCATTAATCTTGTTGAATACATGCTCTTTTCACCTGTGCGCATGTAGACATTTAAATTTTCAGTGTATTTCTACCCATTAATTTGACAAAAAAACCCAAATTCTTCGCTCAAATCAACAGAAAAACATTGAATTTTGGTACAATCTAGGGTCATCATTCATTTTTATCAAGTTTGCACCTTTTCTTTTTAAAAATATCTGTCAAAGGTGATCTGCAAATAACATAGTACATCGAACGTTCAGTATTAAAGAATGAAACCTAAAGGAGACTTTTTCTTCTCGTTGTACCGAATAGACGGTCCCCATCCAATGGGTGGGTATATTTTGAATATAAAACCCATGGTTTGCACTCACTCATTTTAAAATAGGACGAAAAGGTCTCGGGTGCTCGTATGATGAAAGGAAAGAAAGAAAGAAAGAAAAAAAGAAAAAGGGCCTTCGCTCGATTCATAGCGAGCACGTTGTATTTTTTTGCTCGTTTCAAATTCATTGGCAATGAATACTCGTGAAAATGCCTTACATTCCTCCGTCTTGTTTTGAACTATACTATAGACAATATTGTCTAGAACCAAATAATTCTCGTTTTCTTTTTTTTTGAAGGTCTAGATATCTATCATGATTTATCTTATATGAACATTATGATTACAAAACGAACCTGCGGCCTACCACTGATTTGCCTAGTATGTGGAGATACAGCTCGTGGAATAAATTTCAATGTGATGAGTTGTATGTCTTGTAAGACATTCTTTCGACGACATGCAACTAAATTACATATCAATCTAAAATGTCTACGCTCAAATAACTGTGAAATCAGTGTACAAACGCGAGGTGATTGTTCGGCTTGTCGATTAGATAAATGTTTAACATTAGGTATGAATCCGAAATTAATCGGCAAACGTTTCGATCATCGAGAGAAAAATCATTCCAATTATTATTCAAAAGCCAAACGTCAATCAAAACAAGTTCGTCTCGAAATCATTATCGGAAATAATAGTTTTTTTTCTTGCTTAATTTTAGTTAGATACATTAAGTCTATTCGAACGTGACCGATCGATTTTATCCAAGGACGAATGGCGTCTTCTTTCAAATCTTGTTCATACATACGATAGACTCGATATGATATCATATACGAAACAGTTCCTTATACATCAGTCATCATTACCTGTTAAACTTCGGTTAAAATCAACATCCATGATGGATTTTCTTAAATATCTGTATTCAACATTCCAATCTTTTGTTGAAAATACGCCTTATTATTATTTATTGCCGATTAGTACGCGAAAGGAATTATTTGTACATAATTCTGAAACGTTTGGCATGTTTAATTCAATGTTTGTTATTCGAGAAACTCATGCCATGGACTACACAGCGTTTCGTACTGGTGCAGATAGTATTTATACACCAAATGGCGTTGATTATTTTAATAATATTATATCTCAATTAGATTCAAACAGTGTTCTTGTTCGAGCTATGCTCTCTATTTTAGCATTTTCACCCAATAGTGGTACTGTATATTTCGATAAATCAATCGATTTGAACATTGAATTTGATTCAATATTGATTTTTAATATCGAAAGTATTTTTGTAACTATGCTTTGGAAATATCTTCTTTATCAATATGGTTTAGTCGATGCTGTTCGTTGGTTTAATCATTTTATTAAATATCTTGTGAATCTCATACGATTCGTTTATGAACAACGTAGTAGTCAACATACTGCAATGCTCGATACAGTTATCGAAGATACAACACGATTATTATGTCTTGATGATTGACAAACGAATTTTCTTTCTCTCTATTGTTTGTATGTTTTCTCTTTCGCTCTCGCTCTTTTCTTGTCTCTTTTTTCTCTCTCCTTTTCTCTTCATTTTTTTCTCTTTTGACAATAACAAATGACAGCAAACATAAATTCTCTTCTTTCTTTCTTTTTTTCGTCACTTTTCAATGGATTATTAGAAAACACGAGAAGATTTCGTAGGCAATCACGCGCTACTGACCTACTTTTTGCTTTCCTCGCTCTTAAGATACCTGATAATAGAGTAGTTCAAGTTAGCTGAGAACTCATAACCTTTTTCCGAGAATGTACTGCACGCATTGATTATTCTCATTTTCTTTCCTTTCCTGTCAAGGATTTGCACGTAGCGTTATGAGTTAGAAGAACGAAAAGAAAAAAAAAACGTTGAGTACTTTAGGGTTTTGGAGGAGAAAGAAAAAAATCAAATTTTTTTTGTACTGTGAACTAACGACTGCTGTTTATGAAAGGAGGGAGACGATAACAGTTGCAGAGCTTCGTTTCATCTATTGTTTTTTTGCTTCATCTTATTTTTAGCAATCAATGTACTTTCAGAACATTAATTCTAGATTTTCTCCAGCGATAGTATGGTCACAAAACGTACATGTGGTCTACCACTGATTTGTTTAATATGTGGAGATAAAGCTCGTGGAATAAATTTCAATGTGATGAGTTGTATGTCTTGTAAGACATTCTTTCGACGACATGCAACTAAACTACATGTTAATTTGCAATGTTTACATTCGAATAATTGTAAAATTAATATACAAACACGAGGTGATTGCTCAGCATGTCGATTAGATAAATGTTTAACATTAGGTATGAATTCGAAAATAATCGGTACGAGATTTGGTAAACGAAAACATTCGATTCGAATGCTCTCACAAAACGATCATTCATTATTAAGTGATAATGAATGGAAACTTTTATCGAATATTATTCATGCTTATGATGAAACAAATATTATTTCAAATACTACCGATCTACTCCAACGACAATCCACTATTATACCAAAAATACGTTCGAAACCGTCAGTCATTTTCGACATAATCAAACCATTCTATTCTCTAATTTATCTACTTATTGAGCGAACACCATATTTTCATCAATCATCAGTTGATACATGGAAAGATCTCGTTCGTTGGAATTCGAAAGTCTTCGGAACAGTGAATTCATTTTTTATCATGCGCGAAACACATGCCATGAATTATCCAGCCTTTCAAAATGGTTGTTTGATGATCTATGATTATAAAACAATGATGGACTTAAGTCAATTTACTCTACGTTTAGAATCCAATAGTGTTCTCGTTAAAATTATACTTTATATTTTAGCATTTTCAACAAATTCGTCTGTTGTTATTTACGATCCATCGGAACAGATCAATTCATCCGAAATCAATTCACTGATTTTCTTTCGCATACAAAATCTATTTATTAATTTACTTTGGAAATATCTTGTCCATCAAGATGATACAATAGCAGCTGTACGATGGTTGAATACATTTACAAAATATATTCTTGATTTATTATTATGTATAAACGAGCAAACAACAACTGTACATTTCGATATTGTGAATATGCTCAACAAACAGATGATTCATAGTTTAACAGTTAAACAATAGCCATGTCTTTTTAGTAGAGAAATAAATCAACCATGGTCGAATGAAATATTTCGATGTTAGAATAATCCAAAGCCATGTTAATATGAAAGTAAATGAATTCGATGATAGATTTATTCGTTGTTTAAGATATTGTTCAACGAGAATGGATAGCGCTTGAAGAAGAAAGAATATCATTTGATCACCAGTTATTTGTCTCAATGAAACAAACGCAATGTATTCATGAATGAAACCAGAAAAAATAAAGACACAGCTTGTTGCAAGACTAAGACGAATCGATTTCGATATTGATGAATCAAGGGAATTGAAAACAGGTTTAAAAATTAATTCAATCCATGTTTGTCGAAATCTAAAAAAAGACTGATATAACATGTAAATGAACATAATATTTATTGATCTACATTCGATGCCATCGATTCCAGAAATCACTGGGGGAATTTGCTCGATAGGGTTGATTGAATAGATTGGGAATGAATTCTAATGGTCGATTGAAGAATAAACATAGACTAAATCGACAGATTTCATAATTAATTGAAAGAAAAAAATAGATAAATAAACCACCGAATGGATTGATCAACATTCGAATGAGAATATGTTCTTCATGAAGATCGTGTGAGATAATTTCGTGTAAAATATAAATAAGAAAAAGCAAGATCAATGTATATTTGATTATATTCCATTGAAGATAGATTAATGATTTGAAATGTTGACGAATGTCAATAGGTCCAGAATAGAATATTCGTCTGTGTTTTGTTTCGAGTTCGTTGATTGGTTTCGATTGATAATAAACTCGATAGAAAAATAGTTCATGTTGAATATCAAAAAATGTCCACGTATGGAATTCATTCCGTCGGATGCATATCCATTCGCATATTTTCTGCGCAAAATAAATTGCGAGACCAGCAATGCAGACATGAAAAAATGGAATCTGACGTATGTATGGACAAAATGGGATAAAGAGTAGATAGATAAGATTCGGAAGAATTAGGAACCATTTCGATAAATGAACAATTGAATGATTAAAAATTGAAAGAAGAAATATAGGAAAATAAACAGCTAAACAAGCGAAACCTGTTGGGAGGAGAATATTTACGAAACAGTCGATAGTATTCATTGGATTGGATGTATGTACGAATGCAAAATGAAAGGAAAATTTGTATTTATTTATTTATTTTGAAACAAAAAAACAACAACAACAATTTCTTTTTAAACTGAAATAAACATATTTCTATTTGACAACGATGGTAAATGTTGTTGACGATAGAAACGTGGTGATAAATATGCTTGAGGAATTAAACCCGTAAATGGATGTTCATAGGGAGTATTAATATGGTAGATTTCTGTTGTTGAATTAGCTGCAGAGATTTTCTCATCGGATGATGATGATGATGAAAATCGACAACGATGTGTTTTAAGAAGAATTACAATGAGAAAAATAATTAAAATAAAAAATAATAAACTAGCTAAACAAACGATAAGAATAATTCGTGAGAAATTAATTGATATATTCTGTGATTTGAATGTTGTTGTTGTTGATGATGATGATGAAAGAAAATATTCATCCGGATAATTTTCATATAATTGTCGATAGATATTCACCGATTGACAACGAATACCATCACAAACTGTTCCTAAATAAAGAAAATAAACGATTGGAAATGATTCGAATTAATGAAAGAAAAAGACCTGTCGGGCATTTGCCAATAGTTTGTTCGTTTGAAAAACAAAAATCTGTCGGTTCAAGTTCACAATCATATTGATCATTGATTTTCTTGACTTTTCGAGTCGATTTCGGACAAATACAAAACGATGTTGAACTTTGTTGACACCAATGTAAACATCGTTGTGGCATATACGTACAATTACTTTGTTCAATCGAATCTAAACATAATCGTCCAAGATTCGGCCAATTCATTGTATGAATATGTTCATTTGTACATTGACATGTTCGTGAATATTGATCACAACGTATTAGATTCGAGAGCGAATAATGAGCATTACAATCAGCATCGATATCACATTGTGTACCGATCGTTTTCTCATAATTGATACGAAAATGAAAGGTTTCATTTGACGCGGTTAGATAAACATGCTGTTTTGAACAATCATAGGCTTTACATGAACGAAGAATGATTTCACCTATTTAAATAAATAGATTGCTTATTTTTTAAAATTTTTATGCCTCAAAAAAAAAACGAAGAAATTTCATCAACCTTCTGGTAAAAATAAAACCGATTGTTTGCCAAGATGTTCTAACTCGATAATACTCATTTGTGTTGTCATATATTCCGTGTTTGTACGTGATCGTTTCATTGTATATTGACATTCAGTAAAAACTAAATCATCCGGTTGATTCACACATCGTACCATGAATGGTACGAGTAACATCCAACGTTGATCAAATTGATAGATTAATGTTTGATTAAATATATTCGTTGTATTTTCTAATGAATAATAACCGAAAAAATCAATCGAATTTGAATTTAATATATGTGTATTCAATGTTAAATAGTTATTTGTATCGAATATACATTGAGATAAAACAGTGGATGTACGAACATATGGACACTGTGCATGAATTTGATTTAATAAAATCAAGAAACCAATTGCATAAATACTGCATAACATATCTATATTTGAAAAAAAAATGAGGCAATGAATGATTGATTTATAATTGGAATCGTATGGGCGTCATTCTGTTGCACAGTATGAATTACCTCCCGTTCTTTTGAACATATAACTGCT
>Ga0209952_1001278_pt1 | contig 22251 bp, 22 predicted proteins | sample ThiBiot_750_biof_2_FD_183951 | JGI IMG/M metagenome (GOLD analysis project Ga0209952, IMG submission 183951) | Wastewater bioreactor microbial communities from Cape Town, South Africa - Thiocy_cont_750_biof (SPAdes) | ecosystem: Engineered > Bioreactor > Thiocyanate-remediating >...
CGAATTCGACACCGAACTGGTGCGCGAATGGTTCAACGCGTTCGCCATCAACGCCGGTGTGACGCTGCACGTCGAGACCCTATATGGTGAGAACAGCCACCATATCGCCGAGTCCTGCTTCAAGGGTTTGGCGCGGGCGCTACGTGCCGCGGTGGCGATCGATCCCCGCAATGCGGGCGAGGTGCCGTCCACCAAAGGCCAGCTTGGCGGCTGACGGCGCGGCCGTCGGAGGGACATGATGCGTATCTATACGGTGCACGCGCCACGAACGAGCGACATGCATTCGCGCGCCGCGGGCGACCGCGCGGTGTTCGTGCGCGACGGCTTTCATGTCTGGGCCTTCGTCTTCGGCGGATTCTGGCTGCTCTATCATCGGCTGTGGTGGGCCTTGCTCGGCTATATCGCGGTGATGGCCGGTGTCAGCGTGTCGCTCGGCGTGCTGCGCGTAAGCGGCGGCGTCAGCCTGTCCGTGCTGTTGTTGATCGCGTTGCTGATGGGTCTGGAAGCGGCCAGCCTGCGGCGCTGGACCCTGTCGCGCGGCAAGTGGCGGCAACTCGATGTTGTCGCCGGGACTAACGAACAGGATGCCGAGCGGCGTTTCTTCGACCGCTGGACCAGCGGACATCACGATTCCACCGACGACCCGATGTCGATCGAGCGTGGCGGACCACCGCCGACCCGCGATATTCCCGGGCAACCGTTTTCGCGGCCGCCGCCGATACCCGGCAGCATCGTCGGGCTATTTCCGCAGCCGGGAGGCTCAGTGTGAGCGTCGCCATTATCGATTATGGATCGGGCAACCTGCACTCGGCGGCGAAAGCGTTCGAGCGCGCGGCCCGCAGCCTTGAAAATCCGGACAAGGTGATCGTGACGCGCGATCCCGACGCGGTGTTTCGCGCCGACCGCATCGTGCTGCCCGGCGTCGGCGCATTCGCCGATTGCCGCAAGGGGCTGGATGCCGTCGACGGCATGATCGAAGCCATGACGGAAGCGGTGCGCGTCAAGGCGCGGCCGTTCTTCGGCATCTGCGTCGGCATGCAGTTGATGGCGACCCACGGCAAGGAAAACGTCACCACCGACGGCCTGAACTGGATCGACGGCGATGTCGAGAAGATCGCGCCGCGCGATGAGAGCCTTAAAATTCCGCACATGGGCTGGAACACGCTCGATGTCATCCGCGAGCATCCGGTGCTGGAGCGTTTGCCGCTGGGACCAAAAGGCCGCCACGCTTACTTCGTGCATTCCTATCACCTCAACGCGGCGAACGAAGCCGATGTGCTGGCGCGGGCCGATTACGGCGGACCGGTGACGGCCATGGTCGGCAAAGACACCGCCATCGGCACGCAATTCCATCCCGAGAAGAGCCAGCGGTTCGGGCTGGCGCTGATTGCCAATTTTCTGAAGTGGAAGCCGTGATCCTTTTTCCCGCTATCGATCTCAAGAACGGTCAGTGCGTGCGTCTCGAGCAAGGCGACATGGCGCGCGCCACCGTATTCAATCTCGATCCGGCCGCGCAGGCACAGAGCTTCGCCGCGCAGGGATTCGAGTATCTGCACGTCGTTGATCTTGACGGCGCCTTCGCCGGCAAGCCGATGAACGCGCAGGCCGTCGAGGCGATGCTGGGGGTCATCAAGATGCCGGTGCAGCTTGGCGGCGGCATCCGCGATCTGGCGACGGTGGAAGCGTGGCTCGCGAAGGGCATTACCCGCGTCATCATCGGCACCGCGGCGGTGCGCGATCCGACGTTCGTCAAGGAAGCAGCGAAAAAGTATCCCGGCCGCGTCGCAGTGGGACTCGATGCGCGCGACGGCAAGGTCGCAGTGGAAGGCTGGGCGGAAACTTCGACGGTCACCGCATTGGAAATCGCACAGCGTTTTGAGGATGCCGGCGTTGCCGCGATTATTTTCACCGACATCGCCCGCGACGGTCTGCTCAAGGGCCTCAATCTCGACGCGACCATTGCGCTGGCGGACAGCATCTCGATCCCGGTGATCGCCTCCGGTGGATTGGCTTCGATCGAGGACATCAAGGCGATGCTGTTGCCGCGCGCGAAGAAGCTCGCTGGCGCGATTGCCGGACGCGCGCTTTATGACGGGCGCGTCGATCCCGCTGCGGCGCTTGAGCTGATCCGCAGCGCGCGGGCGGCCTAGGAGTTCGCGATGTTCAAAGTGCGCGTTATTCCCTGCCTCGACGTCAAGGATGGTCGGGTCGTCAAGGGTGTGAATTTCGTCGACCTGCGCGACGCGGGCGATCCGGTGGAAGCGGCCATCGCTTATGACGCCGCCGGCGCCGACGAGTTGTGCTTTCTCGACATCACCGCGACCCACGAAAATCGCGGCACCATGCTGGATGTGGTCCGGCGCACGGCGGAAGCCTGCTTCATGCCGGTGACGGTCGGCGGCGGCGTGCGCACCGTCGATGATATCCGGATCAACAGCGCGGCGGTCAGCCGGCGCGAGTTCGTCAAGGAAGCGGCGGAGAAGTTCGGCGATCAATGCATCGTGGTGGCGATCGATGCCAAGCGCGTCAAGCGGGCCGGCGGGTCGGATCGCTGGGAGATTTTCACCCATGGCGGTCGCAAGTCGACCGGCATCGATGCTGTCGAGTACGCGCAGGAAGTGGTGTCGCTCGGCGCGGGCGAAATCTTGCTGACGTCGATGGACCGCGACGGCACCCGTTCGGGCTTCGATATCGATCTGACGCGCGCGGTGGCCGATGGTATCCCCGTCCCGGTGATCGCTTCTGGTGGCGTCGGCAATCTCGATCACTTGGTCGAGGGCATCCGCAGCGGCCACGCTACGGCGGTGCTGGCGGCGTCGATCTTCCATTTCGGCGAGTTTACCATTCGCGAGGCCAAGGAGCACATGGTGCGCGCCGGTCTTCCCATGCGCCTCGATCCGTAAACCAACGCCGGAGTTTACGCTCCCGCGTTTTTGCCGAAAATGCTAAAAGGCACAGTCATGGCCCGTTTCACCCTTCACGATCTCGCAGCCGTCATCGATGCCCGTGCGGCGTCCGGCGGCGAGAAGTCGTACACCCGCAAACTGCTCGACAAGGGGCCGGAGCATTGCGCCAAGAAACTCGGCGAGGAAGCGATCGAGACCGTGATCGCGACCGTCGAAAACGATCGCGATCATCTGATCGCCGAGAGCGCAGACCTGTTATTTCATCTGCTGGTTGTTTTGAAATCGCGCGGCGTCTCGCTCGAGGATGTCGAAGCGGCCTTGGCGCAACGTACGTCGATGTCCGGGCTGGAAGAAAAGGCCGCGCGTAAGCGCGACTGATCACGGGAAGGGCGGCGCCATGGATATGCGTCTGGATCAGCAATACAACCCTTACCGGATTTTCACGCGTCATCAGTGGGCCAAGCTGCGCGACGACATGCCGATGACGCTGGCCGCCGACGAAATCGCGGCGCTGCGCTCGATGTACGATCGCCTTGATCTGAACGAGGTCGAGGAGATCTATCTGCCGCTGTCACGGCTGTTGTCGATTTACGTCGACGCCACCCAGCGACTCTATGTGGCGCAGCGGCAATTCCTCGGCATCGAGGATCGCAAGATGCCCTACATCATCGGCGTCGCGGGCTCGGTGGCGGTCGGCAAGTCGACCACCGCGCGCGTCTTGCAGGCGCTGCTTGCGCGATGGTCGCCGCGACCGAAGGTCGATCTGGTGACGACGGACGGCTTTCTGTTTCCCAACGCCGTGCTTGAACGGCAGGGCATCATGCAGAAGAAGGGCTTCCCGGAAAGCTACGATCTGCAAAAGCTGCTCGCCTTCCTCAGCGACATCAAGGCCGGGCGGCGGCCGGTGCGGGCACCGGTCTATTCGCATCTCACCTACGACATCATTCCCAATGAATGGATCGAGGTCGATCGCCCTGACATTTTGATCGTCGAGGGCGTCAATGTGTTGCAAACCGGCAAGCTGCCGCGCGATGGCCAGGCCGTGCCGGTTGTGTCGGACTTTTTCGACTTCTCAGTCTACATCGATGCCGACGAACCGGTGCTGCGCAAGTGGTACGTGAAACGCTTCCTCGCGCTGCGTGACACTGCGTTCCACGATCCGCGGTCCTATTTTCATCGCTACGCGTTGTTGTCGGATGAAGAAGCTACCGCGACGGCATTGGCGATCTGGGAACGTACCAACCTCGCCAACCTCGAAGACAATATCCTTCCGACACGGCCGCGCGCGACGCTGATCCTGAAGAAGGGCGCTGATCATGTCGTGGAAACCGTTGCCTTGCGGCGTCTGTGATATGGAACGCTACGCCGCGTCCGCGCTGAAGTGTTCGATATAGCGCGCCTTGATCACCGAGACCGGTAGGATGATCAGCACGTCGGTGGTGCCGAATTGGTCGTCGATCACCGCGCCGTCGCCGATATAAGCGCCCAGCCGCAAGTAGCCTTTGATCAGCGGCGGCAGCTCGCGCAACGCGGCCTTGTGGTCGATGCGATGCTTGGCGATGCGATTCATTTCCACGCGACGTGTCGGCTGCGGTCCAGCCCGCCATGATTCAGGCGCGGAAGCGAAGTGATGCAGGAACGACAGCGGCAACGCCAGCCGGTCGGGATCGGTGCCGTTGAGGCTGGCGCAACCGATCATGACATCAAGCCGATGCTGACGGACGTAGCTCCAGATGCCTTGCCACAGCAATTCAACGGTGCGCTTGTTGCGATACGGTGGAGAGACACAGGAGCGTCCGAGTTCGACGAAACGCAGGTCGCGGTGCTGTGCGGTCAGGCCGGAGATATCGAATTCGTTTTCGGTGTAGAAGCCGTCGTGGCGCTCGGCGATGTCCTGGCGCAGCAGGCGATAGGTTCCGACTACCCGCTGCTTTCCGCTTGGCGTCGGCTTGGCGTCGTGATCGATCACCAGAAGATGGTCGCAAATCTTGTCGTATGCATCCTTGTCGCGGCGCGCCAACAGGGTTCTGGCATCGGCAATCGCGTCGCCGTCCTTATAAAACACCTTGTAGCGGAGTCTCTGCGCCTGTTTGATGTCGCGCTTGTTTCCGGCAAGTCTTGCTTCGAGCGAGCCCAGCCGTCCGAGCGAGAGCGGTTGCGGGACGGTCGAGCGATCGGGCTGCCTAATGTAGGGCTGTGGTTTCAGCCAGGTGATCGCGGTATTGGCGAGTGCGCCGACAGTCTCCGGGCGCAGCATCTGGATCAGGGGTTGTTTCGCATATCCGCGCGCGGTGCCGTGTTCGGAGCTTTGCATCGCCATCCTCGTGACCGCGATCCGCTCGAATCATGTCGATGCGATCGTCGAGGGTGACAGATCATCGGCATCCGACAGCCGTATGACACGCGCATGAGTTGCGGATGACATCGGTGAGGAAGTAGGTCAAATCAGGCAGCGAGATGGCGTGAGGACACGAACCCGGAGATGACTTCCGCAAGTTTCTCGCGGTCGAGCGGCTTGACCAGAAAGCCGTCCATTCCGGCCTCGAAGCAAGCGTAGCGGTCTTCCACCAGAGCGTTGGCGGTCAGCGCGATGATCGGCGTGCGACGTGCGGTCTGTCCGGCTTCGCGCATGCGAATGCGCTTGGTGGCCTCGATGCCGTTCAGTTCCGGCATCTGAATGTCCATCAGGATAAGGTCGTAGGGATTTTCCGCGGCTTCGGCAGCGAGCCATGATTCCACTGCGGCGTTACCGTCGATGGTCACGACAACCTGATGGCCGAGGCGTGCCAGCAGCGATCGCATCAGCAGGGCGTTGATCTCGTTGTCTTCCGCGACCAGGATCGACAAACCGCCTCGGGCTGTGACTTTCGGTGTCGTGCTGCCGAGCGGCTCGTTGTCGAGCACTGGCTCGATCGCTTCGGTCGGAGTCGATAGCTGTGGCGGCGCATTGAGCCGGATCGCCAACGACACCGCGCGTAACGGTCTCACCAGATAACCCGTGAAGGAGCCACTGACGAGATCACGATACTCATGACGCATTGCCGGCGTGAAGATCACGATGCGATGTGCAGTGTGAGGCGCAGCCACGGCGGCGAAGGCGGTGGCGTCCGCCGGTCCGAACGCACCGTCGACCAAGACGGCGTGCCATGATCGTTCCGGCAGCAAGGCGCGCGCCACCGCGAGGTCCGTGACCGTGCAGGTCTGCGCGCCCCAGCGCTGCAGCCGGCGGGCGATCAGTGAGTTTTCGACGCTTTGCGGAGCGACCAGCATGACCGATTTGTCGGCAAGGTCGGGAATCGCGAAAGGCTGCCGCCGTTCGCCGCCCCCATCGCCATCGCCGTTGGTCATCGGGATGGTGAAGGAGAACGTCGAACCCTTGCCGATCGTGCTTTGCAGGGAGATGTGGCCGCCCATACGGCGGACAATGCGTTCGCTGATGCTGAGTCCGAGACCGGTGCCGCCATAATCTTGCGCGATGCGCTCGTCGGCCTGCTCGAACTCCTGAAAGATGCGAGCCTGCGCTTCAGGCGCGATGCCGATGCCGGTGTCGCGCACCATGAACAGCACGTCGTTAGGCAACGGGCCGGGCTCGACGATGAGCGCGACACCGCCGCTCTGCGTGAACTTGATGGCATTTCCGGCGAGATTGAGCAGCACCTGACGAAGGCGCGCGGCGTCGCCAATCACATTCGACGGCAACCGCTCATCGACATAAGCGGCGACCTCGAGGTTGCGCGCTTGCGCCCGCGGCGCCAGAAGTTCGGTGATGCTTTCGATCAGGCTGTCGAGCGCGAAAGGCCGCTGTTCGAGGTCAATCCTGCCGGCTTCGATCTTGGAAAAATCGAGTAGTTCCTCGATCAGCACGAGCAACGCTTCGCCGGACGTCCGCACCGCCTTGGCATACGTCGTTTGTTCCGACGTCAGCGCAGTGTCGAGCAGCAGCCCGTTCATGCCGATGATGCCGTTCAGCGGCGTGCGAATTTCGTGCGAGACCATGGCGAGGAAGCGCGATTTGGCACGGCTTGCCGCATCGGCATGGTCACGCGCTTCGCCGAGTGCGCGCTCGGCCTCGGTGCGATCGGTGACGTCGCGTCCGACGCATTGAATCTCAGCGGGTTCATCCGCATCGGGGCGTACCAGACCTTCACGCCAGCCGATCCAACGTGGGCCGCTTGCGGTTGCGATCTTCTGGTCGTGGATACGCGTGCCCGCCGCGTCGGTCACGACCTTGCCCTGCTCCAGGATCGGAAGCTCGAAGCGAGTGCCGACGAGAACTTCGCGCGATTTCTTTGCCAGCGTGCAATAGGCGTCGTTGACCGATCGGATGGTGCCGTCCGCCTGTCGTAGCACGATGAGATCGTCCTGCGATTCAAACAGGATGCGCGCGCGCTCCTCGGCTTCCTTCAGTTCCCAGTTGCGGTCTGCCAGTGCTTCGTTGCGCTGGGTGACGGTGCGAAGTTTCCTGCGCAGCCAGCGCAGTCGCATGCTGGTGAGAGCCAGCGCGGCGCAGGCCAGCGCAAAAAGAAAGCTGATGCCGATCGCGAAAGCGTGCGGGTTGTAGCCGGCGGCATCCGATCGGACGCCGGAGATGAAGCCGTAAGCACCGCCGAAGGCCACTTGAAACAGGATAAGCGCGCGGAACGCGAAGTTGATGCGGGGGTGCCGGCGCGCGAAACGTCGCAAACGTGCCTTGATGCCAAACATCCATCCCATCGATCGACTCCCGGTTCCTCGTGAAAGCCTCCTGCGGAGTCTTCCTGCGAGTCCAATGAGGAGGATGACGAGGCGACCTTGCGAAGTGCTTGCGGGCGAGCTGCGTTAACCGATCGCTTGGAAACAGGGTTGACGGAGCGTTAAAGCGCTGCTGCTGCAACGCGGGCGCGCTTGTCGTCGGCACCAACCACCAGGGCGGCTGCTGCCTGCGGCGAGAACGTCTTCGACTGCACGTAGATGCGGAAATCGCCCGGATCGGCGGACAGATAGATGATCGGTTGCAAGGCGGAGGCCGCTTTGGCGATACCGATGTAGCGTGTCGCCACTTGCGCCGCGCAGGCATCTGGTTCCGCGCCGTCGATATCGTCGACTACGGTGAAATCGGCGTTGTCCGGGCTGTCGACGATCTGCACCCGCACCGTCGCTTCCGCCGGATTGTCGGTGAAGCTGACGCGGGACTGCGATTGCCATGACGCGGTCGCCATCTGCACCGCGACATCGCCGATCCTGATGCAGGGCTGCGGTTGCGGCGCGAGGTTTTCGCGGGCGAAGACCCCGGCCAGGATCAGCGGAACGACTGAAGCAAAGACCTTGAAACGCGACATGATACGCCGTCCGCATTTTCATCGCCCGAGAGACATGGTCGGGCGTATGGTTTGCGCAGCGTAAACAAAAGTCGTTAGTGTTTGGTTGATGTCCCGATGTGGCGCAATCGCGTGAGCGATGGCGTATGCCGTCTATGCGGCGTGCCGGATATCGTCTGCGAGCGCCCTATAGGACAGCGCTTCGGCCAGATGCATCCGGCCGATCTGTTCCACGCCGTCGAGATCGGCGAGAGTCCGCGCCACCCGCAAGACGCGATGGTAGCCGCGCGCGGACAGGCGCATGGCTTCGGCGGCGTCTCGCAACAGTTTCTGCCCCTGCGCGTCGGGCTGCGCGACGGTGTCCAGCACCGACGCCGGCGCTTCGGCATTGGTGCGGATTTGCGGCAAGCCCGCCGCGGCATAGCGCGCAAGCTGGATATCGCGCGCCGCTGCGACGCGTGCGGCGACTTCGGCGGAGCCTTCCGACGGCGCCGGCAGGATCAGGTCGGCGGCGGTGACGGCGGGGACTTCGATACGCAGGTCGATGCGGTCCATCAGCGGTCCGGAGATGCGGGCCTGATAGTCCGCCGTGCAGCGGTCGATGCGGCCACGCTTGCAGGCATAGCCCGGCTCATAAGCGTGTCCGCAGCGGCACGGATTCATCGCGGCCACCAGCATAAAGCGCGCCGGATAGGTGACGCGATGATTGGCGCGCGACACCGAGACTTCGCCGTTCTCCAGCGGCTGGCGCAGCGAATCCAGCACGCGCGGATCGAACTCCGGCAGTTCGTCGAGAAACAACACGCCCTGATGCGCCAGTGAAATCTCGCCCGGCTTGGCGCGCATGCCGCCGCCGGTCAACGCCGCCATGCTGGCGGAGTGGTGCGGCGCGCGGAACGGCCGCCGATTGGTCAACGCGCCGCCTTCGATCTCGCCTGCGACGGAAGCAATCATCGAGACCTCGAGCAGTTCGCCCGGCGACAGTGGTGGCAAAATCGATGGCAGCCGCGCCGCCAGCATCGATTTGCCCGCGCCGGGAGATCCGCTCATCAGCAGATGATGCCCGCCGGCGGCTGCGATTTCGAGCGCACGTTTGGCGCTTTCCTGGCCCTTGATATCGCGCAGGTCGAGCTGCGATGCATCTTGCGGATGAATGCGCGGCTGCGGTCGCGATAACACTTGCGTTCCCTTGAAGTGATTGGCGATCTGGATCAGCGATCGCGCCGCAACGATCTGGATATCCGGACTGGCCCACGCCGCTTCCGCTCCGCAAGCGGCGGGACAGATCAAGCCCTCATCGCGGGCGTTGGCGCCGATTGCCGCCGGCAGAACGCCGGCGACCGGTGCGATCGAGCCATCGAGGCCGAGTTCGCCCAACACCGTGAAGCCGCTCAGCGCATCGGGCGGGATCGCGCCGATGGCGGCCATCAGACCGAGCGCGATCGGCAGATCGTAGTGGCTGCCTTCCTTGGGAAGATCGGCGGGCGCGAGATTGACGGTGATCCGCCGTGCCGGCAGCGCCAGCCCGGAGGCGATCAGCGCGGAACGAACCCGTTCGCGTGCCTCGGACACGGCTTTGTCAGGGAGGCCGACGATAGTGAACGCCGGCAGGCCGGGTGCGACCTGAACCTGGACGTCGACTGCGCGGGCGTCGATGCCTTCGAATGCGACCGTAGAGACCCGTTGAACCATGGCGCCCCTCCCAAACGGAAGCTAACGCCGTGTTGCGCCGGGCGCAAGAACAATAAGAGAACAAAGACTGACGAAAGCGTTTTGCAAGCGGGGAATGGGCCGCTGACCGGCATTACGTCAGGGTTACAGTATAGATCGAATATTAGAACGAATTACTTCAAATAAAACCTAAATAAAGTTCTTAATAGACAAGCTTTTTATAGTTAACCAAAGGTTAAGACATCGATTTACACAGTGCAGTTGCGGATTACCGTGGCCCCTGAACAGCGAATCAGGGGATCGACATGGGACCGCGGCTTCGGACAATGACTTTGGCGACCGCGTTTATCTTGTCGGGTTGGCTCGGTTGTTGGGGATGGATCGTCTCGGGTGTCGCGCGAGCTGAGTCGAACCGGGTGCCGGCGCACGCCGGCGGTCCCGCGACGGCGACGAAATCCGAACGATTACGGCCGGTCTCAAAAATCCGCTGCCCGCCGTCGGCGGACACAACGGAGCCGCTGACGACATCAGCACTCCGTGGCGAGGGTGCGTTCGTGGCTCACGATCGGTTTCGCGAGGACGTTTCAAACCGTAGTGACGTCAGGATTTCCTGGCTCGGAGCAGGATTCGGGCGGCGATATTTGGCCAAGGTCGAGCCGCCGATGGAGACTACGTCGCTGCGGGTCTTCGTGCTCGATAAGCCGTCACGCAGCGTCGCTATCGCGGAAATAATGCATCACCCTTACGAGACCCGCCTCGCCGATATCTGGTGCTTGTTGAAATTGCAGCCGAATGGGGAGCCGGGCACACTGTCCGTCAATGCGGCTCCGAACCTGTTCTTCGTGCGCGATGCCGCCGGCGCACTCGGCGTCGTCGACGTGCTGTGGTCCGGCGTCGGTTGGGAAATCGGCGCCAGCCCCATCACAAGGAGCCGGCCGTGGTCCTCCGGACGTCAGGTCATCACGCGCTGAGTACTCTTTTTGTTTGTCAGCGGCGCTTGGCTTCGATCTTGTCCCAGATCAGGGCGGCGATATCGGCGCCGCCGAGATTGGCGATGGCGCGAATGCCAGTCGGCGACGTCACGTTGATCTCGGTGAGATGATCGTCGATGACGTCGATGCCGACGAACAACAGGCCGCGCTGGCGCAGCTCCGGCCCGATGCGCTCGCAAATCTCGCGTTCGCGCGGCGTCAGGTCGGTGGCGCGCGCGGCACCACCACGCACCATGTTGGAGCGCAGATCGTCCGCCGCCGGCACGCGATTGACTGCGCCGGCGAATTCGCCGTCGACCAGGATGATGCGTTTGTCGCCTTGTTTTACTTCCGGCAGGAAGCGTTGGATCACCCACGGCTCGCGGAAGGTGACTGCGAACATGTCGTAGAGCGATCCGAAATTCATGTCCTGCGGCAGGATGCGGAACACCGCCGCGCCGCCATGGCCGTGCAGCGGCTTCATCACCACCGCGCCGTGCTCGGCGCGGAAGGCATTGATCTCGTCGAGATTGCGCGAGATCAGCGTCGGCGGCATCAGCTCGGGAAAATCGAGCACGAACAGTTTTTCCGGCGCGTTGCGTACGCTCGCCGGATCGTTGACCACCAAGGTTTTAGGGTGGATGCGTTCCAAGAGATGCGTGCTGGTGATGTAAGCGAGATCAAATGGTGGGTCTTGCCGCAGCAGAACGACATCGAACGACGCCAGATTGGTGCGCTTCGGTTCGCCGAGCGTGTAGTGATTGCCGACTTCGTCGCGGACAGTAAGCGACTGCACTGGGGCGACGACGTCCTTGCCATTCAAGGAGAGCTGGTCCGGCGTGTAGTAGGAGATGGCGTGGCCGCGCCGCTGTGCCTCCAGCAGGAGGGCGAATGTGGAATCGCCGCGCACGTTGATGCGCGCGATGGGGTCCATCTGGACGGCGACTTTCAGGCTCATGCTCTGGTGTCCGGCTTGTCAGTTTTTTGGGAGTTATGGTCTTGGCGAGATGGTTCAAAATGCCTTGGTGTCAGGCGCTGGCGTCGAAGGCTCCTGGCAGATGGCGCGGCAAGGCGCGTGGCGCAACCAGTATGGCATCGAAACGCAGGTCGAAATTGGCATGTTCAGGGTGCGCCATCAACCACGCATTGGCGGCATCGACGATGCGTTTTTGCTGGCGCGGCGTCACGGCGTAGGCGGCGTCATCCAGCGTGGCGCGCGCCTTGACCTCGACGAAGGCCAACAGGTTGCGCCGCTTGGCGACGATATCGATTTCGCCGTATGGCGTCCGGAAGCGCCGCGCCTGAATGCGATAACCCTTGGCGATCAGATAGGCGGCGGCGCGGCTTTCGGCGGAGAGACCGACGCGAAAGGCGGCGACGCGTTCTGGGGCGGCGATTTTCGCCGCCGCGGTCTTTCGGGGGCGGCCGGGCGACGTCGGATCAGTCCGGGTCATCGCTGTCGATTCCACGATCTTCGTCGGCCAGTTCGAGCGCGCGCGCATAAACCTCGCGGCGTGGCCGGCCGGACAATTCAACGACCTCCGCGACGGCATCCTTGACGCTGCCGCGTTTCAACGCGGCGCGCAGCACGCTGTCGAGCTCATCCTCCGCCATGATCTGGGTATGCGCGGGCGGCGGTCCGACTACCAGCACGAACTCACCGCGCGTTTCCAGCGTCGCAGCCGTTTGCGCCAGCGTGGCGAGCGGGCCGCGCTGGATCTCCTCATGTAGTTTGGTCAATTCGCGGCAGATCGCGGCGTCGCGCCCGGTCATTGCCTCGGCGAGATCGGCCAGCGTCTCCTTCACACGGTTGCCGGATTCGAACATCACCAGCGTTGCCGGAATGCGCGCCAGCTCCGCAATACGATGCCGGCGTGCGCCTTGCTTGGACGGAAGAAACCCCTCGAAGAAAAACCGATCGGTCGGCAGTGCCGCCAGTGTCAGCGCGGTCAACACCGAGGAGGCGCCCGGCAATGCGATCACCGGATGACCCGCGGCGCAAACCTCGCGGACCAGCTTGAAGCCGGGATCGGAAATCAGCGGTGTGCCAGCGTCGGACACCAGCGCGATCGATGCGCCCTCCGCGAGCATCTGAAGCATTTTTGGACGCGCGGCGGCGGCGTTGTGTTCGTGATAGGGCTTCAGCGTCGCGGTGATACCGTAGCGCTCGGTCAGCCGCCGCGTTACCCGGGTATCTTCGCAGGCGATCACGTCGACGCCTGCCAGCGTCTGCAAGGCTCGCAGCGTGATATCACCGAGATTGCCGATCGGCGTGGCGACGAGATGCAGGCCGCGTGCCGCTTTCGGCGCTGACAGAAGGTGCTCGGATATGATGAATGTGCGCGGGGCCGGTTCCACGATGGCCGATGCGATCTCCGAATGGGCAACTTTGCTGGGCATCGCAACACTGTAAAGCAGGATCGGAACAACAGGATACAGCTTTTCCATCCCATCTGCGCGCGGTCTTTGCACGATGCGCATGACTGTGCTTGAAAGCCACGCACGCGATGAAACGGCATCGCCGGTGAAATAGGCCTATTGTTTTGGTTAACTATTCGCCGACAATATGCCTTAATCCCCCAGCAGATCGTTTGCAGCACCGGCGGCGATCGGCGCCGATGAACGAAAGAATTGCGATGGCGGATCCGATCGATCCTGATGTCAAACAACATGGAGCAACACGGCGGGCCGCCCTCGGTCTGCTCCTCGGGACGCCGCTGCTTGGCGCTTGCGCCGGCGTGCAGTCGGCGCTGACCGGCAATGGATCGCAGCAGGCGTCCGGTCCGCAACAGCAGCCGCAGTCGGTCGGCACCGGTCAGGTCAAGGTCGGCTTGATCCTGCCGCTGTCGGCGGCGGGCAATGCCGGCGTTGCGGCGCAATCGATGAAGAACGCCGCCGAGATGGCGCTGGCGGAATTCCAGAATCCGAATCTGCAATTGCTGATCAAGGACGACGCCGGCAACGCGCAGGGTGCACAGCAAGGCGCGCAACAGGCGCTCGACGAAGGCGCCGAAATCATTCTCGGGCCGCTGTTTGCGGCGTCGGTGCCGGCGGCGGCGCAACTGACGCGCGCGCGTGGCATTCCGATGATCGCGTTTTCGACGGATTCGAGCGTGGCAGGACGCGGCGTTTATCTGCTGAGTTTTCTGCCGGAGTCGGATGTCACGCGGATCATCGACTACGCGTCGGGAATTGGAAAACGCTCCTACGCGGCGCTCTTGCCGGAAAATGCCTACGGCAACGTGGTGGAAGCGGCCTTCAAGCAGGAAGTCAGCCGTAAAGGTGGCCGCGTCGTGGCCTTCGAGAAATATGGTTCGGACCGCAGCAATGCCGTACGCAACGTGGCGCAGGCGCTGGGAAGTGCGGACGCGTTGTTCCTGGCCGATGACGGCGATGCCGTGGTCGGCGTTGCCGAAGCATTGACGGCGGCGGGAGCCAACCTCAAGCGCGTGCAACTGCTCGGAACCGGCCTGTGGGACAGCCCGCGCGTCTTCGGAAGCGCGGCGATGCAGGGCGGGCTCTACGCCGCGCCGGACCCGGCCGGTTTCCGTGCGTTCTCGGGGCGCTACAACACCAAATACGGCCGGCAGCCGGTCCGGACCGCGACGTTGGCCTATGATGCAGTGGCGTTGGTGGCGGCGCTGGCGCGCACTCAGGGCGCGCAGAAATTTTCCGCTGAGGTTCTCACCAATCCGTCCGGCTTCGCCGGCATCGACGGCCTGTTCCGATTCCGTGCCGATGGCAGCAACCAGCGTGGCCTGGCGGTGATGCGCGTTGCTTCCGGTGGTGGTCAGCCGGTGGCCGGTTCGCCGAAGAGTTTCGGAGCCTAGCGTTTAGGCTGCGAGGTCAGCGACCACGGCGTCGAGCAGCGGGAAACCGGCTTGCGTGACGCGCAGCCGTCCGCTGGGATCGACGGTGATGGCACCCTCTTCGCGCAGCACGGTAATGCGTGCCGCATCGAGTTCGCGTCCTGACAGCGCGGCGTAGCGCCGGGGATCGATGCCCTCGGCGAGCCGCAGGCCCATCAGCAGGAATTCGTCGGCGCGTTCCTCACGGTTGAGCAAGTCGTCGGTGACGATGCCGTGGCCGTTGGCTTCGACGCGCATCAGCCACGCCTCCGGCCGCTTCTCGGTTGCGAGCGCATGGCGAATGCCGCCGATGTCGAGCCGCCCATGCGCGCCGGGACCGATCCCCGCATATTCCTGGCCGCGCCAGTAAACCAGGTTATGTCGACACTCCGCGCCGGGGCGCGCGTGATTGGAAATCTCGTAAGCCGGCAGGCCGTGCCTGGCGCAAACCTCTTGGGTTACATCGTAGAGGGTGCGTGCGGTCGCTTCATCCGGCGTCTTCAGTTTGCCGGCTGCGTGCAGGCCGAAGAATGGCGTGCCTTCCTCGATGGTCAGTTGATAAAGCGACAGATGTTCGGCGGCTTCCGAAATCGCGAACGTCAGTTCGTCGGTCCACATTTGCGGTGTCTGGTCCGGCCGCGCGTAGATCAGGTCGAACGAATAGCGGTCGAATGCGCTGCGCGCGATGGCAACGGCATCGAGCGCTTCGCGCGCGGTATGCAGCCGGCCCAGCATTTTCAACGAGGCATCGTCGAGCGCCTGCACGCCGAGCGAGACGCGATTGACGCCGGCGGCGCGATAACCGTGAAAGCGTGTCGCGTCGACGCTGGTGGGGTTGGCTTCCAGCGTCACTTCAACGCTGGGGGAAACGGTCCAGTGCTTGCTGATCGCGTCGAGGATGCCGCCGATGGTCTGTGGCTGCATCAGCGATGGCGTGCCGCCGCCGAAGAAGATCGACGAGACCTCGCGGCCGGGTGCACGCGCCGCCATCGCTTCGATCTCGCGTGCGAAGGCATTCACGTAGCGGGCTTCGTCGATCGGCGCATGGCGAACGTGGCTGTTGAAGTCGCAGTAAGGGCACTTCGACAGGCAGAATGGCCAGTGAATGTAAACGCCGAAAGCGTCGTTGGCGTCAGCGCGGCTCAAGGCAGATCTCCGCGAGTTTGACGAAGGCGCGGGCGCGATGCGACAGCCCGAGGCCGAGCGGCGGCAGGCCATGCTTCTCGACGCTGGTCATTTCCCCGAAGGTGCGATGATGGCCGTCGGGCAGGAAAGCCGGATCGTAGCCGAAACCGGCAGTGCCGCGCGGCGGCCAGACCAGCGTGCCTTCGACGCGCGCCTCGACTTCCTCAAGGTGTCCGTCGGGCCAAGCCACGCACAGTGCCGAGATGAAATGCGCGGTGCGCTTGTCCGGCGTGGTGGCGCCGCGTTCCTGCAACAGCCGCTCGATCTGCGTCATCGCCGCGGTGAAATCCTTCGACGGTCCGGCCCAGCGCGCCGAATAGATTCCCGGCGCGCCGTCGAGCGCATCGACCGCGAGGCCGGAATCGTCGGCGAAGGCCGGCAGTCCGGACGCATTCGCGGCGGCGACGGCCTTGATGCGAGCGTTGGCCTGAAAGCTGTCACCGGTCTCGTCGGGCTCGTCGAGATTCAGTTCACCCGCCGAGATCGCCTCGATGCCGTAAGGCGCCAGCAGCTCGCGCATCTCGACAAGCTTGCCGGGATTGTGAGTCGCGATCACGAGTTTGCCGGTGATTCGCCGATGCATTCCGTCATCCTACGTCAATGCCGGCCGCGAAACCACGACACGGCGAATTTATGCAACCGCCATTTTCTGCAGATCGACCAGCCGCGCCACGCCCTTGCGTGCCAGCGCCATCAGCGCCAGGAACTCGTCCTGCGAGAACGGCGTTTTCTCGGCGGTGCCCTGCACTTCGACGATGCGGCCGTCGCCGGTCATGACGAAGTTTGCATCGGTCTCGGCTTCGGAATCCTCGGCATAGTCGAGGTCGAGCACCGGGGTGCCGTTGTAGATACCGCACGAGATCGCGGCGACGTTATCGCGCAGCACGTTGCCACCGCCGTTCTTGAACATGTTGCGACTCTTCATCCAGCCGATGCAGTCGGCGAGCGCGACCCAGGCGCCGGTAATCGATGCGGTGCGGGTGCCGCCATCGGCCTGCAGCACGTCGCAATCGACGGTGATCTGCCGCTCACCCAGCGCTTCGAGGTCGAGGGTCGCGCGCAGCGAGCGGCCGATCAGGCGCTGGATTTCCACGGTGCGGCCGTTTTGCTTGCCGGCCGACGCCTCGCGGCGGGTCCGCTCCAGCGTGGCGCGCGGCAGCATGCCGTATTCGGCGGTGACCCAGCCGCGGCCCTGACCCTTGAGCCACGGCGGTAGCCGCTCCTCGAGGGTTGCCGTGACCAGGACGTGGGTATCGCCGAATTTCACCAGGCAAGAACCCTCAGCGTACTTGACCACGCCGCGTTCCAGCGAAACGGGTCGCAACTCATCCGGCGCGCGACGGCTGGGCCGCATGGCAATTCTCCTGCAAATCAAGGAAGGTTGTCGTCTTGCCGGTGCTTTTAGGTGGCGCGGGCGGCAGCGGCAAGGCTTTTGGGGGCACGACAACCTCAGGCATGATACCGGCTTGTATCCGGGGACCAAGATGGACAAATTAAGCTCCGTCGACCAAGGAGTTAATCGTGGCCCATCATGATCCGATCGGCCTGATCGCGCCGAAAGCGGGACTGGCCCAGCTCAACGAACGTTCGCGGGAAATTTTCCGGCAAATTGTCGAGAGTTATCTCGCCACCGGAGAACCGGCGGGCTCGCGCAACATCTCCCGCCTCATCACCATTCCGCTGTCGCCGGCCTCGGTGCGCAACGTGATGTCCGATCTCGAGCAGCTTGGGCTGATCTACGCGCCGCATACCTCGGCCGGGCGGCTGCCGACGGAACTCGGCTTGCGCTTCTTCGTCGATGCGCTGATGCAGGTCGGCGATCTGTCCGAGCCGGAACGGCAATCGATCGAAAACCAACTGGCGTCGGTCGGCAAGGCGCAGACCGTCGAGGCGGCGCTCGGTGAGGCGTTGACGCAGTTGTCCGGTTTGTCGCGCGCGGCTGCCGTGGTGCTCACCGCGAAGTCGAATGTGCGGCTGAAGCATATCGAATTCGTGCGGCTGGAGCCGTCGCGCGCGTTGGTGGTGCTGGTCGCCGAGGACGGGCAAGTCGAGAACCGCGTGCTGGATCTGCCGCCCGGCGTGCCGTCGTCGGCGCTGGTCGAAGCATCGAATTTCCTCAACGCGCGGATTCGCGGCCGCACGCTGGCGGAAGCGCGGCTGGAGCTGGAATCGGCGCTGGCGCAAAGCCGCGCCGAACTCGATCAACTGACGCAGAAGATCATCGCGGCGGGCTTTGCAAGCTGGTCTGGCGGCGACGGCGAAGATCGGCAGTTGATCGTACGCGGCCACGCCAATCTGCTCGAGGATCTGCACGCGCTGGAGGATCTCGAGCGAGTCCGATCGCTGTTCGACGATCTCGAAAGCAAGCGCGGCGTGATCGATCTGCTCGGTCGCGCCGAGCGCGCCGAGGGCGTGCGCATCTTCATCGGTTCGGAAAACAAGCTGTTTTCCCTGTCGGGTTCATCGACGATCATCGCGCCCTATAGCGACGGCGCCGGCCATATCGTCGGCGTGCTCGGCGTCATCGGTCCGACGCGGCTGAACTACGCGCGGGTGATTCCGATGGTGGATTATGCCGCGCGCATCGTCAGCCGGATGCTCGGCGGCTGATCCACGTTGCCGTGCGGGGCTCGGCCCCACAAGCACAGCCTTGATTTTCCCGGCGAAAGCACCGATATCCCGGCCAGCATCTTTCCCCTTCAATTCGAGACGATTTTCGAGAAAGCTGAGTAATGACTGAACGTAACGGGCAGAACGGACCGAAGGACAATCCGGAGAAGTCCGTGCAGGACACGGAACCGGTCGTGTCCAAGCCCTACATCATGCCGGACGATCCCGAGGAAGGATCGGTCGAAGCCTTGACCAAGGAAGCCGCCGAGGCGCGCGACAAGATGTTGCGGACGCTAGCGGAGATGGAAAATCTGCGCAAGCGCACCACGCGCGAGGTCGCCGACGCGCGGACCTATGGCATCACCGGCTTTGCGCGCGACGTGCTCGAGATTGCTGACAACCTGCAACGCGCGCTCGATGCCGTGCCGGCGGAAGCGCGGGCCGCCGCCGATCCCGGACTCAAGTCCTTGATGGAAGGCGTTGAGCTGACCGAACGTTCGCTGCTCAACGCTCTGGAAAAGAACGGCGTCAAGAAGTTCGATCCCGCCGGCCAGAAGTTCGATCCGAATTTCCAGCAGGCAATGTTCGAAGTGCCGGATCCGTCCGTCCCGGCAGGGACTGTCGTGCAGGTGATTCAGGCCGGCTTCATGATCGGCGAGCGCGTGTTGCGCCCGGCGCTGGTCGGGGTTTCGAAGGGCGGCGCCAAGGCGGCGGCCTCCGAATAACAAGGCGGCGGCCTCCGAGATAACGGAAGGCCGCCTTCAAACTCGCCTCAACGCAAACTCACTTCAACGATTTGACTCAGGCCGCGATGTCGCTGGACTGAATGCGTTTGACGCCGGCCTTGTCCATGTCGGCCCACGCTTTCGCCAGCGAGCCCTGCGTGTCGATGCCGCGGCAGGCATCTTCGATCACATAGGTTTCGAATCCCGCCTTGCGGGCGTCGAGCGCGCTCCACGCCACGCAGAAGTCGGTTGCGAGTCCTGCGACGAAGACGCGTCCTAGTCCGCGCGCCTCGAGGTATTTTGCAAGCCCGGTCGAAGTTTTGCCGTCGGCTTCGGTGAAGGCCGAATAGCTGTCGACGTCTTTATGAAACCCTTTGCGCAGGATCAGCTCCGCCTGGGGAATGTCGAGGTTTTTCGACAGTGCCGCGCCCTCGGTGCCTTGTACGCAATGGTCTGGCCACAGCACCTGCTTGCCGTAGTTCAGGTCGATTACTTCGAACGGTTTCTTGCCGCTGTGGCTCGATGCGAAGGAGACGTGCCCTGCGGTGTGCCAGTCCTGTGTCATCACCACATTGGCGAAGCTCTTGGCGATGCGGTTGATCACCGGCACCACCTGGTCACCGTCCTTCACCGCAAGACTGCCGCCGGGCAGGAAACAGTTCTGCACGTCGATGACGAGTAGGACGGATTTGTCGTCGATTGCGATTTTGTCGGCGGCGCGTGCTATTCCCGGCATCGCGCCCGCGATGGCGGTGGCTTTGATTGTCACAAGTATCTGCCGTCTGTTCAGCATGGCTCAACCTCCCGCAGCAAGACGAGAGAAGCAAATCAGGTCGAGGGCGAAAGGTAAAGCCGACGCCTGGGACAGTTCGACGGCTTACCGTAGCTGGATGCCGTCGCGGACGGTTCGGAAGCGGGAGAACGCGTCCGACCATTGATCGCGCGGGGCGCTGCCGATCACCCGGATCGCACGGCCGCCACTGCCGAACCGCAGCCATTGTACCACCGTGACGGGGGTTGCGTCCTTGCCGCTGACGGCATCGATGCGGGTCTCGAAGCCCGGCGCGCTCTCGATCCGGATCGGTTCGGACATCGTGATGCGGCCTTCGCGCAATCCCGGGATCAGCCGGGCCGCCTGCTCGGCGTAACGGGCCCGATCGTCGGACTTGTCCGGCACCGAGCCGACCACGCCCAGCACCATGAACGGGGCTTTCTCGATATCGATGGTCTCGCCTGAATCCACCAGCATGATGGCGCCGCCCGGTGTCAGGGTCCGCACCGATTTGAAGTCGCCGCGTTCGGTGACCTTGAAGGGAAGCGTTCCCAACTGCTCACTGTCAGGGACATTCGAGCGAACGCTGGCTGTCGCGAACATCGAACGGATGGCGTCGTCGGTGTAGATCTTGCTGGCGCTTTCGGGGACCTGCACGGCGACGAAACCGGAAAACGATCCGCCGGAAAGGATCATGGAATAGCGCCGCACCGCAGCGGTGCCTTCTCTGGCGTTCTCGACGGCGTAGAACGCAAGCCCCGCGCTGGTTTCGACGGTTTCCGGCTTGATGCCGTTGGCGCCTTCCGGATGGGTCTTGAACGTGGTTTCGACCTCGCGATAGGCCGCGGCGGGAAGCTCGGTGATCAGCACCTTGACGCTGTGATCCTCAGTCTCGAAACCGACGAAGGATTTGGCGGGCGCAAGGCCGACCAATGGAACCAAGCCCAGCCGGGTGCCCGGCAGATAGGTCGGGTCGGCGGCGAGGGTCGGCAGAGCCCACAGCGTGGCCAGTGCGATAGCGAGACAGCGGACAAGGTGTTTCATGCGGGTTTAATTGAGCAGGTATTGAGGCCGTTCGATGGTCAGCCGGTCAAGCCATCCTGCCATAGCATTTCTCCGCGAATGCCGTACATGGCGAACTGACCGACTCCGGTCCACCTGGCCGGATGACCTCACATTTGGTCCCTCGAAATCCTGGTTTTCGCGAATCCAAGCAATGCCCGGTCCTTGCGGGTGAGACACCCCCCTTCTATATGAGGCTCACCATCGCAATATCGCGAACATTCGATATTTGGGGGATCGGCCCGGGGCGCCGTCAGGGCCCAGCCGACCTGCCGCAACGAGAAGGATATGGACACTATGGGAAAGGTCATTGGGATCGATCTCGGGACGACCAATTCGTGCGTTGCCGTCATGGACGGCAAGACCGCGAAAGTCATTGAGAACGCCGAGGGCATGCGCACTACGCCGTCGATCGTCGCATTCACTGACGATGGCGAACGGCTCGTCGGCCAGCCGGCCAAGCGCCAGGCCGTTACCAATCCGGAGCGCACGATTTTTGCGGTCAAGCGCCTGATCGGCCGCCGCTACGACGACCCGATGGTCGAGAAGGACAAGAAGCTCGTCCCCTACAAGATTGCGAAGGCCGGCAACGGCGACGCCTGGGTCGAGGTGGACGGTAAGACCTATTCGCCGTCGCAGGTCTCGGCGTTCATCCTGCAGAAGATGAAAGAGACCGCGGAAGCGCATCTCGGTCAGAAGGTCGAGCAGGCGGTCATCACTGTTCCGGCCTACTTCAACGACGCCCAGCGTCAGGCCACCAAGGACGCTGGCAAGATCGCCGGCCTTGAAGTGCTGCGCATCATCAACGAGCCGACCGCGGCTGCGCTGGCCTACGGTCTCGACAAGGGGAAGCAGGGCACCATCGCGGTCTACGACCTTGGCGGTGGCACCTTCGACGTGTCGATTCTGGAAATCGGCGACGGCGTGTTCGAGGTGAAGTCCACCAACGGCGACACCTTCCTCGGCGGTGAAGACTTCGACATGCGGCTCGTCGAGTATCTCGCGGCCGAGTTCAAGAAGGAGCAGGGCATTGACCTCACCAAGGACAAGCTCGCGCTTCAGCGCCTGAAGGAAGCAGCCGAGAAGGCCAAGATCGAACTGTCGTCGACAACGCAGACCGAAATCAACCTGCCGTTCATCACGGCGGATCAGTCCGGTCCGAAGCATCTGACGATGAAGCTGACGCGCGCCAAGTTCGAGGCGC
>Ga0209952_1001286_pt1 | contig 22165 bp, 19 predicted proteins | sample ThiBiot_750_biof_2_FD_183951 | JGI IMG/M metagenome (GOLD analysis project Ga0209952, IMG submission 183951) | Wastewater bioreactor microbial communities from Cape Town, South Africa - Thiocy_cont_750_biof (SPAdes) | ecosystem: Engineered > Bioreactor > Thiocyanate-remediating >...
CGTGCGGTGCCGGTGGATAACCGCCGCTAAATTGATAATGCATGGCGGCTGCTGCTGTTGCTGCATCCGGAGAATATGGTCCGAAACAATCAGTAAATTCCGTTGGAATAGCGGCTATAAATAGACGAAAAAGAAAAGGTTCAATTAATTTAAATAAGTATGTCGGTCGTTTTCCTGTATGTCTCATTCTCTTTCATTGATTGTCATATTCTTATCATCTGTGTTATTTCACGCGTTCGTGCAAATAATTGATTTTGACAACAAAAGGAAAAAGGAGAAGCTAGAGAAGGAGGAGCAATAGCATGGGACAATTGCTCAAGTGTCATTTTGAATCAGACTGATTGCTCTGTCGTCGTTGCATTTCTGATGGTTACAAAGAAAATCAATCTCATTTCAACCATTGAAATGTCAAACGAGATTTCTATCAATTCAAATCTGTGTGAAGAAATAATAGCAATGGTCAAGCAAAGAAATCATTGTATTCATATACGGTTAGAAGAGACCGAGTAGAAAAAAGATAAGCATTAAAAGGAGTGCCATTGAACGCACACACACGCACAATGATGCAGAAATTGTACCTTTTTGAGCATGAGCTGGAAATAGAAAAGAAAGCTTATTAAAATATTAATCTATTGGTGAACATAGATATGTATATAGTAGGGGAAAAAAAGCATTAGATTTAAGATAGTGTTAGATATTTAAACTCAGAGCGTTTTCATACGCTTGTTTGTTGTCACAAATGGCACAGGTATTCGTTGCGATGCAACTGCTGTCTTAGGAGACTTCGTTTGATCGTGTAGTTTTTTTTTATTCTGTGATGAATCTTGCGTTCGTTTCGAATTATTCTGTCGTTTCGTATTCACAGTAGGAGCAGAACAGGGAGTTACACTTGCTGATCATATCGATAGACACATAGAATATTTCGAACATGTGAGATTTCGATATAACTTACCAGCACGATTCGATTGATCGATCATTGGTTGAACAATACGACGTCTGGCATTGATAAACCTAAAGAGAAGAAACAGCATGAGATCCTTATTGCTTGAAGGATAAAAGTGGCTTATTAAAAATAACATAAAGAAATGCGCTGCTCATCTTTCAACTCAATTGAACGTGTTTATTTTACTATAAGAAACTACCATCTACCACCAACAGATATATATATATATATATATGAGAAGTTAATTATCGTCTGTATATTTTAGATCTCATTCTTCTGATGTTTTTTCCGATACATTTAATTACCTAAAGTTATTTTATTCGCCGAGTTTTTTTTTTGTTCCTATTTATTTATGATAAAAATCGATTTTCTTTTTCCTATCGATCATTTTTTTTCTTGATTTCATTTACGGTTGCTGAAAACTATCTTATCGGCATATTTCGTCAACAGTAATTATCAAGATAAATTGTATATAATTTATAACTAATAAATTAGATTAGTCAAGTTGATTTGACCTTTTTTTGATGATGATAAGAATTCTTCAACGAGAACAACATTTCTGTTCGAATATAGACGACCTCGAAAATCTGTCAACAAACGAAGATAAACAGATTTGTTTACAATATCGTATCGCAAGAGAAATAAAAATGATAAATGATGTCCATCTTTTGCATGCAAAACGTAGATACAGTAATGATCATATCCTCTGAGATATGTTCGATACATAAACAAGATTAACTAATATAGCTAAAGTTGAGATAGTTTTCTTTTCTTTTTTTTTCGATGTCCTAATGTGATTTTAATGATAGCGACGATCGATTGTTGTCAACAACATCCGGCCAGATGTTTTTTTCTCTCGAATCTTTACTCATAAACGAAGATCATTAACGAGGTACTCGTTTTTAATACGAGATAGAAACAGAACGTGACCTATCATCATCGACAGGGTTCGATTGAACGGCTGTTGCACGCATTATCATCATCAACATCAACATTGGCGCAATAGATTCTGTCATTTTGTTTGATCTTCGCATTTTTTCATCGATTTTTTTTCTCTATTTGTACATGATGATGAAAAAGTCGCGTGCATGCGTATAATGATGATGATCACGATAATGCTCGCCGCTACAAGCGTATCGTCAGCTGGCTTATATTCATACGCCATCAAACACATCTAGGCGACAAATCGAACCGCTATATACACATGTATGTGTGTGTGTGTGTTGTTTTTTGTTTTAATCGTATTTTATCACGAAAATGCCTTTTTGACAGTTCAATTGCTTAACTCTACGTGAGAATGTCGATGACGCCTAAAGAATTCTCTCTCTCGCTCTCTTTAATTTGCTTTTTGCACGCTATATTAACACTGGTTACGCTCGTTATTCGAACGAATAGTATCAGTGAACGAACTGTTTACTTTCCTAATTGACCGTACGATTGCTTTATGTTGATTATACATCGAACAGATATCTATATATTGTATATATTAAAACAAAAAAAAAACGCTTGATCATTATTATTGCCGGCATGTAGAAATAACAAACTAATGAAGAGGAAAAAGCAAAGTAAGCCGACAAATGGCAACAAGTCTTCAATTGAAAGTAAATATACATTCATTCATTCGAATGAGTTCTACTGTATCTCCTTAACTCAACGTTTTCTCATTGGTTAAAAACTCGAGTTCGTGATTTTTAACCAATCGGAATAATTCTCTGTTTTTGTTTAAAAAAAAAGAATTAAACATTTAACTTACCAATTGTTCACTAAATAAATAAGAAGAAAGAAGAAAAAAATTATTAATAATTCCATGAATAATATTCAAAAAGTGATTTTTTACCTTGTAGAATTGTTAAACCAGTGTCTTGAGCTAATTGTTTCTTTTGTTCTTCGGACGGATATGGATGCTAAAACAAAACGAAATCAGTTCGATAATGATTTGCAAATTTTAGAAAAAATCTTTACAGTTAAATGTTGAAATAACCATGCTCGCATAATATTTGTGGCAACTTTCGGGAAAATGCCACGTTTCTTTTGACGTTTTTTTGAATTATCATCGAGATCATCTTCATCTCCGCCCGTATTGTCACCGCCCGAACCAACACTGTTATCGAAATTGTCACCTGAAAAGCAAACAGCAAAATTTTCAATAGAATCAAAGGTCAATTCTAATGCTTGAAGGCATGACAAAAGGTGAAACCTAATGCACTTAAAACATATTCATCTTTCTTTTCTCATTTCATTTATTCTTACAGGCAATTATGATTGATTGACAGGACATATGCATATATGTATATACATATATATAGACTAGTACTACTACTACTGCTACCAGTGCGACAGAGTAATGCGTCTTGACAGCCGATTTATGATATTACATTAAGTTTGAAAAAGAAAAGAACATTTGAATATAATTAACATATAAATGTATTCTGTATAGAGAGAAAATGAACAGGATAAACTAGTCGTTGTTGTCTTTCGTAGACTATGAAATCAGAGATGAGTTTCTATTTTCGTCTTCTTCGTTTTCAGTCGAACATGTTGATGTATTGAATTAATGTTCTTTTTTTTTCGTTGTGAAAAGAAAAAAGTAAGATGAGATGAGTAGTAAGAGTGAAAATGAAGAAGCAAACGAACAACTGCTTAGCTGTGTTTTTGTTTGCTTGAAATTTTAATGAATATTTTGCGTTTTTCTCTCGCTTCGTCTTGTGATTAGAAGAATGAAATAAATAAAAAGACATGTGAACATCATCAATCGAATTGTATCCATTGGGAAACTCAAGAGAATGAACATGCGGACAGATTGGTAATGTTTTTATTCGCAATTACACATAGAAAATAATCGAAGTGAATGGGTGATTTGGAGAATAGCTGTTCCCTTGCGTGTAAATGTTGCAGACAATATTAATAATAATGAAATGTCGATGACTACTATTTCTGTTTTATTTTGTTTTTTCTCTCTCCCTAGATTCGATCTGTGATTAGCTTCCTCGTCTTGTTTTGTATGTGCACTCAAATGAGATGAATTACAGGAAAGATTCTAATTGAAAAAACATACCCGCTTCACTGTTGTTATCATGTAGAACATGATAACCGTTATTAGTATTGGTCATATTAGCCATTGTTATTTGATTTGGAGTGTTTGTATCTGACGAAGAATGTGTCGATAGTGTATCATCGTTATGAATTGAATGATGATTTTGTTGTGGATGAAAATGTTGTTGCGGTTGAGATAAATGATTTAATAATGATGGATGATGACCGACTAAATGATTTGAATACGACGGGTGTGGTGGAGGTAATTGTTGTTGAAAATGTGTTGATGAAGGTGGTAAAGGTGGTGGCGGTTGAAGATGATGATGATGAGACATATGATGAGATGGATGGCCGAGATGATGTGGAGACACAAGAGGTGTCAATTGCGAAGTCGTTGTCATTGACGAACAGTGTGATGATGAACGAAGCTAAAATATTCACATTATGATGATTATTTTCGAATAACAGGTTCAATCGTTTCGTCTGCTCTCGAGTTCGAATTCTGTTTCTGTTTACATATGTTCATTTAATTGTTCGATTGTTTATATAAAACAGGTGTATGTCTTCATCATCTCACAATATCGGATAATGTTGAAGCAAAAAAAAAGAACGAATAACAATCGAATACTTACAGATTTTGGTTGATGAGAAAGATTGTATCCGGATGGTGTTGCTGAACCATCGGGACTATGTTGATTGTAGGATGACGAACGCGATGAAGTCAGTGGTGGAAAATTCGATGGTGGTTGCGGACTCGATTGATCATCTTCTTGATCATCATCGTCGCCCGATTTCGACGATGAAACATTCGAATCCCGTTCATCGATTACAAGATCCATTGGCAGTTTGCCTTTCAAACAAGTTATGTAACGATGAGTAAAATTATCGCATAATTCATGGACCTAATTAGAGCAGAAAACGAAGAAAAAAAAACGTTTGTTAATGAGTTTGTACTTGACTTGTTGGTAATTTTCTTTTTTTTTTTTTGTTGCTGATTGATATTACTAGTGAGTATGTTTGTCTTATCTGTCTGATAAATCGGTCAACGGGTGAAGAAAAAATGTCTCGGAGATTTTCTCAGAAAATAAACGAAAGCAAAGCTGCTGATTAAGATTAATCTTTCTTTTTCTCGACAAGTGTCGACAGAAAAAACAGATTATAGTGATTATGTCCGACTGATCCCTGATGAATCGATGTTTTTTTTTCTCTATGCCTTCTATCTCTGAACTACATATAAGATACAGTACTTTTTCTAATTCGAGCAGATGAAATCGTAGCACTTGTATTGTTTGAATCATCTAAACGAGATGTTGGAATTGTAGAAAAAAAAACAACGAATTGATTTTTTGCAATTGAACAACATACCACATCATCTAATTCAGGATTGTTGGTAATAAAGTTCGGATCTTTTTGAAGCTAGAAAAGAACGACCGATTATTAGAAACGGAAATCTCTTCGGCGGTCGGCCGACAGGCAGACATATTTCCTTCTCGATGTCTTTTTAGATTTATTTTTTCTTATTCTTCGAATCGAAGAAAGAGCAGCAGGTGCTTTCGAAACAAAGCATTTCCGTCGATCGAGACTGAAATGTTGCACAAGAATAACGACAAATCTGCTAGTTCGATTTGCGTGAATAAATAATGATGAGTTGAGTTTTGTTTAACCTCCTCTTCGAGTGTCTTCTTCATATGAAACGCTAATGACATTTTAATGATACCCTCAAGCTTTTTCACTTGTTGAACAATACAAAAAGCGAACTTGTTCGATATTTTTCCTTTTTCTTTCTTTTTTTGTTTGATAAGATGTTCATCATCTGATTTGCTCATGGGATGATGTGAGCATTTGCTTTATCTTAAATAAGATCAGATCAACAAACAGCACGTGCTTACAACCATTAGACATGCATATGTACGTGTACATGTCGACATAAAGAATGTCTTTGAGAGGCCTAATCGCATTTTCATTTCATCAAATCAACTGATGAAATATTCATTGAACATAAGTGCCTCACTATGCTATGATTATAGACACACCTCAACTATGTGTCACTTCAAGACATTGAACAATATTGTTTAAACTCGGCACGACATACTCGAATTCTCGAAGATAAGTTTTTCTTTTTCTTAACAATAAAACGAAATATCTTATTGGCAACATCTGCAAATGTATGACGTGAACAACTTATTGCTATTTCTATTGCTGTTGTTGCTATTGCTGCTGCTGCTGCTCTTAAAAGATCTTATCATAGTTTGTTCATTCAAGTATCAATCTGACAAGAATGAGGGGGTCATAATCGTCAACTCGTATACATGTATATATGATCTATTATTGACTTTTGACCAGTAGTCAACATATATTTTTCATTTATTTTCTTGTTCAAGTGCCTTATCAGACGTTCATCTTGTGATAACACATATAAACAGTAGTTCGATTCGATATTGTAAACCTGATGTACTTCAATTGAACTCTCTGTCTAATCTCAGTACGATGATAATAATAATAAAACAAAACGGGCGAAAGAAAATTCATTATCGAGAAAGTTTACCTGTTTAGTAAATTCAACAATATCATCATTGAATGATTCCGATGAGCAGACATCGCCCGGACCACCGGGATCTCTTGGTGTACAAGTTGCTAATTCACATTTTTCGAATATCAACGCCAATAATGGAAATAATGGATGACTGAAATCGAAAAAGAAAATTATTATAAAATAAAAGACGACTATCTTATCTCGTTTTGCATTATTGACCTATAATTATGATCAAACATCAAGAAATCGATCTATCATTTTCGTTTCCTTTTATATTTTGTCATTCTCTACGCTTGTAGCTTTGAGCAATTTTCTTATTCGAAAATTAAAGAGAAAGATTCTTGATACCTTTGTATTTCAATGACGGTCATATCAATTTACATCTGAGTAATAATGATCATAACGGTGAAGAAGAAGAAGAAAAGAACCAATAAAAATTAATGTCTATCGAGTTATGATCGTAAAACGTATTTTACTATAATTTTTTGGCAGACGATGAAAGAGTAACAGCAACAGCAGGCGTAATGATCATCAATCACTGTCATATACATATGAGAACTTCAAGAGAAGAGAAAGAAAACTCTCTCTTTCTCTCTCAATAAACACATACAACCGTACATCGTGTAACTGTAACTGAGAAGAGTAATAAGAAAAGAAAAGAAAAAGAAAAAGAATGCCCAATAAGATGATAAGGTTAAAAATAGAGAACAAAAAAGATCTCGTTTGTATACATCTGTACTTCTCTTTCTTCTTCTTCTTGAGAACTAGTTTTGTCTATCGATTGATTATTAGTTAGTCAGTGGTATGCACTAACGAATACACAAAGGCCATCGACACACAATAGTAGAACAGCAACTTTATCGAAGAGATAGCAACCAACCGAGTGATTAGAAAGATAAACCAGCCGAAACGAACAAGCTGATTAACAAAGAAATAAATCTATGAAGCGTGCGCTTCTATGCTCTCTTAATTCTGATATAAATCTTGTTTGTTTCTATTAATTTCTGTGTATTGCTATGGAACAATTGAATTCGTTTTTGTTTTATTTTGACAGTAAATGCTCTTTCGAAGATATATGTCTACTATTGTCATCGATTGTAAGAAAAAACGGAAAGTAAAGTCAAAATGCAAGAGCAAAAACACACCAAGCGTGAAGATAATGATCGGTTTCGAAATTTCGCCCGTATATACAAAAAATATGTATGTCAATGTATGTAAGCAAAAATATATCTATTGAATAGTTTAGCTCGAAGGTGATTCGGCTCAACGACTTTCTCGTCGTCGTCATTATTATCATCATCAACAACAAACAAAAACGAACGAAAATGAGAAGCCATTTATCTTGTATAACGACTAACAAGATTAACAAAATCGGGTTCTATCTGACGAAGTTTTCTTTGCAACTATCGATTGATTTACCTATATATCATATCCTTGTGTTGTTTAACTTGATTATCGGTGTTCACACTGTTCACATGATTGACAGTTGATGACGAGTCATTGATAGGTCCGAGAAGGGTTTGAAAATTATGAGCAATCGATGGTTGAGGAGACGTTTCAGTATTAAATGTCGGAGGATAAAGATTGGTACTAGCATCGGGACCATTTGTTGTTGTTGTAGTAGTTGGAAAATTGCCAGTATCATTTCCATAGTAAGATCCATTTGTGTCTGTGAGTAACTAAATATATATATATCAAAAATAAATAAATAAGTAAATAAATCTTATCATCGATTGAATGTCAAAAATGACATCACACAAATTACCCTTTGAGCAGCCATTGATCTATCGAAATCGACGTGTTCAGGACGACATGACTAATTTATTTGTCGGTTTGACGAAAATGGCTAGAAACAAAAAGATCGATTGGTAAAGATTATCATTCATTAAACAAGACAGCACAGTTGTTTTTTTTTCTCTCTCTCTCGCTCGCTCGTTCGTTCGCTACTGTTTTTTTTTCTTCTCTTCTATCTATAATTGTCTGCCTTGTCTCGTGTTCTATTTACGTCTTGCTTGTCGACTCGAAGCGTGTAATGGATACGTTTTATATCTGTCGAATTTAATAGGAATATGTGACGTGATCGATGTATATGATTTGATAGATTTCTGGATGTCAATCTTTATCCGCGAGCGCAAACGTCTCACCTTTTCGCACTTTCTCTCTTTTCTATGCACAGAAGAGAAGAAGAAAAAAATGAGAAAGAGAAACAAGAAGACGATGAGAGAGAGAGAGAGAGCGAGAGAGATAGAGAGAAAAAAAAGAGAAAAACAGAGGCTGTTGCTCACAGAAAGAGAAAGAGAGAACTAACGACGAGGCAAGCGAACACTTGTAATTACTTTTAATGTGAACGGTTACTCTCGACCAGTCAGCAATCGAGTTGTTCTTTCTTGCTCTCTTTTTTTTTCTTCCTTTTCGTCTCTTCTCCGTTAGCAAACGAAGGAGAAGAAGAAAAAAAAGAAGAAGGATTTTCTTCTTTTTGCTTGCACGCTCGTGGGCGATTATACGCGTAGATGTGTGCAAGAACAAGTAAAAAGACGAGTGCTGGAGAATATTGTCGACAATGAGACGCACACACACACAGAAAGAAAATGTTTGCAGGTTGGAGATTGGCCGAGATAAAAAGAAAAGTACTAAAGCTAATATGTCTCATGCAAGAACAAGAACAAGAGAGAAGAACTAAACTCAGTTCATGCTGATGTACCATCGGAAATTTCTTTTTTGTTCTTTTTTTCCTCTCGCTCTGGTCTTTTTTTAATGGGGAATGAATGAAAAATTATTACTGACGTCTCGACTCACAATACTCGAAGAGAACTCGTGTTTCTATTGGAATCGTGATGGAATGAGTCGACACTTGGATGAATTGAGGGTGGAAAAGAGAAACAAGAAGAAGAAGAAGAAGACGACATTGACGTTACCATCAGTAAAAGCAAAGTGTGTCACATCCAATCAAATTTGAGACGAAGATTGATTGGTAGACGACGATTTAATGTGCGACATGTCAAAGAAGAAGAAGACGAAGAAAAAAGACGAGAGCGCGCGAGAGAGAGAGAGCGAGAGGAAAAAAACTTTGAATAGAATTCTCATCAATGACTAAAAAAAAACTGATTCTGCCTGAATTATAAAAAGCTAACTTCAGCTTTCATAATGCTATTTAGCAATCAATCAAATCATACAAAAGATGGAGTGTGCATGTGTATTACTTGAAATAATTCTCTTTTTTTTTGACATCTATGAATAATAGGAGACTGGTTATTTTATATTCAAAATTCTTTTTAATTATATATTTTCATACATGCGTTTTTTCTTCTTGTTAACGATTGATAATTTGATGAATTACTGTCGAAGTTAAAAGTTAATGTCACAACCAAACTCATTTCTTTATATTCGTCAGCGAAGATTTTCTCTTTTCGTCTCTAGTCGGATTTGTTGTGTTGTGTAGCGCATCGTTCATATTCTCAAGAGAATTTCCTTCAACTCATCAATCTTTCACTACGAATAGTTCGTTTGTTCAGTATATAAATATAAAAACGAGAAGAATAAAAGAGCACTGGTAAGCGGCATGCATTTTTATTTTTTGAAAAGATCTGTTCCGCATATATAAACTCAAGCATAAATTCCAGTTAAAGAAACTAGTCGGTCTGGATCAATGGAACAAATCCGATGAATGAATGGTTAACACAAACATGAAATTTTCTTCTCTTCGACAAGATATAAACAACATATTTTGTTCGTTTGTTTAAGAGTTCTTGACCAACAATTGAGTACAATGATGAATTCCCACTGACTTCTACTAATTAAGAAAGGCAAAGCAAAGCAGCTAATTCTTGATGTGTGTGTGTGTTCACTTTCGAACAACACTCGATCGTTTATTTAGTGTTGATCGTTTTTCGCACATACTTTCGATTAATGGAATTTAACACTTCATCTTTTTCTTTTGGCAACAGGCATTTGTCTCTACTGATCTATTTACATGTACTTTGATCCTTTATTCATCGGTTGGTCGTGCATCGATAAACCCTATCATGTTCAAACACATTCATGTCTATGTAATCTCATAAAACAAAAAGAAGTCTTCTATTTTCGTGTGTGTATCGTCAAGAAAGAAAAGAAATTATCGCCCGGTACGCGTCGTCGCGTTTTGATGATTTCATCATAAGAGCAAAAATCGAATGATAATCAAGTGAGCGAGAAGGTGAATTGAACGATTTTGCCTTCACATCTATTCATTACAATCGAGATCAACGAAAGAAAAAGCATGATGATTGATAGTGGATACAGACGACAGATCACAAATGCTCATAATAGAAATCAACCTATGATTATTGCTATTCGATTATGCACACATTTCATTCTCCCACGTCACACACCAAAGTAGGAAAAAAAGCGGTCCACTCAATTGATTATGCATAAAGCAAAAGAGAAAAAGAAAACTTTTTTTAATATTTGAAATGAAAATGCACTTGACTGGCGAATTCGATTATAAACACAAACAGTTATTTACTCGGCTATTATCGAGTCGAGATGCTTATGTGTCGGCATTTGTTTATGTTCGTGTGTCTTGAAGACAAAAAAGGTGTTGATCAATATTGCGTGTGCGGCTAGGATGGACTTTGTCTTTTTCTTTTTCTTGTCTGTATTTGACTATCTGTCTTAGCTTTCGCTAATTGTTGAAATAGGCAAATGAACATCGACATGTGCTCGTGCGAATACTGGTCAACAGAATAAAATGTCTTTGATGTGACAAATCTTATTTGGATTAATCGAAACGAATATTTCCTTTTTCTCATGAGAGACACACACACACATACACAAACATAAGAACAAAGAATCGACAATCGATGGATGAATAACATAGAAGAACTCAACGGAAGAAAGCACACAGATATTTAATTTTCTTCGACAATGCGACTAAATAAACTAATATCTGATTCTCAAGTGACTTATGAAAAATATTCAACAAATAGCAACAATAAATACTATACATCGATGCACATGAATTCAATCACAGTTCTATAAACAAGAATAGATTTTTGAGCCAAGTTAAGACAAGTACTCAATTCTTTTGACAACTACTTGACAATGAAGAAGAGGAGGAGAAGGAAAAAAAGCGAAACCAACTTCAACTAATCAAATAATACTCGTAACTGTAAGATAGTTATTGTTGAATGATGATTAATATCTATTGTATTCTTTAGAATACAGGTAAACACTTCAAGGATAAAGTGATCAACGGATTTATTTTCACATTTGACATGAAAACAGATCTACTTTAGCATATCAATACAATAACTTGCAAATTGTTGATATGATAAAATTTCATCAACTTCCAGACTTTTAGAAGTATGTACTCTTGAGATTTGTCGTTTGTTTTCTTACAAAAGCAAACAAACAATCAATCGCTTAGATAAAAAAGATGAGTGCACGAAGGAAAAAAAATTCAAAATCAAAACTATGTCTAAATTCAAACACAAATATATCAAAACAACATCTATTCGATCGTGAAGAAATCAGTTTATAGGTGATCTTTCATCATTCCAATTTACAGTAATAAAATCACTATGAATCGATGATTGTGGACTACCAACACGACTTGATGCTGTTGATGAACCACTATTACCTCCGACTCGACTACCAATAAAACATAGTAGATATTGTTCTTTTTCTACGAAAAAATAATCATAAATCAATTGGTTAAAATATCGATCATTTCAAAGAAATCGTTTCTACCATCTCCTGTCAATGTACAATCACGTGAAACAGCTCGTTGTAATAAAGTATAAAGTGATCTGCCTACAGCAGCTTCATATTGTGAACTATCTTGAAAATGATGATCTCGTAACGATTGAGCTATGGCTTTGGACTCTTTTGTTCTCGATTGATTATGTTTATTCATTGAATATTCTCGTACAAGTGGCGCAATGATTGTATTCCATTTTGTTTGTAACCATCTAGGAAATTAATTTCAAAGAATTCTCATTTTACCATACGAGATAACTTACTCGAAAATAGCCTCTCTATTCATAGGACAATCGAAAAATAATGCTGGTCCAATAGCTGCATCTTGAAGACTGACTTTTGGTAAACATTCGTTATATCGTTGCCAAACATTGCTTATCCATTGTATCGTACTCAGAAGTTCTTGATCTGTGGATCGATTTTCACGTATGTTTCTATACCGAAAATAGAATAAATCTATTCGAAATGATTTTCATTCGGACATACATATCAACCATTCGTCTCCATAAATGACGTTTAAGAACGCCATTCCATGGTGGTCCATCGATTTTGAATGGAATCCATTTGAATCGTTTATAAATTCCCGTATCTATACGTTTAATTGTTGTAACACACAAATGAAAAACCGATGGAAAGTAATAGGTCAATGTCGAATCTGATTTGAAACAATCAAAAACCAGTTTTTATTCGTTGAAAAGACGCTTACTGGGATTATCTTCTCTAGTATAAGAAAATTTCTGACAAACATTTGAAACAGTTTCACCATTTAATAGAAGATTAATCATATCGTTTCCAGTACTGTTGTGTATATTGATCAAATACAGTAGAAATTTTGTTGAATAATTCGATGGAAAATCTGTTGATTTCCATGAATTAAAACGAAGAAAATCTGAAGAACAATTATTTTATTTCGTTTCTTATTTTTTCTTCTCCTTATTCTATTTATCTAACCATGTTCAAGAAGTCTGTCGATGCAATCATCCAAACTAGTGATTATTTCGAATTCGAATTGAATTATTTTAAATTTTGGACTTGTTGCATGTGCGACTGGCCGTGCCATATATTTCATTAAGTCTTTGAGTAGAGATCTCTTTTGTAGATAAGCAACTCCGTGTATGCCCACGCATGTATGTTGATCAATCTAGAGACAGAATAAGATGAGATTTACATTCGAATTCGATTTACAGTTCGAATCAATAATTTTAAATTTTGATTGGGAATAAAATAATTGTAAGCTAAACTTTCTGTTGAATTGGTATCAAGACCTAGTAGTAGAAATACAAATGATTATTTGAATTTAGTAGATTTGTTGTTGTTGTTACGAACCTTTTAAATTGATTATTATTGTGTTATGATCTCGTGCAATCGCATAGGGTATCGATACATCGTCATTTGGACTATCTTGGTAATGCCATTTTATTGGACCTAGGAGAAGATTCTTTTGTTTTTTTTACAGATTGATCCTATTAGTTTTGTAATTTACCAAGCGCTATTGTATCGATATTATTCGTTGCATAGCCAAGTGGAGAATTTTCATAGCCGAATGGTGATTCAAGTTGTGTTACATGATCAAGATATATTTTTCCACATGATCGTTCAAGTTCAAGCCACGATATGTTCGTTGTAATTGAAACAAAGCCAATAGCATAAGAAAATCGTCGTTCATCATTCGATGACGAAATACAAATCATGGATTTGATTGGTTTAGTTTGATCTATACGGGTATCTTCTTGATCTTCTAATGATGATAAAAATGTTAGACATTGATTTGAAATAAATGTATTTGAATCGATTATTTGAGATAAATCTTGAACAGTTATTAAATGTACGATACTTTGGAGAAAATGCTATGAAGAGAAATTGATTCGTAAAGAAAAATAATACGAACAAGATGTTTACTGTATTTGCCGATCTCAATGCAAATCGTATCAAACAAAAAAGAGATGGAGAATCGTTTTTGAATTGTTCTTGGAAGACTACGAATAAATGATCAAATATCTTCATTCGATTCTTTTCAATAGCATCAAATATCAGATCAACGGGCGGCTAAAACAAGATCATAGATATTTATTCAAATTTTCCTTTTACAATTACCAAGATTTCGAAATTAGTCATAAATTCTTGCAAACATTCGAATTGCATGTTTTCATTCAAAAGAAATAAGTTATTCCATGAAGTTACACCAAGATCATTTTCTTGATTGGGATTAGCACCGAACTGAAGTAGATGCCGAATACATCTAAACAAAATAACGACAATAATTTTTGTTTTCGATGATGAGCATAAACTACGAACAGAATATAGCCGCGAGAAGCTGATATATGAAGACAGGTGTTTCCATCAATCATCTGACTATTTGGATTTGAACCATGCTGAAGTAAATTATGCAATTGTTCTAGAACATTTCGATTTTATTCTTGAGAAACCAAGCCGACATTCTCAAAATAAACATCATTACCCGCATTTCCTGTTTCCGTTGCTTGAAAAATTAAATTATCCGATGATGATGATTCAGTGGCAGTTATTAGTGCAGTTTTGATGCGATTTTTGGTAACTATAAATATATGAAAATGATCTCGTGCTTTCACAAGAAAATCTCCATTCTGTCAAATATTTTCTTTTGCTGAAGTGTGTTAGTAGATGCAAATGTAAATAAGTGAACAAATGAGGGTTCAGTGTTTTATATTTGTAGAAAATAGAAACACACACGCACACACACTAGGATTGCAAGTGAGAAACAGGTTACCTGTTTGAAGAGTTTCTAATAACGTTTGCACGTTATTATTTCTAGATTCGGATGCAAAACTAGTCTATAAGTGGAATAAAATACAATGCACAACTAGAGAACTACGTTCTGTGAAGAACAAATTCGAAAAGAAAAACATTTATTAACTATTTCTGACATGATTATAGATACAAATGACAAAACATTAATTTACTTGATTTGTTTGTTTAGCTGATGGATTTGGTATTGTTGGTTTCATAAATTGTTGTGCTACCTTAGCTAAACGTGTACTGTTGACTGTTTGAAAAGTATGTTCGGGTGCTGATGATGACAAAGATACGTTCGATGTCGGTCGTACGAATAGACTGCGACGTTGTGAACCTGGAGAAATCGATGATGCTGAATTTGTCATTGATAAGACTTGTTGAGTTCGTGTTAGAAATGATGGTGAACTCGTTTTCAATCGCATTAAAACTGCATTATCAGTTCTTGTTGTTTCTGTCGGAGATACATTAGTGGTAGAATTGATAACTGTCTGAGATTTTGATATAGATTGTTGTTGTTGTTTTTTCTCTTTGATTAAAAGTTCATTTTCATTTTGTAATTGTTGAATTCGTTCGACTAAAACTTGTTTTTCTTGTTCGTATTTCGTTTCTAATTCTTTAAATTTAGTTTCATGTTGAGTATCAGTACTAGAATGGGATCATATTTTTAACAAAAATGAATTCCTCGAACGAATTTTCTACTTTAAATGGTTCGTTGTCAATCGTTTCAATTGTTGTTTATGATGATTATTTTCTGCTTGACGTTCATTCAATAGAAGAACAACAAATTTCTTATGACGTTCATGTTCAAATTCAAGTAGTTTCGTTATCTCAATTAATTGTTGTTCTACTTCGTTGCTATGTAATTTAGTGTTTTGAAGCTACAGAAAATAAATTAGAAGTGTTAATTAGAATCTTTATTTTAAAGGTTTACTTCGTTTTTTAATTGAAGATTTTCTTCTTCACAAGTTTGTAGTTGTTTCCGATATTTTTGTAATTGAATTCTCTGCTTTTTCTCATTTTCTAGTTGTTCATTGAGCTAAAAAAACAAAAATAGAATCTAAAGACGAAAACGATCGTACCGTTAAACATTGCTTTTGCATTAATTGAAGTTCTGTTTTCAAAGCTTGAACTTGTCTATTTTGTTGAATAATAACTTCGGCGAGACGTGTTTCATAGAGATTTTTCATAAGACTAGACGTATTCAATATGCCCTCTTGGACATGTTCACTATCACGAAATAAAGCGAGATGAGGATTTGTTTGCTGATTGAAATGACTCATTTGAAAAATAGATAAAATCAATTGAAATTTTTCCGACTAAAATTTAAAAGAAACAGAAAGAGAGAAAATCTCGAATGACAATGATTTACCTTCAGTGCAGCTAATGCAATATCTTTCGCTTGAAGTTCACCTTCAAAACGACTCAATAATGGGATAAGATCAGCTTTTTTTAATTCAACTTTTCGATTACGCTAAGCAGAGAGAGAAAATATGTTTGACAATCAATTGTCATTGATTCGATTAGAACTACTTTGACTATTTCAACTGGATTTGTTCTGTTCTGTCGTTTAGATGATGACGGAACTTTTTTCTTTTCTTTCGATGTAATAGGAGTTGACATTGTTACTGTTGTTTGGTAAATTTCTATTCTGTTTTATCTTTTTCAATACATCTAAAAGAAGAAAAACGAAAGTCATTCCTTCAAATAAATTCTTAAATACGTCGACAAATAAATTCAATCTTTGAATATTTGTCACGAATAATGTGAAACATACGTAAATCTATCATATGACTTTGTCTATATATATATAAGAAGATGATATACACTTCATGCTTATCTGTGTTACCACGCTAAATAAATAATTTCAAACCCATACGCCTAAACATGATAACTCACACTGTTTTTCTCTCGTCAGTTTTGATTTGATAAAAACTTTAGTTATAAAAAACAAACATCGCCTACACAAAATATCCTGGATACCATCAGTATGGTCAAAACCAAACAATCAAATTGTGAAATACATTTCAACTGATGTTAAGGTAAAAAAAATTTGTTTTCAATAATCAAATACTTAACCTACCTATTTTTTCTCTTGTTGAAAAATTGACCTCAATACCATCTATATACACGTGCAGGTAAATATAAATAACAATTGATTCAATTGTTGTTGTTATTGTTCTTGAATGTTGAACAAGTGATGGAACAATGATTAGAAATGAAAATCTTTGTTTTTTTTCGTTGTTAATCTTCACATCAATTATTTTACGATCGATAGAATCGTGAGAACAAGCAAATATTCATAAAAAACATATGATGCTGGCAGATGCAGATGACAAATGGTGAGCGAATTTTTGTGACAGAGGTCGTTATAAATCAGATTTTTATTCATTTGAAATCAAATTCTTATATACAACAAACAGTCCTTTAAATCAATTCTGATTCATTTCCAAATAAATTCACAGTCGATGTTAATGTTGTTGGTTTCGTTATACGGAAACGTGTGCCTTGGATGGGTGTGTCGATGTTTGATGAAAGATTATTTGTTTCAGGTACGGGCGTCTGTCGAATAACAGACGTTCGAGTAGTTTTCTTCTTCGGATTGTTTAATTCAGCGAGGGAGTTTTCGTGCATTTTTAATTGATGTGAACGAATTGAATATGATCGATTGAATGTTGATGGCCATGCTTTAATATGACGAAGTTGTCGTTCATATTTAAATAATTGAAACCATTTAGGTGGTAAAACTTCGATAATCTCTTCATAGAATGTCAGATGTTCATTGTCCGTCGTTGATGATGGTTGTAAACGATAGAGATCAACGAAAACCGATGGTATTTCTTGACACATATCGATTAAATCACAAACGAGAAGACGAACTTTTTCTTCACTTTCACAATTAGTTAAATCATAATCATTTCGATTGAAAATATCAAGATCATATTCACTTGCAAATGTTTTTAATCGAAATAATTTCCGTGTCGATTCCCTATCTTGAGACGTTAACGAATCATTTTTACAATCATTCGATTCAACATCAACATTTTTCGATGGCGATTTAAATGTTTTCCATCGATTGACAATCGATTGTGTTAAATGATATTTCTGCGGATTCATTGTATTTAAATTCGTTAAAGTCCACTCATTCGCTTGAATTGTTTTGTTATAATCACGTGCTACTTTAACATCATAATGAAAGAAATTTGATATATCTTTATTTGGTTGATGAAGTGGAACGACTTCTTTAATACGTAAAATAATCAATGCCATGATTATTATACAGATTATATTCACGATTGTTAATAATAAACTACAACATGCTAAGACTGCTGCTTCGCTCGGAATATTGCACGTGTAAAGAGGTTGATAACTATTGTTCGAAGTATTTGTACAAAGAGAAAATGAAGTTAAATCGAAATTATTCGACAATATTCTTCGAAGAAATCCATAAGCAAACAGGAGTCCACAATTGACAGCCGGTGGTAGAAGAGAAGCTAGGAAATAGTCAAAATTTATTTATCAATTTATACGTATTTTTGAGAAACGAGCAAGTCTATACCAGATATTGCCACGCCAACAAGTGAACCTAATTTAAAATAAATAAAATTCTGCCTTTTACTTTTGAAGATTCTTACCTGTATTTCCACCGAGAACAGAAAGTGCAACACCAGTCCCACTTGGCAGAGCAATAAGTATGCCCACCCATAGACGCTTAACATCACCACGTGATCTCATTTCTGATGTCGGAAAACTTGATGAACTTCCCCATCGTGTCTCCCAAATAGTTGTAAATAATCTACAGACAGACAGAAGGCCAAAGTCAGATTCAAACTTCATCGTCGTATAATTTTTACCCAATAACAAAACCACAAGTGATACAAATGATCAATCCAATTGTTTCATTACGAAGACCACGTTTCCATAATGAAGGATCACGTATCGAAAGGCCGAAAACAATGCCTAAGATAGGATTCATTAGAGGACTAACGAGCATACTAGCGACAATGATAACAGACGAATTTTCTAAAAGACCAAGTGCTGCTAACATCGAAGCGAGACAGATAAGTAGAACAAAATCAAATGTTATGGCCGATGATGCTCGAATACTCGCAACAACTTGATGAACCATTAATCGAGCACGAACACTCTTCTTAAAATTAGATTCATGAACACGTTTACAAACTTTATCTGTTAAAGATAATTCATCATTTAGAACATTATTATTATTATTATTATTAATTATGATTGAATCTGAACGGGATGATGGTTGGTCAACTTTATCATTAATGTGACCTTTTAAAACAACTGTTGTTGGTAAAACGAATACTTTCGTGCCCGATCGTATTCCGATATTCATTTTAGTTAAATCATGTAATATACCATCGCTAACAAGACCAAATTCAACATAGAATGTAATTTGAAAAGTTTTCTTATCATCCGACATCATCCATGTTGTATCCAGATCAGTTCTTTCAGTATAGTTCTTCAAAAGAACGCACAATGCTGATTGATTTATCGAATTTAGTGGAGGTTCACTCTTCTCTCGAATTCCTGTATTGTTAACTGATGGTACAGCATTTTGACTCATTGTTGTCGTCGATACTACCAATGCAGATATTGTATTCAAAGATGACTTTTAAAAAGAAATATTTAGAATATTCTTCACTCATTTTTTAATACATACTGTACTCGATTCTTGTTTTGTTAAATCAACTGTTTTTTCGATATTGTCACGTGAATTGACAAGATCAAAATCATTTGGTACAATGATAATAAACAATACATAGTCAGTAGACATACTTCCAGTATATTTATTATCTGAAAATATAATACTAGCGAAAGTATCTCATGACGCCAATCATCGTTAACGAGATAAGAAAAAATATAGAAAGCTTTATCTTTCTTCTCAACAGTAGATACGTACAAATTTCATTTGCCGACAATGAAACAGTAAAGAATTATGTATTTTGTCATTTCTTTTTCACATCTTTATCTTAGTAAGATTAACACACGTACATACATAGATATGTACACATATTGTATCTTTTCTTTGCTTTGTTAGACAAGGTCTTTTTGTTTTATTTTAAAATAAAGAACAAAAAAAGAAAAGAAAATAATCTCGAATAAATTCGGCTTTTTTTGCTTATGCTTTCTTCACTTGTTTCTTTCTTAAATCTTGATCCAACATTTGTAAAACAATTGTTGAATTATTTGCATTTCGCTGAATACGTGCAACTAAATCGTTCATGTATTTCAAAGCTGTTGTTTGTTCTTCAAGCATTTGCTGTTCAATAAAATGAGCAGTTGGATAATCTCGATCACTGTTTGCAGCTTGTCGAACTGCAATCAGATTGTTATAAACATCTTGTTCTAATATATTGGCTTTTTCGATGATTTTTGTCAAATCTGTCATACTAGCTAGATCATCATCGATGTTTATTTGTTGTAATGATATTTCACGATTACGAATATTATAGAAATCTAATAATTTCATGCCGTGTTCTCGTTCTTCTTCGGCTGATTCGAAAAAGAAATTTGCAAAACCATGATAAACACCACGAGTTGCTAAACGATGAGCAAATGTTAAATAGACATTCGAAGCAAAGAATTCTTTTTGAATTTGGTTTTCATAGAGTTGTTGTAGATTATTAACTTGCGCAACGATTGGCAAGATAAATCCAAGAAAAATAAGACCGACAAATATACTCGATGTCATGATGTTGAGAAAGAAGAGAAAGCAGTTATGTAAAATGAAGATTAAAAAAGCAGAAATGTACTGATATCGCACTTATCTCAATTTGCTTAGCCATAGGACAGGTTTTTTATCCGAAGTACAGCTGACTAACGCAATCACATGATATTCATGAGAAAAAACGAAAACGAATCAAATGATTTATTATTTGAAGAAAAAAAAGAGAAAGCATACACACACGTAAATAGAATGTAAATTGTTTTATCTAAGAACTAGCGACTAAATCAGAATAGGAACCTAATTGTTCACTTGAAAGTTCGTATTTTGTGATATCATTTAAACCACAATCATCAATAACAACGAATTTCCTTGGAATACTTGTGCCTTTGTATGTTTCTAATTCGCCTAATTCATAAACATAATCCTACAAAACAGAAACAACGAAAACAAATGAAATATTTATTTTCTATCTATCTATCTATCTATCTTTCTTACCATTCCAGAAATGATTCTTCCAAAAGCAACATGATGTCCGTCAAGCCATCGAGCAGGAACCAGAGTAATAAACCATTGTGATCCATTGGTATCTTTGCCATAATTAGCCATGGATACCCAACCAGGTGAACGATGACTTAATATGAAATTTTCATCAATGAATTTATCGCCATAGATACTTTTGCCTAGAAAACGAATTCATGATGTAAACTATCTTTCGAATTCATAGAAATTCACTATCTATACCTCCAGTTCCATCGCCATTTGTAAAATCACCTGTTTGAATGACAAAATCTCGAACGATACGATGAACGGGTGTTTTTTTATAAGTATATTTTTCCTATAAAGTCAAACATTTGTAATATTTTCAGAGAAAATAATTTTTTCAATACGTACAGTTCCTCGTCGAAGACCTTTGGTAATTGTAATAAAATTTGTAACTGTCATCGGACAAATATCCCCAAATAAACCGAGTACAATTCGTCCTGTTTTAATCGGTTTATTCGATGTTTTCGAATCTCGAATCGAGATATTAAACCAAGCTTCATGTGTCACATAATATTTCGATGGTAATTCATTATCCATATAGCTAGCACCTTTTGCTGAATTTGTCGCTGCCATTACGACAAGAAAACATACTAATGAACTGTAAAATAATGCCATGTTACTAATGAGAACGCAGCCGAATGAAGTTGAAAATTTCCTCGCCGATTTTTATATACTCGTTACGATCATTAGCAACGTGGCAAGTATCAAGATGATACCAAGCTCAACAACCTACTTAAGTCGATAGTCTTGTCCTTGATTGTAAATGACTGTGCCGACGTGGCAACATTATTAATTTTCTAGATATTTTTATATTCTTTTCATTCATTCGTTTTAAGAAAAAAGAAAGTAATAATTAGAATATTATACTTCAATGTTCTTCTTTTAATCAGGTTTTTTTTATTGTGTTTTTTTTATA
>Ga0209952_1001293_pt1 | contig 22029 bp, 25 predicted proteins | sample ThiBiot_750_biof_2_FD_183951 | JGI IMG/M metagenome (GOLD analysis project Ga0209952, IMG submission 183951) | Wastewater bioreactor microbial communities from Cape Town, South Africa - Thiocy_cont_750_biof (SPAdes) | ecosystem: Engineered > Bioreactor > Thiocyanate-remediating >...
CAATCCAACGGACAGTAGGAGCCCAGCGAGTAGCGGTTGCGGGCCTCGCACCTGCCCTCGACCTTCGCGTCCCGTCCGTTCGTCGACAGCATCCGCGCCGGCTTTGGTTCTTCGTCGTGCCAGTCCGGCCGCTTCCCGCCGGCGGCGCAAACGGTCACGAGCGTCTTCGGATGGAAGGTCCCGATCATCATGATATCGCGCGGCCGGTCACGGATCGGCCTTTCACCACCAGGGCCGAAAAAGCCCCTCAATGCGCGGTCGCCAGCCTTGCCCCAGCCGTATTTCGGCGTGCGCGGTTCCTTGGGTTTGAAGTCGTTCACCGACACCAGACCGGCGAGTGGCCCGGCGATAGGATCAAGACTGAGCGACCAGTCGATGACGACGGGCTCGAGCTTCGCCACCGCCTGTTCAAGGCGCTCGGCATCGGCATCGGGTAACCCGAAATGCGCATAGCGCTGAGACGATCCATCACCATCGTCGACGTCGACACCACCACGACGACCGAAATCATTGATACGATCCCAAACGCCCTCGGCCGCCGACGTCTGCCGCTTTGACAATTCGTCGCGCCACGCCCAGCGCAGCGCCATCTCCACGTCGATCTCGGTCTTGATGCGTGAAGCAATGCTATCCGTTTGCTTGGACAATGCTGTCCTCCGTCAGATGGTCGATGATAGCGCCGACGATCGCCGTCGGGTTGCCGGCGCTGTCGCGCGAAATGGCGCGCTTGATGGTTTCCAGCGGTGTTCCGTGCTGAAGGGCCAGCGACAACACCACGGCAGCGTCGCGCGCGGTGGCCTGCACGTCCTGTCCGGTCTTGCCGCCGTCGATGAACACCTCACCGGGTGTGCCGTCCGAATAGAACCCAACGGTCACGTAGAACTGCTGATTCCAGAACCGGATCGGGAACGTCTCGCAGGCGCGGCGTTGAGGCAGGACTCGGCGGGTCATGTTGTCTCAGCCGCACTCACCGTTACATCACCGTTACGGTGACCGTTACGGTTGCCTTGACCCGGCAGCGGACGCGTCTTGTAGACCTCCTGCAATTCGGACAGCGTCGGGGCCTTGAAGGCCGGCTTCGGCGGCATGGCGGCCTCCCTCGCTGCCCGGTTTCTTGTGTCGATCTCGGCCGCCAGCCCACGCAACGCGCCTCCGACGAGGTGGCGAACCTCAGCGGCGCGCGCGGGATCCTCCGGCGGCAAGGCGCGCGCGTTCAGCACTTGGCGGATTTGATACCTGTCCGCCAACACCGGCTCCATCAGGTCCGTGACCACCTTGCGCAACCGCGGTGCCGCCGGCGCGAAGTCCAGGCTGACGTCGGCCACCTCGCCGAGTTTGATCTTCCGAAACCCGGCCTGGATGGCCCACAAGGGCAGGTCCGCCAGCAAATCGACGTACTCGCGCGTTGTCGCCGCCGCCTCCTCGTTCGACACCGAGCGCGCCGAGCGAAACGCTATCATCAGCGTCGCGATCTCCCGCGCGATCTCGCCGTTCGTCGCGCGAACTCGCGACCGGTCGATGGTGGCCGCGTAGGCAGCGAGACGCCGACGAACATCCGGCTCCAGCGGTCGCGTCAGGTCGTTGCCGACCAGCGAGTTCTTGGCGTCGATCAGCGCCGCACGATCAGCGGGGCTGATTTGGGGTAACGTCGATGACGGTATTGCTGGAAGCATGATCTCGATCCTCGCGGTCGAACTCGTACAGGATGGTGGCGAAGCCGTTGGTGGAGCGCTGGGGGAATGCCGGCGGACCAGCGCCGCCACGGATCGCTGCCGCGATGTATTCGCTCGGACTGTCTTTCGACGCTGCCTGCTCGATCGCGGCCCTCGCCTTCGAGGCGATGCCACCCTTGGCCTTCAGCAGCTTGGCAATCTGACCACCGGCATTTTTGCCGAGCACTTCCCTGCCCCGAGCGAACAGTTCTCGTTCCTCGTCACGCGGCGCGGCGGGCGCCCGTTCCGAAGGAACGGAAGTGCCTGTGTTAGTGACAGTGACTGTGGCTTCGAAGGGGCTTCCGCCGTTTTCAGAAGCCCCTTCGAAGGGGCTTACTATGGGGCTTGGTATTGGCGGCTCCGGCAGATGGTACGCCGCGCCATACTTTTCAAAAAAGTCCCGTTTAATATGAGGATTTTCGATTTCTTCGAAAAATCGCACCACGTGCTTGATGCGCTTATCACCCGCCTTGAGCGCCTCGCCGATCTGAAACCGGGCCATTTCATGGACCCAGACCGTTTCCGTCTCTGGATCGAAGGTGCAGAAACCGAGTTCGCATAGCTTGGTAAGCCCCTTGGAAGCCCCTTCGATGGTCCTTCCTGTTTCGAGTTTGATGTAGTCGATGGGGCATCGAAAGACGCCGATGATGTTCGCGTGTGGCGCAGTCATTAGATACAGCGCCACCGTCTGAGCGTCGTGATCTTGACGCAGAGCACGGCCGGTCGAGCCAGTCCAAAACGAAGGTTTGACGATGCCGTAGTTCATGCTCATGCGGCCACCTCATTGGCTGCATGGCTATCGGTGGTGTATCCGGATGCAACTAGCGCTGCACCCGGGTTTCCCACTACGTTGGAGGTGCCAACCGATCCAACGGAGTCTCCATGACACTCCCAAGCTACGACCCGGCGATCGCCGCCAATATCGTCTCGGTTATAGCACTTCTCTTCGCCTGGTTGAGTTACAGACTCAGTCGCAAGACAACCATTGCCAGAACCGCAGCATCGCTGCCCGACGTCGCTAGTAGCATCGCAGCCGTCAAGGGGCAGCCGGGCTGGTATAACCTTCGCATCGAGGTCAAGAACAACTCTAGCTCTGACATGACGATTGAACGGGCGACCTTTTTGCGAGGCGCGGGAGGCATCTCGACCTTTGACGCAACGCTCGATGACGAAATCGGCAGTCGCAGTTTGAAGCCCGACCTGAACGCCGTTCAGACGAGAAAGACGATCGAATTCGGATATCGCGTCGGGCCTAAGGGCAGCAACGCGCATCCTCACGGTCTCCGCGCCGGAGAGCGGAATTGGATTGATTTTTATGTGAAGTCCGAGGCGTCGTCTGCTGTTGCATTCGATCTTGAATTCTCGTGGCGATCCACTGACGTTCGCCGAAGCTCGCGCCACGTCAGCAGACAAAGGGTAATCGTGCCTGCAAGGCAGGTCAGCTGAACAACCAAAGACCAAAACCCCACAGCAACACCTCCGGTTGAAGTCAGCCTGCACGATCATCGCCCGCGCCCTCCACGACCGATGACGAGGGTTTTCGTCTTCGCCATGATCGGAGCCATGGCGCCAGCCACAGCGCGATCTTGGTTCTGATGTAGAATCCCCGCGGCAAGTTCCTTTTCGGCGCGGGCCCGGTTGAAAGCTCGGTCGGCATTGATGACCTTCTGGAGTTTGCGGCGCGCGGGCTGATCCATTGGCGCGGCGTCGAGCGACATGACTTGCTGGGTCCACTGCGCTTGCGCGGCGACCGCCCTGGACAGGTTGAGGTTGATCCGGAGCGCTCGCCACCATGCGGGCTCGGCGTCCGCCATCAGCATTTCGAAAATCTCATCGCCGCTCTCGCTGTGCAGAAGCAGGATGATTTCTTCGACGGTGTAGTCACGATGACAGGCCGCGCGATGCTTCGCCGCGTGTTCTTTCAGTCCGAGCACATCAGCGATAAGAGCCCATGTTTTGAGGGGTTGCAGGGCTTTGAACCAATCGGTGACGCGCTGATGAATCGACAATCCTGTATCCGTTTCGGATAATCCGTATCCGTTTTGGGTCGGTGCCGATTTGGAAGTTTGGCTACTCGCCGCATAGGCTTCGCGCATTGAATTTCTCATTGCAGGAGCAACACCGTGGAACGCAAACAAACAGACCGGCGCGAACGCCGATCGACAATCAGCCAGCGTCGCCGGCAGGCGCGACCTCACGATCGCCGGTCACATGATCGGGCGGTGGCGGTGAAACAGTTTCGGGAATGGGATTCGCAGATGCAGCGTCGCCATGGACCGCTGTACTATCGGGCGATGGGGTGGACGGTGCATTGAGGCGCGCTTGGCGCACGGCGCGCCAAGACTCGAGATTTACGGTGCCGCCGCTTACCCGCGAGACTGCGCTGACGATGTCGAGTGGAGGCTCAAGCTCTCCTGTCTCCCAGCGCTGCCATGTGCGAGCAGGGTTTTTGCCACGCACTCCAACGAGCAGAGCAGCTCGCTCAAGGGTGAGTTTCTGGTCGATTCGCCAACTGCGAGGGGTGATTTGCATGACCATATATAGCCACAAACGCTATATTCCTGTCAAATTCGACATAGCGCATTGATATATAGACATAATTTCGAATGTAGCGAATATAGCTATATGACATCACCGCCCAACCAGATTGCAAAGCTCCGAAAAGAACGCGGGCTTTCCCAGCAACAGCTTGCCGACAAGCTCGGTGTTCACTGGATCACGGTGAGTAAGCTTGAGCGCGGCAAGCAGAAGTTAACGATCGAGTGGATGGATAGAATCGCTGCGGCGCTGCAGGTCGGCCGTTGGGTTTTGCTTGGCAGTACTGACCCGCTCGTGACCGTTCCGATCAGCGGCCAACTGAACATCGACGGTAACATATCGAGCATAGCAGAGGATCTGCCTCGAACCCGGCACATCTATCGTTGGACGCTTAATCACCCCGACGCCATATGGGTAATCGTAGGCGACAGCGGGTTTTCGAACCTTTTCACCAAGGGTGATATGCTGGAGTTTTTCCTGAAATCCGTCGAGCCGCGGCACTACGTGGGCCGATTGTGCTACGTCCGATCCGTCGAAAAGAAGAGTTACTTCGGCCTCCTCGCTCGGGGATCAGAGCCTCACTTATTTGATATAATTGTCGCCGGCCAGCCGACGATCAAAGACGTTCTCGTGGAATCACTCGCTCAATTGACGGCTGCACTTTTCGAGCAACCCGATGCCGTCTATGGCATAGGCCCAGAATTTCCGTCGGATATTGAAGGCGACACCGCTATATAGCTCTTAACGCTATAACGAGGTTGACAGCAACATAGCTTATATGGCTATATACCTCCCGTCACCCCACGGGAGCAGTCGCCTTGTCCTTCCCCGCCGTCACGATGCGCCAGATCGGCGCCGATCCCGTCCAGTCGGTCAACGGGCGCGACCTTCACGCCTTTCTTGAGGTCGCCCGCGATTTCCCCACCTGGATGCGGGACCGGATTGAGACTTACGCGTTCACCGAAAATGTCGATTACGAGGTTTTCCCCGAAACGGGGGAAAACCCCTTGGGTGGCCGGCCGGGCAAGGGCTACGCGCTGTCGATCGACATGGCGAAAGAACTCGCCATGGTGGAGCGCACGCCGAAAGGTCGCGAGGTCCGCCATTACTTCATCGAATGCGAGAAGCGCGCCAAGGCCGCGGCGATCACCGCCCTGCCCGACTTCACCAACCCCGCTGTGGCAGCGCGCGCCTGGGCCGACCAGTGCGAAGGCCGCACCATCGCCGAGCGTCGCCTGCTGGAAGTTGAGCCCAAGGCCACGGCGCTCGATCGCATCGCCAACACCGATGGCCTGATCCTCATCAGCAACGCCGCGAAGACGTTGCAGATCGAAGTCCAGGCGCTGTTCGCATGGTTGATGGCGAACCGCTGGATTTTCCGGCGGCCGGGATCGAAGCGTTACATCGGTTTCGCCGACAAACTTCGCGCCGGATACCTCAAGCACAAGTACGACGATGTTCCGATGCCTGACGGCACCACGGTGCAGAAGGAACGCGTGTTCTTGACGCCGAAGGGGCTCGCACGCCTCGCCGTCATCTTCGGTCGCGAGGTGCGGCAATGACCAACCTCATCCATTCCATGTCCAGCTTGCTCGCGACATCCGGCTGCGACCTTGGCGACGAGAGAGAGGTTCTGCGTACTCTCCGAGCCGCCGGGCATCGTGACGGCGATATCATCGTACTGTCCGATGAAGTCACGGAACGCGCCCGCGCGCTTCGCCAGCGTCCGACCGCGGGCGATCTCGCCTCAGCCGTCGCCCTCATCCTTTTCATTTCGTCTGCTGCTGTTTGGTCCGCCATCGCGTGCGGGGCGTGACGGCCGCGTGCCGTCGGAGGATTTGAAATGCTGCATCTGCCTGAAAACACAGTGTCGCCGGGGCCGGCGCCAAACGTGCGGACGCGCGCCGGAAAGCCGATAACTTCAGAGATTTATTGCCCGGTGCTCAAGCTGCTGGTCGAGTACGATTCACTCATCGCCACCTACAACAAGATCGATGCCGAGGAGCACACCGATCAGATCGTCAGCGATCTGGCGAAAATCGAGAAGCATATGGAAGGCATCGCCGCGCAAGTCATGAACATGACGGCGAAATCGTTCGACGGGGCGATCTTTCAGATGATGCTCGCATATGGCGAGGCGAGCACGATGTTGCTCGGGACCAACAACCTTATCCGCGACGAGTCGTATGATCGCTTCAGGCGCTATATGCACCGCGCGCTGGAGCGTCTCGGATGCGGCTTCGACTGGACGGAGACGCGCAATTATTTCTGTCCAACCGGTTGCGATCCACGCGAGGAAGGAGCGAAGTGATGTTGCAACTTCCTCAACGCTCCAGCGGCAATTTCACGAGAGCCGACCTTGCCGAGATATCCCGCGGTGCCGCGTCCGTTAAACAACGCGCCAAGTCGCAACGACCGAAACCGGACCCGGTGATCAAGCTGGTCGCTCGTTATCGAACCGCCGTCGAGCGCCATAAGGCCACGATCACTGACCTGAAGGCTTTCTATGCCTCCCACGATCCGATGGAAGTCAGGCCGGCTGCGGTATATCTGCCGCCGGCTGCGATGCTGACCATCCACGATTCCATCAACAATCGCGAGTTCTTCGCGGTCTATGAGATTGAGATTTGGGCTGACAACGCACGAAAATACTATCGCGCCATTCTCCGGGGCCGACGAACAGATGCTGAGTCGAAGACAATTTCCCGGACTGCCGCCAAAGATCGCATCGCGGACGTTGAAAAGCTCGAGCCTCAACTGAAGCGCGGCCTTCGTCGTCAGAAGAAGATCACAAAACAACGCTGGGCCGACAGCGGCTACCAAGCCCTTATTGATCAACATCATCGAACCTACATGGCGATGACCCGAGCGAGGAACGCGTTGCGCGATAATCAGGCAACGTCGTTAGTTGGCCTGTCGGCGGTCCTCAGCCTGTTGCAAGACCAGGCTTGGGATGAGACCTGCGGCAACATGATTGATGGCGCGATGCCCACGCAATGCCGAAAGGCTGTTCTGGCAAATCTGGAGAAGGCTGTCGCCGTGTTGATACCGGGGGCGCAGAAGCAATGAACAGCCCCCCGAACATGCTCGACATCCCCACACTCGTCGCGATGGCCAACCGTAACGGCGAACTGCTCGATGGGTCGGTGAACCAGATCAAGGATCTGATTGGCGCCGCCGACGTCGCGCTTGCGGTTTGGCAAGACTTCAGCCGGCCAAACGGCGTCTCTCTGTTGGTGATCAAAGGCCAACGCCTGGTGCGCGAGGCCGTGGCGACAAACACCGCCTTTGAAGGCAAGGTCACCGCCATTCCCTGTCGCGAGGAAGCTCAAGCGCGCGCCCTGCTCTTGGTTTGCGGCGACCGGGATCGGTTGAACTGATGTGGTCTGGACACCCGAGGACGATGTGCGAGTCTGGCAGGCGTGCGCGCAGGGCGCATTTGACGGTCGGCGACCCGGTGAACCGTATTCGCCAGATCAGCGGTGAGAGCGTTCCAACTCTTAATGCACCCGACTCACTTCGGGCCATTTCCGGGATTCGGCTGCCGACTCGGTCGGCGATCGGCGCCGGGCCGATGACAGGAAAGGCGACTACAATGGAGAAAAATGAAGGGACGCAACTATCGGGATCACTGGGAGCGATTGAAACGCAGCGCGGGTGGGAGACAAATGGCGCCGTCGTGACAGCGTTGATTGCACCGAAGCCGCAGCGGTCACTGGCACAGATTGCGCAATCAAAAGCCCTCGGACCAAAGTACGGGCCGTCGAAGGTTGAAGCTTTAGCTAGGGTTCAACTTAGCAAGACCTGCAAACGTGGGCATCCGCTGTCTGGCGATAATTTGTACGTCAACCCGAAAGGGCGTGGGGAATGCCGCGCCTGTCGGACGGCCAGTGGATTGCGATATCATCGCAGCCACAAGGACCGCGATCGCCTTCCGTCCGAAGAGACCTTACGCGCCACGATCCGTGCTCTGCATGAAGGCAGTACGCTATCATTCATCACTAAGGGGCGGATTTCCCATGGGGAAAATAGGCCACCTGAGCATGTCAAGGGCGCCTTCATTATCGAAGCTCATGTGCTCAAGAACTTCATGGTTCAAAACCCTAAACTGGGCCATTTGATCAAGCGTCTAGCCGAGAAAAACCGACTTCAAGCCCATCAGGCGGCGGTAGGCCGAAGGATAGTTGCGCGTCGCAACGCTCTGGCGCCAGCCTGCATCAAAGCAGATATAGAGAGCACCTATGCCGCGATTCAGGCCGCAACGGCCTCGCTTCCGGACTTCCTTCGTGATGACGTTCGATCGGCCATGTTTCTGGCCGCTGCAGAGGGCCGACTGAAGCCCCGCGATGCCGTGAAGCGCGTCCGCGAGTTCGTCACGGCGCACAATCGCCAGTTCTCGACGTTCGTTCCTGGCGGCGGCGGAATCATGCGGTCCCTCGACGAGCAAGTCTATGACGATGGGCCGACACGCCTTGTCGACACCGTAACCCGTGGGCTCTGGCAGTAACGACCATGGCGGGCGTTCAGGAACAATCTGATCCGGTCTCCTGGGACGCCCCGCTGCGTCTTGCCGAGGCCGTCAAAATCGCCTTTCCTAGAGGCGGGATGACGGTCTCGGGCCTTCGCCGAGAAATCGCGCGCGGGCGACTTCCCGCCGAAATGATTGCCGGCAAGCAGTTCGTGACGCTCGCAGGCATTGAGCACATGAGACAGCTATGCCGCGTGTCAGCAAAGGCCCTAGACTCTGGAAACGCCCTGCCCGGCGGAAGGGGGGGAAGATCATCGCCTCAGCAGTCTGGATCATCAAGGACGGCGACAAGCATATCGCCACGGGATGCCTTGCAAGCCCGTCTGAGCGCAAGGCGCCAGCAGAAGCCGAACAGGCCCTTGCCCGCTACATAGCCGGGAAACATCAGCCACAGCGGCGAAACCGCGACATCGAGGAAATCGACGTTGCCGACGTCCTGTCGATTTACTTGTCTGACTTCGGCGATGATCTGAACCGGTTCGAGGACTTCGACGCTCGGATCGATCGGCTGAACGAATACTGGGGCGGCAAGATGCTGTCCGAGATCAATACGAAGACTTGCAACGGGTATGTCGCGCACCGAGCTGGAATTGCGATCATGCGGGCCGAGGAGGCCGAGAGGCAGCGGGCCACCAGGGAAGGCAGAGAGCCGGATACAGAGGCCGCGCGGGTAAAGGCGGCGGCGTCCACCGGCGGCGCACGGCGCGATCTGGAAGCCCTGCGCGCAGCGATCAACCACCACGGCAAGCAGAACTTTCACTATGGCACCGTCAGTGTCGTCCTGCCGCCCAAGGGCGGGCCGCGGCAACGATGGCTGGAGCGCTCGGAGGCCGCCCGACTGGTTTGGGCCTGCTACCGCCACCGGGAAGTGCAGACCGTCCACATCGGCAGGAACAAGGGCAATGCGGTCACCACCACCCGACGGCCGCTCCGGCACGTCGCCCGCTTCATCCTGATCGGCCTCTATACGGGATCCCGGGCGGGAGCGATTGCGTCGGCCTCGCCCTACCAGGATGATGGCCGATCATTCGTCGATTTAGACCATGGCGTGTTTTACCGGCTCGCGCGCGGAAATCAGCGGACCAACAAGCGACAGCCGCCCGCGCCGATCCCGGACCGGCTGTTGGTCCACCTGCGCCGATGGGTACGGCTCGGGATCGTGAAACAGAGCTTCGTCGAGTGGAACGGGAAGTCCGTGGCGTCGGTGAAAAAGGGTTTCGCGCGTGGCGTCGCGATCGCGCAGTTATCCACTGAAACCGGGAACGTCACGCCTCACACCCTGCGACATACGGCGGCGACGTGGATGATGTTAGCGGGCGCAGACCCGTGGCGCGCCGCCGGATGGCTCGGAATGTCGGTCGAGGTGCTGCTAGATGTGTATGGACATCACCACCCGACCTACCTACGAGGTGCAGCAAGAAACGTCACGGCAAAGCCAAGACGGGACGTAGCGGTGGTTGAAACGGTGGTTGATCTTGAGGCCCGCCGGAAAATGATGCGAAAAGCCTAGGAAACAATGGTCGGAGTGGCAGGATTTGAACCTGCGACCCCTGCGTCCCGAACGCAGTGCTCTACCGGGCTGAGCCACACTCCGACGATGGGGCGGCTTATAGCCTCCACTTTCGGCCACCGCAAGACAGCGATTGGAAGATCGATACGGAATGACGATCGAACTGACGACAAAAATCGTCGCGGCGGGCGAAACCGCCGTCACCGAAGCCGCGCACCGCCTTGCGGACGGCGGCCTGGTGGCGTTTCCCACCGAGACGGTCTACGGCCTCGGCGCCGACGCGACGCATCCTGAGGCGATTGCACGGCTTTACCGGGCCAAGGGGCGCCCTTCCTTCAATCCGCTGATCGCTCACGTCCACGATCTGGCCGGGGCCGAGCGAATCGCCCGTTTCGACGTTACCGCCCGCAAACTGGCCGAGGCGTTCTGGCCCGGTCCGCTGACGCTGGTGCTGCCCAGGACGCCTGATTGCGCCGTCGCCGATCTCGCCACCGCCGGCCTCGACACCGTCGCGGTGCGGATGCCGGCCCATCCCGTGGCAAGGGACATCTTGCGCGAACTCGGCCGTCCCATCGTCGCGCCGTCCGCCAACCGCTCCGGCCATGTTTCGCCCACCGCCGCCGCCCACGTGGCGAGCGACCTCGATGGCCGCATCGACCTGATCGTCGACGGCGGTCCGGTTTCGGTCGGGGTCGAATCCACCATCGTCGGCTGTTTCGATCCGCCGCTGTTGCTGCGGCCCGGCGGGTTGCCGCGCGGCGCCATCGAACAGGTGCTCGGCCACCCGCTGCAGCGGCCGCACCCGCAACCCGACGCCGCCGGCCAGCCGATGGCGCCCGGCATGTTGGCTTCGCACTACGCCCCGCGCACCCCGGTGCGGCTCAACGCGACGAACATAGAGCCCGGCGAGGCGCTGCTGGCGTTCGGCGCCGCGACACTTTCCGGACACGGTGTTGCCGCAAGAATCCTGAACCTCTCGGAACGCGCCGATCTGGTCGAAGCCGCCGCCAATCTGTTCGGCTACCTGCGCACGCTCGACACCGCCCACGCCTCCACGATCGCCGTGATGCCCATTCCCGAACACGATCTCGGCGAAGCCATCAACGATCGGCTGCGCCGCGCTGCAGTGCCGCCGACGTGATACGGTTTGAGCCAATTCATAACTGACAAGTCACAAGAGACGCGACATGAACATCGTCCAGCCACCGCCTGCACCGCTTTCGCCTGAGTTGATCGCCCGGTTCAGGGCCATCGTTGGCGACAAGTACGGCGTCACCGATCAGAACGAGATCGCGGCCTACGTGACCGAGGAGCGCAATCTCTATCAGGGCCATTCGCAACTGGTGCTGCGCCCCGGCACGACGGCGGACGTCGTCGCGATCTGCAAGCTCGCGAACGAAACACGCACTGCATTGGTGCCGCAAGGCGGCAATACCGGCCTCGTCGGTGGACAAACGCCGCATCACGGCGAGGTCGTGCTGTCGCTGCGCCGGCTCGACAAGATCCGCGACGTCGATACGCAATCCAACACAATGACGGTGGAAGCCGGTTGCGTGCTGCAAACCTTGCAGCAGCGCGCCGACGAAGTGGACCGGTTGTTTCCGTTGTCGCTCGGCGCGGAAGGAAGCTGCACCATCGGCGGCAATCTCTCCACCAATGCCGGCGGCACCGGGGCTCTCGCCTACGGCGTAGCGCGCGCGATGGCGTTGGGACTCGAAGTGGTGCTCGCGGATGGACGCGTGCTCAACACGCTGTCGAAGCTGAAGAAGGACAACACCGGCTACAACCTGCACAATCTCTTCATCGGCGCGGAGGGCACGCTCGGCATCGTCACCGCAGCGACGTTGAAGCTGTTTCCCAAGCCGCGCAGCGTCGATACCGCGTTCGTCGGACTGGCCTCGCCCGCTCAAGCCCTGAAGCTGCTTGAGATCGCGCAGGCCGAAGCGGCGGGCAATCTCACCAGTTTTGAACTGCTGGCGGAAATCTGCATCGACTTTTGCGTGAAACATGGCCCATCGATCCGCGATCCGCTGGCGACGCGCTATCCGTGGTACGTGCTGATGGAAATCTCGTCGTCGCGCGACGACGCGCGCGCGACGCTCGAATCCATCCTCACCCGCGCGCTGGAAGACGGCATCGCCGACGACGCGGTGATTGCGGAAAATCTCGCGCAGCGCGCCGCGTTCTGGACGCTGCGTGAAGTGATTTCGCCGGCGCAGAAGCCGGAGGGCGGTTCGATCAAGCACGACGTTTCGGTGCCGGTCGCCGCCGTGCCGGCCTTTATCGAGGAAGCCAACGCCGCCGTGGTGAAGCTGTTGCCCGGCAGCCGCCCGGTGCCGTTCGGCCATCTCGGTGACGGCAACATCCACTACAACGTCAGCCAGCCGATCGGCGGCGACAAGGATGCGTTCCTCGCGCGCTGGCACGACATCAACGCGGTTGTGTTCGAAATCGTGCTGAGGATGGGAGGCTCGATTTCGGCCGAGCACGGCATCGGCGTGATGAAGCGCGATGAGTTGCCCGACGTGAAGGACAAGGTCGCGATCGAAGTAATGCGCGGCATCAAGGCGCTGCTCGATCCGCACAACATCATGAATCCCGGCAAGGTGCTGTAACGCCGCTGTAGCGGTATCGGTCAGAAGAGCGACCCCTGCCCGCTGTCGTCGGCGGCATTCTGCTTGCGCGACGCTGGCTTTGCCTTCGGTGCGGGCGCTTCGTCCGCGAGCTGTTGCTCGGACAACGGCGCGATCAACCGCGCGTCGTCGTTGCCGACGCGATTGACGTGGCGCGAAACACGATGCCATGCGAACGCGCGCTCCGAAGGCGCGACCATCACCGCCATGGCTTCGTTGACATTGACCGAGGCGCAATCCAGCCAGCGCGCGAAGTCTCCCGGTTCGATGATGACCGGCGCGCGATGATGCAGCATCGCAAGGCCGCCCTTGGCCGCGGCGGTGACGATGGCGACCGTATCGACCTCCTCGCCGTTCGGCCCGCTCCATGTTTCGGCGATCGCGGCGAAGCCGATCGGCTCGTTGTTGCGCGGATAGATAAAATACGGATGCTTCTGGTTACCAACAATATGCCATTCATAGTAACCGTCGGCCGGAATCAAACAGCGCCGCCGCCGAATGGCATTTCGGAACGCCGGCTTCTCGCGTACGGTCTCCGCGCGCGCATTGATCAGCAGCGTAAACGTGCGGGGGTCCTTGACCCAACTGGGAACGAATCCCCAGCGCATCAGGCGATAGTGTCGCGTGCCCTGCTCCATCAAGACCACACCGACGGGTTGTGTCGGTGCAATGTTGTGGCGTGCCGGGAAATTCGGCTGCTCGCCGTAGTCGAATGCCGCACGGATCGCCACTGGCGGCGAAGTGATGGCGAAACGGCCGCACATTCTTGCGTTCCAATCGAAATATCTTCAGCACCTTTTAACCCGGCGCGCTAAGAGTGAGACTGATGACATCCTCCGCGCACCATGCCCGTCCACAGGAAACGACGACGATCGACCGGCCGACAGCCGCCGAACTCGCGGTCGCCAACATCAACCCTCGGACCGGGCTCGCGACCGACTATCTGAATCATTTCAACGAAGCCATCATGCTGTTGGACATGATCCCGGACATGCCGGAATGCGCCGAGGATTTTCTGGCATGGCAGCCGTTGAGCTACCGCGAACATTTCGCCGCCTCCAACTTCAAGGCGCGCGACCTCGCGATCCTGGCCTACGAACAATCGGACGCTGGCGTCCGCGCCGAGTTCGACAACATCACCGGCGCAATGACATCGATCCTCACCGCGGTCGGCGCCGCGATGCGCGAGGCTCAGCAGGATCGCACCCGGATCAAGCTGGCCGAACAGGCCACCGGCTGGGTGCGCCCGTTGGCGACGCTCGCCGGCGGCATCATCCACGGTTCGCGCAGCGAGGCCGAGGCCGACATCGATTCCATCATGACGCAAGACATCAAGTGACCGAAGCCGCTCCCGGCCGCCCGCAACTCGCCGTCAGTGCGGTAATTTTCCGACATGGCCAACTCCTCGTCGTGCGCCGCGCCAACGCACCGGGACGCGGGCTCTATTCGGTTCCCGGCGGCCGCGTCGAGCACGGCGAGACCCTGCATCAGGCCGCGATGCGCGAAGTCCGCGAGGAAACCGCGCTTTCCATCGATATCGTCGGCTTCGCAGGGTGGCGCGAGGTGCTGCCGGACCCCGCCGCCGGACGTGCCGGGCACTACCTCGTGATCTCCTTCGCCGCCCATTGGCGCGCCGGAGACGTGGCGCTGAACGAGGAACTCGACGATTTCCGCTGGATCATGCCGGAAGACGTCACCGTGCTGCGGACCACGCAGGGGCTGTCCGAGATCGTTCAGGCCGCCCGCCGGCTGGTTGTCTCCGACGCCTGATTCGTCAACGTCGGCTTGCACCGGCCTTGCCGACGAGGCATATCAGCCGAAATCCGGATCCGACGATGCGAAAACGATTTTTTGCAGCCATCCTGCTCCTTGTGGCGTGTTGCGTGGGCCTCGATCTCGGCCGTGCGCAAGCGCAGGATGCCGCCGCGCCGTTCGACGGCGACCTGCAACGCCTCGCGGAAATCCTCGGCACGCTGCACTACCTGCGCGGCATTTGCGGGGCCAACGAAGGCGGGAAGTGGCGCAACGAAATGCAGGCGCTGATCGATGCCGAAACGCCCTCCGGCGAACGCCGCACCCGACTGATCGCCAGCTTCAACCGTGGATACAACGGCTTCCAGCAAACCTATCGGAGCTGCACGCCGGCAGCCAACGTCGCCATCAAGCGCTACATTGAGGAAGGGGCAAAGATCTCCCGCGACCTCACGGCCCGCTACGCCAACTGACCCTGGCGGCACCGAGCAACCGGATTGACCGGCCGAGTTCCGCGATAGACAGCCTGTGGCCTTCGAGACGCAGTTCGGAACTTCCCTGCAATGTTGAAGTTCTCCGTTAACCTTTCCTAAAGATGTGGCCTAGCCGACGCGCGCAAGCGTGTTACACCTTGCACATATTCGCGGCGCTTCAGCGGAGCGCCAACGCCGTCGGGAATTTCATGAGCCAGTCCTTGAACCACACCGCCGCCAACGACCCGATGCCGGACCACGAACAGAAACGGGCGGCGCTGAGCTATCTCAACGAAGCTTGGGCGGAAGCGCGGCATGAAGGCGTCGATGGCGATTGCCTGGCCCAGGCGAGCTTGTTCACCGCCTTCGCCGAACTGGTGTCGACCTACGGCGAAGACGCTGTGGCGAAATTCGTCGAAGGATTGCCGAACCGCGTCCGCAACGGCGAGTTCTCGCTGATCCTCGCGAAGCAATAAGCGGCTTCCTCTTTTTTTGTTCGCACCCTCCGATGCGATGCCCGCGCGGGGCACCCCGCGCGCCTTCGCGGCCTTGTCGTTTGCCGGCGCGCGGCATACGTTCGGGATGAGTTCCGGCGCGGCCGGACATCTGATTCTCCCGAGATTTCGACAATGGATGCAGCGCTTCTTTCCGACCGCGGTGTGGTCAAGCTCAGCGGCGAGGACGCCAAAACATTCCTCAACGGACTGATCACGACCGATACCGCCCAGCTCGAACCGGGCGCGGCGCGATTCGGCGCGCTGCTGACCCCGCAGGGAAAGATCGTGGCCGACTTTCTCGTCACCGAAGTTCCCGAAGGACATGGCGGCGGACTGCTGATCGACTGCCCCAGGGCATTGGCCCAGCCGCTTGCTACCAAGCTCGGCTTCTACAAGCTGCGCGCCAAAGTAACGGTCGAAAATCTGTCGGACACGTTCGGCGTGCTCGCGGTATGGGGCGGCGAACCGGCGATCAAGCCGGACCTTTGCTTCGCCGATCCACGCGCCGAAGCGCTTGGATGGCGCATCCTGATTCCGCCTGAGTTGGCAACCAGGGCGGCCGCCCTTGTCGGCGCGACGATGACGAACGAAACTGCCTACGAGGCGCATCGCATTGCCTGCGACGTGCCGCGCGGCGGTGTCGATTTCGCGTATGGCGACGCTTTTCCGCATGAAACCAACATGGACCGCCTGCACGGCATCGATTTCGACAAAGGCTGCTATGTCGGTCAGGAGGTGGTGTCGCGGATGCAGCATCGCGGCACGGCGCGCACCCGCACGGTTCGCGTCGCATTCGATGGCGCGGCGCCAGATGCGAAGACGCCGATCCTCGCGGGCGACAAGCAGGTCGGCACGATGGGATCATCCGCGAACAATACCGGGCTCGCGACGGTGCGGATCGATAAAGTCTCCGACGCGCTCGATGCGGGCACACCGCTGAGCGCAGGCAATGTCGCCATCCACCTCGCCGATCCGAATGCCGTGCAGAGCCTGCAAAAGAAGACCGTCGCATGAGCCGCGCCGTTCAGCACGCCGACGGCCTCGTCCGCTGCCCATGGCCGGGCGAAGATCCGCTTTACATCGCCTATCACGACACCGAATGGGGCGTGCCGGAGTACGACGACCGCGCGCTTTATGAAAAGCTAATCCTCGACGGCTTTCAGGCCGGCCTGTCCTGGATCACGATTTTGCGCAAGCGCGATAACTTCCGGCGCGCCTTCGATGATTTCGAGCCGGCGAAGATCGCGCGATACGGCGACAAGAAAAAGCAGGCGCTGATGCAGGATGCCGGCATCGTGCGCAACCGCGCCAAGATCGAAGGCGCCGTCAAGAGTGCGCAAGCCTATCTTGACATCATGGACAAAGGCCCGGGCTTCTCGAAATTGCTGTGGGACTACGTCGACGGCAAACCGAAGATCAACACCTTCAAGACCACCGCCGGCGTGCCGGCCTCGACGCCGCTCTCGGTCAAGATCTCGAAGGATTTGTCGGCGCGCGGCTTCAAGTTCGTCGGCCCCACTATCGTCTATGCCTTCATGCAAGCGACCGGCATGGTCAACGACCATCTGGTGACATGCCATTGCCACGCGGTTTGCAGCGGCAAGCAGCGCGCACGCCGCCTCGCCGCCTCATGACGCAACCCAAAGCGAGCGCCGCGAAAGCCGACACACGCGTCTGGCAACGGATGTTATCAGGACGACGGCTGGACCTTGTCGATCCCTCGCCGCTCGACATCGAGATCGCCGACATCGCTCACGGTCTTGCCCGCGTCGCCCGCTGGAACGGGCAGACGGAGGGCGCGCATATCTTCTCGGTCGCGCAACATACGTTGTTGGTCGAAGTGGTTTTGCGCCACGCGCTGCCGCGCGCCGATCATCGACTCCGGCTCTCGGCGTTACTGCATGACGCACCGGAATACGTCATCGGCGACATGATCTCGCCGTTCAAGGCGGTGATCGGCGGCTCCTACAAGACGGTGGAGAAGCGACTGCTCGGTGCGATCCATGTGCGCTTTGGCCTGCCGGCGGTGCTTCCGGAGGAATTCACGCAGGTGATCAAAGCTGCCGATCGCGGCGCGGCCTATCTCGAGGCGACGCGACTCGCGGGCTTTTCCCAAAGCGAAGCGAAACGACTGTTCGGCCGCGATCCCTCGCTTCCCGTCACGACAGAACAGGACTACCTGACGCCGTGGTCCGCCGGAAAGGCCGCTAAACGCTTCCTCGCGCGCTTCGCGACGCTGCGCGTCTGAGCCCATATCCACTCTGATCGAATCATCATCCGGGTCTGAATGACTTCCGAAGCCACTGAACCGGTCGCACCCTCGAAAGCACTTATGCCAGAGGGGGACGAACATGATCCATCGCACATCGACCTATATGGCGCTCGCTCTGGCCGCGCTCTTTTACATATCGCCGGCCTCCGCCGATCCCCTCGGCGACCTGCTCTCTTCAGCGAGCGGCGGCGTATGTTTCACGCGCAGCTATGACGCCGCACATCTCGCGCGCGATCCGGGACAGGACACGCGCATGGTTCTGCTGTCGCTGGTGAAGAATACGAAGTTCAACGGCGCGACACTCAGGGCCGCCCTGGAGGGCAAGTCCCGCACGAGCGTCATCGTCGGCGAATGCAGTTGGAAGGCGCGTGCCAATCTTGACGTTCAGGACAAACCGCTGCTCGATACCTTCAAGGGCGGACCCGGACTGGATTGCCACGCCTATGCCAGCATCGACGGAATGTCCGCCGAGGAAGGCGGAGACTTCGTCATCGACCTGCGCAACGAGCGCGCTCTGGTGATGCATCTTCCCGATTCCGTTGCGGCGTGGCCGGCGATCCGGCGTCATGGCCCCGCCAAGTGGGCGGCGTTCGGCAAAAGCGACCGCGTCTTCAAACTGGACCGCGCCGACCGCGCTCTATGCGCGCAGATGGACGCGTCGATTGAGCCGTTGAAATAGCGAGGCATTCCGGCTCGCCGCGCGGCGCAAGATACCACCGACGAATCGCGCCTACCCCTTCGGCGTAGTAAGAATCATTTCAATGCGATCCGATCAGCGCAATTCCTCGTAGAGACGCCGCGCCGCTTCCGTTTGCAAAGCCCCGCGGCTATAATTCGCGCACACGACAAGGGACAACATCATGATCCATGTGTGCTCGCTCGCCGCGCTTTCTTCTACCGTGCAATCGACCGGCGCCAGCCACATTCTCACCGTGATGGGCGACATCAGCCGCGTGCAGCGGCCTGCGTCCGTGCGCGAGGTCAATCATCTGATGATATCGATGGACGATATCAGCGAGCCCGCCGACGGCTTCGTTACCCCTTCGGAAGAGCACATCGAGAAGGTCCTCGCCTTCGTGCGCGGCTGGGACCGGCAAGCGCCGCTGGTGGTGCATTGCTATGCGGGCATCAGCCGTTCGACCGCAAGCGCCTTCGCAGCCGCCTGTGCGCTCAATCCCCATCGCGACGAGATGATGATCGCGCGGCAAATGCGCCGTGCCTCGCCGACCGCGTTTCCCAACCGGCTCATCGTCTCGCTGGCCGACCGTGCGCTCGGCCGCAATGGCCGGATGTTGCGCGCGCTGGACGAGATGGGCCCTGGCGATATGTCGATCGAGGGCCGGCCATTCCGCGTCGACCTGGAGTGATGTCCCGCGATCGCATTGGCTTTTTGAACCGAGCGTCCCACGCTGCCGACTGACGACAGCCGCAACGACGTCACTCTTGTGTTTTCTCCAACCATCGACACCTCCGCCGGGACTTCCGGTGACGCGACGATCGGGGACCTATGGATTTTCTCGCGCTGTTGATCGCCATCGCCGCCGCCATTGTCGCCCGCAAGGCGCTCACTCGCGCCGACGCGCTGCAAGCGCGCGTGCAGGCGCTTGAAGCCGCCGCCCACGGGGCAATCGTGGCGCCGCCGCCGCTCGATATTCCGCTGCAGCCCGCAGCGGAGGACACGACAACGATCGCGGAAACGCCTATTCCCCCGCCGCCGCCGCTTGCACCCGACGGACAGAACAGCCAGCAACCGCCTCCCATTCCGGCCGCTGCGGCAACCACACCGTCCGGGGCGCGCTTCGAGGAGCGCATCGGCACCCGCTGGGTGGTGTGGCTCGGCGGCCTGACGCTGGCGCTCGGCGGCTTCTTTATGGTGCGGTACTCCATCGAGGAAGGCCTGCTCGGCCCGGGCGTGCGCGTGCTGCTCGGCGGCCTGTTCGCGGCCGCGCTTCTTGTCGTCGGCGAATGGACGCGCCGCCGCGACAGCATGGCCGCCATCGCGCCGCTGCCGATCGCCAATATTCCCGCGATCCTCACCGCCGCCGGCACTGCCGTCGCCTTCGCCACGGTCTACGCGTCCTATGCCCTGTACGATTTCCTTGTCCCCGCGACGGCCTTCGTGTTGCTGGGGCTGGTCGCGCTGGCAACGCTTGCCGCCGCACTGCTGCATGGTCCGGCGCTGGCGGGGCTCGGTGTCGTCGGTGCGTTTGCAACGCCAGTGCTTGTCTCGTCGGTGCGTCCCGATTTCTGGGCGCTGTATATCTATCTCGCCATCGTCACGGCCGCCGCCTTTGGATTGGCGCGCATCCGGCTATGGCGCTGGCTCGCGATCACCACGGTCGTCTTTGCGCTGTTGTGGACGATCCCCTGCCTCGATTGCGGACCGTCAATGGTCGCGCCGCACGCCTTCCACGTCGTCGTCGGCTTCGCGCTCGCCGCGGCGCTCGTGGTGTGCGGACTGCTGTTCGGGCCGTCGGCCGTGCCGGGAAGGGTCGAACCGATTTCGTCTGGCGCGCTGTCGGCCTACGTGCTCGGCGCAACGATGATCGTCCTGAACAGCGATCACGCGATGTCGGCGATCGTGGTGTTCGGCCTGCTGGTCGTCGCGACATTGGCGATCGCGTGGCGCGCCCCGGCGGCGACCGCAGCCGTCGCGGCCAGCGCCGTGCTGGTCGCGGTCATATTCCTCGAATGGGCGGTGCGCGCCAATCCCGACATGCTGGTGCTGCCGGGCGGCGCGCTGCCGGGTCTTGCGCCCGGCGCCACCGACGATTCCGTCTCCGCGCATCTGATCGCCGCGGCGATTTTCGCGTCGGGATTTGCCTTCGCGGGATTCGCCGCGCAAGGCCGCTCCATCAGCGCGTCGGTGCCGGCGATCTGGGCCGCGTCCGCGGTGTTCACGCCGATTGCGCTTCTGATCGCGCTCTATGCACGGGTTGCGCATTTCGACCGCTCAATTCCCTTCGCCATCATGGCCGTCGTTCTCGCGGCGGTGTTCGGCTGGATGACCGAAACGCTGAGCCGGCGCGAGCCCCGTCCCGGCCAGAGCATCGCGGCCGCTTTGTTCGCGACCGGCACGCTCGGCGCGCTGGCGCTGGCGCTTACCTTTGCGCTGGAGAAAGGCTGGCTGACCATTGCGCTGGCGCTGATGTCGGCGGGCACCGCATGGGTCGCGAACCGGCGGCCGATTCCGTTTCTGCGCTGGCTGGCTGCCATCCTCGCCACCATTGTCGTGGCGCGCATCGGCTATGAACCGCGCATCGCGGGTGCAGCCATCGGCAATACCGTCATCTTCAACTGGCTGCTGTGGGGGTATGGCATTCCCGCGTTGTCGTTCTGGACCGCCGGCTATCTGCTGCGGAAGCGCGGCGACGATGTGCCGCTACGCATGATCGAGGCCGCAGCGATCCTCTTCACCGTGCTGCTGGCCTTCATGGAAATTCGCCACGCGGTCAACGGCGGCAGGGTTTACGCCAATATCGCAGGCCTCACGGAGGTCGCGCTGCAGGTCTGCGTGGCACTTGCAATGGCTATCGGACTGGAGTGGCTACGCATCCGCTCGCGCAGTATCGTGCACGATGTCGCGGCGGTTCTGCTGACGATCTTCGCCTGCCTCGCCACGCTGTTCGGCCTGCTGGGCCTCGATAATCCGATGATCTGGCATATCGACGTGGGCGGCGTGGTCGTCAATCTCCTGCTGCTCGGCTACGCGCTGCCTGCCGTCTTGATGCTGACGCTGTCCTATCTGGTCGCAGGTCGCCGTGCACGCTTCTATGGGCACGGGCTCGCCGTGGGCGCGCTGGTGCTGGTGCTCGCCTACATCACGCTGGAAATCCGCCGCATCTATCACGGGCCGATCCTGAGCAGCGGCTCCGTCAGCGACGCCGAGCAATACACCTATACGATCGCGTGGCTGGCGTTTGGCGTCGTGCTGCTCGCGACCGGTGTGGTGCTGAATTCACAACGCGCGCGCCTCGCGTCGGCGGTGGTCATCGCACTGACGATCCTCAAGGCCTTCCTGGTGGACATGTCCGAACTGACCGGCGTGTACCGCGCGCTGTCGTTCATGGTGCTCGGACTCGTGCTGGTCGCCATCGGATGGCTGTACCAGCGC
>Ga0209952_1001299_pt1 | contig 21878 bp, 23 predicted proteins | sample ThiBiot_750_biof_2_FD_183951 | JGI IMG/M metagenome (GOLD analysis project Ga0209952, IMG submission 183951) | Wastewater bioreactor microbial communities from Cape Town, South Africa - Thiocy_cont_750_biof (SPAdes) | ecosystem: Engineered > Bioreactor > Thiocyanate-remediating >...
TTTTAACAGAGCCGAGAAGCGCGGCACCAGCTCGCTCGGCTTGATCATCACGCGGTTGCCGGCGGCAATCGCCGCCACCGCTGGCGCGAGCGTGAGTTGCAACGGATAATTCCACGGCGCGATGATGCCGACCACGCCGAGCGGCTGCGGCAGCAGACGATTCTTGGCAGGCCAGAATTGCGGCTGTGTCGCCACGCGCTGCGATGCCATCCAGGATTTGAGATGCTTGCGCGCGTGCTTGATCTCACCCTGCACCAACAGCGTTTCCGCCATCGTGGTTTCGATCGCGGCGCGATGGCCGAAGTCGGCCGAGATGGCGTCCTGGAAGCGCGCTTCGTTTCCCGCCAGCATCGCACCAAGGCGGCTCAGCCGGTCGAGGCGCTCATCCAGCGTGGGCGGCGGTTGTTGGCGCGACAGTGCGACCATGCGGCGAAAGCCCGCTTCGAGAGCGCTGCTGCCCGATGGTGTGACGGATTGATCCATGAGGTCCTCGAAGCTGGTCTGACGCCGCGCAATGCTGTGCTTTCGCGCGCGAGGGAGCAAGGCAATCGAAAGCCGCCTCGCGAAATAAACAAGGAATTCGAAGGCTATCCCAGGCAAATTCACCGTTCGCGCGCTAAAATATGCCGGCACTGTGCCCGTTTGGGAGGCGCTGCGGCAAATCTGGTTCCGCCTGTCATAAAATGTTGAAAAGAACGGTCGGGGCCTCTTCCCAAAGCAGACAAGCATTGATACATACGCCCCGCGCCGTCGGCTTTTGCCGTGGTTGCCTTCTTAGGAAGTCTTCGGCCGGGATCAATCGACGCCCTTAGGCGTTGAGCTGGCCTCGTTTCCCCTGTTAAGGCGTGCATCGGTTTATCGCGGGGTGGAGCAGCCCGGTAGCTCGTCAGGCTCATAACCTGAAGGTCATAGGTTCAAATCCTATCCCCGCAACCAACATACCCCCAGACTTTTGGGGTTCGGCCGCCCTCTCGGAAATCCTGAGCAGGGCGGCGAGTTGGCCATAAATCTCAATCTCCACCGGCTTGTACCGCCCATGGGGATGAATGACGATCTTCTCAACAATCTCCTGAATAGCTTGATGGACCGCCAAGCGGCTGTCGTCGTCCGCCTCGGCCAGGGTGGCTTTCAGGTCCCGTATCTTGCTGCTGTAGGCATCGCCGGCATTCGGATGGAACTCGATCGTCGGAGGGACGATGTTGGCGATGTCCGCCCCGATCCGGTCATGCTCCGCTTCCAGCACCGTTAATCGGTCCCGCAGCGCCCGGCTGGGCGTCTCCGCAAGGATGGCGTCTACGGCTTTGTTGATTGAGCTGTTGACGTTGCCCAACTGCTTTTCGAGATCGCGGCGGCGGTGCGCGACCGAGCTGTGCAGTTCACGGGTTATCCGGTGATATTCACGGACGTGCTCGGCGATGACTTCCGGTGCGGCCAGCTTCTCTTCAATGCCTTTCAGGACGATATCTTCCATCATCGTCCGCGGCACCGTGCGCCGGTTGTCGCAAGGCCGGTTTCTTTCATCCGTGAGCACATCGGCAACGAGCCGCGCTTGTCGCTGCCGCCAACGATGTAACCCGAGGCGCAGCATTCGCACTTGATTAGGCCGGACAGCTGGTTCTTGGACCGCGTTGTCCATCTCTTCTCTCGCCGCCGCGCTCTTTCCTGCGGGCTCCGATATGCTGATGTCTTTGCACGGCGCGCCGAGGTCGGCTATCGCCATCTTTTCATGTATCCGAGCGGAAGCGGCCTTGCCGAACTTTCCCGGATGATCGAACGGGACAACTGAAGGTCATCGTCGACAAAGTCTATCCGTTTGCGGAGATCGGCAGGGCGCCTGCCTATGTCGAAAACGAGCACGTGAAGGGCAGGGTCGTCGTCAAAATGAGCTGATGGCGCGCAAGCGCCTCATAAATCGACCACGACGTAGTCGTTCTCCACCGAGACCTTCAGGGTCTCGGCGATGTACGGCCCTTTCACCACGCTCGATCCCGGTTCGACGTTCACCGCATAGGCTTTCACCCGAAACCGCTTCGGATCGCAGTAAGATTGCCCGGTGCGGATATCGAATTCCCAGCCGTGCCAGGGGCAGCGGATGATCTCGCCAAGCTTGCTGTATTCGATCTCCCCAGGCTCCGACGATTGCGCGAGGCCGATCAGCGGGCCTTCGCACAGCGCCGCACCCTGATGCGGGCAGCGATTGAGCAGCCCGAAGAACTCGCCCTTGACGTTGAAGACCGCGATGGGCCGTTCGTCGATGGTGAGAAATTTGCGGGAGCCCGGCGGCAGTTCACCCACCGGGGCAACAACGTGACGTGCCATCAAGCTATTCCGTACAGTTCTCGTGCATTGCCGAGATAAAATGCCGCGCGGTTGGCGTCGCTGACGCCGGCCGGCAGCACGCGTGACGGCTCGTCGTAATCCCAGTGGGGATAATCGGTCGCGAACAGCAGCTTGTCCCAGCCGATCCAGTCGATGGTCTGGAACAGGTGATCGCGTCGCTCGGGGTCCTCCATCGGCTGCGTCGTCCACCAGATGTGATCCTTGATGTATTCCGACGGCGGCCGCTTCACGTGCGGCACTTCGCTGCGCAGTTTCTGCCAGACGCGATCCAGCCGCCACGCCAGCGACGGCGCCCAGCCGAAGCCGGCCTCGATCATGATCATCTTCAGTTTCGGGAAGCGTTCCAGCACGCCTTCGAGCACGATGCTGGCGAGCGCAGTCTGCTGGCATTGTGAATGCCCGACCATCTCCTCGATGTAATAACTCGGCCAGCCCGAAGCGGTGATCGGATTGCCGCCGAAGCCGAAGGCATGCACGCCGATCGGCAAGCCGACTTCCTGTGCCGCTTCGTAGATCGGCCAGTAGCGACGCTGCCCGAGCGGCTCGACATTGCGGCTGAGCAGAAGCACCTGCACGAAGTTCTTGTCGCCGGCACGCTTGCGGATTTCGGCTGCGGACGCCACGCCATCTTCATTGGCGACGACGACCGAGCCCTTGAGGCGCGTATCCTTGCTGGTCCACTCCGCGATCTGCCAGTCGTTGATCGCGGTCGCCAGCGCGGCGCTGAGTTCCTGGTTGCGCAGGCCCTGCCCGGTGTTGAGCGGATTCAGCACGCCGAGCGCGACGTTATTCGGATCGAGATGCTGTTGTTGCATGAACGACAGCGACGAGCCCTGCACGCCGCCTTCCGGCGGATAAGCATCGCGCCGCGACGCGTTGGGCTGTGCCTTCGGATAGGGCGGTCCCACCATCATGCCCTGATAGGCATGGCCGCCGTAGGTTTCGAGATGATCGTGCCAGCGCTTCGCCAGATACGGATAGAGGTCTTTCATCGAGCGGCGGGCGGGATGGATGTCGCAATCGGCAATCGCGGTCTTGGCCGTGACCGATCCATCGGCAGAGGGACGGAACTGCACATTCATGCCGCGCTCTCCTTCGATCCCGCGCCGCCCAGGCGCGTATAAGTCGCGTAGGGATTGTCGATCATGATCTTGCGCACCAATTCGGGCGACAATCCATCCGGCAGCACCGCGTTACCATCAAACTGCCAGTGCGGATAATCCGTCGAGAATAGGAGCAATTCGTCCGACTGCATATGATCAAACAGTCGATTTAATGTTTCCGGATCGGGCGGCGCATCCACCGGCTGCAGCGAGAAACGGATATTGCTGCGCACAATCTCCATCGGCGCACGATCCACCCACGGTGTCTCCATCCGCACGCCGCGCCAGAACTTGTGCAGACGCCAGACGTAAGATGGCAACCAGGTGAAGCCGGATTCCAGCATCACCATTTTCAGCCGCGGATATTTGGCGAATACGCCTTCGACGATCAGGCTGGTGAGCTGGGTCTGGAATGCCTGCGCCTGCGCGACGTAATCCTCGATGTGATACGAACCCCAGCCGACCGAGCTCGGCGGATTGTGGTAGTTGCTGCCGGCATGTACGCCGATCGGCAGGCCGTGACGCTCCGCCGCGGCATAGATCGGCCAGTAAGCGCGCTTGCCGAGCGGCATGTCGCCCATCACCAGCATCAGCACCTGCACGAAACGGCTGTCGTGCGCACAGCGCTCGATCTCTGCGACCGACTTCTCGACGCTCTGAATCGGGATGACGATGGAGCCGCGCAGCCGTGCGTCCTTGTCGAGCCACTCCTTCACCAGCCAGTCGTTCAGCGCGCGGCAGAATGCATCGGCCATGTCCTCGCTGAACACCATCTGCAATCCGTACAACGGATTACAGATGCCGATGCTGGTGCCGAACGGATCGAGCGCTTGCGTGGTGAGATCGTGCAAGCTCGCACCGGCTTTACCTTTAACGGGGCGCCAGTCCGGCCGCGCCGAGATCGGCGAATTCGGCGGATAGGATTGCGACTCGAGATCAGTCATGCCGCGCGTCGTCACCTGATCGCGCCAGTAATCGTTGAGATACGGCAGCAGGCTGGTGAGATGAGGCAGCGCTGGATGCAGATCGCAATCCACACCGCCTGCGATCGGTGACGTCATGACGTTCGGTTTCCTCTCATCTCAGCCCGGCATTCGCCGATGATTGATGTATGGCCGCATCGGATCGTGCCACATCATACTGCGCCATCACCAGCCTGCAATGCGACGAGGCTGACATGCAAGGAAGCCGAGCGCGGTGCAGGCACTGATCGGAATTGCGGAACAGATCGCAAGCCATCTGATCGTGCGCAAGCAAACCGTCTCAGTGGCGGAATCCTCCACCGGCGGATTGATCTCGACGTCGCTGCTCGCGGTGCGCGGCGCATCGGCCTATTTCCTTGGGTCGGCGGTGGCTTACACCCGTGTGACACGGCGCATCCTGATGGATATTCCGGATGCCGAAATGAAGGGCATCCGCTCAGCCTCGGAACCTCGCAAACTGCTGGCTAACCAGATCCGCAGCCGCTTCGCGTCGGACTGGCGCCTGTCGGAAACCGGCGCGACCGGCCCCACCGGCAATCGCTATGGCGACGCTGCCGGCGATAGCTGCATCAGCGTTGCCGGGGGCCGAGTCTACGGCGATCGCACTGGAAACCGGCAAAGCCGACCGGGTCGCCAATATGCACGCCTTCGCAAGCGCGGCGCTAAGAGAATTACTTCGGCAAGTCTCGCGCTGAAGATCACTTCTCAAGCGCCTCGTACACCAGCTTCTTGAATGCGTGCTGGACCTGACCGCGCTTTGCGCCGACCTGCACCATCATGACGGCGACCAGATCGTGCTCGGGATCAACGACGAATGCGGGTCCGCTGCCGCTATCCCATTCCAGAGTGCCGACCGCGCCCCGCTCCGGAAGCTCCGTCTTGCCGGTGTCGAGCCGGACCGCAAAGCCAAAGCCGAAGCCAAGCGCCGCGCCGGGAAAATAGTCGTTGTCGCGCGCAACCCCGGAGCCCGGCCCGATCTGATCGGTCGTCATTTGTTTGTAGGATTTCGGGCTGAGGTAACGTTTGCCGTTCAGTTCACCGCGATGAAGGATCATTTCCGAAAATCGCGCATAATCGGCAGCGGTCGAAACCAGTCCGCCGCCGCCGGATTGCCATTGCGGGTGCGCCAGGCGCGCCCGTTCGGAATCGCGCAGTTCGGTATCGTCGGGCATCGGCTCAGCCATGCGGGCGCGATCGGCATCGGTCGTAACCACGTAGCTGGTATTCGTCATATCGAGCGGCGCAAAAATCCGCTCGCGTTCGAATTCAAACAGCGATTTGCCGGACACCACCTCGATGACACGGCCGAGCACGTCGGTGGAATGGCCGTAGCGCCACAGCGTCCCTGGCTGACTCGACAGCGGCAACCCCGCAATCCGCTCGGCAAACAACTTGTTGTCGAAATTGTCGGCGAACAGTTTGGCGTCGGTGTAGGCCGTCGTGATCAGATCGCTGCCGATATATTCGTAGGTGATTCCCGATGTGTGGCGCAGCAGATCCCGGATGGTGATGGGCCTGTTGGCAGGAAGAAGCTTGAGGAAAGGCTTGCCGTCTGCGGCTATGGCATCGGTTCCAACCTCCATCGACGCGAAGGCTGGAATGTATCTGGCCACCGGATCGTCGAGCGAGAGCTTTCCGTCATCGATCAACATCATCGCCGCGACGCTGGTGATCGGCTTGGTCATCGAATGCAGCGCGAACAACGTGTCCGGAGTCATCGGGGTCGTCGTGGCTGCGTCGCGAACACCGAAGCATTTGAAATAGACCGGTTGTCCGTGCTGCTCGATCAAAACGACCGCACCGGGAATGATCCCGGTCCTGATTTCGCGATTGAACGTCTCGGTCAGCCGCTCGAACTTGGTCGGCACCGGCCCTGCTGTGCCTGCCATGCAAACCGGTCCGTCACAGACCAGCAAAATGACCGTCACGATGAAAAGCATCGGCAGTCGCGCGACAGGCCCGAACCGGACCTTCCGGGCGACGCCACTTTGCGAGTTGGAGATGATCGACGTCACCACCGGGTGTCTCCCGTCATGCCCTCGATCGCGTCTTCCGTACCGAACAGACGGCGCGATGGCAGGGTTGGCGGCGCATCGCAAATCGCACGAACAGCCAGCCCCGCGTTCAACCCGATAATGCCGCCGGCCATCTTCACCGCCGCATCGAATACGCGCCCGTAGCGCGAGGGTTCCTGCACTTGCAGCATTTCGAATAATGCTGCAGCGCCGAGCACTCGGAAGTAATGGCGCCGAGACGCCATGCAAGGGTTTTGGTCGCTCCTGGATAGCCTGCCATGTCGGCCAGCAACGAGAAGAACGTCAGTTGTGTCCGGTCGTTGCCTTCACGCAAGGGATGGATGGCGTGAAGTTCGGCCAGAAAGGCGTAGCCTTCTCGGCGAATACTTCGGCTGGCAGGCCCCGCAGCAGCCGTCAGTGTGGGCCAGCGGCGTCGAGCGATGGGGCCGAGACCCTCGTGATGGTAGATGGTATCATGAAATTTGATTTCACGCTGCAACTGAAAGACGGGATCGTATCCGTTCCATCGAATCGTTATGATCGGATTGATCGAGCTTGAGGCAGCCGAGATTCGAAATCGGAGGAAGTGTCATGGCAACTTGCATCGTCATCGTTCAATTCGATCTTCCCAAGCGGACTGAAGAGCAGGCCATCACAGGAGGAACGGGCTCCGCTCCGACCTACCGCGCGCTGGCGACAAAAGGGCTGATCCGCAAGGATTACCTGAACGGAGATCACGGTACGGGCGGGGTGTATCTGTGGGAGAACCGCGCGGCTGCTGAGGCGTGGTTTACCGATGCGCGGATCGCGGAGTTGACCGAGCGCTTCGGAGCCCGCCCGCGTCTGACTTGGTATGATACCCATGTCACGGTCGATAACATCAAAGGTGAGACGCGCGTCAACCGATTGGCCATGGCCTCTGCCGCGGAATGATCTGCCTCGATCCCTTCAAGATATCTCTGGTGGGCGCTTTCTTTTGCAGTGAAGTCGCCCAAATGGGCAGCCTTCGATTATTTTTCGACGATACGTCAGTCGCAGGGCAGGCCCATTTCGCGTGCTATAGCGCGGAGCTGGATTTCCCAGCTTCCGACCGTGACCGGGGCCACCAACGCATCGAGCGCAAGGCGCATCGCCGGTAACTCCTCCGTTAGTCCCCAGCCGCCGCCGATATGCAGCGCGGCTTGCGTGACGCGCACCACAGCCTGCGTCGCCAGCAGTTTCGCGGACGAGACGTCGAGGATCACGTCCTTGAGCGGAATGTCGGAATCGTATCGCTCCGCGGCGTGATAGGTAAGGTGCCGCGTCGCTTCGACATCGACGTGCGCCTGCGCCAGCGCGAAGGCGATTGACTGGTTGGCACCGATCGGACGGCCGAACTGCTGTCGCGTGGTAGCGTAATCCCGCGCCCAGTTCAGGGACGCCTGCATGTGGCCGAGCCAGCGCGCCGCAACCATGATACGCTCGCGATTGAACCCGGTCATAATTTCCTTGAAGCCCGCATCGAGCCGACGGCTTTCCGGCACGCGAACGTTGTCGAATTGAACGCGATAGGTTGGCGCCGGACGATTGACGTAGGTTTCGATCTGGCTGCACGTCACCCCGGGGCTGCGGCGATCGATAGCAAAGAAGTGCATTCCGTGCCGGCCGCGACTCGCATCGGTCTGCGCGAGCGTTACTAACACGTCGCTGTCGCCGCCCAGCGTGATGAAGGATTTCAGGCCGTCGACGATCCAGTCGTTGCCGTCGCGCCGCGCGTGGGTCTTGACGTTCTGCACGTCATTGCCCGCCTCGGGTTCGGTCACCGTGATCGCGACCAGGCAATTGCCGGCGATGACCTCGCGTGCGATGTCGCGTTGCGCCGGCGAGCCGTAGTCGTACAGGATCGAGCCAGCGACGTTCTGAACCAGCACGGAGACGGCGAGGTTCGGATTGACCTTCGCCATCTCCTCCATGGCGATCGCTTCTTCGTATGCGCCGAGTTCGGAGCCGCCGATATCCTCCGGCGCGGTGATGCCGATCAGTCCCGCTCTCGCGGCGGCCACGTAGAATTCTCGCGGAAAGACCTTGTCGCGGTCCGCCGCGCGCCAGCGCGGGCCGATCTCGGCGGCGGAAAAGCGCGCGCACATGTCGCGAAATTGCACCCGGTCGACGCTCTTCTGCGGGCGACGTGATTTCGTGTGGCTCATCGGCTCTATCCTGCGCTCGTGATCGGCGGCGGATGTCCGCCGCTTGGAAATGCGTGCCGATGTTGACACGGCGGCGGCCCGTCGCCTATGAATATTTTCAGAAGAGAATGTAATTCTCCATATAGAATTGTAGCAGTTGTTCCGCGCCCAAAGCGCGGCGGGATCGATGCGGTCGGCAGCGCAAGCTGGGAAGGAAGGGCTCGATGGACTTCCAGTTCACGCCTCAGCAGGAGCAGGTGCGGGAAACGATTGCCCGCTTCGTCGCTCAGGACATCGCGCCCCTCGTCGCTGAGGCGGAGGAGAGCGAGGTGTTTCCCCGCGAGCTGTTTCGCAAGTGGGGCGAGCTTGGTCTGCTCGGCGTGCGTTATCCGGAAGCTGACGGCGGCACCGGTTTCGACAAGGTCAGCGATTGCATCGTTCGCGAGGAGATGAGCCGGGTGTGCCAGGCTTTTGCCTCGTCATGGTCGGCGCATACGCATCTTGCGATCTGGCCGATCTGGCGCGCAGGCACCGAGGCGCAGAAGGAACGCTTCTTCAAGCCCGGATTGTCCGGCGAGAAAGTCGGCGGTTTCGGCCTTTCCGAGCCCGATGGTGGCTCCGACGTGCGCAGCATGAAGACCCGCGCCGAAAAGGTGGACGGCGGATGGCGGCTCAACGGCTCGAAGCTCTACATCACCAATGCGCCGATGGCGGATTTCTTGACGGTGGCCGCGCGGACGAAATCCGAGCACACCTCCGACGCGATCAGTCTTTTTCTGATTGAGTTGCCGAATCCCGGCTTCGTTATCAGCAAGTTGAAGAAGGAAGGAATCCGGTCGTCGGAAACCGGGCTGATCTACATCGAGAATGCCTTCGTGCCGGATGATTGCCTGCTCGGCGGCAAGACCGGCACCTACAACATTGTGCTGGATTCGCTTTCGGAGAATCGCATCGGTGTTTCGGCCAATTGCATCGGCATGGCGCGCGGGGCGTTCGACGCCGCGCTCGATTTCGCCAAGACCCGGATCGTCCGAGGCAAGCCGATCATCGAGTATCAGGCGATCGCGCACAAGCTGGCCGATATGGCGGCAGAGATCGATGCGGCCAAGTGGTTCGTCTACTACGGCGCATGGCGGGTCGACCAGGGGACCATCGACAGCGCGACAGCGGCGCGCGTGAAGCTCGTTGCGTCGGAGATGGCGGTTCGCGTCACCGAGGCGGCAATCCGCATCCTCGGCGGCGCCGGCATCATGCGCGAATATCCGGTCGGCCGCTTCCATCGCGATGCACTGATCTATGTGATCGGCGAGGGGACGTCGGAAATTCAGCGCAACATCATCGCGCGCCAGTTGAGGTCCACATCATGACATTCAAGGCTATTCGATTCAGCATCGAGGACGAGATCGCGCGGTTAGTCTTGAACCGGCCTGAGCAACGCAACGCACTCGATCTCGATATGCGTCAGGAGATCGAGCATGTGGTGCGCGAGTTACGTGCGAACGGCGGCGCCAAAGCGCTGGTGATCGCCGGCGAGGGCGAAGCCTTCTGCGCGGGTGGCGATCTGCGTGCGCTGTCGGAAGGGCGGCGTCCGACCACGGCCAATCGCGAACGGATTCGCCGACTGCACATCTGGTTCAGCGAATTGCTCGATCTGGAAATCCCCGTCGTTGCGGTGGTGGATGGTCCGGCCTTCGGCGCAGGATTCAATCTGGCGCTGGCGGCCGATTTCATTCTGGCGACGCCGCGCGCGCAGATGTGCGCGGTGTTCGTCCGCATCGGTCTGGTGCCGGACCTTGGCGGGCTGCAGTTGCTGCCGCGCATCGTCGGGCTGCAACGCGCCAAAGAGATCATCTTCTCGGGCCGTGTGCTCGGGATGGAGGAAGCGCACCGGCTCGGCATCGTGCATGAGATCATACCGCAGGACGATCCGTTGGCGACCGGCGTGGCCTTTGCGCAACGTTTCCGGCACGCGCCGACCGACGCCATCGGCATGGCCAAGACGATCCTGAACCAGTCCTTCAATCTCGATCGGCACGCGCTCGCCGAGATGGAATCCTACGCGCAGGCGGTGGCGCTCGAAACGCCCTACCACCACGAGGCAGTTGCGGGCTTTCTGGCGAAGAAGCCGCTCGGATTTGTCTGGGAACGGTTCGGCCGCAAGACCAAGGACAAGTAGGCATGGCATCGAAGGCGGTTATCACCGGCGTCGCCGACACGGCGGTCGGCAAGGTCGAAGGTTCGACATCGCTCGGACTGCAGGCGGAGGCTGCGGCCGCCGCGGTTGCCGACGCGGGACTGTCGCTAGGCGATATCGACGGCGTGCTGTGCGGCTACTCGTTTACCGAGCCGCATCTGATGCTGTCGTCGGTGGTGAGTGAGTTCCTCGGCATCAAGCCGTCCTACTCGATCGCGGTGCAGGCGGGCGGCGCAACGGCTTGCGCCCAGGTTATGCAGGCCGCCGCGTTGATCGAGGCTGGAATTTGCCGGCACGTTCTCGCGGTGTGCGGCGATAATCGGCTGACCGGCATGTCGCGCGACAAGGCGGTGGCGGCGTTATCAGAAGTGGGACACGCCCAGTTCGAGCGGCCCTACGGCATCAGTGTGCCGTCGGCCTATGCCCTGGTGGCGCAGCGCTACATGCACGACTACGGCGTGACGCTGGAACATCTCGCCGGTGTCGCAGTTGCGCATCGCAAGCACGCGATGCGCAATCCGAAGGCCCAGATGCGGCAGCCGATCACGCTGGAGGATGTGGCGAAGTCGAAACCGATCTCGACGCCGCTTCGCCTGCTCGATTGCTGCCTGATCTCGGATGGCGGCGCGGCCGTCGTGATCAGCGCCGCCGACGCCGCGCGGGATACGCGCAAGCACGGTATCGGCATTCTCGGCACCGGCCAGATGAACACGCATGAGCATATCATCGCCTCGCCGTCGTTGACGGATTTCGGCTGCAAGCAGTCGTCGCGGCAGGCGTTTGATCGTGCGGGCGTCACGCCGGCCGATATCGATGTCGCGGAAATCTACGACAGCTTCACGATCACTCTGCTGGCCGAGTTGGAATCGATCGGCTTCTTCGCACGCGGCGAGGCGGGTCCCGCCATTCTCGGCGGCGCGCTCGATCTCGACGGCCAGTTGCCGTGTAACACGCATGGTGGCTTGTTGTCTTACGCGCATTCGGGCGCCGCCGGCGGCATGTTCCACGTGGTCGAGGCGGTGCGGCAACTGCGCGGCGAGGCCAAGGGCCGTCAGGTGGCATCGCCCGAACTGGCGTTCGTTCATGGCGACGGTGGCATCCTGTCCGCGCATTGCTCGCTTGTGCTGGGGAGGAATTGAGCAATGTCGAAGCCGCTTCCGCAACCCAATGTCGTGACGCAACGTTTTTGGTCGAGCTGCAAGGATGGCCGGTTCGAATTTCAGCACTGTAAGGCGTGCGGTCACAACCAGTTTCCGCCGCGCCTGACATGCACCGCCTGCCACGGCGCGGATCTGGGCTGGCTGCCGTCGGACGGCCGAGGCACGGTCTATTCGTTCACCGTGGTTCACCGCGCGCCGCTGGAATCCTTCAAGGCCGATGTGCCGTATGTCATCGCGATTGTCGCCCTGGAAGAAGGCGTGCGTGCGATGGTGAATCTGCGCGGCGTCGATCCGGAGGCGGTCGCGATCGGAATGCCGATCGAAGTGTTTTTTGAACCCACCGAGGGTGAGTATCCGTTGCCGCAAGCGAGGCCGCGATAGATGTTTGTGTTCGAAACATTTGAACCCGGCAAGCTCATCGGCCGCAGGAATATGGTGCTCGGCCGCGACCTCGTCGAGCAATGGCTGACGCTGTTTCCGGCCGATCGCGACGGCGACACCATGCCGCCCGGCATGATGGCCGCGGTCTATATCCGCGCTTATTCCGACATTCTGGTGCCGCGCCCGCCCGGCAACGTTCACGGCCAGCAACTGTTCACGGTGAACAGGATGCCGAAGATTGGCGATGAACTGGTCACCGAACTGAGTTGCGAAGGCAAGGAACTGAAGGGCGATCGCCGCTGGGTGCGATTCGGATCCGAAACGCGACGGGCTGACGGCGAGCTGATGTTCTCCGGCCTGATGACGACGTTGTGGGCGAAATGACCATGTCGCAATACAATCGAGTCGAACTCGAATGCGTCAGCAAGATCGTAGACCGCGCTGCCATCAGGCTTTACGCGGAGATCACCGACGACTTCAATCCGATTCATGTCGATCCGGAATTCGCGGCGACGACGCCGATGCGCGGCATCATTGCTCACGGGATGCTGTCGCTTAACCTGATCTGGCAATCGTTGCGCGCGACGTACGGTTCGCAGGCGCAAGACGGCGCGAGGCTGGATGTGCGCTTCACCCGCCCGGTGCGCGAGAACGATACGGTGTCGGCGCGGGGACGTCTTCGCGATGGCACCGTCGGAGTTTACGACGTGGCAATTGAAAATCAGCACGGCGAACCGGTGATTGCCGGCACGCTGACCTTGGTTGTGTAGACCCTTTACAGCACCGGGATGGCAAATCCCGGCATCAACAAACGGAGGAGGCCCGATGAGCAGATTATCGCGGTTGGCGGCGGTTGGAGCATTGGCGTTGGTGACCGGCGTGATGTCGGTCGCTCCCAGTTTCGCGAAGGATATCAAGATCGGCGTGTTGATGCCTCGCACCGGACGCTATGCGGAGACCGGCTTGAGCGTGGTGCGCGGGATCGAGATGGTGGTGAAGAACACCAACGATGCCGGCGGCATCAAGAGCCTCGGCGGCGGCAAGATCAATCTTGTGATCGCGGATAACGGCTCCGATCCGACCAAAACGTCGCTGGAAGCGCGCCGTCTGATGTCGGAGGAGAAGGTCTCGTTCATTCTCGGGCCGTACTCAACGCCGGAAGCGCAGGCCTTCATGCCGGTGGCGGATCGCTATCAGGTCGGCGGCGTCGGTCTTCAGACCACGCTAATCCCGACCACGCCGTATTTCTCCACGATTTCGATCAGCGCCGAAGGGTTCGGCAAGGCCTATGCCGATGCGGTGAAATGGCTGATCTCAAAGGGCGCCAAGATCAACACCGTCGCCATCACCTACGCCAACAACGATTACGGTCAGGTGGTGTCCAAGACTGCGGCGGCGGCGCTTACGGCGCAGGGCATCAAGGTCCTCGAGTCGATTGCAGTCGAGCCGTCGGTGAAAGATATGACGCCGATCGTGCTGCGGGTGAAGAGCCTGGCGCCTGATGCGGTGATCTCGGTGGTTTATTTCCAGGACGGCGTGCTGCTGCACAAGGCGCGCTTTAATCTCGGTTACACCTCACCGATCTGGCTTGGCGGGTCGGCGGGCTTCAGCGACGACAAGCTGTGGGGAACGCTGGGCAAGGAGGTCGCCGAGAAGACGCTGACCAGTTCGTTCGGGCTGGCGTTCTATTCGGCGGACGGAAAGCTGCCGGGCCTGAAGGATGCGTTGCAGAAAGGCACCGCCGCCTATCCTGACAAGGTGCTGGATCAGAGCTTCATGTTCGGCGTGCAGGCCGCTCGCTTTCTGGTGCAGGCGCTGGAGAATGCCGGCACCGACGATCCAGTGAAGGTCAATGCGTCGTTTCGCGGCCTGAAGTTCAAGGCTGGTGATCCCGCCATCGTGCTGCCGATCATTCCGGGCGACGTCCACTACGCCGAGGATGGCACGTTGGCCGGCACCAGCGCGATCTTCGTGCAGTGGAAGGACGGCGTGAAGCACACCGTCTATCCGGAGGCGGTGGCGTCGGCCAAGCCGATCATCGAGGGCGTCAAGTAACAATCGCGCCTGTCAAACGCAACGAAATCTGACGCAGGCTGATGAACTCATGAGCGAAAGCAACGCGTCTTCGTCCGAAGCCGGTGGCGGTGAGATACTTCTCTCCGCCGTCGACATCTCGGTCCAGTTTGGCGGCCTGAAAGCCGTCGACCACGTCTCGCTGGATGTGAGGCGAGGAGAGATCGTCGGTCTGATCGGCCCCAACGGGGCGGGAAAGACCACGTTCTTCCAGGCGATATCGGGCTTCGTCCGCAGGACCAGCGGCGAGGTGCGGTTTCGCGGCGAGCGGATCGATGGCGTGGCGCCGGAGGAGATTTGCCGGCGCGGGCTGACGCGCACATTCCAGATCATGGAGGTATTCCCCAGTCTGACGGTGCGCGAAACCTTAACGGCGGCGGCGCTGGTTCGGCTGTCGATGGCCGAGGCACGCAAGGTCGCGATCTCCATTGCTGAGCTGGTGCGGCTAGATGGCAAGCTCGACCTGACCTGCCGTCATCTGACGCTTCCGGATCAGAAGGCGCTTGAGATCGGCAAGGCGATGGCGACTCAACCGCAGATGATCCTGCTGGACGAGGTCATGGCTGGGCTGCGCCCAGCCGAGACGCAAGACGTTGTGCGTATGATCCAAGATCTGCGCGATCGCGGCGTCACCTTTCTCGTGGTCGAGCACAACATGGATGTCATCATGAGCCTGAGCGACCGGATCGTGGTCATGGGCACCGGCCGCAAGATCATCGAGGGCGCGCCGGAGGACGTGGTGCGCGATCCGAAGGTGATCGAGATCTATCTCGGCGAGGAGTTCGAGCTTGCTTGAGATTTCGGGGCTTGTATCCGGCTATGGCCGCATCAGCATTCTGCACGGCATCGATCTGCGTGTCGACAAAGGCGAGCTTATCGCGCTCGTCGGCGTCAACGGCGCCGGCAAAACCACGCTGATGAAAACCATCGCCGGCCTGATCCGCCCGACCGCCGGGCGCATCTCGTTCGAGGGGGCGGAGATCGCGGGCCAGGGCGCGGAGCGTGCGGTGGCGGCCGGCATCGCGCTGGTGCCGGAAGGACGCATGGTGTTCCCGCGCATGACGGTGTGGGAAAATTTGATGCTGGGCGGCGTACATCCGCGTGCGCGACCGTATCGTGCAGCCACGCTGAAACGCATTTTCGACCTGTTTCCACGGCTTGCCGAGCGGCGCGATCAGAAGGCCGCGACTATGTCCGGCGGCGAGCAGCAGATGTTGGTGATCGGGCGCGGACTGATGGCGCAGCCGAAGCTCCTCATTCTCGATGAGCCGTCGCTCGGCCTGTCGCCGCTGCTGGTGCAGGAAACCTACGGTGCGCTGCGTAAGCTGAACGCGGACGGGCTGACCATTCTGCTCGCCGAGCAGAATGTGAAACTCTCGCTCGCGGTGTCGAACCGCGGCTACGTCATCGAAAACGGCAAGATCGTGCTGAACGGCGCTTCCAGCGATCTGGCGCACGATCCGGCCACCCGCAAAGCCTATCTCGGACGCTTGTGAGGATCTGATGTCAGGTGAGGTTCTGTTGCAGGCGACCGTGCAGGGATTGCAGATGGGTGCGATCTACGCCCTGATCGCGCTGTCGATGACGCTGATCTTCAGCGTCGGCGGGCTTCTCAATTTCGCGCACGGCGATTTTATGGCACTCGCCATGTATGGCGCGCTGGCGCTCTATCAATCCTTTTCGCTCGATGCCTATGCGGCGGCACCGCTGCTGTTCTTCGGCTTCTTCCTGCTCGGCTTCCTGATGTTCCGCCGCCTGGTGCAGCCGGTGCTCGCCGCCGGCGTGCTGGCCGGCGCGCAACTCACGCTCGGGCTGGTCTTCGTTCAGGAGAACTTTCTGCTGATGGTGTTCGGTGGTGATTACCTCAGCGTGCCGACAGTTCTTTCCAACAAGAATCTGGTTGTTCCGCCGCTGATCATGCCATGGCCGCTGCTGGTAGGCTCGCTGCTTGCGGTGGTGCTGGCTGCAATCCTCTATGTCGTGCTGATGCGGACCGATTTCGGCCGGCAGGTGCGCGCGATCACGCAGAATAGCGACGCCGCCGCTCTGATGGGAATTCGCATCGATCGGATTCAAGCCATCGCGTTCGGCATCGGCATCGGGCTGCTGGGCCTGACGGGTGCAATCATCGTGGCTCAGTTCACGCTGACGCCGGCGATGGGGCTCGATTTCACGCTGATCGCGCTGATCGTCATGGTCATTGGCGGGCTGGGCAGCTTCGCCGGATCGATGATTGCGGGGGCGATCATCGGCGTCTCCGAAAGCCTCGGTAGCCTGCTCTACGGCGGCACGGTCGGCGCGATGATTCCCTACGCGATCCTGGTTCTGGTGCTGCTGTTCCGTCCGCACGGCCTGATGGGAGAGCACTGATGCGCGATACACATCTTTCGTCGCCGGCCGTGTTGCCCTGGATTGCCTTCCTCGCGGTGGCGCTGGCGCCGCTGATGATGTCTTCCGGCTGGACCAATATGGCGATTCTGACGCTATTGTTCGTCCACTTGTGCATCGCCTGGAATCTGGTTGGCGGCATCGCCGGGCAGTTTTGCATTGGTCACAGCCTGTTTCTTGCGGCGGGCGCCTATACCTCGACGCTGCTCTCGATCCATCTCGGAATATCGCCATGGATCGGGATGTTCGCGGGCGCGGCACTGGCGGCCGTGATCGGCGTGTTCATCGCGTGGCTGTCGTTCCGCTACGAATTGCCCCCGTTGTCTTTCGCGCTGGTCACCATCGCGCTGGCGATGCTGGGGTTTCTCGCGATCTCGTCGATCGATTTTCTCGGCGCCAGCCGCGGCCTGACATTGCCGGTACGGGGCACACCTGCGATGTATCAATTCAGGTCGGACACCACCTATTACGTGGTGATTCTAATTCAAGTGATCATCGCGCTCGCGTTGTCGATGTGGCTGTATCATACCAAGATCGGTCTTTACCTGCGCGCCGTTCGCGACAACGAGCGCGCGGCGCATGCCATCGGCGTGCCCGTTCTCAAGTACAAGATGCTGGCAATGGCAATCAGCGCCGCGCTGACGGCGTTCGGCGGCACCTTCTATGCGCAGTATCTGCAATACGTCGAGCCGCACACTTTCGCCGGCATCAACATCGTCATCCAGATCATTCTGCTGACGGTGGTGGGCGGAAGTGGAACGGTATGGGGGCCGGTGGTCGGCCCGTTGCTGCTGGTGCCGGCGGGAGAATGGCTGCGGCATTCGCTCGGCGGATCGCTTCCCGGCGTGCATTTGCTGATCTTCGGCGTTCTGCTGGTGGTGGTGATCCGCTTCGCGCCCGACGGTCTCATCGGCGCTTTCGGGCGAGCGAGGCAGGCATGGCGCTTTCGTCGGGGCGTGGCGGAGGCCGCGACGCAATGACCGACCGGTTCATTCGCTGGGAGGATCGCGACGGCATTCGGTCGATCGCCATCGACCGCGCCGAGAAAGCCAACGCATTGACGGCGAGAATGATGTTTGCGCTGGCTGATGCGGTGCGAACGGCAGGTGATGCGAAGCTGGTTCTGATTGAGGGCCGTGGCACTGCGGGATTTTGCGCCGGAGCCGATATTGCGGAGTTTCTGCAAGGCGGTGACTATCTCGAGCGGCAGGAGGAGGGGCTGAAGGCGATCGTCGCCAGTCTGGCGACGTCGCCTCGACCGGTGATCGCCGCGATCCATGGGCGCACGCTCGGCGCGGGTGTCTTGATCGCATCTCTGTGCGATCTGGCCATTGCGGCCGACAACCTCGCCTTCGGCCTTCCGGAAATTCGCTTCAATATGTATCCGGTGATCGTGCAGGCCGCGCTGGAGGAGAAAGTGTCCGAGGCCATGGCCTTTCAGTTGTGTGCCACGGGGCGGCTGCTCGATGCCGTTGAGGCGCGCTCGTTGGGGCTCGTCTCGGATATCGTTCCTGCTGCCTCGTTTGCTGCCGGTGTCGCGGCGCGCACCGAATTCTATCGCGACCGGATCGAAGCGCTTCAGATCGGACGGCGAGCGAAAGCCAAACGCGAGGGATCGGATGTCCAGGCGCGGATCGCCCGGCTTGCGCCGTTGATGCATGAGAATTTCAATCGCCCCGGCGTGCGTGAGACGATCGCCGGTTATCTCAAAGCGCGCTAGTCGGCCCTCATTTCCGAGGTGCGGCCTTGCCGCGACCGGCAGGTGCCGCTTTTGCCATAGTCGGCGATCCGCTGTAGCCAAGTGCGTTCGAGGCCTCTCCGGTGACGCGTTTGAGGTCCGCCGCGAGGCGCAACATACGCGGCCGATCAAGGTCTCCGGAGAAAGTGATGGCGGATATTGCCATCGTGGCTTCGCCGCTGCTCGTCAGGATGGGCGCAGCGACGGTGGTGAAGTTGCGATTGTAGTGGCCGATATCGACGGCGAAGCCGGTGCGCCGTGCCGCCTCGACATCGGACCAGTACTGCTCGAAGGTCGGCGCGTTCTGCCACCGCAGTTCCTTGAACATGACTTTGACTTCGGCTTTCGTCAGGTTCAGGTGCCCGGCAAAGCAGCGCCCGAGCGCGCCGATCAGGGATGGCAGCCGTTGCCCCACCGTAAATTGCACGCGCAACGGTGTTGAAGCCTCAGCCAGATCTACGACCATCGCGCGGTCCGGCGACGTCAACTGCCAGAGCATCGCCGTAACGTTGTGCGTCTTGGCGATCTGCTCGATTTGTGGATGGAGAAGCCGAATGGGACCGTCCTGCTTGAGCGCCGCGTGCGCCAGCGCCAGCACACCGAGGCCGGGCGAATACTTCTTCGTCGCGGAATCGAAGATCGCCAGCCGCTCGTGAACCAGCGTGCGCAGCAGGTTGAAGCAGGTCGAGGCATTGATCTTGAGGTCGCGCGCGATCTGCACGACGCCGACGGGCTCCCCCTGCGCGTCGAGGTAACGCAGGATGGCGATCCCACGCGAGAGTGCGTTGACCTGCTTGGCGGGCTTCTCGATAATCATTCTCTATTCAGTATTTAATTCTCAAGAGCGAATTTTATGGAACAGGAAATAACGAACTTGTTGCATCGTGACAAGTCATTGTGACCGGCTCTGGCCGATTTTCCGGCTCGTTGTGTTGCAGATATTGTTTCGGCCAACGATCGCGTGAGCAACGAGTGGCAGGCGATGTCCTCCGGATGCAAGAGTGCGATTGCACCGGTGCCGTGTCCCCGACGATCCTGGCGGCACGAAGAGCGTCTAGTTTCGTGGCACGGCGCGTGACGTGTTGCGACCCGGTGCTTTCATATCGCCGAGGATGATGCGCAGCAGTTCGGCGGCGGCGGGTGGCAACGTGCGTCCCTGTCGGGTGATGACGTGGGAACGGCCACGGGAGAGCAACGAACTTTTCATCGGCAGCGAGATGACTTTCGCCGCATCCGCGGGAAGCATCGGGAGCCGCGACACCAGCGAATAGCCAAGTCCTGCAAGGACGAAGTGGCCGAGCGCGTCGAACGAGGTGGTCGTAAACGAGAAGGTGAGCTTGGTGCCTTCGCTAAGTTCGGCCGCCTGGATATGCTGACGAAGCCCGAAGTCGTGATGCAACGTGGCACCGGCATAGGGCAGCAGATCCAACAGCCGCAGCGGCGAGCCGAACTGCGCCAGCGGATGCGTTCGCAGCACCAGGGTCTGGATCGGATGCGGCCACGAATAGTGCGAGTGAAACTGCTCGTTCCGCGGCGGATTGAACAGGATTCCGATATGTGCCCGTTCGTCGAGCACGCGTTCGACGATCTCGTCCGAACTTCCAATCCGAAGATCGATGGAGATATTCGGATGCGTTCGCATGAACCGGCTGAGGGGGCGGCGCGTCAGCCCATTGATGTAACCCTCGCCGGTGACCAGTTCGACATGGCCGGTTTCCACTTTGCGGATGCTGTCGAGCTGCGCCAGCAGGCTCTGCTTCTCGCTGTGCTGGCGCCGGATGTAGCCAGCCAGCAAATGGCCGGCGTCGGTGGGGACAATGCCGCGTCCGCGTCGCTCGAAAAGCTGCGCGCCGCATTCCGCTTCGAGCAAACTCATCGCCCGGCTGACGGCTGAGGCATCCATGCCCAGCGCCCCGGCCGCGCCGCGCACGGAGCCGATCTCGAGCACCTGCATGAAGTAGCGCAGGCGGCGCGTTTCCAGCTTGTCCTTGTCGAGACGGGTCATGCCGGGCGGTTCTTATTGTTGATAAAAACGCAACGATAATCTCATTCCGCTGTCATTGATGCAAGGCCGTATTTCGGAACAAGCTAACGCACGGGAGTTGAAATGCAGGGCTTAAAGCACCCGCTGCTCGGTGAAGACTAATCAGATAGAGGAGCGCATTCATGACGACGGCTTCGGCCTCCATGGAACCACTTAGCGAACGGGCGGGCCGCGGCACCGCCGACAAGGTCAAGATTTTCATCGGCGTCGCACTCGTCGTGCTGATCGCCGAAATCATCGGTGTCGTGCAGTTTCAGGTCGGGCCGGGCAAGGTGTTGCTTCAGCCCATGGTATGGGCGTTGCTGCTCGCGGCAGCCTGGGGCATCGCGTCGCCCTATCTTCCATCACCGCTGCGGATCGGTCTTGGTCTGCAAACCTTCGCCGGGCAACTGCTCAATGCCGGCCTCATCCTGTTCATCGTCAAGATGGGCTTCACCGTCGGTGGTGCTTTGCCTGCGGTCAAGCAGGCCGGCTGGGCGTTGCTGTTTCAGGAATTCGGCCACACCTTCGGCACGCTGGCGCTCGGCCTTCCTCTCGCCCTTCTGTTGGGCGTGAAGCGCGAGGCGGTCGGCGCCACCTTCTCGATTGGTCGTGAAGGCAATCTGGTGATCATCGGTGAGAAGTACGGCATGAACTCGCCGGAAGGGCGCGGCGTGCTGGCCGAATACATCACCGGCACCGTGCTCGGCGCCTTGTTCATCGCGTTGCTGGCCGGCTTCATCGCCAGCCTGCACATTTTCGATCCGCGCTCGTTGGCGATGGGCGCCGGCGTCGGATCGGGCAGCATGATGGCGGCGGCGATCGGTGCCATCAACGGCCAGAGCCCGCCCGAGATGGTCAAGAACCTGACCGCGATCGCGTCGGCCGCGAATCTGATGACGGCGGTGCTGGGCTTCTACTTCGCGCTGTTCCTCTCGCTGCCGGCCTGCTCGTGGCTTTACGACAAACTGGAGCCGGTGCTTGGGCGATTCTCGAACTTCAAGGCCGGCGACATGGCGCCGACCGTCGCCAGCGCCGGCGAGACCCATGGCGGTCATGGGGCGTTCGGTTTTCCGGACTCGCTATTGGCCTGGATTATTGTCGCCATCGGTGTGCTGATCGGGAATTCGCTGACTTATCATGTTCCGGTAATGACGTCGGTGATCGGCCTCGTCATCGTGTTGGCGGTCGCCTTGCTGGTCGATGTGTTGTCACGCCTGCTGAAGAAGATACCCCATATCTTCGTGCTGGTGATTGTGACCACCGTGCTCGGCGTTCCCGGCCTGTTGCCGTTCTCCAACGCGATGATTGCGTC
>Ga0209952_1001300_pt1 | contig 21820 bp, 20 predicted proteins | sample ThiBiot_750_biof_2_FD_183951 | JGI IMG/M metagenome (GOLD analysis project Ga0209952, IMG submission 183951) | Wastewater bioreactor microbial communities from Cape Town, South Africa - Thiocy_cont_750_biof (SPAdes) | ecosystem: Engineered > Bioreactor > Thiocyanate-remediating >...
ATAAATGCATCTGTGGGTTCTGCCGGCGAGGCAGCGAGCCCGGCACCCCTTCGAGATAGCCGCCATGGGGTGACTTTAGCTTGGTATCGAGAAATGCTAGAATCGAATCGATTTCGGCGCGCACCCGCGCGTCCGGATCGAGCTGATAGACCGTAGCAAGAGCAAGCAATACAAACGCGTGATCATAAGTGTCGCGGCTCGACGATAACATGCCGCCATCCGGCGCCAGCAGGCTGACGTAGCCAGGATGCCCATCGGGCTCTCTTGCTCTGGACAGCATATAGTCGAGACCCTGCAATGCTAGCGGGCGGCCGGCGGGGTACCAGCCAAGCTGCGCAGCTTTGGAAAAGCAGTAAATCTGCCGCGCTTGGACACGCAGCCGCCGCGGCGATTCGCGATCGGGCTCGCCGTCCGCTCCAAGCCGCTCGACGAAACCGCCACGCTGCGCATCCCAACCACGCTCGGCCCACAACGGCAGGGCGTGCTCCATCATCAACCGTTTCAGATCGGCTACGACGTGCTGATGATCGTCCTTGTCTGTATCCATTGCTCGTCCCAACCCGGATCGAGAGGCGTCTCGCAAAAATCGTATCGCACCTCTTATCGACCGCAGAATATATCTCCCCGGTTCGGGGCCACAAGAAGCCCGACGCCGTTCTTCCCTCGCCTCTCCGCCCCCCTGACCGACGCGCCGCCAAAAGCCCACTCGACGGTGAAGCCATCTAAAGCTATACGACTGATACAGCAGCTCTTTCGACGTGACCGGAGAATATTGTTGGGGGCGTTTCCACTACTGCTAAGCATGGTTATTGCAGCGCTGTTGTCGTCGGCCCTGACGTGGACACTTCTCCCGCTGCTCATCCGCTACGCACTAGCTAGACCCAATGCACGATCGTCGCATCGCATTCCCACCCCACAGGGAGCCGGCATCGCGGTGCTCTGCGCCACGCTGATCGGCGCGAGTATCACCATCGTCCTTGCCGGCTCAACCCGGCTGCAATTTCCCGTGGCCATCTTTGGCGCCAGTCTGTTTATCGCGCTTGTCGGTGCCGCCGACGACATCAAGTCGGTCCCGGTGCTTCCCCGACTGCTCCTGCAGGCATTGGCGGTCGCCGTCGTGGTATTCAGCTTACCCGGAAATCTCCAAATCGCTCCATTTTGCCCGCTCTGGATCGAGCGCGGTATCGTGCTGGTGGCAGGACTTTGGTTCGTCAATCTCGTTAACTTCATGGATGGGCTGGATTGGATGACGGTTGGCGAAACCGTTCCGGTGACCGCGGCCCTTGTTCTGCTGGGATGGCTTGGCGACGTGGCGCCGCCCACGGTCCTGACCGCGGCGGCGCTCGGCGGGGCGATGCTTGGTTTTGCTCCGTTCAATCGCCCGGTCGCGAAAGTGTTTCTCGGCGATGTCGGCAGTCTACCGATCGGGGTATTGCTGGGCTGGTGTCTGCTGGAACTTGCTTATCAGGGCCAACTCGTAGCGGCGCTGCTGCTGCCGCTCTACTATCTTGCGGATGCAACCGTAACGATGCTGCGCAGGCTGCTGGCGGGAGAAAAAATCTGGGCCGCGCATCGTTCGCATTTCTATCAGCGCGCAACCGATAACGGCTTCACCGTGCTTGGTGTTGTCGGCAACGTATTCCGGCTCAACCTTGGCCTGGCGGCGCTGGCAATCGCCTCAACCCAGATGCAGTCGCCAGTCGCAAGCATATTGTTGCTGGCTCTTGGCGCCGTCGCCACGGCCTGGCTGATGTTCAGGTTTTCGAAGCCGCGGCACCCTGCTCGCTAAAACTGTCGAATTCCGGGACGGCATTGGTCAAGATCGACTTGATCGCGGCCCGATCATCATTCGCCACAGAGTCCTCAAGAATCCCGATCCACTTCCGTATCGTCTGCATCGGTGGTTCTTTTGTCTTCGCAGCCATGATGCCGGCAATGCCGATGTCTATCGTGGGCTCTTGACTCGTAAACAGGATTTCATTAAGCCGCTCGCCCGGCCTCATGCCGGTGAAAACAATCTCGATGTCGTGACCAACTTGAAGGCCCGACAACTCGATCATTCGCTCGGCCAGTTCGACAATCTTGACCGGCTGCCCCATGTTGAGAACATAAACGGAGACATCCGGTCGCGCCGGTGTCATCGCATGCGTGGCCGCGGTGACCACCAGATCGCACGCCTCCCGGATGGTCATGAAATAACGCACCATATCGGGATGGGTCACCGTCACCGGACCACCGGCCTCGATCTGCACCTTGAACTTCGGTACAACGGACCCGTTAGAAGCCAGAACATTTCCAAATCGAACAGAGATCAGACGCATCGGCGCGTTGCCGCCGACCGCCGCGGCAAGATCGCGATCAAGCGCCTGACAATAAATCTCGGCGAAGCGCTTCGTCAGACCGAGCATGGAAACGGGTTCAACTGCTTTGTCCGTCGAAATCATCACCATAGCTTCAGCGCCCGAGGCGACGGCAGAATCCGCCACGTTGATGGATCCGAAAACGTTGGTTTTAACCCCCTCGCTCCAGTCGCGTTCGAGGATCGGGACATGCTTCAAGGCGGCGGCGTGGAACACGATGTTTGGCTTGAATTCGTTCATCAGCCGCTGGATGCGATGCCGATCGCGGATGTCCGCAACGCGCCCCTCGATGATGGCTTCGGTGTTGCGTGCGGTTAATGCTTCGACGGCCGCATAAAGCGCAGGCTCTGAATTCTCGATGATAAGCAGGCGCGAGGCGCCGAACGTCACAACGCGATCGCAGATTTCAGAGCCGATCGAACCGCCGCCGCCCGTAACAATAACCGCCTTATTACGAATGAGTGCCTCAAGCCGAGCATAGTCGATCTCATGACTCGGGCGTAGGAGCAAATCCTCAACGGCAACCGGTTTCAGTTGCGGGGCCTCGCCACTTTCGAGCGAAGGAAGACGGCTGACAACCAGTCCCAACCGACGGGCATGAATGAGAATCGATTCAGCATGAGCTTCGCGCGTGAGAGCCGACGGCGTCATCACCACACGCTTGATCGGATGACCGCGCTTTGCAAAGTCGTTCACAACATCATCAAAATCCTCAACGCTCCCCAACACCGGTGTACGACGGATTAGTTGGCCTCGGTCCGCTGGCGACGGCGACAAGATTCCGACGGGTTGCAATCGCTTGATTGCTCCGCTTTCGAACCCCCGAAGAACGATTTCCACATCGGCGGCAAGGCCGACCAACAATGCTGGAACCGCGCCGCCCGACCGTGCCCTATTCCTCGTTCGCGTATAGCGAAAATAACGATACGCGAAGCGCAGCGCGCACAGAAAGAAAATCTCAAGGAACCAGTAGAGAATAATGGTGACTTTGCCGAGAAAGAAGCTGCCGTGAATATTCGGTGAGACAAAAATATAATCCAAGACCAGTAACGCAACGGCTAGGATCGTCGCGACCCGCACGATATTGAAAACGTCCGGTAACGATATGAAGCGCCATTTGGTCGTGGTCAGATTGAAAACGAAACAAATGATGACACTGAAAGCAACGAACGGCAGGAGAATGATGAGGAGCAGCGGAAGACGATCATCCAGGCTATCGGCGCTGAAGCGCAGAAAGAAACTCGACAATACGGCAAGTGTCGTCGCTAGTGCATCATGTATGGCGATTAACAGATTGCGGCTGGTCAAGTTCGAATAACGCATTGGCAAATTCCGGTCGTCTGGACTCATCCGAACCCGAAAGGTACGCGCCCGCCAGCAACACCCGTTGAACGCGGGGACTGTCACAATCGCGGGAGTCATCTATTGGCGCAAACGACCGTATACCTCGGCGGGAGGAATAGAGGCTTGATGCACTGGAATGGGCTTGTCAAGTTATCAACTTACTCTGTTCCATGGCTGGAGAAAGAACCAAATTAATGTCCGTTACACTATAGAACGTCGCGACTGGAAAATCCCGGTGCCAAAAAAAAGGCGACCATAGTTCATATCGATTGTTGCTGAAATGTCTCGTACGCAAGTCTTATCCCTTCCTCGAGCGGAGTCTGAGCCCGCCAACCAAGGCGCGCGAGCCGCTCAACGCTCAGGAGCTTGCGAGGCGTACCATCCGGACGCGACGAATCGTAGCTGATCGCGCCAGTATACCCCACCGTGTGCGCAATCAATCGGGCAAACTCGGCGATGGAAATATCCTCCCCCGTTCCGATGTTGATCAGACCTTCATCCGAATAGGTCTTCATCAGATGGACACAGGCATCGGCGAGGTCGTCAACATAAAGGAACTCACGACGGGGCGTACCCGTGCCCCAAACGACGACATTTGATGCACCCGAAACCTTCGCCTCATGAAACCGCCGGATCAACGCCGCAACAACGTGGCTGTACTCCGGATGATAATTGTCTCCCGGCCCATAAAGATTGGTCGGCATCACGCTGACGAAATCAGAGCCATATTGCCGGCGGTAGGCTTCCGCCATCTTCAAGCCGGCGATCTTGGCGATGGCATAAGGTTCGTTGGTCGGCTCTAGCAGACCGGTCAGCAGGGCATCCTCTCGGAGCGGCTGCGGCGCGAGCTTCGGATAGATGCAGGATGAGCCAAAGAACATCAGTTTCTGAGTGCCCGCCAGGTGAGCCGCCTGAATGATATTCGCCGCGATCACCAGGTTCTCGTATATGAATTCGCCGCGCAACGTATCGTTGGCAACGATTCCACCGACCTTGGCCGCCGACAGAAACACCGCCTGAGGCCGGTTGTCCGCGAACCAGCGATTGACCGCTGCCTGATCCAGCAGATCGACTTCGCTGCGCGACACCGTCAATAATTTAATATCTTCACGCGCGAGTCGCCGCACCAGTGCGCTGCCGACCATGCCGCGGTGGCCAGCGACGTAGACCGATTTGCCTTTCAGCTCAAAGGCGATAGTTGCCATTCAATGCCTCCTGCTTGGCGATCACCAAATCGCTGGCAACCATCTCGCGAACGAGTTCGACAAACGTGGTCTTCGGCGCCCAGCCCAGTTCGGTCCGCGCCTTGGTGGCATCGCCGATCAGCAAATCCACTTCGGTAGGCCGGAAATAAGCTGGATCAACCCGCACCACCGTCTTGCCGGACGCCTTGTCGATGCCGGTTTCGTCAATGCCCTTGCCCCGCCATTCAATGCTGCGGCCGACCTCGGCAAACGCCGCCTCAACGAACTCGCGCACGGACCGTGTCTCGCCTGTCGCCAGAACATAGTCTCCTGGTTTCTCGGCCTGAAGGATCTTGTGCATGCCTTCGACGTAATCCTTTGCATGCCCCCAATCACGCTTGGCATCCAGGTTGCCGAGATAGAGACATTCCTCCACACCGGTTTCGATGCGGACGATGCTCCGTGTAATTTTGCGAGTGACGAATGTTTCGCCGCGAACAGGGCTTTCATGATTGAACAAAATGCCGTTCGACGCGTGAATGCCGTAAGCTTCGCGGTAGTTGACGGTGATCCAGTATCCGTAGAGCTTGGCCACGGCGTAAGGGGAGCGCGGGTAGAACGGCGTCGTTTCCTTTTGTGGGATTTCCTGAACAAGTCCGTACAGTTCCGAGGTCGATGCCTGATAAAAACGAGTTTCCTTTTCCATGCCCAGGATGCGGATGGCTTCCAGCAGCCGCAGCACACCAATGGCATCGGCATTGGCCGTGTATTCAGGGCTCTCGAAACTGACGGCGACGTGGCTCTGGGCGGCTAGATTGTAGATTTCAGTCGGGCGAATATGCTGCATCAGCCGGATCAGATTGGTCGAGTCGGTCATGTCTCCGTAATGGAGCAGGAACGGGACATCTCCTTTATGGGTATCATGATACAGATGATCGATTCGCGCTGTATTGAATGAGGACGAACGCCGCTTGACGCCATGGACGATATAACCGCGGCCGAGCAGATATTCCGCCAAATAGGCGCCGTCCTGCCCCGTCACGCCCGTGATCAAGGCAACCCTTTGTTTGGAATCTTGCGCAGGCATCGTTAGTCCAACCTCAAATTAAACCGCTTGGCGGCAGATCAGTGACCGCCCCAGCGCCCCGAGTTCCCCGGGAACAAGCATCGAATTCAACTTGTGTAATATTGGAAGCCCCTACCACACGAACATTTACTGAGGCAAATCAGGCTCTCCAAGGCATCCCGGCAAAAACCGCTCAAAAAGCTACTGGCCACGAGTAGATCAGGGTTGCTGCTCAGACCACCGACCACGGCGGCCAGCTTGGCAGCACACGACCGCGACGATTATCGGCTGTGGCATAAGCCGAACCGCCATCAGCGTTCATCATGCGCGCTCCAGAGGCTGGCGCGGTGATCGGTTTGTGCTATCGCTCGCTCAGGGACAGGAACAGATTTCAAGACCTTTCTGATTCCCGTAACAAATTCCTTCACCCAAGATCATCATACCAACCATAAAAGACGATGCAAAAACCTCGAAAAATCGTGATCGTGAGCCAGCACTACGCCCCCGACCCGAGCACGACCGCATCATATATGACGGCAATCGCGGCAGGTCTGACGTCAATTGCAGAGGTTCTTGTCATTTCCGGCACCCGGAATTCCTCATCATGGAGCTTCGGTATCCAGCAACCCACCGTCGTCGAAATTATCAGTCGGACACCTCCGAAAAACGCGCTCGCCAAACGAGCCCTTGCCATGTTGGTGTTTTCCATTCGGACCTTTTTCGCCACCCTGCTGCGAACCAGAAAGCACGACTTGGTGTTCTGTGTGACGACGCCATTCACGTTGCCATATGCCGTAACCCTGGCGGCTAAATTGCGAAGCGCAGCGACCGTATTACTGATCTATGATTTATATCCTGAGGCACTCGAAATGACCGGTCTGGTCAAGCGAGACTCGCTACTTAGCAAGATCGTTCGTGTCGCCAATGGACTTCTGCTTCGCTCACTTGACAGCATCATTACAATAGGACGCGATGTCGAGCCATTGCTGCTGCGCTACCATGGCGTGAGCAGCAAAAAAATTGAATTCATTCCCAACTGGGCGCTCCTACCTCTTGGTTACCGGCCGGTGACGTTTGAAAACCCATTCCGAGCGTCGCATGGCAACAAGCTCGTTATCGGGCTCTCGGGCAATCTCGGCTTCACACACAGCGCAACAACGGTTTTCGAAGCCGCTCAACTTCTGCAGGATAACCCGAATATTCAATTCATGCTATCTGGCTGGGGCCCAGGATGGCAACAACTCAACAAGCTTCAGACTGTCAACAAGCTCGGCAACGTAACATTGGTGGATCCGGTACCGGAAGCAGCCCTTGAAGACTTCCTCGCGGCCGCGGATGTTTGGGTCATCCCGTATCGTCGCAATGTCGCAGGCGTATCGGTTCCAAGCCGCCTCTATAATCTTTTGGCGATAGGCCGGTCCGTCATTGTCGCGGCGGAATCAACGTCGGAGGCGGCCATGATCGTACGAGAGGAAGATCTCGGCTGGGTCGTCCCCCCCGAAGCGCCGCAGGAACTCGCAGCAGCAATCCAATCCGCGGCGGCTGACCGTGTGGCAACAACACAGAAGGGCGAGCGGAGCGCCATCGCTGCACGTCGATACACGCATGACTACGCGGTTGAACGTTACCGTCAGGTCGTCAGCAACACTATTAGTCGCCACATTGGACACGAGATCTGATTATGTCGCCTACCGTTCTTGTGACCGGTGCAGATGGGTTCGTCGGAGGGCACATGGTTTCAGCGCTGATCAGCGCTGGATGGCATGTCCGGCGCGCTCAGCGAACCTTGGCGACGCCAAGCCCGAACGGCGATGTGGTGACGGGGCTCAAACTGGCCGCATCGACGGATTGGAGTGCGGCCCTCAACGGCGTTCAGGCCATTGTGCATTTGGCCGCCCGCGCCCATCGATCCGTCCGGGTCCAGCAACGCGAAAAAGACCTATATTTTTCCATTAATGTCGAGGGTACCAAGCATCTTGCACGGAGTGCCGCCGATGCCGGTGTCCGCCATTTCGTGTTTCTCAGCAGCGTCGCGGTTAATGGAAGCACCACCAGTGCACGACCCGCGTTCAATGAAAATGATATTGCAGCGCCAACCACGATCTATGGGCAATCAAAAGCTGCGGCTGAAGAAGCGTTGGCAAAAATTGCCGCCGAAAGCAACATGACTATCACCGCCCTTCGCGCTCCAATGATTTACGGCTCCGGTGCTGGAGGAAACTTTCAGCGACTGACATCAGCGGCCCGTTCCGGCGTCCCCTTGCCTTTTGCGTCAGTAAGGAATCGGCGCGCTTTTCTCGGAATCGACAATTTGACGTCGTTCGCCGTTCAGCACCTGTCCTCGTCCCAGCCAGTTGGATTCGAGGTTTTTTTGCTTGCCGACGACGAGCAGGTTTCGACTCCTCAATTCATTACGGAGTTAGCCTGCGCCTGTGATAGCCGGACGCGTCTATTTCCTATGCCTGTGACGCTGTTACGCATTCCTCTACGACGCATCGGCTTGAGCGACGCGTTGTTGGAATCGCTGGAAATGGACACGTCCAAGGCACGCCAAATAGGCTGGCAACCGCCCCTGACCATGGCGGCTGGTCTTGCGCGGGCTGTTACTACAACCCCGCCGCTTTAGAGTACGAATTTCTGGAGTTTAACTTCTGACCGTCACCCTGAGGCGCTGTCACCCAGCGAGAGCCGCAAAGGGCGAGGACCATCTTTCGCCGCTCGCACCTCAAGATGACGGCAGCGTTTCTATTCAACTGTCACGCTTTAGTTGACGACCTGGCGTTTCAGAATGTCCGAACAAGGTCGATGACTTCTTGCTGTTGATCGGCCGTGATCTCAGCGAACATTGGCAGCGATAAAATCCTGCCCTGGTGCCGAAAAGCGTTCGGAAACTGCTCGGGTCGGTGATTGAACCGACGATACGCGGCAAGGAAAGGGAGCGCGACCGGATAGTTGATCGCGGTCTGCACACCCTTGGAAGCCAGAAACGCAGCCAGTTCGTCACGACGCGCATGCTGGATCGTATAGAGATGATAGACATGCACCCGATGCGGCGCGACCGCAGGCGTCTCCAAACCTTCAACCCGATTCAGACCTTCATCGTAGCGAGCCGCCGCGGCTTGCCGCGCAGCCGTCCATTGCGGCAAATGCGGCAATTTTGCCGACAGGATCGCAGCCTGCAACCCATCAAGACGACTGTTGATGCCCTCAATCTGATGCTGATGTTTCACAAGGCCGCCGTGACGGGCAAGCATGGTCATGCGTGCGACCAAGGCATCGTCATTCGATGTTGCCGCGCCGGCATCACCCATCGCGCCGAGATTCTTGCCTGGATAAAAAGAGTAGGATGCTGCAACACCGAAGGTCCCAACCTGTTTCCCCTTGTAACGCGCCAGATGGGCCTGGGCACAATCCTCGACGACCCACAATTTATGCTTGTCAGCGATTGCCATGATCGCATCCATATCCGCCGGCTGGCCATAGAGATGGACCGGAATAATGCCGACCGTCCGCGGCGTGATTGCGGCCTCGATTGCCGCCGGATCAATGGTGCACGTCGCTTCATCAGTATCGCAGAACACGACAGTCGCGCCGGCCTGGGTAATCATCGCCGACGTACTGATCCATGAATGGGCGGCGGTAATGACTTCGTCGCCCGGCTGAACGCCAAGCGCACGCATCGCCAAGTAGAGCGCATCGGTCCCGTTTGCGCAGGAAACGCAATGCTTGGTTTCAACAGCCCGTGCGAACTCCCGCTCAAACGCATCGACATAGGGACCGCGGATGAACGAGCTTTCTCGAATCACCGATGCGATAGCGGCATCCACCTCGGATTTTATGGTCTGATACTGGAGTTGAAGGTCTGCGAAAGGAACGCTCATCGATCGATATCCACCTTGAAACGCAGCAGAGACTCGCGCTCTTTATCGCGATCTGAGCTTGCGCGCCGGATTGCCAGCATAGATTCCTGAGACCGCAATGTTCTTGGTCACGACGGCGCCGGCACCGATGACCACGTCATCAGCGATTGAGACAGGCAGGATCGTTACATTAGACCCAATCGACACCCGATTCCCGATCGTCGTCGAGCGCCACAGTTCCTTGCGTCCTCTCGCCGGACCACCGACAGCGAACGTATCGTTGATGAACATGACGCCATGCCCGATAAAACAATCTTCACCGATCGTCACTAATTCGCATACAAACGCATGGGATTGTACCCTTGTCCGCGCACCTATTCGTGCCCCGCTCTGAATTTCCGTAAAGGGACCAATGAAGCAATCATCGTCAATCGTACAACCATATAAATTGCATGGTTCAACAATCTGGACTCGCTCCCCAAACTCAACGTTACGCACACCGACTTGCGAAATAGCAGGTTGCGTCACGAGGTAACTCCGAGGCGGCACAGACGCGGCGTGAAGTGGAGCGAAACCTCCTGACCGGTTTCGATCGACTCGTAAAGCGCGGAAATGAGTTCCAAGCTCTTGCGTCCTTCCAGACCATCGACAAGGGCCGCGCGCTGATTGATCAGGCAATCAACCACATGCTGGTAATAGGCTTGGTGCCCGAAACCATAAACGTTCGGCGGATTGACGGAGAACTTCTCCATCACATCGATATCGGACGGCAATTCCTTCGCGAAACGCCAGTGACGGATCTGATTGACCGCAAATCCCGCGATTTCCACGGCGCCTGTTTCGCCGAGAATGGAAAGAGATCCCTCGAGATCCTTCGGCCTCACCGCCGTTGTCGCCTCGACAATGCCAAGCGCGCCATTGCTGAACTTCAAGGTTGCGACGGCCGTATCCTCGGTTTCAATTTTAGCCAGCGCCGTAATGGCGCGAGCGTGAACGCTGACGACATCGCCAAAAAACCATTCCAGCATATCGACATGATGGCTCGCCTGGTTCGTGAGAACACCGCCATCATAAGCCCAGGTGCCACGCCACTTGTCCTGATCGTAATAAGCCTGATCGCGGCACCAGCGCACACGCACCGTGCCAAGTATCAGACGACCAAACCGCCCTTGGTCCAGAGCTTCTCGCGCCCTCACCACGGGGACGTTAAAGCGATTTTGCTTGACCACAAACAGCTTCACGCCGGCCTCGTCGCAGGCGTGAATCATCGTATCGGCATCCTGGAGCCGAAGTGCCATCGGCTTCTCGACAACAACGTGCTTGCTGGCCTTTGCACAGGCTACCGTATGCTCAGGATGCATTCCACTTGGGGTTAAAACCGAGACAGCATCAATATCCCTATTCGCAAGAAATGCGTCGATATCATAATAAGCCGGCACACCAAACTTCGCCGCCAAGGCATCCGCCCGTTCGCGGATTGGATCGCAAACCGCGACCAGCGCCGCATCTTTAATATGATTTCCACCTAATAAATCAGAGTGACGCTTTGCAATACGACCACACCCCAAAATTCCAAACCTGACCATTCAACCGCTCGCAAATAGATGCAAACCTAAAGAGCCAAAACGAGGAGGACTTCCAGTCCACGCATATACAAGCTCCACGCTCTCATACTACAAGAAGGATATAGAATTCAACCAACTAGACGGATTTCGCCATAAGCGAACGCGCCAGCCGGATATATTTGCATCACGCACCTTCAAATGACAGGTGACAGAGTGCTGATCGCGATATAGGGGGCATGCCCCGAACATCCATGGGGTTTTGAGGCGCCATCCCGCACGACGGCGTCGGCAATCAAGCCAGCGTCTCCCGGTTAAGGCCAGCGGAACCGGGGTGCCAAATCGGCGACCGATAGGACCTTACAGTCGGATGACAATGCACCGGCGGCGCGACCTTGACCTTGTTGGCGCAATCACGACATTCCGGGCTCGCGCATTCGCCCCCCTTCCGGCCACACCACGCCGCCACGTCGCGATGACCTCCACATTGCCGTCCCCGCGTCCGATAGCGTAATAATCTCCTGAGGAAAGCAACCTGGCCAGGCCGTTCACGGCATGTCAGGTCAGCGATTTGACCGTGCTGCTTTATCAAAGTGTTGTTTGTTTCCATATTGCAACGTATTCGATTGAGCCCTTTCGTATAACCCTGAGGTTCCCATGCAAAGCGTGTTGATCACAGGCGGTGCCGGCTTCATAGGCCAGAATCTCGTGCACGCCTGGAACCAATCGCGACCGACCGATCACCTGGTTGTTCTCGATGCAATGACCTATGCCGCCAATATCCGAAGTCTGGAGCCGCTGATTTCCGACCGGCGGATTTCGTTTGTCAAAGGCGACCTGAATGACTCAGCACTGGTCGGCGAACTCTTTAACCAGCATAAATTTACGCGGGTGGCGCATCTCGCCGCCGAGTCGCATGTGGATCGCTCTATCGTCGATCCCGAAGCTTTCCTCCAGACCAACGTGCTAGGCACGTTCACGCTTCTTAAAGCGGCCCTTGGTTTCTGGCGATCCAATAGCATGATGGAGCGTGCTCGCTTCCTTCACGTGTCGACCGATGAAGTTTATGGATCCCTGAACTTTACGGATCCTCCGTTCTCCGAATCCTCTCCATATCGGCCGAATTCACCGTATGCAGCGAGCAAGGCATCCAGCGATCATCTAGTGCGCGCGTTCGTGACGACTTATGGAATGCCGGCCATTATCACGAACTGCTCGAACAATTACGGCCCCTACCAGCACCCCGAGAAGTTGATCCCCTTGATGATCATTCACGCGCTGGAGGGAAAGTCGCTCCCGATCTACGGCGACGGCATGAATGTGCGCGACTGGCTACAGGTTACCGACCATTGCAATGCCTTGATGTCCGTGATCGAGCGCGGTCGTGTCGGCGAGACTTACAATGTCGGCGGAGGCAACGAGCGGAACAATCGCGAGGTTGTTGGGCTGATTTGTGATACGCTTGACCGCGCATTCGCGTCCGATGCCGCACTATCGTCACGCTTCCCGTCGTGCCCCACAGCCAAGGGGGAATCCTGCCACAAGCTTATCGCTTATGTAACTGATCGCCCCGGACACGACCATCGATACGCTATCGATTCCACGAAACTCGCCAACGAACTCGGCAATCGCGGCAGCGTCCATTTCGAGCAGGGACTTGGGCAGACTGTCCATTGGTATCTCGACCATGAAGACTGGTGGCGGGATGTGATCAGCGGCGCCTACAACGCGTGGATCGATAAGAATTATGGCTTTCGAGTAGCGGTCTAGGCGATTATGCGCGTCCTAATACTCAATGCGGACTACCCACGGTTCCTGACATGGCTCTATCGCAACCGTCAGGGACTCGAGAACGATTCCTATGCGACACAGATGGCCGCCCGGAACGCCAGCCTATTCGGCGTAGCCGATTTCTATTCAAGGAATTTCGCTGTAGCGGGACACATCGCGGCGGAGATTCACGTCAATAACCCTTGGCTTCAGTCAGCATGGGCACGAGAACAGGGCATGGCGATCGCACCTCCCGCACGTCCGGGCTCGACGGAACATCGGGCCCTTCCAGGTTGGCTGCAACGCATCGTCAAACCGCTCAAACCGGTTCTGAGGCCACTGGCCCGGAAAGTCGGTTTGAGCCCTCGTCTTAATAACCAGGATCGAACCATTCTTCTGGCTCAAATCGAGCAATTCCGGCCCGACGTGGTCCTCAACCAGGATGTCTTCCATGTCGATCCCGACCTGGCGCGCCAGATCAAAACGATCGGCAGGCCGATTCTGATCGGCCAGATCGGAATTCAACCGACCTTGGGCGCGGATTGGAGCGCCTATGATTTGATGATTTCACAATTGCCGACTGTCGTTCAGTCATTTCGCGCCCTCAGCGTAGCGTCCGAACTCAACCATCTTGCTTTCGAACCATCCATTCTAGATGTATTGCCTGAGATAAAGACGCGCGACATCGATGTATCATTCGTCGGCACTGTTTCCGTGGACCATCAGAAACGAATAGCTTTGCTGGAAGCTGTCGCTGAGCGCTACAATCTCAAATTATGGGGGAATCGCCCTCGCGCCCTCCCCACCTCCTCGGCGCTGCATCGCTGCTTTCAAGGTGAGGTGTGGGGTACCGAAATGTATCAGGTGCTGCAGCGTTCGCGCATCACGCTCAACTCGCACATTGATTTGACGGGTCGTGAGGCAGGGAACATGCGCCTTTTCGAGGCGACCGGCGTTGGCACCTTTCTGTTGACGGACCACAAGGATAACTTGAATACGTTGTTTGCGCCCGACATGGAGGTCGGAACATGGCGCTCGATTGACGACTGCCTATCGACCATCGAACGCTTCCTGGCGGATGATCATCGCCGGACCGCAATCGCGCAAGCGGGACAGGCGCGAACGCTGCGACAGCATACCTACCGGCAACGAGTCGAAGAAATTCTCGGATTCATCAAGCAACCGCGGAGATCGACGTGAAGCTACCGCGCTTCGTCAGGCAGGTCGGCAAACGTGTGGTTAAAGTCACACCGATATTGCGACGACATATCCTGAGTTCAACCGACTACCGCACTCTCAGCGGTCCGGCAGAAGCGGAAAAGCTGCTGGCGTCTTCAAGCGGATGGCTGGCCAACCGTACCGTCGAGCGACAAGAGCGAGCCTATCAACGCCTGCTTCTCGATATGAACCGTGGCGATCCGCGCCTGGATTTCAAGGTCGCCGCCGAGGCGCTCATCGCAACAGGGATCTCGAATCCGACAATACTCGAGATAGGCTGCGGCAGCGGCTACTACTCTGAAGTCTTCAAGGCGCTCGTTCCCGGCGGGATTCGCTATACCGGGAGCGATTATTCCGCCGCCATGATCGAGCGCGCACGCAAACACTATCCGTCAGTTAGCTTTAAAGTTGCCGATGCAACCAAGCTGCCATACGCCGACGATCAATTCGACGTCGTATTCAATGGCGTCTCGCTGATGCACATCCTTGATTATGCAGCGGCGATTCGAGAAGCTGCGCGCGTCGCCAAACACTACTGCGTGTTTCATTCCGTTCCTATTTTTCAAGATCACGAGACCATATATCTACACAAGCTCGCATATGGGTCGCCCGTCATTGAAGTTGTCTTCGGAAAAGCGGAATTGATGAGCCTGTGCGAGAGCGCGCGCCTTCACCTTGCCCGAGAGTGGGCTGGCCTCAATTACGATCTCTACGAAGAAACAGGACATCACTCCACTACTGAAACCTATCTGTTTGAAGTTAACGGCACCAACTCGGGATAATTATCGCCAGCATTATTGGGTTTTTTAATGCAATCAAATAGCGGCCACGACCGTTCGAACGTAAGGTCCAACAACATTGTCGATCAGCATCATCTGCTTGATCTGAGATAAGCTTGCCCATTGATAGACCAAATCATCGATTGTCAGTGGATATGCACTGTCTAAAAAAAGGATCATATTTTCATTGGACTTCTGCCAAAATCTGCTCCCTTCCTCATTGTGTTTTGAGCGATAGATCAAGCGAACCTTGTCCGATGGTTCGAGCAGTTCAGCGAAATTGGCGCGCCTCGCCCCCTTCAAACCGCGAATATTTTCCCATGTACTTTGGATCGTCGGGCAAAACTGGAGATAGCCGATATTGCCAGGGTCCGCTTTGGCCTGAAGCAAGAATTCGACCCCTTTATCGGGTGTCTCGCGGCAGATTAACGCGAGAATCCCACCCTCTTTCTGAGTAAGGATTGGCTGCTCCCACCCGGCAATCTCACGTAATCCAGGTGCACTTTTTACCCTAACTCCTTCAATCCGAAAGAACTGTCCGTTCGCATTGTAAAAATTTCCATCGTCCCCCTGAAGCCATCCCTTCACGTCGCGCAAGGGTATCAACTCGGCGAAGAACGGAACCTCTTTCCGGCGAGATTCCAACCAATTAACAAGGCTCGATGCGTCTTTAGCCTCAATCTCGAGAGATGCGCGTAGCCGGTCACGAAACCAGTCAATATTTGTCGAGTCCGCCATCAGATTGAAGCCCTGACTGCGTCAATGACCTCATCCACTTCATCATCGGTCAGATATGGAAAAATTGGGAGGGAAAAAATGTGATTGGCCTTTTTCTCTGCAACCGGGAATTGGCCGCTGCTATACCTCAGATACTCGTAGCCCTTCATGAGATGGATGGGCCATCTGTATTGAACGCCACACTTAAGCCCGCGCGCTTCCAATCTGGCTAAAATAGAATCGCGATCATCCGGCGTTTCAACGACAAACAGATGATAGACGTGACGACCGTAACCATTCTCCTGAGGTAACCGTAAACTCGTTCCAACAAGCCCCTGCCTGTATCTGCGCGCAATTTCTCGCCGACGCCCAATCCAACCTTCAACGCGCGGGAATTTTAACGTCAGGATTGCGGCCTGCACCTCGTCAAGCCGAGAATTGAATCCATCCCTCTCGGCATAGTAAATTTTCTCCATTCCATAGTATCGAAGTGAGCGAGCCAAACTGATAAGAGATTCGTCGTCGCTTACAATCATACCGCCATCGCCATATCCGCCAAGGAGCTTCGTAGGATAGAACGAAAACGTCGAAGCATGACCAAAACTTCCACATTGGCGCGCCTTGTACAGCGCCCCCTGTGATTGAGCACAATCTTCAATAAGCTTCAGATCGTAGCGCTCAGCCAGCCTGAGGAGTGGATCCAGATCGACACATTGGCCATAAAGATGAACGGCAACAATCGCTTTGGTGCGCGGCGTGATCGCACCCTCGACCAGGTCAACATTCATCAGGAAATCATCTTCCCGAACATCCACGAAGACGGGACGCGCGCCTATAATTCGGATGGCCGATACTGTTGGAACAGCGGTATTGGGGACCGTGATAACTTCATCGCCGGGCATAACGCCGGCAGCACGTAGGGCTATGTAAATAGCGTCCGTCCCGCTGTTGACACCGACCCCCCCTCGCACGCCGACATAGGACGCCATTTGGCGCTCGAGGTTTACACCCTCCTGTCCCAAAATCAGTTGTCCGGATTTGAACACTCTATCTACGGAAGACAGAATTTCATCTCGCAGTTCCTCGTATTCACGCCGATAATCCCAAAAAGGAGGAAGCATGTCTCACCCGATTTCGCAGTGTCCTTGACAATTCGCGGAGGTCTTGATGAAGGTCAAGTGCCAGTAATTGTTCAGGGATAATAGCGCCAGCATTGAAATCAGCCTCGAACTGGCCGCATCGGCTCCACTATAAGCGCCCCGCATTGAAGTTAGCTATATGATCCGAAGATAAAGATGACGATCCGCAATATTTTGCGAAAGATCAAAAGGAAAACGATGTCATATGAATTTTTCCCTTTGATCAATTTCCCAGGTCGCGTGACCTGTGACGTGCCGCTGAACTTTCATCCAGCGGCGGATTAGAGCCTTGGCCTTTTCTGTTACGCCGATCGGCGCGGGGTAAGCAACCGGCGGAGGCGCGGAGCTGTCATCTTGCGCAGCGCTGGAGCCGGTTGCGGTGAGGACCTCGGCGTAGGCCGCCGGGGTCTGGTAGCCGAGCGAGGAATGTGGTCTCGCGGTGTTGAAATCCGCCGCCCAGTCGGCAATGGCGCTGCGGGCATGATCGAGGCCGAAGAACAGAGTCTCGTTCAGGAGTTCGTCCCGCATCCGACCGTTGAAGGATTCGACATAGCCATTCTGCATTGGCCGTCCCGGTGCGATGTAATGCCACTCGACGCGGTAATCCTTCGACCAGGCAAGGATGGTGTTCGAGGTGAACTCGGTGCCATTGTCCGAAACGATCATGTCGGGTTTGCCGCGACGGCTGATCAAATCGGTCAGTTCGCGAGCGACACGCCTGCCGGAGATCGAGGTATCCGGGATCGCAGCCAGGCATTCCCGCGTGACGTCGTCGACAATGTTCAGGACCCGGAAACGCCGACCGCACGCAAACTGGCCGTGGACGAAGTCCAGCGACCAGCGCGCGTTCGGTCTCGCCTCGACCAGGATCGGCGCTCGCGTGCCCACCGCTCATCGCCGCGCCCGGCGCTTGCGAACCGTCAGCCCTTCTGCCCGCTAGAGCCGATAGATGCGGTTGATGCCGGATGGCTCGCCTTCCCGCCGCAGCAGGATGAACAGCCGCCGATAGCCAAAGCGTCGACGCTCGTTGGCAAGATCACGTAGCCGGTCGCGCAACTCGGTCTCTGGCGGGCGACACGAACGGTAGCGGATCATCTTGCGATCGGCCCCCACGAAGGAACAGGCCCGCCGCTCCGACAGGCCCATGACGGCCCTCAGATGCGCGACGGCTTGGCGCTTGGCAGCGGGCCCTACCATTTTTTTGACAGAAGCTCCTTCAGCGCTGCCGCTTCCAGCATCTGATCGGCCAGCAGCTTCTTCAGCTTCGCGTTCTCGTCTTGACGTTGCCCGCAACTTCTATCCAGCGTGACGTAGACTCTGACGGTTGGTTTTGCCCATCTGGGCGGGGTGAGCGACGGGGGCTGGCGTGGAGCTGGCCATTGAGCGCAGCGCCAGATCCCGTCGCGGGTTGAAGGTGTCGGCGTATTCGGCAGGTGTTAGCCAGCCGAGCCGCGAGTGGGGTCGGTTGAGATTGTAGTCGGCTCGCCACGACGCCACCGTCGCCCGCACGTGCGAGAGCGAGGGGAACAGCGTTTCGTTGAGCAGTTCGTCGCGTAGCCGGCCGTTAAAGCTTTCGATGAAGGCGTTCTGGATCGGCTTGCCCGGGGCGATGTAATGCCAATCGATCCGCATGCGGTCGACGAAGCTCAGGATGGCGTTCGAGGTAAACTCGGTGCCGTTGTCGCTGACGATCATTGCCGGCTTCCCGCGCCTGGCGATGAGCACCTCGAGTTCGCGCGCCACCCGCAGTCCAGACAGCGAAGTGTCGGCAACCAGGGCAAGGCATTCCCGCGTGCAATCGTCTACCACCGTCAGCACCCTGAAGCGCCGGCAGTCCGTCATCTGGTCGGAGACGAAGTCAAGCGACCAGCGCTGGTTCGGCGCCATCGGGATCAGCATCGGTGCCCGCGTGCCCATGGCCCGCTTGCGGCCGCCTCGGCGACGCACAGTCAGCTTCTCCTCGCGATAGATCCGGAACAATCGCTTGTGATTGACCACATGTCCCTCGCGTCGGAGCAGAATGTGCAGCCGTCGATAGCCGAACCGTCGCCGCTCATGGGCAATGGCCTTCATCCGCTCGCGCAGCAAACCATCATCGATCCTGGTGGCGTGGTAACGCATTGTCATCCGACAGCACCCCAGCACCTGGCACGCCCGCCGCTCGCTCGTAACCGTCCGGTGAGGGCCGCGATCAGGCTGCTTTTGCAGTGACGGTTGATCGGCGCCAGTTCCACGGCAGGAGTTCAGCCAGCCTGCTCTGCGGCGCGTCGGCAATGCGGGAGAGCACGCCGGCGAGCCAGGCCTGCGGGTCGACGTCGTTGAGCTTTGCCGTGCCGATCAGCGTATACATAACTGCTGCGCGGTTAGCGCCGCGCTCGGAGCCGGCGAAGAGCCACGACTTCCTGCCGAGGGCCAGGCCACGCAACGCCCGTTCCGCCGCGTTGTTCGTGAGGCAGATGCGCCCATCGTCGAGGAAGCGCGCGAAGCCTGGCCATCGCTTGAGCATGTAGTCGATTGCCTGGGCGACGGGCGCATGTCGCGAGAGTTTGGCCCGTTCACCGCGCATCCATTCTTCCAACTCGGCGACGAGCGGCGCGCTCTCCTCCTGACGTACGGCAAGGCGTTCGGCTGCGGCAAGACCATTGATGTCGCGCTCGATGTCGAACAGGAGATCGATGCGTTTGACGGCCTCGAAGGCGATTGGCGAGATCGGTGGCGCGGTCTTTCCCCGGCGGGTATTGGCGGCGATGTCGGCGAGCACGAAGAACTTGCGCCGCGCATGGCTCCAGCAGAGTGCCTCCGTCACCGGTCCGGGCTTCCGCTCGGGGAGGTAGAGACCGTTGTATCCGGCATAGGCATCGGCCTGCAGAATGCCGGTGAACTGCCTCAGGTGCCGCTCGGGATGATCGCCCGACCGGTCGCGCGATGCGTAGAACAAGGCTGCCGGTGGTGATGCCCCGCAGAAGGGGCGATCGTCGCGGACATACACCCAGGCCCGGCCGGTGTCGGTCTTGCCCTTCGCCAGGATCGGCACCGTGGTGTCGTCGCCGTGAAGCCGCTCTGCCTTCAGCACATGGTCCTCGATCAGGGCGTGAAGCGGACGCAGCACCGCCGCGCACGCGCCGACCTGATCGGCCAGCGTCGACAGGCTCAGATCGACACCCTCACGGGCATAGCGCTCACTCTGCCGATTGAGCGGCTGGTGCTGGCCAAACTTCTCAAATAGCACCATGGCGAGCAGATTCGGGCCGGCGAAGCCGCGCGGCGTGACGTGGAACGGCGCCGGCGGCTGGCTGATCGCCTCGCACTGCCGGCACGAGAACTTCTCGCGTACCGTCTGGATCACCTTCCACTGGCGCGGGATCACCTCCAGCGTCTCGGTGACGTCCTCGCCCAGCTTCGACAGCCTGGTCGAGCCGCAACAAGCGCAGCTCTCGGGAGCGGCGATCACGACACGCTCGCGCTGCAGATGCTCCGGGAACGGTTTGCGCGATGGACGACGACGCTCGAACCATTTCACCGTCGTGGCACGCGACGCGTGCTCCGCCGCCAGTTCGTCTTCGGTTGCGTTCGCCTCCAGATCTTCGAGCTGAAGTTCCATCTGCTCGAGCAGCTTGGCCTTGCGCTCCGAGCGGCTGCCGTAGAGCTCGCGCCTGAGCTTCTCGATCTCCAGCTTCAGTCGTGCAATCAGCGCCTCCGTCCCGGAACTGACCGCCGCGGCGCGGGCGGCAAGCGCTTCGGCCTCGATGCGCGAGGCGCGCTCCGCGAGGATCATCGCGTGGGCGGCGGCGAGGTCAGAAGGGAGCGATTCAGCGGCGGACACCAAGCGATGGAATCACATCCACCGCCATGTGCAAGGCCAAAATCATCAACCGGTCGCGGTCGGCCGCCAGGTCGTCTGCGGCATGCGCCAGTCGATGCCTTCGAGCAGATAGCCGAGTTGGGCCGGCGTGATCGTGACCGCGCCGTCGGCCGGCGACGGCCAGATGAAGCGGCCGCGTTCGAGTTTCTTCGAGAACAGGCAGGCGCCCTGGCCGTCGTGCCACAGAACCTTGATCAGATCGCCGCGGCGGCCGCGGAAGACGAACAGATGACCATTGTGCGGATCACGCTTCAGCGTCTCCTGCACCACCAGCGCCAGGCCCGGAAAGCCCTTCCTCATGTCGGTGTGGCCGGTCGCCAGCCACACCCGCACGCCACTCGGAACTGGGATCATCGGGACCCGAGCGCGTCCAGCACGCGCCGCAGCGCCTCGGCATCCACGTCGCGATCGACGCGGACACGGCGCCCGCCGCCAAGCTCGATCTCGATGATGCCGCTGTTGCGGTGGCGTCGGCCGGGAGACGCCGATGGCGCCGGCGCCTCAACGGCGGGCGGCATGGCAGCGGCAGGAACGATCTCGACCGGGACCAATTGCGATGAATCGGCATCGACCCGATCACACAGGTCCTTGCGCCATCGAAAGAGCTGGCTGACGTGAATGCCCGCCGATCGCGCGACTTCCGACACCGACACGCCAGGCTCAAGCGACGCCGCAACCAGGCGCTCCTTCTCGTCACGCGACCAACGGCGGCGTCTCTCGACCGACGTGATCACCTCCACCCGCGGCATCGTCATAGGGCTACTCCTAGGATTATCCCTAGGACTTCCGACGTTCGCCCTCAGCCCGCAAGGCGGCCTTCACCGGACGGATACGCTCGCTCATCCCATAGACAGTCTGGAGATGGGCGACAGCATCCCGCTTGGCAGCGGGCGCTACCATTTTTTTCCCAGGAGGTCCTTCAACGCCGAGTTGTCCAGCATCGCATCGGCCAGAAGCTT